>Ga0209265_1000003_pt1 | contig 55921 bp, 35 predicted proteins | sample GraSoiAngelo_103_FD_185872 | JGI IMG/M metagenome (GOLD analysis project Ga0209265, IMG submission 185872) | Grasslands soil microbial communities from the Angelo Coastal Reserve, California, USA - 14_0903_05_20cm (SPAdes) (version 2) | ecosystem: Environmental > Terrestrial > Soil > Grasslands ...
CACCACCTGCCATCGATGACTGGAGGCAGAGGCGGGCTGCAACTCTGCTGCTTTGCGTGCAGCGGCGTCTGCCTCATCCAGTTTTCCCGCGAACAGAAGAACCCGAGCCAAATTGCCTTGTGCTATCACCGATAGAGGGTCGAGTTCCACCGCGTGCCGCGCCTGTCGCTCGGCCTCATCGAGTCGCCCCAGATAAAGAATTACTCGGGCCAGCAGATCGTTGGCGGTAGGATTGCTTGGCGAAAATTCTTTCGCGCGTTTTAGTTCGCTCAGGCCTTCGGTAAATTTCCAATCGACAAAAAAGCGAACCCAACCAAGGGCTGCGCGCGCCTCCGCCAGCGCGGGCGCGATCGCGACGGCCCTTTCCGCGTCGCTCCGCGCTTTTGACCACGCCGGCTCACGTTGGCCGGTAAGGTCTCCAATAAAAGTCCACGCCTCGGAGCGTTCTGCACAAGCTAAAGCATAATCGGGGTCGAGCTGGATTGCCTGATCGAAATAACCGACAGCTTTGCGATAGTCCTCGAGATTCCGACGCTGGAAATGGAAGTGGCCCTGAAGATACGCATTGTGCGCTTCGACATTGCTGGGAGCACCTCTTTGAGCCGGCCGATCCTGCGATCCGAGCAAAGTCACCTTTAGCGATTCAGCGACTGCCCTCGCTATTTCCTCCTGCACTGCAAAGATATCCTTTAGTTCGCGATCAAACGTTCGCGTCCATAGCTCGATTCCATCTGCTGCGTTAATCAGCTCGGCTACGATGCGTACGCGATCGTCCTGCTTGCGCACCGTGCCTTCGAGAAGCGTGCTTACGCCCAGCTTCTCGCCGATGGCTTTCGGTTCCTCATGCCTGTCTTTGAAACGAAATGAAGAACTGCGACCTATGACCTTCAGCCCGTTGATTTGTGCCAGAGCTGCGATCAGTTCTTCCGACAGTCCATCCGAAAAATATTCATCGCGCGGATCGCCGCTTTCATTGAGCAATGGCAGTACCGCGATCGATTTCCCAGGAACCGCCGTAGCCGCCTCGCCGTGTCGTGGGGTTGCACGTCCAGCAGTATAGCGGCCGACAAAGAACAAACCGACGGAGAGCGCTGCACCGATCAGGACAATATAAATCCATGCGCCGCCGCGGGACCGTTGTCCCGCAGCATCGGCAGCTTCTGTGCGTTTTATCCCTTCGGGTGTCACTTCAAATGCCCATGCGATGATCAGCGCGATCGGAAATCCGATGACGAGGAGGAGAACTACAAGGCGCACTGCCCAATTGGGGATTTCGAAAAATGGAAAAATCTGGCTAGCAACCTGCATCAGCAGCCATGCGACAACTGCATAGGCGACTGCAACCTTGTAAACGTTGCGGCGTTTTAGTTCGGCAAAAAAATTGCGCTCGCTCATGGCTTCGCGGACGTTGCAGGCAACTGCACGTTGAGCTTCTGGCACAATGCGGTAAAACGTGGGTCGTGCAGGTAAGGAAGGAAGAAAGGTGTTACTGCCAGCTGCGTGAGACCGGAGTCGCGCGTGGCATAAGCGGTGTCGAGCCACTTAAACATTTCGTCGGGCTCCTTTCGAATAGCGTAGAGCACAGCGATCTGAAATGGCCCGATGTTCGAATACCTGGCAATGAAATCCTTGAGCTTGGCGTCAGCAGTAGATCGGTCGCTTTGCGCTTGCTGTGCGAGATTGACGGCGTAGTCGCGCCAGAATCCTTCCGACTCCAGCTGCGCATTAGCTATGGCCTGCGCCGGACGGTTCTGAAGAATGTCCAGGATCACGAGGTAGCTGTGAAAGCGGGAAGCGTGCGGCTGAATCTCGATTCCTTTGCGGAATAGTTCCTCAGCTTCCTTGTAACGGCCCATTCCGACGGCGACCCGGCCGATGTTGTACCTCGAAGTAGTGAGGAGAGGGTCTAATGAAATTGCCTCCCGGCAAGATCGTTCAGCTTCGGTCAGTCGACCCTGAGCGAGAAGGGCCATGCTCAACGCGTTTTTTGCGGCGGCGTCGCTCGGCGCCGATTGCAGCACGCGCCGGAATTCTTTTTCGGCGGCCCGGAAATCGAGGTCGGGGTTCATTGCCAGCAAACCGACCGCCATGCGCGTTTCAACCAGACCCGGTGCGAGACTAACCGCCATGTCCGCGGCGCGCCGGGCCTGGCCGTACGCTTTTGCGGTATCGTCCGTTGCCTCTGTCGAGAAGCTGGCTGCATACTGACGCCAAGCCTGGGCTAGTTTGGCGTAAGCGAGAGCGTAGTTCGGATCCAAGCGAACGGCCTCCTGTAAAAACGTGATGGCCTGGCGCACGCTTTCCGCGGTTTGCTGCTGGAAATAGAAATCCGACTGCAACACTGCGTTATGCGCGCCAGGATTTTCACTCGACCCTGCGGCATCCGGCCGAACTGTTTCGCCTAACAACTTCACCTTCATCTGCTCCGCGACCGATTTGGCAATCTCGGCCTGGACTGCGAACACATCTTTGAGTTCCCGATCGTAGGTTTCCGACCAGAGGGAGCGGCCATCGGCCGCACTGATGAGCTCCGCAACGATGCGAACACGATCGCCCTGCTTGCGCACGCTGCCTTCGATCAGATTGGCGACACCGAGCTTCTGACCGATTGTAGCAGAATCGCCGGATTTTCCCTTGAAGAAGAAAGACGAACTGCATCCGATCACTTTGAGGTCGGGAATCTTGGCGAGGACAGCGATTAACTCTTCGGACAGGCCGTCGGAGAAGTATTCGTTCGCTGGATCTCCGCTCGTGTTGACGAGTGGCAAGACAGCAACACTCTTGGCGACGACGGCATTCACCACGGGTCCGATCGGCTGCGACGGGTTGATAGATGTCAGCCGGCTAAATTTGAAAACCATTAGGCTCGCGGCTATCACTGCGAGGACGACGGTAAGCCCGACGATTTTTCGGCCAGTCAGCCGCCGGATCGATTTGTCAGGCTCGAGCTCTGATTCACGTTTGATTCCTTCGGGAGTGATTTCAAAAGCCCAGGAGAGGATCAGCGCCACCGGAAAACAGAGAAGGAGCAGAGCGATGAAGACCTTTATCACCCAGGACGGAGCTTCGAAGGTCGGGAACAAGATCGAGGCCGCCTGGATCAGCAGCCACGCCACCACCGCGTAAGCCACCGCCACTTTGTAAACATTGCGCCGCTTCAGCTCGGCGAAGAAGTTGTTCAGATTCATGGCTGCATTTCCTGGCAAAGCTTCTGGAAGACCGGATCGCTGCGAATCGGGTCCCAGGCTGGATCGAGTTTTAGAAGTGCTGGCGAAATAACAAAGCCAGCCGGCATATCGAGGAGTTGTCTGATGAGGGACACCGCCTCGTCAGTATTTCCGACTCGAGTCTGAATTTTGGCGAGCTGCTCAAGATAAACAGGACCGTCGAATGCATCAGCAGAAACCGGTAGCAATTCGGCTGCCTTTAGACCTTCGCGCACAGCGTCGACCTTTCGTCCGAGTCCGGCATAGGCCTGACCAAGCGACGCGTGAGTCGATGATTCGTCAGCGCCCGAATTTATCGCTGCCTCCAAGAGTGGAATAGCACCTTCGTAGGCAATACGCGCTTCTTGTGTCTGCCCCAAGGCTTCCAAAGCCTGCGCCCGCAAAACCAAAGTGGCGACCGGACGATGCCCTGGATTGTTCAGCAGCCAATCCGGTGCGCTATCGAGAATCTTCAACGCACCGGCGAAGTTACGCGCCCACATCGCGACTTTAAATCGGCTAAAGCGCCCTTGCCCTTGTGGATCGATACCTCCTGGAATCTGCGCAAGCGCCTCTTTTGCCCTATCAATTCGCCCGTTCGACAAAACGTAAACTAAAGCGGCATCGCAAAGCACGCTCCAGTAGCTCGGCTGGATTGCGAGTGAACGGTCGAAGAGCCTGAGCGCTTCGGAATAGCGCCGCATCCCCGCAGCTGTAGTGCCAGCCTCATCGATCACGGAAGGGTCTCGCGGGTCGAGGGCTGCAGCCCGATAAAATTCGTCAAGCGCCATTTGCCACTTGCCGAGTCGGCGATAAACCGATCCGATCGCGATGGTCACCGCAGAATTGTTAGGCAGCGCCTTGCGCGCCTGCTCGAATTCGGAAAGCGCGGTCGTATAATCACGCTTGCCCCAGTAAGCAACGTACCCCAGTGCGACGTGCGCCTCGGGCAACTGAAGATTGAGCGCGAGGGCGCGGCGCGCGGCATCCTCCGCCGATCGCATTTGCGCCGGCGAATCATCAACGCTGAACCAATGCATCCACGAATGAACATACGACACCCGCGCCCAAGCGAGTGCGAACGAGGGATCTTTCGCAATTGCTTGAGCGTAAAGATCGAGTGCCTTTGGAAGCACGATGGCCGGATCACTGTTTCCCGAGGTTGCTTCGCGTACGTAATAACCGGCTTTGAGGTAGAGATTGTATGCTTCTGCGTCGCGCGTTGGGATCTGGTCTAACGATCGCGCGGTCTCCGGCGTAAGTTTCGCTTTCAGCGCACCAGCGATACTTTGCGCAACCTCGCTTTCAACGCTGAAGATATCCTTTAATTGGCGGTCATAGGTTTCCGACCAAAGATGGGCATCGCTTTGCGCGTCGATGAGCTGCACGATGATGCGAACGCGGTCATCGGCTTTCTGCACGCTGCCTTCCAGGACCGTCGCCACAGCCAATTCGGTTGCAACCCGGCGCAAATTTTCCGGACGGCTTTTGTATTTGGCAGTCGAGGTCCGCGAAATCACCTTGAGATCGCCGATCTTTCCGATGGTGGAAAGTATTTCGTCCTGGATACCGTCGGCAAAATAGGCGTTGTCCTGATCGTGGCTCAAATTTTCGAATGGCAACACCGCGATCGATTTTTGCGGTAAGGATCCTGCAGACGCGGGAGTCCGTCCGCCTTCGGTCAAAGATGTTCGCAGCCCAGTGTAGCGTCCAAGAAAAAACAGCGCGATAGACAATGCCGCTGCCATAATTGCCACGTAAATCCATGCGCGTTTCTGAGGCCGCTCCGGCAAATGCTCGGCGTCCGCTATTTCGGTGCGCTTCAGTCCCTCCGGTGTCAGCTCAAACGCCCAAGCGATCACGAGCGCAATGGGAAACCCGATGATGATCGCGAGCACGATTAACCTGGAAGCCCAATTTGGAATTTCAAAGATTGGGAAAACCTGTGTCGTGACTTGGACCAACAGCCAACCAACGACTGCGTAAGCGACCGCGACTTTGTAGACGTTGCGCCGCTTTAGCTCGGTGAAGAAGTTGATTGATTCGCGTCCCCGCTCATCAACGGCACTCCGCCCAGGTCGTGATCCCGGCCCGCCCGTCGATGGCTCTCGGCTCCCGCCGGTTCCATTGTCGATCTTCATCGCCGTTCGCCAGAGAAGATGCGCGTGATGAGATTCTTGAACCTCGGATCACTGCGCAGCGAGTCGAGACGATGATCAACGAGTATCCAGCCCAAATCAGCCGAGTCGAAGGGCGCGTGATCTTCATAACTCTTCGCCAGCAAGCGTATGGCTTGGTCTTTTTCGCCGAAAGCCGATTGAACCAAGGCCATCGAATAAGCCGGAACATATTGTTGTTCTGACAAAGCTTTCAGCTTCTCCCAAAGCTGCTGCGCCTCTCCTTTTCTGCCGACGAGAAAGTAACCGCGCGCGAGCTGAGCAAGGTTGATAGGGTCCGCGTTAAGCGAGTTGGCTTTTTCATACTCGACCACCGCTTCCCCGAGCTGGCCTTTATGCTCCAGCACATTGCCTAACAAGGCATGTGAGTTAGGAAAGCTCGGATCCATCTCGATCGTTTTGCGCAGTTGCGCGATCGCTTCATTGCTTTGGCCGACCGTATCGAGGGCAAAGCCCACCAGCGCGTTATTTACGAGCGAAAGTGGATCAACCTGTTGCGCGCGCTTCAGTTCAACCAGTGCCTCTTCCACGCGCCCCTGACTTTGCAGGCATTCTCCGAACCATTGATGCGCCGTAGCATAGCTGGGATTGAGTTCGATGGCGCGCTTGAACTCCGAGATCGCAGCCGAGAGTTGCAGATCTGAAGCTAGCGCTCGGGCGAGAGAAGTGTGCGCCTCGGCCAGCGTGTCATCGAGCTCGACTGCTTTGTGTGCAGCCGCCAATGCTTTCGGCATCTCATCGCGAGGATAGCTGCCAAGCTCTGGATAAACCGGCAAAAGTACATGGCAGTCGGCCAGCCCCGAATAGGCCAGAGCGTATTTCGAATCCTTCTCTATCGCCCGCTCAAAATAATCGGCCGCTTTCTGCAGGTTTGCACCGGTGCGTCTGTTCCAAAAGTAGCGGCCTTTTAAGTAAAGCTCATGCGCCTCGGGATTTTCGGTCGGCCGTGATGCAAGGACATGTTCCGCAGAGCTCTTCAACTTTGCCCGCAAAGTATCAGCAATGCTTTTCGCAATCTCGCTCTCGACCGCGAAAATGTCGGTCAGTTTTCGATCGTATGTGTCCGCCCAAAGATGCGCGTCGGTGAGAGCATTAATGAGCTGCACATTCACGCGAACCTGATCGTTTGCTTTTTGCACGCTGCCTTCGAGAATATTCGTGACGCCGAGCTGCTTCGCAATCTGCGGGAGATTATCCGGCGAACTTTTGAAATGCTGAGTGGATGTGCGCGAAATCACTTTCAGATCGGCGACCTTGGCCAACCGTGTGAGAATCTCATCCTGCACCCCTTCGGCAAAAAACGCGTTGGCTTTGTCTTCGCTCAGATTCTCGAACGGCAACACAGCGATTGATTTCGCCGGCAACTCGTTAGGCACCGCAGCCGCAGTCCTGTTACTAGCGGTATAGCGACCAAGAAAGAATAACGCGACCGAGATCGCGGCGCTGGCCACCACAACGTATATCCAGGCGTGTCTTTTCCGTCCGGTCGCCTCCGGCATTGCGTCGGCAAGTTCGGTTCGCTTGACTCCTTCGGAAGTGATCTCGAAGAACCAGGCGAAGACCACCGCGACTGGAAAGCCAACAACAATCAGCAGGACAATAATCCGGATTGCCCAGTTAGAAATGTCGAAAACAGGAAATACCTGCGCGATTCCCTGGGAGAGAGCCCATCCGGCAACTATGTAGGCGATGGCGACTTTGTAAACGTTGCGCCGTTTCAGCTCGGCTAGGAAATTGCTTGGATTCACGTTTGGCCAGTAATCGGACGGCTAATTGTACAGAAGGCAGAGCAAAGTCCAGACTTAGGTGCCCTGACGCTGCACTCTTGTTGTGCGGCGCTGATTCAGCTAAGCCAAACGAATGGAGACGGACCGAGCTGTTACTAATTCGGCTTCACTCAGCAAACGACGGCTGCTTCGCATTCTCGGAGTGACCTTCGGCGTGGCGGTAGGCATCGGCGGAACAATCGGGATCGGCATTCTGCGAATTCCAGGGAGCGTCGCCGCCCACCTCGGTCACAGCGGACTCATCATGGCCGTATGGATACTCTCCGGGTTGTATGCCTTCGCCGGTGCAAACACCTATGCTGAGCTCGGCACAATGCTGCCGCTGGACGGCGGACCTTACGTTTATGCTCGTCGGGCCTACGGTGAATTCGGTGGATTCCTTGTCGGCTGGAGCGATTGGCTCCTCCGCACCAGTTCGATGGCATATTTGGCGGTTGCACTGACCGAATACGCTGTCGGACTCTTCTCTTATAATCCTGGTGCCATAACTCCGGCGGCAATTGCGGTGTTGATCTTCTTCACCGCGTTTCACTGGCTAGGCCTACGCGTAGGTAGCCGGGCTCAGGAAATCATGAGCTTGTTCAAAGTTGTTGCTTTCTTTGTGATCATCGCCGCCTGCTTTCTCTTCAGCCCGAAGCTAAGCGCTGCTCCAAGCGCAAAGCCGTCGCTCTTGTCCGATCCGAAGCTTTTGTTCGTGGCCATTGCTTTGTCGATGCAAAGCATTCTTGGCACTTATGCTGGCTGGCATGCGCCGGTTTATTTCTCGGAGGAGAATACCGATCCAGCTAAAAGCATTCCTCGCTCGCTGTTTACAGGGGTTGCTGTGGTGATGACGATCTATGTGCTGATTAACTTCGCGCTGCTGTATGCGCTGCCGATATCAAAGCTAGCGGGTTCAAAATTAGCAGCGGCAGATGCCGCTCAGCTTATCTTCGGCGGCTATAGCAGTCAGATCGTGACTAGTATCATGCTGATTTCCCTCCTTGGTATCATCAACGCCGCCTTTCTTTTCACGCCCCGCGTGATGTTCGCACTTAGCCGCGACGGGCTCTTCTTTCGTTCCGGCACCAAGGTAAACACGGGAGGCACACCTAGTACCGCCTTGTTCGTAACTGCTGTGGTAGCGATCATGCTTGCGGGCCTCGGCAGCTTCGACAAACTATTCGCTTTTACCGCGTTCCTAACTGTCCTCGTTGATGTAGCGGCATTCGGCACGATATTCGTTTTGCGTTGGCGAGAGCCCGACCTTCCCCGACCGTTCAGAGCCCGCGGCTATCCTGTACTTCCAGCGATCGTGTTTCTCGGGGCAGCACTACTGCTAATTGCTTTCGTCGTGAGTAGCGTCGAAAACAGCCTCTTTGCTGTCATAGGAGTTGCAGTCAGTTATCCTGTGTATCTTCTAGTCAAAAGACTCGTGCAGGCGGTAGTAATCTAAGCCACGCTTGCACGGATTCGGGAAATAGACCGTCGCTGCCGGAAGCGCATGGCGGCCAATTCTTTGCCTGTCTGTTTCGCGCCGGCTTGGGGCACGAGCAGCAATCTCGGCCGTCGCAGATTCTTCACCTGTCCCGCCAGGACGATGGCGTTACGCTCCGCGCCGGGACTATCCAAAAGCCGCACGGACCAGCCCCTCTCTTTGAATCCCGCAGCAATTTTATCTGCCGTCGGATCTGACTTCCGTTCCAAACAAACATTTACCATGGCTAGGCCGTTGCGTCGCAGGCAGCGGCCCGCCGCCTCAAAAAATGCCGCATCCTTCATGTGCGCTGGAATATCCTCGCCGGTAAACGCGTCCACAATGAGCACATCATAGTGCCGCTGTTTTTTTTGCATGAATGCCAATCCATCGCCCACACGACATGCGACGTTTCGCGGCAAACCAAAATAGCGCTTTGCGAGCCTGAGTGAGACCGGGTCGATATCAACAATCGATACCCGCTTCCCTGCTCGAGCCAGCATCGTACCGAGAGTGCCGCCGCCACACCCGATCATCAGGATACTTTTCCCGGTGTGTTGTAACACCAACCCATAGAGGGCATGGATATGCGCATGGAGGCTGATGCCGTTGACGTCGGCCGTGCTTTGCCAACCGCCTCCCTGTTCGTAGGTGAGGGTGCGAGCTCTTTTTCGAAAGTCAAGCTTTATCACACCGAACTTGGAAGCGTGCTTGGATGGCGGCGGACGCTTTGAACAAATGTTCCCTGAAAAGAAGGTATTCGTCATGGCAAGCAGCAGTCAGTTAAACAAACACGTTACAGATCGAAATCAAAAGAGTTGGTTCACACATCCGGCAAAGGAACGGCCGATTGGTTTAGCAGCACGATTGCCCATCGATTTCTTTTCAGAACGTGTAAGGTGGATAGCTCGTAGCAGACTCGCTCACCTCGATGGCACATGCCTATGCTTAAGGAGTAGTTCGAAACCAATGCGCCACCGCCGGCGGCAAATATCGTAAGAATTTACCTTGGCTTCGGCCAGGCAGAACTGTTCTGTTTGGCGTACGATCTTTTTACGTATGGCAGCCCTGGCTTCATTCCAACCCGACTTTCTTCAAAATCGCCTGGAAGCGCGGCTCGTTGCGCACGCTATCGTAAATCTGGTCAATCTTTAGGTACCAACAAGCGCTGTCCTGCTCCTCATAAGCTTTTTCCAACGAATCAAGAGCTTTCTCTTTTTCACCAAGTCCCAAGTAGATTGTCACGAACGCTGTCGGACTGACGTATTGCCTTTTCGCCAATTCTTCGAGTTCGCGCAACGCTTGCTCGGCTTTAGCTCGATCTCCGGAGACGGCATAGGCGTAGCCGAGAAATCCTTGATACCAGGCACCGGGATCGGGCGCTTTAGTTTTTTGCAATTCAGCGATTGCGCCGCCAGTGTCGCCCTTCTTAAGGAAAGAGAGGCCTAACAAAACGCGGGCTATCGTTGAATTCGGATCCATCTCCAGCGTCTTTCTCGCTTGCGCGATCGCATTGTCGTATTGGCGTGCCCAATACTGGTAGAAGCTCAAACTCATTTGAAAGAACGGATTCAGCGGATCGAGTTCGACCGCTTTCTTGGTCTTGGCAATCGCCTCGTCGAATCGACCCAGCCCGTTCAAAGTCCACGATTGTAATTCATACGCGAATGCCAGATTGGGATTCAGTTCGAGCGTACGATCGAATTCTTTCAGACCGTTCCGCCAATCATAAGCAGCGACGAGTGCCAGGGCGAAGGACATGTGCGTCTCCGCCAGTTCCGGATCGAGTTCCAGTGCCTTCTGCGCAAATTCCTTTTCCTTTGCGATGGCTTCCTTCTCCGGCATCACCACGCTGCCCATGTAAGCGTAGTTGTCAGCCAGTCCGCAGTAGGCTAACGCGTAGTTGGGATCGAGTTTCAACGCTTCCTCGTAATAACGGATCGCATTATTCCAGCCGGTCTGCGTGTACTTGGCGAACTCGTACCGCCCCAGCAAATAGAGTCGATGTGCTTCCGGATTCTCGGTCGGTTTCTTCGCTAGCACGCGCGTCCCTTCGCCGCCTAGTTTCACCTTCAGTGCCTGCACTACTTGCTCGGCCACGTTGCTCTGAAAGTTGAGAATGTCCTTTACGTCACCGTCATAATCCTTCGACCAGAGATGATAACCGTCGCTCACGTTGATGAGCTGAGCGGTGACGCGCAGCTTGTCGCCGGCTTTGCGCACGCTTCCTTCCAACACCGTGCCCACGTGCAGCTGATCGCCGACTTTACGAAAGATGTCCCCTTCGTTTTTGGCCTTGAACGCGAAGCAAGACGTTCGTCCCGGCACGCGCAGTCCCGGCACCTTGGCCAGCACGTTGATCAATTCCTCGGTCATCCCGTCGCTCAAATACTCGTCGTTCTTGTCTGCGCTCATGTTGACGAATGGCAACACCGCAATCGACTTCTGGTCGGCAGGTATGGACGCGCCTCCGGGGCGTCCGCCTTCCGCGGTTTCTAGATTAAAGCGGCGCGCCCAGCGGTCGCGCCCTACCAGTTGATACACGAACAAGCCGGCCGCGAGGACAGCCAGCGCAATCGTTACGGCAACAATCTTTCGCCCTGTGCGTTGCTTGATCGATTTGCTCGGCTCGATCTCGGATTCGAGTTTGATTCCTTCCGGCGTAATCTCAAACGCCCATGAAAAAATCAGCGCCATCGGAAAGCCGAAGATGATGACGATGATAAATATCTTCATCACCCACGGCGGCGCGTCGAAAGCCGGAAAGAAAATCGATGCTGCCTGAATCAAAACCCACGCCACCACCGCGTACGCGACGGCAACTTTGTAAACATTGCGCCGCTTCAGCTCGGCAAAGAGGGTGCGCGGATTCATCCTTCTTTTACTTCGGCGGTTCCTTTGGGGCGAGAGATTCTACGATTTTTTCGAAGCGCGGATCGCCGCGGAGCGGATCGTACCATGGCAGCAGTTTAAGGGCGCCGTAAGTGACGAAGCCAGGTAGCTGCGCTGCTTTGGAAAGATTTTGGATGGCAAGGTCCTTCTCGCCGACCCATGCGGCGACGATGCCCGAATACTGGATCATATCCGCTCCATTCAGCGCGTCTTTTTCCAGCGGCACGAGCTGCACCGCGCGTTGAATCTCCTGCAGAGCTTGCTCTTTTCGGCCCAAACCGGCATCGATCAGCGCAAGAATGCAGAGGGCCGGGCCGTAGTCGGGCTGCGCCTCCACCCTTTTCTGCTGTTCTGGACGAATGGCGGCGAATGCGGCATGGGCTTTAGCGTCGTCTTTCATCATCCTGGCGAGAAGGCCGCGACCAAACTCGGCATTAAACTGCGTCGAATTATCGCCGAAGGTGCCGTTGCCGAGCGCCGTCAGCGCCATCTCTGCCCCGGCAGCATCGCGCTCGGCCAGGGCACCAATGAACCACACATCGGCGATACTCCTGACTGCGGTCGGATTCTCCGCGCGAATCTGATTGATGACTTGATGTAACGGGCGAAAATCGCCTTTCCAGTGCAGGAAAGTCACTGCGCGGCTCGCTTTGGTTTCGGGATCGTCTGGTTTGATCGCCAATGCGCGATCGATCGTCTCGAGGGCTTCGGCATAGCGGTGCAGAATGGTGTAGCTTAAAGAGAGTTGCTGCAGAATGTAAAAGTTGCGCGGGTCAAGTTGGACCGCGCGCTTGTAATTCTGGACGCCTTCCTCATGCTTGCCCCAGCGACGCATGATCGCTGCCGTCTGCTCGAAGATGCTGGGATCGTTAGGCAAGGTGCGACGCGCCATCTCCAGTTCAGTCAGCGCGCCATCGTAATCGCGATACGCCTGATAAAGATGGTTTGCGCGCGCCAGGTGCGCCTCGCCTGCGTCAGGTCGCAGCCGAAAGGCGGCGGCAACCGCAGCGTCGCCAGTAGCGAGCCGGGTCGGGGTATGATCAGCACTCAAGCCATAGAGCGAGTCAGAAGCGAACGCGAGTTGGCAGTAGGCGGCAAAGAAGGAGGGGTCACGCGCCAAGGCCTGATTGAGCAAGTCGATCCCGGTGTAAAGATTTTGCGCCGCCGCTGCGCTGAAGGCGGTATTAAGAATCAGGTTTTTGGCCCGGCTATAGAGTTCAAAAGCGCCGACATCAGTAGTGGGGCGTTGCTCAATCGCACTTTTCTCCGCCGGCGAGAGCCTGGCTTCTAACTGATCGGCAATTGTTTTGGCTACTTCACTCTGGATCGCGAAAACATCGGCCAGGTCGCGATCGTAGGTTTGTGCCCAGAGATGCGCGTCATTCCGGGCGTCAATCAATTGCGCATTGACGCGCACTTTATTAGCCGCGCGCTGCACGCTGCCCTCCAATAAGTGGGCGACACCTAGTTGCTGACCTATCTCGCGCAGGTTGCGTCTTGCATCCGTCTTATACTGCATGACAGAGGTGCGGCTGATAACCTTTAGGTCAGCGATCTTGGCCAGGTCGGTGAGAATTTCGTCCTGCACGCCGTCGGTGAAGTAAGCATTCTCTTTGTCGCTGCTCAGATTCTCGAAAGGCAGCACCGCGATCGATTTTTCTGGAATGACGGCGGCTGGCTCAGGCATCCTACTCTCGTTAGGCGCAATCGCGGTTTTATTATCCGGTGTGCGCGACGCAGCGGCGAAACGCCAGAGGAATCCACCGCCAAGAGCGAGCACCAGGCCGATGATGAGAAGCTCCGTGCCAGTAACTCTTTGCGCGCCGCGCTCGCCATGATACCAGGCCAGGACCAGAGTCACAAAGAAGCCGACGACTAACCCCAGGGTAATGCCGCGACGCACCCCTTCCGGCCAACCAAATTGTTGCGCAACGATGTCGATTCCTTGCAGCAGCGCGAATGCCGCGGCGACATACGCGATCGCCCATTGCACCAGCTTGCGCTCTTTCAGGCGCTGGAAGAATTCATTCATGGCACAACAGAGAAGAAGTGGGATGATTTCACTGTCGATCTCCGGAAGCCGGCTTCAGCGCGAGCGAAGCGACCCGCCTTCGCGAAGGCTTCCTCCTTCGCGACGCTACGGCGCGACAAGCCGGCGTGGTTGACAGGTTAACGATCATTTAGGAGCGAGTGATTGAACAATTTTTTCAAAGCGCGGATCGCCGCGAAGCGGATCCCAGAACGGTAGCAGTTTTAAGGCGCCGTAGCTCAGCATGAGCGATGCGACGGGAGCACGCAGCCCAGCTTCCAGTTGCTGCAAAGCAAGCTCCTTGTCGCCCGCCCACGCTGCCGTAATGGCGAAATATTGAAGGACGCGACTGCCATTGACGACGTCTTTTTCCAGCGGCGTGAGCGCGATCGCTCGACGGCCTTCGTTCAACGCCAGCTCTTTCCGTCCAAGAGCAGCGTCGATTAAGCCGAGGACGCAGAGCGCCGGGCCGTAGTCCGGCTGCGCCTGCACGATTTTCTCCTGCTGGACGCGAGCCGCTTCAAACGCAGTGCGCGCTCGTGCCTCATCTTTGGTCATGCGCGCCGGCAGACCTTCACCAAAGCTGTGGCTCAGAGTAATCACCCCTTCGGACCAGCATGCATTGTCGCCCACCGCGAAGAGTGCTCGTTCGGCCGCAGCCGGATCACGGTCGGCCAGAGCGCAAAGGAACCAGGTATCCGCGGCAACGCCGATGGCGCTCGGCTCTTGTGCGAGGATTGCATCAATCGCCTGGCGCGGCGTCCGGGTGTCCGCTTTCCAGAAGAGATAAAATAGTCCACGAACGTCCTGCGTTTCGACGCTGTCGGGCACGATCGCTAACGCGCGATCCATCGCAGCGACTGAGTCGGCATAGCGCCCCAGGAATTGATAACTGAGCGCGATCTGTTGCAGAGTAAAAAAGTTGCGCGGGTCCAGCTCTACCGCGCGCTGTAGGTTTCGCAGACCTTCCTCGTGCTGGCCGCGCCGCCGCAGAATGTAGCCGGTGAGTTCGAAGAGACGCGGATCATTAGGTAACCCTCGCCGCGCAATCTCCAGTTCGGCGAGGGCGCCGGCATAGTCGCGCAGCCCGTAGTAGAGATATTGTGCGCGCGCCAAATGCGTTTCGGCAGCATCCGGTCGCAGCCGGGTCGCGGCTTGCACCGCAGCTTCAGCCAGGGCCAGCCGGGCGGGAGTGTGATCAGACCCCGTTTGTCCATAAAGGTATTCGTGCGCATAGGCGAGCTGGCAGTAAGCGTCGAAAAATGAGGGATCGCGCTTGACCGCCTCATCCAAAAGCTCGATTGCCTTCCGCACGTCCGGGCCGTACGTCACGCTGAAACCTGCCATGAGGAGAAGTGACTTCGCCCGGCTGTAAAGGTCGAATGCCGCCAGGTCAGTGGTGGGCGGCTGCTCGATGGCTTTCTTCTCGTTAGGCGAGAGCTTGGCCTGCAACTGATCGGCAATCGCCTTGGCGATCTCGCTCTGGATGGCGAACACATCGGCCAGATCGCGGTCGTAGGTTTGCGGCCACAGATGCGCGTCGTTGCGGGCATCGATCAACTGCGCGATCACCCGAATCTTGTTGGCGGCGCGTTGCACGCTGCCTTCCACCACATGCGCGACACCTAACTCCTCACCGATCTTGCGCAGGTTGCGCGCGACTCCGCTCTTGTATTGCATCACCGAGGTGCGGCTGATGACCTTCAAGTCCGCGATCTTTGCCAGGCCCGTAAGAATCTCGTCCTGCACGCCGTCAGTGAAAAAGGCATTGTCAGGATCGCGGCTCAGATTCTCGAAGGGCAGTACCGCGATCGATTTTGCGTTAATCGCAGACCTTGACTCGTTAGGCAAGGCGCTCGCCACCAGCGCAGCCTCGCGCCGAGGCGTGAGCACGAACTTGTCGAATGCAAAATAGCCAAGCGCCAGGACCAGCGCCACGATGATCGTGCGATCCATTCGTCGACCGGTCTGCGGAGTGATCGAGCGCTCGGGCGCCACATCTTCCTCGCGCCTCAAGCCCTGCGGCGTTAGTTCGAAAACCCAGCTAAAGATCACCGCGGGGATAAAGCCGAGCGCGAGAGTGATAATCAATCCGCGCAACGCCCAACTCGGAGCGTCAAACGCCGGTAGCAAAGTGCTCGCAACTTGAGTCAGCAGCCATGCACCGACGAGGTAGAGTCCCGCCATGCGGATGACATTGCGCCGCTTCAGCTCGGCGAAAAAATTGCGCTGATTCACTTTGGGTTTTCTTCGCAGAGTTTCTGGAATCGCGGATCACCACGCAGTAGATCGAAGTCTGGATCGAGGCGCAAGACGGTAGGAGTGACATACCCGGGGAACTTCAAGAGACGCGCCAGAGCCGGGATGGCATGGTCACCATCACCGAACTGGGCCTCGATTCGTGCGCGCGTAGATTCATAGCCGGCTCCAGTGATCGCGTCTTTCGACAACGGCGTCATCTCGACGGCTCGATCAGCATTTTTCATGGCCGCTTTCCGATCGCCGAGACCGCAATAGACCGATGCCAGCATGTTGTACAGATCGGCGTTATTGGGCTGGTTCTTCAGCAGCGCCTCGAGAGCGTCGCGCGCTTGAGTGTAATTGGCTTTGGCTCCGCTGGCATTGCCCGACAGCCGGCGTAGATCACCGAGACAAATATTGAAAGTGCTGAACGCCCAATCCGCCGATCCGCTCCCCCGGTCAGGCTGAAGAGCCTGGAGTTGGCTGATGGCTCCGGCATAAGCACGACGGAATCGAGCTTGATTCGTGATCGCGAAAACTGGCAGATCCTCTGCCGTTCGCGGATGCAACCCACTAATGACCGCATCTGCCTGGTCCAACTGGCCCAGCCACTGATAAACGAGTACCTTGCAGGCGATCAAGTCAAGATCGTCGGGCTGGAGGTTCAGTCCGTCGTCGATGAGACGCAGGGCCGATCCGTATTCTCTTGTCTGAAATCGGAGGTCAATGGCGTTTCGCCGCGCGACTCGCGACATGGGGTCGAGCGCGAACGCGCGTTCGAGATAATTGCCGGCCTGGTCCCAATGACCCTGGCGTTCCGAGATCCGACCGAGTGCGCCGAGAATTTCGGCGTTGTTAGGCCACTTCGCCATCAGTTGCTCAAGGTAACGGGCCGCCGCTGCGTAATCCTTCTCCACCCAGTATTGGTAATACCCCTGTGCGAGCCGCACTTCGGCCAGATCAGGCTGAAGGCGCAGCGCCGTATCCAGGGCTGCGCGTGCCGACGCGCGACGCGCGTCCGTTGCGTCGCTACCGGAAAACTGCCATGCATGAAGGCGCGCCAACAACGCCCAGGCCGTGGCAAAGCCGGGATCGAGCCGAACGGCCTGCTCCAGAAATTGCTGTGCGGTGTCCATGCTTGCATCATCGCTTTTGCGGAAGAGCGCCGACCCGCGAAGGTAAGCGTCGGAAGCTTCCGGGTTGCTTGTCAGCTTGGCGGTGATCACTTGCTTCTCCGCGCCCCTGAGCTTGGCATTCAACTGATCAGCGATCGCGCCGGCGACTTCCCCCTCCACAGTGAAGATATCGTTAAGCTTGCGATTGTAACTTTCCGCCCAGAGATGTTCGTCGGTGGCGGCTCGAATCAGCTGCACATTGATGTGCACCGCGTCGGCCGCCTTCTGCACGCTGCCTTCGAGCAGGTTGGCCACGCCTAACTGTTTCCCTATTTCGCGCAAGTTATCCGGGGCGCTCTTATATTTTTGCGTCGAGGTGCGTGAGATCACCTTTAGATCGCCGATCTTGGATAAGCGCGTCAGGATCTCGTCCTGGATGCCGTCGGCAAAATAGGCATTGGCTTCATCTTCGCTCCGGTTTTCGAAGGGCAGCACCGCGATTGATTTTGCATTAATGATCGACCTTGATTCGTTAGGCGGGGCGCTGGTCATCAGCGCAGCCTCGCGCCTAGGGGTGAGCACGAACTTGTCGAAGGCAAAATAGCCAAGCGCCAAGACCAGCACCACGATGATCATGCGGTCCATCCGCCGCCCAGTCTGCGGAGTGATCGAGTGCTCGGGCGCCACATCTTCGTCGCGCTTCAAGCCCTCGGGTGTTAGTTCGAAAACCCAGCTAAAGATCACCGCGGGAACGAACCCAATCGCTAGCAAAACAACGATGGTGCGAGGAAGCCACTCGGGTGCTCCGAACATTGGCAGCACTGTCCCGGCCACTTGCACGACCAGCCATGCACCGACGAGATAGAGTCCCGCCATGCGGATGACATTGCGCCGCTTCAGCTCGGCGAAGAAGTTATCGATCTTCATTATTTCCCGTGAGTAATCTTCCGCACGAGCGCTTCGAAGCGCGGATCGCCGCGAAGATCGTCGAGGATTGGATCTCCCGGGAGGAGGAACAAGTAGCTTTTATTGCCTCCCGCAAAGCCATGCTCGAGCGCTTCGATGGCGCGTTCTTTTTCGCCTAACGAGGTGTAAGCGACGGCCAGGGCGTACTCCGGAACTTCCGCGGACTTCGCCATTTCATTCAGGTACGCGAGAAGTTTTCGCGCCTCTTCCGTTTGTCCATTTCGGGCATAGGCCTGGGCGAGCATGGCGATGGAATAAGGATCGTTGTTTAGCTCGACTGCTCTTTGAAATTCCGGGATCGCCTCTTTGAGTCGGCCCGTTAGTTGCAGCGCCTCTCCGAGATAGTAGTGCGCGACAAATGAGCGCGAATCAATTTCTAAGGTCTTGCGCGCCTGTGTCTCGGCGGCGTCGTAGCGACGGGCATAGAGATATATGATGCTTAGGTCGGCATTGATGATCATGGAAAGCGGATCGAGCTCGAGCGCGCGTTTTAGTTCTTCAATAGATCGATCAGATTGCCGCAGCGTCGCGAGTGCAAGGCCGAACCAGTGATGGGCGGTGGCATAGTTCGGATTTAACTGAATCGCGCGCTCCAGTTCGTTCACCGCTCGGTTGACCTCGAGCTCCTCGGTGGCAATGAGACCAAGCGAAGCATGTGCCTCAGCTAACGAATCGTCCAGCTCCAGCGCTTTCTTCGCCGCAGCTTCTGCCGGCGCCACTGATTCGGCTGGAGAAGCTCCGCCGTAAAAACGGAGCAGGCCATATGAATCGGCTAGAGCAGCATAGGCCAGTGCGTAGCCGGGGTCTTTGCCGATCGCTTGCTTGAGATATTCGATTGATTTGCGCAGGTCGTCGCCGGTCCGCTTGTTCCAAAAGAATCTGCCTTTGAGATAAAGCTCGTAAGCTTCCGGATTCACTGTCGGCTTTTTCGCCATCGCCGTTTTTTCCGAGCCGCTGAGTTTTGCTTGTAACGTCTCGGCGATTGTTTTCGCGATGTCGGTTTCAACCGCGAAGATGTCAGTCAGTTTGCGATCATACGTGTCGGCCCATAGATGCGCGTCAGTCAGCGCATTGATTAACTGCACATTCACGCGCACCTGATCGCTCGCTTTCTGCACGCTTCCTTCCAAAATGTGGGCGACTCCAAGTTGCTTCGCGATCTCGGGAAGGTTCTCCGGCACGCTCTTGAAGTGTTGCGTCGATGTACGCGAAATCACTTTCAGGTCTGCGACCTTGGCCAATCTCGTCAGGATTTCGTCCTGCACGCCTTCGCAAAAGTAAGCGTTGTCGGGATCGCGACTGAGATTGTCGAATGGTAACACCGCGATCGATTTATTCGAAATTCCCACGGGCGATGCCGTTTTGTTTCCCGCACTGAAACGACCCAGAAAGAACAACCCGATCGAGAACGCAGCGGCTATGACAACAATGTAGATCCAAGTATGGCCACGTGAGTGTTGTCCAACCGCATCGGCTGCGTCAGTCCGTTTGATTCCTTCCGGCGTTAGCTCGAATGCCCAAGCCAGACTAAGCGCAACCGGAAGACCGATCATGATGAGCAGAACGATCAATCGAATGGCCCAATTCGGAACATCGAAGACGGGCAAGACCTGCGCGATTCCTTGAGAGAGCGCCCAGCCGGCGACGATGTAAGCAACTGCTACTTTGTAAACGTTGCGCCGCTTCAGCTCGGAGAAGAAGTTGGGATTACCCATAGGACGCTACTAGGAGCCAAGCGTGTAAAAAACAAAATACCAAATGTTCTGAACGAACATGCCGCCAACCCCGACCCATTGCAGCCAGCGCGGCCTTGCCCAACCAGCCAGCACTGCCAAGACGCCCAGAGCCAACCCAACCAGCTCTGCCTCGATCCACTCGTTAGGCTTCCATCCTAGAATGTTGTTCCGGTCGGCGTAGGTCGCGAGCCCAGACATCACGGCCAACGCAAGGGTAGCAGAGAAAATAACCCGTCGCTGTCGCTCAAAGAAGGCTGACATATCGAGTACTCCGTCTTCGCTATAAGGCATCGCCACGAGTGAACAGCTAAAGTAATTCGGGACCACCCAGCCGAGCTGAAGCAGCACTTCAGCAACCGACCAATGCTTGATATTCTGGAGCTCCCAAAGACCGAGCCAGTTAATGATCACACCGAGCGCAGCGTTGACCATCGATACCGTAAGCAGGGCAGAGAAGCGCACGCGGTCGCGAGCCAGCAGCAATTGCGACGCGCTCGAGAAAACATGCGTCAACGCGATGGCGAAGATAAAGGATACAAGTACGCTGACGTGTTGGAACATATGCTAGTGCTATAGCCGCTCAGATCTCACGGTCCCACGTGCTCCTGCGTGGTGAGGAGTTGTTGGAATGCTGGGTCGTTACGGATCGGGTCCCACACCGGATCGATTTTTAAGCGCGCGATGGAAACGGTCTCGCCCGCGGGGATGCTAAGTAGCCGGCGAAGAATTGCAATGGCGTCGGACGCCGCTCCGGTGCGAGCTTCGACTTCGGCAAGGCCGGCCAGATTGGAATTACCAAGAAGCGCATCTCTCTCCGGCGGAAGTAAGTCCACAGCCTGCCGCGCGAGTTTGAGAGCGTCGGCGTCACGTTTGAGCGCGATATACACCCAGATTAATTCTCTCATTGAAACCCGCTCGTTCGGTCGCTCGCGTAATCTTTCCTCGAGCAGTTGTCTCGCTTTTTCTGCGTCGGCTTGTGCGCCGATGAAGTCGCCAGCTAGAGCGCGAATGGTAGCTTTCGCGGAGAGCCGTCTGCGTTGATCCGCGGCAGTATCGGCACTTATATCCCAAACCTTCAGGGCTGCTTGAAAATCGCGCGCGAAAACAAAGGTATACGCGCGATCACCGGTCACGCTCGCGACGATACCCGAAGCAGACGACGAGATGAGATCGTTCGTGGAGGGAAAGGTCGCCAGCACGCCTTGCGCTCTTTTGATGTCGCCGCTCCCGTTCAGAATCGCCAGAAGCAAGGCGCGCATACCGATCACATCGGCCGGATCGATGCTCAGTGCATATTTGCCGGCGCGCTCGGCGTCTTGCCACATACGCAAGATGCAATAAGTCTGAGCAAGGTTTCCGGCTACATCGGCATTGCGCGGGTCCTGCTCGAGCGACTTCTTGAGCGTATCCAAAGAGCGTTGCCATTGCCCCTGCCGGCGATAGACATAACCGGAATATTCGAGCGCCTGCGCGTTGTTAGGCTGTAACTGGAGCGCGCGCCCAAACTCGGCCAATGCCTGTTCGTACTGCCGATAGCCGTAGTAATAAAAAAGGCCATGCGCGACGTGCGCTTGCGCCAGATCTGGCGCCAGAGCTAGCGCATGCTCAACCGTCTTTTGAACTTCCGCGAGCTCCGGTTCAGTGAACGTTTCCACGAACCAGTGTTGACTCAAACGAGACTCGGCCAGGCGAGCCATGGCGAGCGCAAAATTCGGATCGCGCGCAATGGCTTGCTGATACCACCCGATAGCCTGGTCGAATGATTCCGGTCTTAAGGAAGCATTCGCCGCACGAAGCTGGGACTCGCCTTTCAGAAACAGATCATACGCTGCGGTGTCCTTGGTTGGCGCGGTGGCGAGCGTGTTAGCTTCGGCCGGGGACAGTTTCGCCTGAAGGGAATCGGCGATTTCCTGCGCCACTTCGCTCTCCACGGCAAAGACATCTTTGATATCGCGGTCGTAAGTCTTAGCCCACAGATGTGAGTCAGCCCGGGCGTCGATGAGCTGGACGTTGACGCGAACTTTGTCAGCGGCCTTCTGCACACTGCCTTCCAGAACAGTTGCGACGCCGAGCTGTTTTGAAACTGTCTTCAGGTCTTCTGGCTTGCTCTTGTACTTCGCGGTGGACGTGCGCGAGATCACCTTCAAATCGGCGATGCTCGCAACCTTCGTCAGAATTTCGTCCTGAATGCCGTCGGCAAAATAAGCGGCGTTCTTGTCGTCGCTGAGATTTTCGAACGGCAACACCGCGATCGATTTTTGCGGAATGGATGAACCCGTCGCCGCCTCGGTGCGAGCAGCATTGGCGGTATTTCGGGCGGAGTAGCGACCGATAAAAATCAATCCGATCGAAAAAGCCGCGCCAACGATCACGATATAAATCCAAGCGTGAGATTTCCTGCTTCCTTGCGCGGCAACATCGACATCTTCCGTGCGTTTCAATCCTTGCGGCGTCAATTCAAACGCCCACGCGATCACCAGCGCGATTGGAAATCCGATTACGATCGCGAGCACGATCAATCGCACGGCCCAATTTGGAATTTCGAAAAATGGAAAAACCTGAGTGGCGATTTGAATCAGCAGCCAAGCGACGACGGCATATGCGACCGCGACCTTGTAAACGTTGCGCCGCTTCAGCTCGGAAAAGAAGTTACGCGAGTTCACTTTGGTTTTTCTTCGCAGAGTTTTTGGAAACGCGGATCATTGCGGAGCGGATCGAACATCGGATCGAGCCGGAGCAGCGCGGGAGTCAGCGGCACGTTTTCGGCCAGTACGGCACGACCCGGGATCGAAAGTAGTTTCTGTAAAGCAGCGATGGCGCGGTCGGGTTCACCTATCTGCGCAGCCACTCGGGCCAGGGTCTCAATCGCGGAAGGACCATTCACAGCGTCTTTCTCGATCGGGACCGTGGCCAAGGCCTTTTCCGAAAAAGCCAAGGAGGTGGCCTTGTCACCGAGACACATATTGGTCAGGGCGAGATCTTCAATCAGCTGAAAATTTTCCGGCTGTGTTTGGAGGAAAGATTCCAGTTCGCTGCGCGCCTGTCGCCAGCTTTCCTGGGCGGCGGCATGGTCGCCGGCGACTTCTTGCGCCCAGCCCAGCCAAAAGCGCAGTTCGCCATTCAAATAACCGAACGCTGGATCAGGCTTGGCCAGTATTTCCTTTAGCCGAGGGATGATTGGCGCAGGACGGCGCTCCAAGATCGCCTGGTAAACTTGTGTTTCCAAAGCCTGACTTAGATCGGCGGCCGGGCGGAGCGGAGCGAGGATCGCCGAGGCGCGAGCCAGATCGCCTTCGGCTTGGAAGATAGCCGCCTTGTTCGCCAGGACATCGACGTCGTCCGGCGTGATATCGAGAACCTGATCATTTTTTCGCAGCGCTTCGGGAAAGCGACGAAGGTAGATATAGGAAAGAGCGTGCTGGGTCAGTACGTTAACATTGCGCGGGTCGAGCCGCTCGGCTTCGTTGAAATACGACTCGCTTCGGTCCCACTGTCCTTGTCTCCGTGTGACGTAGGCCAGCGATTCAGAAATCCGGCTGCTATTGGGCAGGAATTGACGCGCTTGCTCAAAGTAACGCACCGCCGTGTCGTAATCCTTCAGGGAGGCATAATGATATTCGCCATTGGCCAATACTGCCTCGCCAAGATTCGGCTGAAGAGTGAAAGCGGTTTCGGCTGCTTGCCGTGCCTCTTCACGCAGAGCAACCGTTGGTTGCAGAGTGAACGTGATGTAGCCGACCGAATCCATGTATGAGAGCAGAGCCCACGCAAGTGCGAACTTCGGGTCCAACCCCACCGCGTCTCTGAGATATTTCTGTGCCCCAAGGATACTGACGGGTGTGGTGGGTTTCAGGCTAAAAGCCAACCCACGCAGGTAGGCATCGTACGCTTCAAGGTTGTCCGTCGGTTTGGCAGCGATGATTTGCTCTTCCTGACCGGTGAGTTTCGCGCTTAACTGATCAGCAATCGCTTTCGCTACCTCAGTCTCAACCGAAAAAATGTCGGTGAGTTTGCGATCAAACGTATCGGCCCAAAGATGCGAATCATTGGCTGCCTTGATCAACTGCACGTTGACGCGCACAGAGTCGCCGCTCTTCTGCACGCTTCCTTCCACGATGTGAGCAACGCCAAGTTGCCTGGCGATCTCAGGCAGGTTTTCCGGCGCGCTTTTGTAATGCTGCGTGGAAGTGCGCGAGATCACCTTCAGGTCGGCGATCTTGGCTAAGCGCGTCAGAATCTCGTCCTGGATGCCGTCGGCAAAGTAGGCGTTGTCGGGATCGTGGCTTCGGTTTTCAAATGGCAACACCGCAATCGATTTTGCGTTAATGACAGATCTTGACTCGTTAGGCACAGTCGCCGTTTTGCTATCCGCTGAACGCACCGCCGCAAAACGCCAGAGAAATCCACCACCCAAAGCCAGAACCAGCCCAATGATGAGAAGCTCTGTGCCGGTAACTCGCTGCGCGCCGCGTTCGCCGTGATACCAGGCCAGGACCAGGGTCACAAAGAAACCGACCACTAACCCCAGGGTAATGCCGCGCCGCACCCCTTCGGGCCAACCAAACTGTTGCGCGACGATGTCGATCCCTTGCAACAACGCGAACGCCGCCGCGACGTAGGCGATCGCCCATTGCACCAGCTTGCGTTGCTTGAGACGTTGTAAGAACTCATTCATGGCGATGAACCCCTCGTGGAGGCGGCATACTTAGTCAGCAATGGCTGAAAGCATGGGTCCTGTCGTGTGGGATTGCCAACCGGGCCGATTCGCCGTTCCAGCTCGGCGAAGGAGTTGTCGCTCTTCATTTCTGCTGTGTTTTCGGCGCGATAACTTTCTGCATCCGCCTTCGCTGAGCTACGGGCGAGACAAGCGAGCGCTTAAGGATCATCGAGCTTCGTCCGTTTTTGGTGCGATCACTTTTTTGACCAATGCCTCGAACCGCGGATCGCCACGCAGCGGATCAAGCAGTGGATCGACGTTGATCCAGCAAATGTTGGAGCCGTCGCGCTCCTCGTAACCCTGTTCGAGCCAGCGTAGCGCTTCGTCTTTATTGTTCAGGCTGAGATAAAGCAGCGCGCGCAAGTAGCTGGGCACCTCGCGGTGCTGACTTATCTGATCGAGCTCGCTCAACATTCGCCGCGCGGCATCCTTGTCACCAGTGTGCGCTTTGGCCTGCGCCCAGAACGTCGCCACAGCCGGATTGTCGCTTAGTTGCTTTGCCTTTTCGTACTCGGCAATCGCGCCGGACAGGTCGCCCTTTGCTTGAAGAGCGATGCCAAGATTGTCGTGCGCGTAGAAAGATGTTGGATCGATCTCCAGCGTCTTTCGCAACTGTGCCACCGACTCATCGAAGCGGCGGGCGTAAAAGAACGTCTCGCCCAGGTCCGCGTTAATCACGATCGACAACGGATCTAATTCAACCGAGCGTTTGCCCTCGGCAATGGCCTCGTCGAATTGTCCGAGCGCTGCCAGGCTATCGTTGCTGAACCAATGATGTGCGTCGGCATCGTTTGGCTTGAGCTCGATCGCTCGTTTGTATTCGCGCGTGGCTCCGGCCAAATCGATTTCGCTAAAGAAGAGCACTTTTCCCAGCGCCGCGTGTGCTTCAGCGAGATTGGGATCAAGACGGAGAGCTTTGAGGGCGGCTTCTTTCGCTTTCGAACCCGCCTCGCGCCGGTCTGCGCCAGTATAAAAGGGAGACAAAATATAGGCGCTCGCCAGACCTGCGTAAGCAAGCGCATAATTTGGATCCCGTTCGATCGCCTGCTGGAAAAACGCAATCGCTTTCGGAATGTTGTCGCCCGTCCGCTTTTCCCAAAGTGATCTCCCTTTGTGATAAAGCTCGTACGCGGCCGTATCGGTCGTCGGCTGCGCCGTCATCATCTGTTTTTCCGAGCCGGTCAGCTTCACCTGCAGTGTGTCCGCAATCGTTTTGGCGATCTCGCTTTCGACGGAAAAGATGTCGATCAATTTGCGATCGTAAGTGTCCGCCCAGAGATGTGCATCGGTCATGGCGTTGATAAGCTGCACATTCACGCGCACCTGATCGTTCGCTTTCTGCACGCTGCCTTCGACGATGTTCATTACGCCGAGCTGCTTCGCGATCTCGCGTAAATCTGAGGGCGCGCTCTTAAAGCGCTGTGTCGAAGTGCGCGAAATGACTTTCAAATCCGCTACCTTGGCCAGGCGCGTCAGAATTTCTTCTTGGACGCCCTCGGCGAAATAAGCATTGTCGGGGTCGCGACTGAGATTATCGAACGGCAACACCGCGATCGATTTTGCCGGCAATTCGTTAGGCACGGACGCAACGCTTTTGTTTCCTGCGGTGTATCTGCCAAGAAAAAATAGAGCGACCGAAATCGCGGCAGCGATCACGACGACGTAGATCCACGCGTGTTTCTTTCGCCGGGTCGCCGCAGACACCGGCATCGCGTCAGCGACTTCGGTCCGTTTGATTCCCTCTGGAGTCGCTTCAAACGCCCACGCGATCACGAGTGCGATCGGAAATCCGATTACGACTAGTGCGATCACAAGGCGAACGACCCAATTCGGAATTTCCAAGAATGGAAAGACTTGAGTCGCAACTTGAACAAGCAGCCAGCCGACAATCGCGTAAGCAACCGCGACCTTGTAAACGTTGCGCCGTTTCAGCTCGGAAAAGAAATCGGGCGCGTTCACTGGTGTGCCGGGGAAGCGGGGTCCGGCGCGAGCAAGGCAACAAGTTTTTCGAAACGCGGATCACCGCGGAGCGCATCCCAGTCGGGACTTTTCTTCAGTTCGCCATAGGTAACGCCGGTTGGAAGTTTGACAGATTTCTCCAGTTGTTCCAGCGCCCCACCCCTATCGCCGCAACGGATATAAATTGTCGCCAGATTGGTTATCCACACGGGCCCCACCCACGAGTCCTTCGTAAAGGGAAGGATCTCACAAGCGCGTTTACCTTCCTGGATTGCTTCGTCACACCGGCCGAGCATGGCGTCGGTTAGGCCAAGATAACTCCAGCCCTGCGCGTAGTCGGGTTGTTCTCGAGTCATGCGCTCGAAAATCGATCGGGCGGCGGTGAGCGCGGTTTGCGCGAGGTCCTTGTTGCCGAACAACCAAGCGGTGCGCCCGACGCAAAACTCGCGAGGGACATAGGCTTCATCGAAACTATTGGCGATGCCTTCGGCAGGAATAAGCGCGAGCGCCTTTTCGGATTCGCTTTTATTCCCCTGCATCCAGCTGCAAACCAGCAGTGGAAAGGCGACGCCACGGGCTGCCTCAGCGCCTTTTTGCGCAATCAGCTGCAATGGCTTTCGCAAGTCGGCGACGTCACCCGTTTGCGCGAAAGCATTGAATCCAAGCAGATAGCTGACAAACGGATCGCTTGGCAGGATGCTCAAAGCCTGCTCATACAGGCGCCTTGCTTCCGCGTAGCGGCGCATACCCTGAAAGGTCGACCCCGCTTCCATCAGCACGACGAAGTTGCGCGGGTCCAGCTCCACGGCACGCTTGAAATTAGCTTCAGCTTCCTGCCAGCGCGCGGTTCGGCGGTCCACGGAGCCAATGACGACGTAAAGCCGGGCCTCGTTAGGCAAAAGTTGCGTCGCGAGATTCAGCTCCGCCAGCGCCCGATCGTAGTCACGAAATCCGTGGTAGGCATAGAGCCCCTTCATCCAGTGCACTTCTCCGGCGTCCGGCTGTATCTCTTCGGCCTTTTGCAGCGCAACTCGCGCCAATTCGCGGCGCTGTTCGGTATGGTCAAACCCCGCCCAGTAGAGGTCGAGGTGCGTTTCGCACATGAGGCAATAGGCACGCAGAAATTTCGGATCGCGCCGCACGGCTTCCTCCAACAAGCTGATTCCCTGAAGCAAGCTTCCCTTTGCGTCCGGATCATTCGTCAGGTCATCCAGCTGCCGGGCTCGCAGATAAAGGTCGTAGGCGACCGGGTCGCTTGTTGACGGTTTCTCGATCCGGGCTTTTTCGTTAGCCGACAAATGGGCTTGTAGTTGCTGGGCGATGGCTTCGGCGATCTCGCTTTGAATCGCGAACACGTCCGCCAGGTCGCGGTCATAGGTTTGCGCCCATAGATGAGCGTCGTTGCGGGCGTCAATCAATTGCGCATTTACCCGCACCTTGTTTGCCACCTTTTGGACACTGCCTTCCAGCACATGGGCCACACCCAGTAATTGTCCAATCTCTCGCAGGTTGCGCGTGGCTGCGGTCTTGTACTGCATCACACTGGTGCGACTGATTACCTTCAGCTCGGCCACTTTGGCCAGGTCAGTCAGGATTTCGTCCTGAACGCCATCGGCAAAGAATGAGTTCTGTTTGTCATCGCTCAGGTTTTCAAACGGCAACACTGCGATGCTTTTTTCGGCGGCAACGTCGGAATGCGGGGCAGCGGACGGACTGGCCGCCGCTCGCGGGCGAGCCTCACGAAGAATTGCCGGCGCAAAGATGATTGCCACGATTGCAATCGCGAAAAGGAGAAATGCGGCGACTAACATCGCGACTAAAATCGGGAACCGCTTCCCGCGACCCACTGCGATTTCCTTTTTAGTGTGCTGAAATTTTTTGGGTGGCGCAGGATTACCAACGACATCGGCGTAAAAATTCACCACCGAAACAGACATGCCGTGCTTCACCTCCACATCGCCGAGATCGTGGAGATACGGTTGCCACCGGCGCGATTGGGCCAAATCGTCGGCCACGCGTTTCGAAACGAGGATGTGTCCGGCATCGCCGCAATCCATGATACGTTGCGCGATATTGATTCCGGCCCCGGCAATGTTCACGCGTTGGTTCACGTCCGCAACGTGGTGCACTGATCCACTGTGAATTCCCATTCGCAGCCGCAGGCTCGGTTTCGCCCGCAGGGACTGAGTAATTTCCAGCGCGCATTCGACCGGCTCTTCCTCCGATCCAGTAAACACCATAGCCATGCCGTCACCGGTCGGAAGAAAAATGAGCTGACCGGCCGCTTCGGCGTTTCGCGCTGTTTCCGTGTTCCGGACAATCGCGTTCAGCTCGTGCAGAGCGTCCGATTGTTCATCAGTTGTCAGCTTCGTGTACCCAACGATGTCGATGAAGAGGACGTGCGCGATTTCCAAACGCGGCTTCGTTTTTTGCTCTTCGGGCATGACGCGCTGATTTTAACGTTTGCTACCGTGAACGCATCCTAAAAAGCAGTCCGGAGAAACTCGGCAGCGAACGCTTGTAAGTTTTGATTTGTTTTAGCGTGATTCGTGCCTGCCGCGCCGTAGGTTGCGGGCAACTGAAGGCGGGTGTTTCGTGGGCAAAAATCTTAACGGAGAGAATCAATCATGTCGTCATCACCAAATGTATCGAAACGTCCGCTCTCATACACGATTGCCGAATGGGCTTGCTCGCTGAAGTACGAGCATCTTTCTCCTGAGGCGATTCAGACTGCCAAATTATTCTGGTTCGATTCCATCGGCTGCGCGCTGGGAGGCAGTCAACAGGATGATGCGAAGATTTTGCTGAAACACTACCGCGCGATGACCGGCACCCAAGCGACTTCCAGAGATTCCTCGACGGAGCCTGTCCTGAGCGAATTCGAAGGGCTCGGAATGAAAAACAAACACCACCGCGCGACGAGCAATGGTGGAGCCACTGTCTTTGTATCCGGCTTCGGGACCAATCCAGTCGATGCGGCGTTTTTGAACGGACACATGATTCGCGCAATGGATTACAACGACATCTACTGGAAAGCCGATCCTTGCCACCCGAGCGATCTCATCGCGGCCGCTCTCGCGCTTTGTGAAAACGAAGGTCTAAGTGGCAAAGATTTGATTCTTGCGACGATTATTGCCTACGAAATCGAAATGCGGCTTTGTGAAATCGGCCGGCCGGGTGTGCGCGAATACGGCTGGCACCACGCCACGCTGAGCGCCTTTGCTGCGCCAGTTGCCGCAGGCCGTGTATTGAATCTCACGGCGGACCAAATGGTGTCAGCAATTGGCATCAGCGCGTCCCGAACGTTTTGTCCGGGAGCAGTCACCGCCGGCAAACTTACCAACATGAAGAACACGGTTGATCCGTGGGCTGGACGCATGGGCGCGGAGAGCGCGCTTCTTGCTCGAGAAGGATTCTCCGGTCCCGAGCACATCATCGATGGCAAGGAAGGACTTTTTGCAGTCTTCAAGCACGTCCAATACAAGGGAGAGCCGGCCACTTTCGACGGCGAGGGATTGATCAAAGACCTGCCGACATCACCGAAATCGTACTACCGCATCCTTGATTGCGGGATGAAAAGTTTCCCGATCGAAGCGCTGAGCCATGCGCCGCTCACCGCCATGATGAAAACCGTAAGAGACAACAAGATCAAGGCCAACGAGGTGAAAGAAATCAAAGTAGAAGTGATCGCGCGCGCCGCAGACATACTTGGCGATCCGCACAAGTATCGACCGGACTCAAAGGAAACTGCCGATCATTCCCTACCCTATTGCATGGCAGTCGGCCTGGTCGATGGCATGGTGACCCCGTTGCAATTTAAAGAGGAACGGGTGCGCGATCAATCGCTGATTCCGATCATGGACAAGATAAAAGTAGTCGCGAATGAAGAATTCGAAGCGCTGTTCCCCAAGTTCCAGCCGAGCCGCGTAACTATCACGACTAACGACGGCAAATCGCATTCAACTCGCGTGGATGTGCCCAAAGGCGATCCTCGCGATCCAATGAACGAGGAAGAAATCGCGGTCAAATTCACAGCGCTCGGCGGCGATGTTATTGGCAAGGATCAATGCGAGAAATTACGGAAGTGCATCATGAACATCGACGGCGCGAAGAAAGTTGACGAACTTCTGGAGCTGACGATCGCGTGCTAAGTAACGCGTGTCTGGACAAAAGCGGAGCGAAGACTCACCGCACTCCGAAAGCACTGCGTGCGAAATTCGCGCGGGCCAACTTTGTTTTGCCAACCTTTCAGGAGTGCGACGCGTCCTCGAGTCGCTTTTTGTGGGTTTGTGCTTCCCAAGAGGTCATTAGCGCCATCGGGGCACGCGCTAATGGAGAGCTTCTAAAGTCCAAGGATTTTTGATACCTTCTGAAGTCTGCCATGTCTGCGGACTTCACGATCGATCCGAAATTTGAGATCGGACATGTTCTCTTCATCGACATCGTCGGCTACTCAAAGTTGCTCATCGGGGAACAGAGCGAGCTCGTTCGTGAGCTGAAGGAGGTAGTCGCCGCAAGCGAGCAGGTCCGGGTTGCGGAAGAACAAGGCAAATTGGTCTCATTACCAACTGGCGACGGCGTCGCGTTAGTTTTTCGCGATAGCGCGGAAGCACCCGCGCAATCCGCGCTCGAGATTGCCGGAGCGATTAAGAAGTATCCACAACTGCGACTTCGGATGGGAATCCACAGCGGACCTGTTAACGTGGTTATTGACCTCAACAATCGAGCGAATGTTGCCGGAGCGGGAATCAACGTTGCGCAGCGTGTAATGGATTGCGGCGATGCCGGTCACATTCTGGTTTCCAAACACGTCGCCGAAGACCTCGAGCACTACGCACGCTGGCAGTCGTATTTACACGAGTTGGGCGAATGCGAAGTAAAGCATGGCGCTCGAATTTCGCTGGTCAATCTTTACGGCGACAGCGTCGGAAACGCGGATGTTCCTGAGAAGATTAAGCAAGCAAGACGCGAACAAGCTAGAGCTAGCCGAGACGGACGTAAGCGTATCCTGGTAGCAACCTCCATCGTGGCTGCGGCCGTGCTCGGCATTGGTTACTGGGTGTTTCACCAGCGCCGCGCAAACGATTTCGCGAGCATCCCAGTTAAAAGCATCGCCGTGTTACCCTTTCAAAATCTCAGTCCAGACCCGCAGAACGCCTTCTTTGCTGATGGCGTGCAGGATGAGATTCTTACCAACCTGGCAAGAATCGGTGATCTGAAAGTAATTAGCCGAACGTCAGTGATGCAGTACAAGGCCGGAACGGCACGGAACGCCCGGACGATCGCTCAAGCCTTAGGTGTTTCTCACCTTCTGGAGGGCAGTGTTCAACGCGCTGGCGGCAAAGTGAGAATTAGCGCCCAGCTTATCGACGCGCGCAACGACACGCATCTTTGGGCCCAGACTTACGACCGCAATTTGGCCGATGTCTTCGGTATTCAGAGTGAGATCGCAAAGGCTATTGCCCAAGAATTACAGGTTAAATTATCACCCAGCGAGAAAAACGCGATCGAGCGACCGCCTACAAGTGATCTGGCATCGTTTGATCTTTACGCGCATGCCAAAGCGATATTGCAGGGAAGTCTACTTCATCGTGATGACCTTTTGCACGCCATTGATCTGCTCGACCAGGCGATTGCCCGCGATCCGGCATTTTTTCTCGCGTATTGTGAAGTCGCGTCGGCGCATGGCCATCTTTATTTTTTTGCCTTCGATCACACAACGCAACGCATCTCATTGGCTGAAGCCGCAGTGCGGCAGGCAGAGCATTTACGCCCTGACGCCGGGGAAACGCACTTGGCCCGAGCTGAATTTCTTTATCGCTGCCGCACCGATTATGAAAAGGCGGGCGCCGAGTTGGAGCTGGCTAGGCACGCTTTGCCTAACAGGTCAGAGGTGTTCGAATTGCTTGGTTACATTGACCGGCGGCAGGGACGTTGGGACGATTCTACCCGCAGCTTGGAGAAGGCTTTGCAGCTGGACCCGAGAAACTTCAACATTCTGCAGCAAATTGCCGGGAATTATCAGCAACTGCGCCGATATGCTGATATGGTCGCAGTACTCGACCGGGCACTCGTGCTGCATCCGGAGGATTCCGTAACGCGTGTCTTCCGGGGCTTTGCTCTTTTAGACTGGCGAGCTGACTCGCGGCCATTGCACGAAACGATTCACAAGATCTTGTCCGAAAATCCGGGAGCGGCTGAACAGATGGCCGACGCTTGGTTTTTGATGGCGATATGCGAGCGCGATCCAAACGAGATCAGTCAGGCACTTAAGGCAGTTCCGCGCGAGGGTCTTTCTAACGAGGGTGTGAATTTTCCAAAATCATGGTGCGAAGGCCTTGCTGCGCACCTTATGGGCGACACGCCCGGCGCGCGTGTCGCCTTCGCCAGAGCTCATTCGGAGCTGGAACGTTCCATCGGTGAGCAGCCAGATTGGGGACCTGCCTGGTGCGTGCTGGGAATGATCGACGCCTTCCTGGGACATAAAGCCGATGCCATACGCGAGGGACGCCGCGCGCTTGAGTTGCTTCCGGTTGAGAAGGACCCAATCAACGGTGCGCTCCTCATGAAATACCTCGCTTTCATCTATGCTTGGACCGGAGACCACGATCGCGCCATCGATCAACTGAAAACCACACTCCAGCGACCTGTCGATTTGAGCTATGGGGAGCTGCGCCTGTATCCTCACTGGGATCCGCTCCGCGGCGACCCGCGCTTCGAAAAACTTGTGGCCTCCCTTGCGCCGAAAGACTAAGCCTGTGATCCGCGGTACCTGCGCATCGCTACAAAATCCTTGAATCGAATCTCAGCGGCGCATCTAATCCGATCAATTATGAAAACATTGATGTGCGGTTTGGCAGCGTTACTGAGTGTGGCGCTGGACAGCGGGAATGTTGTCGCCACGGAGGACGGTTTTCAAAAGGCCTCAAATATTTTCATCGGTACGGTTTTGTCTGAGAACGGCCGCTACATAACGGTCACCCGCGGTAGCGATCACTGGCGGTTTCGGACCGTTCTGTCCCGAGAGACGCAAATTGAAATATCTCGGCCGCTGGCAAATACTTCGAAAATGTTCATACACACGACACAGCGTACGGCTGTAACAAAACTTCGCATCGCCAAGGTGACCTAGGTGACAAACGAGGCGGCACCGTTTCCGCAGAGGGCCTTATTCTAGGGGCGGATAGGCCCTATTCGTCTGGATAGGCAAGCGGTTTCGCCCAAGTCGGAAGTTTAGCGTAAGGGGTGTAATTGGGCCCACGCGAGTCAATCACTTTGCCGGTCGCCAAGTCATACTGCACGTATGACGAGGGACCATGATATCCCATAGAGCGAACAATGAGCGTTTTGTCGTCGTCGGTAAACCTCCAGTCCATGATACAAACGTTCTCCTCAAATGGAGGAAACTTTTTGGTAGTCGCGTCGGGGAGACGAACAACGAGAGAGTCTTTGCCAACTTTCATCGATCGCCCAAAACTACTCTCTGTCTTACCAATTCCAATCCACCCGATTTTCCCCTTCGCTGATACTTTCGCCTTATAGCAATCGCCAGTGTGAGTCAACATCTCGGTGTGACCGTCACTGAACGTAACCTTAACGTTACCGGTCTCACCGCCTTCAGACCGCGAAGACACCGGCATGATAGAAACATCCTTTGCCGTGCTTGCTTCGGCTTTCACTGCCTTCAAGTCCAGGTCGTCCGACCTTTCCTCGTCAGATTGACTGCTGCTCTTCTTACTTGTCTGCTCCTTTTGGGAGACGATTTTCATAACGCCGCTCGCATCAGTAGCCAGTATCAATGTCTCCTGTGCAATACCTGACGTTTGGTTGCTGGTCTGCGGGTTACTCACGTCATAGCTAGCCGAAAAAATCATTTTCTTTGTTCCCAATGAGACTGTGGTGACCGGTCCAACCAAACTCCACCGTCGCACCGGCCAGCGTGCGAAATATTTTTCCGCCTCCGCGCGCACGGCAGCCTTGCTGATCACACCGCTATTCGTATAATCGACACGATCGGCGTAAAGGCTGGCAACCGTATCAACATCTGCTCCTGAGTATGCCTGGACAAATGCCTCTGCGATAGATTCGGGAGTTACTTCGCTTTTGTTAAACGATTGTTCGTTTTCCGCAGCCTGGATGCTCGGTTGTGTGACAACAACCTTCTTCGCACCGGCCTTGGCCTCCGCTCTCGCCTGCTCCAGCTTCTGCTTGTCGTCAGGATAGTGAGTAATCTGATATTTGTGTTGATAGTCCGCGATGGCTCCGTTTAGGTCGCCCCGTACCTTGCGAATATCACCGCGTCTGCTGTAGGCGCCGGCAACGGATAAATTCCTGTCTGCGCGCCGCCGATCCCCACCGAGCCGGGAGGGAGGTGCAGGATTGTTCGCGATCACTTGGGTATAGTCGGCGACAGCTCCATCAATGTCGCCTTTCAACTCCTTGGCGTGTCCCCGACTGAAATAGGGGTCCGAGCCTAAGGGCGACGCCGAATCCGTTGTCGCTGTGCCGGCAATTTGTCTGTCGCAAAGCGCAATAGCTTTGTCGTATTCCGCCATCGCTCCGGTTGAATCACCATTCGCCTTTCGCATGTTCCCAATCTCAACCAAATTAATGCCGCTTGATCTCAATTCAGCCGCACGGGTGAAATCGGTCATCGCTCCTTCAAAATCGCCGTGCTGTTTTTTTGCCGTCGCGCGAACGTAATACGAACCTGCGTTGTTTGGATTGAACGAAACAAGCCGATCGTAAGCTGCGAGGGCGCCGGCCCAATCTCCGCGTTTTTCCTTCACCCCAGCTAGGTGTTCACACGCTTCATCTCGTCGGTCTGGCTGGTGTTCGATCGCTCGTTCCAAATCTGCAATCGCTCCATCGATGTCTCCTTGTTGTTGTTTATCATAGGCTCGACCGATATAGTTAGTTCGCAAAGCCGTGCGGGGCACGATTTGTGTGGTCGACTTGATCGTTATCTGCGGCGTCCCTCCGGCCAATTCGATTTTTCCGGTTACCGCGATTTGCACGCCCCGAACTGTTTCGGGATCCAACTCGGGTCCCGAAGCGTCGAGAGGTACAACAATCCATAACAGCGCCTTTCGCAGATCACAGCCGCCGATCAACACGTCGGTGTGCCGCCTCCCGTGGTCGATGCAATCTACCTTCCCAACGATCGTAGTCCTCTCGCCGGTGTGCTTTTTCGCTTCCGCGGCCGTGTACTCGGGTATTAAGCCGGTCGCCGAAGCCGTGCCCAGTAAGGCCGCGACCGCCGCCGCGATAATGTAAACTCGGGATCGTGCGGCCGCGATTCGTTTGCTGTTCATGGCCTCGGAAACCCAAAACCAAAGCTCTCAAGGGTGCGGCGGCATGGGACCGCCGGCATCCTGCCATGCACGTATGCCGCGCATTACCTTCTCACCGACGGACTCTTCTTGCACCGGTTGTCCGCGAACGGGGCGCGACTTGTGCTTTGCGGCTGCAAGCTTGGCGTCACGACAGCGACCAAGCACTTTTAGGTTCTGTTTTTCCAGGTCGCTAAACTCATTTTCAATGTCGTCGAAAGTCAGTCCAGGGCGCGGCTTGTACCACGAAAATTGCTCGAATTGTTTGGTAACTTTCTTGTCCTTAAATTCCGCACCGTGCCGCGCGAACATTTCGTTAATGGCATAAGTAATTTCGCTTAAGCTCGACTCGTTCACATCGGTCACGGTCAATTCGTCCAGGCGAGTCGCGGGAAATCTTTCGCCGGGAAATTCGTTGTCTTCAGTGTTTGCAGTCTCCGAATTTTGCCCATTTTGTGCAACGGCATCTGATTGCTCGCTGGCTTGCTCGTTCGGGGAATTATCGGCCACTTCTGTCGAGGCTGGTTGGTCTGGAGCCGGTTGGATTTGTTTCGAGCCGACGTCGTACGTGCACCTCCATGGCTCAGGCACATCCGGATTTTGAGGCGTTGATAGGAAAACCACTGAAACGTCCAGTTTTCGCGAATCGTTTTCCCAGCTGCTCGCATCAATAGTCGCGCCGCGGCGTGGCTCGCCGGGGTCTGCATGCATGGCTTGCAAGTAACTTTGCCAGATTATCTCTTGCAGTTGGGAATTTTGCTCGCCTGTACCCTCAACCTGGTCATACTGAACCGAAGAAGTGCTGCTGCGCCGGTAGAGCCGAACGCCGCCTCCTGCGCCATGGCGCTCGTTAACTGCAATCCACTGATCGTCCGGCGAGACAAGTGCCCAGGCAGGCTGTTTTGACTCACACAAAACGGTAGCGGCACCAGGCCGATGTGCGTCTTCTACCGCAATCCGTCGGATTTTCGTCTTGCGATCGCGAAGATGTTTGATCTGAAGATTGCCACTCGGTGACGTGAATTGACGTTCCAGCACTAAATCCGAGGAGGGCGCCGCCGGTACAGCAGGAGCAGGCGGCGCGTTGTTTGGTTGTGATGGCGTTGCTGGCGAGGAGACAATTGTCCGGTTCGCGGATTGCAAATTGCCAGCACGGCCTTTCCAACTCGGAAGCCAAACACTAAGGACAACGATATTGCCGGCCAGGAGAACGCCAAGGAAAACCACGACTAGAGTTACTGCGCGACGAGACATGAAGCGATTGCGGCCGGCGTAGCTCAGCTCTCCTGTGTGACGAGGCCCAGTGATTGTACCGTCGGCTCGTCTATAGCTGCCGTGATTTCGAGCTCGTGATCACGCTGGTAGGCTCCCAGAGCATCTCGCGTCTGGTCACCAAACTGCCCATCAATGTTTCCGGTGTAATAGCCTTGATCCTGCAGCGCTTCCTGAATATTTATAACTACTTCATCAGGCGGCAGATTGTTATAGGCAAAGATCGGGCCGTCATAGAGGTAGCCGACAAACGCAGGATCGTAACCCCACGCTGGAAACCAGTAGCCGCCGTCCCAATACCAATTACCGCCCCAATATGGCCCACCTACATACGTGACGGTGCTGTAATGGGAGCGCCAGTACCCGCGATCGTGCCAGACACGATGGTATCCCGCGTACAACGCATGCGTATTCCGGTAGTGTAACCCGCTTCGCCAATGAGCGGCCGGTTGATTATGGACAGCAAGGCGATTGTTAACCGGATGAGTAGCCGACAGTTTGGCCGCGCGATTATTTTGGCGGCTGGCTTGAGTAGGAGCGTTCGACACATGAGCGGCAGTCTGATGGTGCGAATTAAGACCGTGTTGGCCGCTCTGCTGATGTGCGTTTAAACCGTGTTGCCCACTAGATTGACCTGCGCTTAACCCACGTTGCGTGTGAGCGGCATGTCCTGCGGACTGAGCATTGTTGTTGCTGAAATTGTGCTGCTGTCCCATGCCTGCGCGAGTGGACATTCCGCTCCCACTGGCACGCGGTGCTCCTGCACTTGAATGCGGGAACCCGCCACCAGGATGCGCTGCTGCTCGGGAGCTGCCACCGCCACTAGAATGCGCTGCCGCCTTGCTGCCGCCTCCCGATTTTTGGTTACCCGCCAAGGCGAGTTGTGGCGCGATCAACGTCAGGGAAACACAAATACAAATGAATGCTCTCATGAATTGCACCTCCACTTCTTTCTACGGGAACGGCGAAACTAAGTTCGCCGGTCCGACTCAGATTTTTTTCGCGAAAGCTGTAATTTGGTCTTGCACTAGCTGCCAACATCAGTTGCAATCAGGCGGCTAGATAAATTGTGGAACTGCACAAGCTCCTGCAAAGGAAACCGGCGCGCGTCCGAGTCGGCTAGAGTTTCCGTATGCCAACGAACCTGACCCCCAGATTCCGAATCGGGCACGTCCTGTTCATCGACGTGGTGGGATATTCGAAACTGCTCGTTAACGACCAAACGAGAGTGGTTCGCCGATTGAATGAGCTTGTGCAGGGAACGGAGCAGGTCCGCCTGGCCAGCAAGAAAAACAAACTGCTGCGGGTCGCAACCGGGGATGGGATGGCGCTGGTTTTTCGCGATAGCCCTGAATCTCCCGTGCGATGCGCATTAGAACTTAGCCAGGCACTAAAGAAAGAGACGCCGCCAATCCCTATCCGAATGGGAATCCATAGCGGCCTCCTGAATGAAGTCATGGATGTGAACAATCGCATGAACGTAAGCGGCGCCGGAATTAACATCGCCCAGCGCATCATGGATTGCGGAGACGCTGGCCACATCTTGCTTTCGAAGCATGTAGCTGAAGATCTCGAGCACGACGAGCGTTGGCGGCCTTGTTTGCATGACCTGGGGCAATGCGAGGTTAAACACGGTCTCCGGGTTGAGCTGGTCAACCTCCATAATTCGGAAGCTGGCAATCCGCAGTTGCCTGAAAAAATTCGGCGGACCCGCAGAAAGCGCGTTGCAAACTCAGCGTTAGTCCTAAGCAGCGCTGGCATCCTGGGTTTGGCGGTTCTCGGAACCAGTTGGTTTGTTACGGCGCATTTTCAGAAACCGAACGATGCCGGATTCAAGCCCGTAGCTGAAACCACGCCGGCAGCTACTCCAATAGCGCGAGCCACGAGTACACCGGATATCACTGTGGCAAATATGACGTTCAATAATTCTGTTTGGCCACAACCGCTGAAAACTGCCCCTTCATTACGCGCACAAAAACTCTTCGCCGGCACATGGCGGGGAACTGTTCACAGCGTCGGCCCGCAAAGCACATGGGATTCGCAGGTCGAGCTGACCATCGACCAATCGGAAACACACTGGAGTAACATGAACAGCGGCTCGGTCTCTCATCAGGGCAGGACGTTAAACTATAGGCGCTCCTATAAACTGGGCCGAAGCACGAGCGTGCAAATGCAGGCGAGTTTAACAGTCAACGAGGATGGCAGCACAGCAGCCTATTCGACTAACCAGATAAGCGTGACAGGAAAATCTGCATCCAAGACATCAGGAAGAGGAATTCTCGAAAGAGTTCGGTAGCATTATCGGCACCGGGACTCGATTTGCGCGAAATCTGTAACACTGGAGCCTGTGAAATTAACACCAGCCAGTTCTCTTCGCCAAATGGGGCGCTGCCGCCGAACCCCCCGTCGCGCCGGCAAATGTCGGCGCGGTGCATGCTGGAACCCGTGCGGCACCCTACGCCGTGCCGCTACCCTCGCCTGCGCCAAACTGAATTCCTTGCGCCAGCGGCAGCTCAGTTGAGAAATTGATCGTGTTGGTTTGTCGGCGCATGTAGCTCTTCCAGCAATCGCTTCCGCTCTCACGTCCGCCGCCTGTATTCTTTTCCCCGCCGAACGCGCCGCCGATCTCCGCGCCGCTGGTGCCGGTATTCACGTTCGCAATGCCGCAATCGCTTCCGACTGTGCTCACGAATTTTTCCGCTTCGCGCACGTCATTGGTGAAAATCGACGAGGTCAATCCTTGCGGCACACCGTTCTGGATCGCGATTGCTTCATCGAAATCGCGATACGTCAGCAGGTAAAGCAGCGGACCAAAGGTTTCATGCTTCACGATCTCGAAATCTGGTTTTGCGGTTGCCAGGCACGGTTTCATGTAACAACCGCCAGGAACGGTGAGTCGCTCCCCGCCATAAAGGATTTCGCCACCTTCATCTTTCAGTCGCTGGATCGAATGCTGAACGAGATCAACCGAATTCTTGTCGATCAGCGGTCCCATCACTGTCTTGCGATCGAGCGGGTTTCCGATTGGCAGACCCTTGTAAGCGGCAAGCAGTTTATTGCGAACTTTCGATGCAACGGATTCGTGCATGATTACACGCCTCGTGGAAGTGCAACGTTGTCCGGCCGTGCCGACAGCGCCGAAGAAGATCGATTGCGTAGCCATATCGATGTCGGCGCTCGGCGCGACAATAAGCGCGTTGTTGCCGCCAAGCTCCATGATCGATCGACCGAGGCGGCCATGAACTGTTTTTGCGACGTGCAAACCCATATTGACGGAGCCGGTGGCTGAGACCAATGGAATCCGCGCATCATCGGCCAGTTTTTGGCCGACCGTTTTACGATCGCCGATCAGCAGCGTGAAGATCGCCGGATCGGCCCCGGTCTCACGACAAACGCGCTCGCAAATTTTTGTTACCGCAATGGCTGTGAGCGGTGTTTTCTCGGAAGGTTTCCAAATCGTTGCGTCGCCGCAAACGGCAGCGAGCGCAACGTTCCATGACCAAACCGCCACGGGAAAATTAAACGCGGTAATCACTGCGATGACGCCCAGCGGATGCCATTGCTCCATCAGCCGGTGGCTCGGTCGTTCCGATTGGATTGTCAGGCCGTATAACATGCGTGATTGGCCGACCGCAAAATCGCAGATGTCGATCATCTCCTGCACTTCGCCTTCTCCTTCGGCGATGATTTTTCCAGTCTCGAGAGTGACGAGCTGACCGAGCTCGTTTTTTAGTTCGCGTAGCGCGTTGCCAAGTCGGCGAACTGTCTCGCCGCGTACGGGACCTGGAGTCATGCGCCATTTTGAAAATGCTTCCTGCGCACGTGCGATCGCCTTATTGTAATCGTCGTCTGATGCAGTACGCACGCTGGCGAGTCGGTGTCCGTCAATCGGCGAAATCTTGTCGATCTTTCCTCCGCCGCCGCGCCATTCGCCGTCGAAGACGCCATCATTTACGTCAGTAAGACCGAGTTTCTCTAATACAGGTTGCATATCCAAATGGTAGGGATCCCGCAGTTGCGGGAGGCCGTCCGCAATCATCGGCGCGCTCGGCGGTCGAGCCCTACCAAAATTATTTTCGTTGCCGGCAATATTTCCGCATTGCATCGATCGCCTCGTCGATCACCTCCGCGGTGATATCGAGCGGCGGCCGAAACCGAATTGAATTCTCGCCCGAGCGAAGCGTCAGCACGCCGAGATCGAAAAAGCCTTTCCAAAATTCCTCGCGCGTTTTGGCGTCCGGAAGATCGAAAGCGAGAAACAATCCCCGGCCTCGTGCTGCGGAAATTAGCGCCTCCTCCTTTTGCAGATCGTGCAGTTGATCCAAAAAATATCCGCCAACCTTTGCGGCATTCTCCACCAAATGTTCCTCTTCAATGATGCGCAAAAAATGAGTCGAGCGCACCATATCGGTGAAATTACCGCCCCAGGTTGAGTTCAACCGGCTGGATAACCGAAACGCGTTATCCTTCACTTCATCAATGCGCGGGCCGGCCATCACTCCGCAGACCTGCGCTTTCTTCCCGAATGCCAGCAGATCGGGCACTACATTGAAATGTTCACAGCACCAGTTGCGACCCGTCGCGCCCATGCCGCACTGCACCTCGTCGAAAATGAGAAGGATATCGTTTTCGTCGCAGCTCGTTCGCAATTTCTGCAGCCATTCGCCGCGGAAATGATTGTCACCGCCCTCTCCCTGGATTGGCTCGACGATGATGGCGCAGATGTCGATGTTGCGCTGATCGATGAAGTCGCGGATTTCGCGCTCCGCTTTCTGCTCGCGCGCAATCACGTCAGCTTCGCGCTCCGATTCCGGCAGCGAAAAATCGATGTGTGGGCACGACACGCGTGGCCAATCGAATTTCGCAAACAAATCCGTCTTGCGCGGATCGGTATTCGTCAGGCTCATCGTGTAACCGCTGCGACCGTGAAAAGCCCGGCGGAAATGCAACACCTGCGTGCCGCGCTCGCCATGGCCGGCAGCCATGTTCTTGCGAACCTTCCAATCCATCGCCGCCTTCAAACAATTCTCGACTGCCAGCGCACCGCCCTCGATGAAAAGATAACGCTCCAGCGGCGGCAAACCGACCACGCGTTCGAACGTCTCGACAAATTCCGCGTAATCCTCCGAGTAAACGTCCGAGTTAGCGATCTTGACTTTCGCTGCGCGAAGAAGGTCGCGCTGCACTGCCGGATCATCAAAGTACGGATGATTGAATCCGATCGGCATCGATCCGAAAAATCCGTAGAGGTCGATGAGCCGTTTTCCAGAGACAGCGTTGTGTAAATAGGCGCCCCGACTTTTGTCGAGATCGATTACGACCTTGAAGCCGTCGAGCAAAACATGTTGCTCGATTGTTTCGAGGACTTTCGACGGCGCTAACGCTTTTTGTTTTTCGCTCTTCGTGGTGCGGCTTCGAGATGAAGCTGCCTCCGTGAGTTCGCCACGGCGAATCTGTCCTGCGGCGGACACGGTTGGTGTACTCATTGTTGAGATTAGCCGTGACGAAATGGTTGGTCAACCAGGGCAAGGATGACTTGAACTCAACCGCCCGCGCAGGTAGCGGGCATCCGTCCATTCACCGATGCCAGGAGCCTCTCCGGTGTATCTTCGCGACGACCGAAGAGGCTCTCGTGCGGATCAGGCAATCGCGGTGGCGTTTGCTGATCAATCAGTGGTAAATAAACCCTGTCATTGCTTCGGTATTAGGCGGCATCGTAAGTGACCCGTTCCCGTTAAGGTTCGCATAAGCACCTGTGCCAGCTACAATCTCCCATCTTCCCCTAGGTGGAGAAGTGGCAAATTCACATTGCTGATGAATAATGATGTCTCCATCTGGTGCTATCAACGTAACCACGCAATGAGCTGGCTGAGCTGGCGTACCATTATTAAGAAGGTCGACGTGCATTGTAGAAGGCCCTGAAATTGTAAGGGCCCCGCTCGTAGTAAAGGTTCCCGTTACATCGGGAAACGTCGAAAAATCATATACAGCAGTGATGGTAACCGGTGTGGGCGTGGTAGCCGACGCGGAGGGCACCGAGCCCATCGTGAAGAAGGCAACCACACACAACATGATTACCAGTGATCTTTTGTTAATGTTCGGTTTGTTCATGATTTTAATTTCCTTTTCTTGTTTTGGCCTTCTTTGACATCCCGTCATGGGAAATCATTTCCGGCCGTTCACTGATGTACTGCGCGAAATCGAGCCGGGTGTTACGCGGAAAAATGCGGAAGACTTAAGAACCGCGGATTGCAAGGGATGAGTTCTTGGCCGGCGTCTGACACAGACGCGCCACAACTGGTCGCCAATTCGGCACGCCCGGCGGTCGCGCCCTACCACTCCTTCTGAATCACGTCTGTATCTGTGTTATCCGCGTAATCCGCGGTGATGCTTATTTAGGCGCAAGGGAGGCGACCCACCTTCGCCAAGGCTCCGGCGTGGTTGGCAGATTAACACTCATTTAGGAGCGAGTGATTGAACGATTTTTTCGAAGCGCGGATCGCGGCGAAGCGGGTCCCAATAGGGTAGCAGTTTCGATTGGCCATAGCTGAGGGATCAACGGCCGTGTGTCAGCTTTCCAATCCAATTCGAGGAAAGCGCGGGTTACTTTGGTGTCTGCGTCATCCGGCTTGATCGCCAGCGCGTGATCCCACATGGCGGCCGACTCGGCATAGCGCGCAGAGACTGGTAGTGGAGCGCGATCTGCTGCAGGGTACGGAGAATGCGCGGATCCAGTTCGAGGGCGCGCTCGAAACCGCGCACTCTCTCTTCGAATTCTCCTTGGCAACGCGTGATGAAGCCGGTCAGCATGAAGACACGGGGATCATTCGGTAACGTTCCTCGGAACAGCTTTTGACCGCTGGCAAACTCACGCAACGTCGCGTGCGCGACACCGCCAGAGCCGTCGTCAGTCACGCTGGAAGCGTAAACACTATGCAAGCGTGAGGAAAGCTAAAACGGTTATGCTAAGTTTTTCAGCCGTTCACATGATGCCGTGATTCGCGTTTACGATGAAGCGGACAACGTGATTGACACGCGCCAAGGACACTGGCGATTTCAAAGAGTGGTGAAGTGTCGCGACCGGAATGGGCAGCTGGGCCACGACGCCGTAGGCGACGGCAACCCTGTAAATGTTGCGCCGCCTTAGCTCGGCGAAAAAATTACGCAGGTCTATTGCGAGCTACCTACCAGGTCCGATCTGCTCCGGACCTGAGAGCAGCTGCTGGAAATCCGGACGGTTACGGATTGGATCCCAGACTGGGTCAATCTTCAAACGAGCTATGGAAACTGCCTCGCCCGATGGGATGGAGAGCAAACGTCGAAGTCTCTTAATAGCTTCCTCAGGTGCGCCTGCACGCGCCTCGATTTGCGCTAGCCCGTTTTGAAAATATGGACCAACCAGAGCATCTTTTTCTATGGGCGTTGAATCCGCCGCCTGTCTAGAAAAGCGCAGAGCATCGGCATTGCGCCCGAGGGCAAGGTAAACCCAAGATAACCGCGTCAGCGCGAAAGCGTCATCCGGCCACTCTCGGAGTCTCGACTCGAGTAATGGCAGCGCTTCTTCGCCCATTGATTTGGCTGCCTCAGTCTGTCCCGCCAGCACGCGAAGGGCGACGCGCCCAGCAAGCTGCTCGAGATGCGCAGCATCGTCGTTGCCCACGTCCTTCTCGAAAGCTTGAAAAGCATCGGTGAAGTGTCTTTCGATAACGTCAAGATAAACCCAGATACCAATGATAGCTCCCACATCGCCAAGACCGCGGCGGCGGCTGGTGGGGCTGACTTTGGCGCCCTCTGGAAAACCATCGAGAGCTCGCCGGGCCGAGCTTGCATCGCCCGTCGCGTTGAGGCGAGAGCTGAGAACAAAAAGCGCTGCCTGCGCGTTGTGCGGATCGATGGCGAGAGCTCGCAATTCGGCACGCTCCGCATCCTCCCACAGACGCAACGCCAGATAAGTATTTCCGATATTCATCGCGATTATGGTGTCCCGCGGATCGAGCTCCTGCGCTCGTTGATAATCGGCCAGCGAGCGCTCCCATTCACCGCGGCGGCGGTAAACCGACGCGCAATATGCTCGGGCCAAAGCATCGTTCGGCTGTAACTCCAGCGTGCGGTTAAACTCCGTCAGCGCGTTCTCGTATTGGCGATGACCATAATAGAAGAATAACCCGAGTGCAAAGTGCGCTTCCGGCGAATTCGGAGCCAGCGCCAGAGCGCGGTCGATAAGCGACTTTACCTCCTCTAATTCCGGTGGCGCCAAAGGCGAGACAAACCAGTGGCGCGATAGCCGACTGCGCGCGAGCTCCGCAGCGGCTTCGGCAAAATTTGGATCGCCTGCCAGCGCCTGCCGGTAAAACGCGTCGGCACGATCGTAGGCGTCCGCGGTCAGACTACTTTCGGCCTGGCGAAACTCATACTCACCCCTCAAATAAAGATCGTATGCCTCCGTGTTGCGTTGTTCGTGGGTAGGAAGCGAAATCGCAAGCTTGATCTTGAGCGCGTCCACAATTGAGCGCGTGATTTCATCCTGCAGCGCAAAGACGCCCTTGAGTTCGCGCTCGTAAGTTTGCGACCAAAGATGAAAACCGTTGCGCGCATTAACTAACTGCGCGCTAATACGAATCCGGTTACCCTCACGTCGCAAACTTCCTTCAAGCACGTTTTCGACATTTAGCTTTTTTCCAACCTCGCTCGCGTTCGCGTTCTTTCCCTTGAATGAGAACGACGAGGTGCGGGCAACGACGCGCAGCCCCTCGATTTTCGCCAATGCGTCGAGAATCTCCTCGCTTATGCCGTCGCAGAAATATTCCTGATCTTTTGCCGGGCTAAGATCGAGGAATGGCAGCACAGCGATTCCGGCCGGCATCGGACGCCGAACTAATTCGCTCTTCCAAACGATCCAGCAGGCGGCGGCTGCCAACGCGACCAAGGATGCTGCCAGTAGCGCGCTGGTTGGATTGCGACGCACCCATTTTTTCCCGCGCGTGAGAACTCCTGTGCGCCGGGCTTGGATCGGCTCGTGCTTGAGCCAGCGCTCAAGATCTTCAGCCAGTGCAAGAGCGGACGAGTAACGGCGCTGCGGATCTTTCTCGAGGCATTTGAGGCAGATCGTTGAAAGGTCACGATCTAGTTTAGGATTCAACAACCGCGGTTGCCGCGGCTCGGTATCCAGTAATAACTTGATAGTCTCGTAGGTTGTTCCGCCAGCAAAAGGCGGCTGACCTGTTAGTAGCTGGTAAAGCACTGCGCCAACTCCATAAACATCAGTCGCGCTGCTGATGCGTGCATTGTTGCCTACCGCCTGTTCGGGCGCCATGTAACTCGGTGTACCCAAGACTTCCATCGTGCGTGTGACTGTGCTTTCTGTCTCGACCAGTCTCGCCAGGCCAAAGTCGGTGAGGTGCGGTTCGCCTTTCCCATCGAGCAGGATGTTTCCCGGTTTGATGTCGCGATGAAGAATGCCATGCTCGTGCGCGTAGTGAACGGTGCGCGCTACCTTGGCGATTAGTTCTATCGCGCGTCGGATTGGCATTGGTTCGCGCTTGATCACTTCATCAAGCTGGCCGCCTTCGACTAACTTCATGCTGAAGTAGCAGGAGCCATCGCGCTCGCCGACTTCGTAAATGGGAACAATACCGGAATGATCGAGGCTGGCGGCGGCTTCCGCTTCCCTGCGAAAACGCTTTAGATGCGCTTCAGTGGCCCAATGGCCCAAGCCAATCACTTTGAGCGCAACCGTGCGATTGAGACTTTTCTGCCGGGCGCGATAAACGACGCCCTGGCCGCCGCGACCGATTACCTCCAACAGTTCGTAGTCGCCAAAATCGCCGAATGTCCCCGTGCTGCCCGACTTCATTTTCGGCGCGCCCGGCGGTCGCGCCCTACCTGCGTTCGGCGGTTCGTCGGTTTCATCAGCGGGCAGATCAAGGCCGGTCTCAAAGAGGCAAGCGGTACAAAGGCCTTCCGGCGCGTCGGCAAAAATTTCCGCTCCGCATTTTCGACAAACCCTCGGTGCGCTGCTGCTCATGATGGGAGAGTCGCGTGCGCGCTCCCCATCATGTACTGCGCGGGATTCCATCATACGTTACGTTCGCAACACACTGATCAAATGGCGTAGCTCATCTTCGACATCGCTGGCAACGGCGACAGTGTGACCGATTTCTTCGCGTAACAAAAGTTGATAACGCTGGCGAAACCGATGGAAGGCTTGTCGAAGTGCATTGTCCGTCATGCCCAACTGCAATGCAATATCCGCTCGTGACGGTGCTCCCAATTCGTCGGGCAGCAGTTGCTTCAGGGAATCAAATAACACGGTATTACCACCTGTGCAGTATTCGTCTTTCAATCGCCGCAGGACTTGCTCCATAAGCGTCAATGCCCAACGGCGCTCATAAAGGCGATCAGCGCTCAGAGGATCTGCTGGTTCCACATCGACTCGGTTGTTTGCCATCAGTTCTTCCAGCGGAATCAGCTGTTGTCCTTTGCCTCGCTTCAGTGTCATCGCACGGCGCTGCTCGCTGGTGAGGAAATGTTTCAGTGACATTAGCAGATAGGAACGCAGGCGTCCTTTCTCCCGACGGACAGCATCGAAGTCGCGGCGCTCTAGGAGCAGCGAAAAGAATCCCTGCGTGAGGTCTTCGGCTTCGTGGGTTCTAATGTCTTGACGTCTGATGAAACCGTACACAGGCCGCCAATAAGTGCGGCAGAGTTTTTCCAATGCTTCCTGCGCTGCGGGCGATTGACCCTGAGCTTCCAGCACCACACTCCAATGAGTCGTTGTGAACGCGATTGATGCTTTTTGTGCGTCCGCCTCCGGACGGATTCGCCGTGGCGAACTTGAGGCAGTTCGACTTTCCGAGGCGTGATCCTCGTTAACGGACACGTTACGATCGAACCAAAAACAGACCTAACAAGCAAGACTGCATCTCAGGGAAACAGTTATTTGCGAACACCTCCGCGTCCGGGGGTGTCGCATAGCTGTTGGAGAGATTGCATTAGAGCAATTAGGGGAACTGAAGCGTAAGATGTCAGCGCTTCCCCATGACTTCTTGCGCGAAACGCGCGCGATTACACAATTCCGTCGCGAAGGAGCGCGTGTTTCCCCGCGAGCAAATCTTGCACCAGAGAGTAGCCGCGTCTGTCTACGTTGCGCATTGTACCCGCGAAATGATGATCGATTCTCATCCGCGCGGAGCGGCAGAAATAGTCTGCAACAGTGAGAATTTCATCCGCAGGTTTCCCCTGGCCGAGCAACCATTGGGCATAAGAGCAGGTCGCGCTGATCGCAAATAATTCCGTCGCCGCTCCGACAAATCTGGAAAGGAGCAGTTGTTCGCGGTCCAGCTTCGGACCAAACCGCGCCATGGCGTGAAACAGACCGCGCGCGAGTCGCTTGCTAGTGCGCGCGGCATAATCGACATGGCCGCGCAATATCGGATGCAAATTGTCGATCTTGCCTGCGCCGTTCAGCATCCACTGGCGCGGATACCAGCCAGCATAGAATTTTCCAGAACTGAAGACGGCTTTCGCGCGTTCCGACATTGGCAGTTGCGTGTTGAAAATCGCCCCGCCAACTTTCAAATGCGGATCGAGCGCCTCGCGCGCGATGAACAACCGCATGATTTCGCTCGAACCTTCGAAAATTGTATTGACGCGGCAATCTCGAAGAAATCTCTCCACTGCGATGGGCGGCTCGCCTCGGCCGGCAAGCGATTGCGCAGTTTCATAGCCGCGACCACCGCGCACCTGCATCGCGTCATCGGCGATTCTCCAGGTCGTTTCGGTCGCCCACATTTTGCACATGGCGGTTTCGATGCGCAGATCGCCCGCTTTACGATCGAGCAGCGACGAGGTGAGAAACGTCATCGCTTCCATGGCGAAAACATTCCCGGCCATTTCCGCTATTTTTCCGGCGATGGCAGCATGTTTGCCGATCGGCACGCCCCATTGGATGCGTTCGCTTGCCCATTTGCGCGAGATTTCGAGCAGCCGCTTGGAAAGGCCCACGCATGCGGCGGGCAATGTGAGTCTCCCCGTGTTCAACGTGGTGAGCGCGACTTTTAATCCGGCGCCTTCTTTCGAGATGATGTTCTCGCGCGGTACTCGCACGTCTGTGAACTTCACCACTGCGTTGTAAAGCGCGCGCAATCCCATGAACCGGCAACGATAAATGATCTCCAGCCCTGGCGTATCGACATCGACGATGAACGCCGTGATTTGCTTGCGCTCTTTCCCTCCAACCATCTTCGACGGTGTGCGCGCCATCACTACAAGGACTCCCGCTTTCACGCCATTCGTGCACCAAAGTTTTTCACCGTTTAGCACGAACTCGGAGCCATCCGGAGTTGGCTCGGCGCGCAGACTCATTGTTGCCGGATCAGACCCGGCATGTGTCTCTGTCAATGCGAACGCAGAGATTTCTCCACCCGCAACGCGAGGCAGATATTTTTGTTTCTGCTCCTCTGTGCCGAACAAGAGCAGCGGCTGGGCGACTCCGATCGATTGATGGGCGGAAACAAGCGCCGCCACGTTTCCGTCCCAACTCCCAAGCAAAACTGCGGCCCGTCCGTAATTGCACTGCGACAAACCAAGTCCGCCATATTTCTTTGGCACCTTGATTCCAAACGCGCCGATTTCCGCAAGTCCATTGAAATTTTCTGGCGGAATTTCACCGGTACGATCGATCTCGTCCGGATCGACATGTTCGCGCAAATAACTTTCCAGCTTCTGCAAAAAATCTTCGCCTGCGGCACGATCTTCAGCGCTCTGCGCAGGATACGGATAAATCCGATCGAAATCGTAACGGCCGACAAAAAGGTTGCTGGCGAAACTGCCGCGGTCTTCGAGTGGATCGCGCGCGGCCTCCGCCAGTTCCAGCGCTTCACGCTGGCCTTTCGACATCTTCGACGTGTCAATAACGGCGGCAGCCGGCTTTTGTGGCTTCGCGCTCGTTTCCTCAGCGATTTGTTTTTCGGGCGCTTCGAGCGGGGATTTCATGGTAGCACGGGCGTCACGCCGGTGGGGACACCGGGCATCTTGCCTGGTGTCTCATTGATTTTGAACTTCATAATCGGCAGCAGGCGAGACGCCCGCCTGCCCCACAGGCACGATGCCTGTGCTACGTCAGCTTTCATAAAATTTCGTTCCATCGCCGGCGTGCTTTTTCAATATCTCGCACGGCGAAAATTTCTCCTCAGTCTGCGCCAGCCGTTCCAGCTCATCGACGACTTTCTTCAATCCAAAATGTTCCGCGAAACGTAACGGTCCACCTCGGAACGGCGCGAAACCGGTTCCCAAAATCATTCCGTAGTCTGCATCCTCGGGCGAACCGACGACTTTCTCTTCCACGCAGCGCGCAGCTTCATTGACCATCAGGAGGATTAATCGCTTCGCCAGCTCCTCTTCGTTCAACCGCAAACGAGGATCGCGGTGCCAGTCCGGAGGAATATTCGGCCCCTCGGCGCCTTCCGGCTCGCCGTGCAATGCACGACGCCACTGCGCGAGCGATTCGTTAGGCGTCTGCGCTTTACCTTCATATTTGTAAAAACCCGCGCCTGCCTTGCGGCCACGCATCTGGCCGTCGCGCAGCCAAAGCAAAACCGAGGAAACGTGATCCCGCCGCCCGTACGCATTTTCCAGTGTGTTGCCAATATCGATGGTAATATCGACGCCGATTTCATCGATTAATCGCAGGGGCCCCATCGGCATGCCCCATTGCACCAGCGCATTGTCAATCGTGGCAGCGTCCGCGCCGCTCTCGAAAAGCTCGGCGGCATCAAGCAAATACGGAAACAAAGCGCGGTTGACGAGAAAACCCGGGCTGTCGCGCACAATCACCGGCAGTTTTCCAACCTGTCTTACAAATGCCAGGCTGCGCTCACGAGTCTCTGCTGACGTTTGTTTCGCAATCACGACTTCAACCAGTTTCATTCGGCTGACGGGATTGAAAAAGTGAAGGCCGACCACGTGCTCAGGTGAAACGGTTGTGTCGGCGAGTCGACTGACCGGAAGGGCGGACGTATTTGTGGCAACGATCGTTTTCGGACCGGCCTGCATCCCGAGCTCACGAAAAATTTCCTTCTTTATCTCGAATTTTTCCGAGGCAGCCTCGATGATGAATTGCACGTCCCGCAATTCCATCGGCGCAGTCGAAGCTACAATCCGAGCGCGACCTGCTTTTGCTTTTTCTTCGGTCATTAAACCGCGCTTTACAGCATCCGCGTAGACTTTCTCAATGTTGGCGAGACCGCGATCGACCTGCTCACGCGCGATGTCGCGCAAAATCACTGTCACGCCGCGCGAACTAAGCCATTGTGCGATCCCCGAGCCCATTACGCCGGCGCCGATCACTGCGGCATGCACCACCTTCTCCAGCGGCGCTTTCGAAGGCCCTTTCTTGTACTTTTCAGCCAGGAAGAAATTGCGAATCAGGTTTTGCGTCGATTCCGATTTACCAACATCGACAATCGCATCCAGCTCCATCTGCAGCGATTGGTCTGGCGAAATCGACAGAGTTTTGTTGATGATTTCCCAGGCACGTTCCGGTGCGGCGTTTCCTCGTTGTTTTGGAGGGCGCAGCTCCTGCGACGTCGGGCTCGCGGGAGTTCGCCCCTCCAATTTGCGTTTTCCGTCGCCCAACTTGTTCCGCGCCAGCTCGAGAAGTTTCTCGCGTGGAGCGACTCCATCGACCAAGCCCAGCTTCCTGGCTTCCTGCGCCGAATAAAGTTTTCCCTTTGCAATCACTTCCGCCGCTTTCTCGACGCCAATTAGCCGCGGTAAACGGGTGCAACCGCCCCAGGCGGGAATGAGGCCCAGCGTCGTCTCCGGGAGTCCGATCCGCGTCGCCGGATCATCTGAAGCGATACGATAGTCGCACGCCAGCGTTACTTCGTAGCCGCCACCAGCGGATGCGCCGTGTATTGCGGCGACAGTCGGGATTTTTAATTCTGCCAGCCGATTCAAAACCCGTTGCCCGTGAGCAATGAACGCCCGCATGTCGCCGCTTTGCGCTTGTTGTAACAGCGTCTTTAAGTCAGCCCCTGCCACGAAAATGGATTTTTTTGCCGAGGCGATGATCAAACCGCGCAACGAAGCATCGTTTTCAACAGAATCGAGATGTTCGTTCAACTCGTCGAGCGTAGCTGCGTCGAAGATGTTCGCGCCGGATTCAGGGCGATCGAAGACAAGCAGGCAAACGTGATCGTCGCCGATCTCGCGCCGGATCGTTGGACCTGTAGCGACGGCAGGCATAGAGACAATCTTGGCTCTTTTTCGGGCAATTCCAAGCGGAGACGAAATTGCCACGGCCAAAACAATTTCTAGAGATTCCTCCCAGCCTTCGCATAAAGCTACGGCGAGGCAAGCAACTTCGCTCGGAATGACAAGCGCAGGTTTCCGCCAAATGCCGAGCGGAGAAGCATCAAGGGTTAAAGGATTAGAAAGTTAAAAAGTTACAACGGAAAACCAGGGGCCGACCTTTGTAACCTTGTAACTCTTTTAACTTTTTAACCAGCTTGTGGGCGTTGCTTTAGGCCAACGCGAATGTTAGAAACGCGACGTGGTTGGCAATCTTCTGGCGCCAGAAATCAAAAGTCTGATCGACGCCCGAAATTTCGGCGCGCTGCGTGAGCTGTTTCGCGAGTGGCCGTCGGCCGATGTCGCAGAAGTGATTCTCGATCTTCCCGAAGACGAACAGGTGATCATCTTTCGCGTCCTGCCAGCGGCGCTGGCCGCGGACGTCTTTGAATACATCGGAGTCGAGGAACAACAGAAATTGTTACGCGCGATGGCGCACGAGCAGGTCGTCGGCATTCTGAATGAGATGTCGCCGGACGATCGCACGGCGCTTCTGGAGGAATTGCCCAGCGCCGCGGCGCGCCAACTAATCCGGCTGCTCACGCCGGAAGAACGCCACGTGGCCACGGCACTTCTGGGTTACCCGGAAGACAGCGTCGGGCGTTTGATGACACCGGACTTTATCCAGGTGAAGGAGGATTGGACAGTGCAACATGTGCTCGACTACGTGCGCGAGTATGGCCGCGACAGCGAGACGCTGAACTTCGTTTATGTCGTGGATGAGCGCGGGAAACTGATCGACGACGTGCGGATGCGTGAGTTTTTGCTACGGCCGCTCACGGCGAAGGTGAGCGACATTCGCGATCAGACCTTCGTGGCGTTGAACGTGACCGATTCGCGGCAGGACGCGCTGAATGTTTTCCGCAAGTACGATCGCGCCGCGTTGCCGGTGGTCGATTCAAATGGTGTGCTGGTCGGAATCGTCACGAGCGACGACATGCTCGACGTAGCGGAGGAAGAAGCGACCGAAGACATCCAGAAACTCGGTGGTATGGAAGCTTTGGACGAGCCGTACACGACGATTCCGTTGCTGCGAATGGTAAAGAAACGCGCGACCTGGCTGATCATACTGTTTCTCGGCGAAATGCTGACGGCAACCGCAATGCAGGGTTATAACAGCGAGATCGAGAAGGCCGCCATTCTAGCGATGTTTTTGCCCTTGATCATCTCCAGTGGCGGCAATTCTGGATCGCAAGCGACGACGCTGGTTATCCGCGCGATGGCTCTCGGCGAATTGCGTTTGCGCGATTGGTTTCGCGTCGTCCGCAAGGAATTGCTCTCCGGAGTTTCGCTCGGCTTAATTCTTGGAACCATCGGTTTTTTTCGAATCACGCTGTGGCAATACTTGCACATTTTTGATTACGGAAAATATCACTGGCTCGTCGCGCTTACTGTCGGGGCTGCGCTTGTCGGAGTCGTGCTGTGGGGCACTCTGAGTGGCGCGATGCTTCCCTTTTTGCTGCGCCGTTGCGGACTCGATCCGGCGGCTTCATCGGCGCCATTCGTCGCCACGCTGGTGGATGTAACGGGACTGGTGATTTATTTCAACGTCGCGCTATTCATCCTTCGCGGCACATTGTTGTAGCTGGTATCGGTGGTCGCAGTTTTTGTCTCCGGCAAGAAACAGGCTGGCCGACGTCACCTCCCTCGGCTACAACTGAGGAGAGCTATGTTGTCGATCCAAAAAATCTTCGGACGCGACGAAAAGTTCTATGATTTACTGGAGAAAAGCGCGGAGGAGGCAGATGGGAGCGTGCATCATTTGATCGCGTTGCTGGAACGACTCGAGCAACACGAGTCGCCACAGAGCCTTGAACAATTCATCCTGAGCCGGCGCAAGGACAAGGAAATCACACAGGAGCTGACCGAGCAGCTTTGCAAAGTCTTCATCACACCTTTTGAGCGCGAGGACATTCAGGCGCTGGCCGGCGCGTTGTACAAGATCCCCAAGACGGTAGAGAAAATCGGTGAACGCGTTCTCATTTGTCCGGAGGACTTGCACGGCCGCGATTTCCGCAAACAGGTGGAGCTACTCGATCAAGCGGCGGAAACAGTCATGGCCATGGTAAAACAATTACGCAAAGGCACGGACGCGGCGACCGCGCGCGAGATGAATGCAAAGCTCCAGTCGATTGAGGGCGAGGCTGACAAACTCGAGCTCGATCTGTTGCGCGATCTTTATCAGGGCGATTACGAAGCGAAGCAGGTGATTTTTCTGCGCGATCTGTTCGCATTGATCGAAAAGGTCATCGACCGCTGCCGGGATGCAGGAAACATCGTCCTTGAAGTGGCGCTGAAGTATTCGTAGCCCGCTGCGCACTGCGGCTATGTTTACGTTTCTCACCGTCGTAGTCGCAGCGATCATCTTCGAATACAGCAACGGCTTTCACGACGCCGCCAACGCCATCGCGACCGTCGTCTCGACCAAGGTACTCACGCCGCGCCAGGCCATTGCGATGGCGGCTTTCTTTAATCTCACAGGCGCTCTCCTTGGCGGCGCGGTGGCCTCGACCATCGGCAAAGGCCTTGTGGACACGAACGTCGTCACAATGCCCACAGTGGTCGCGGCTGTCGTCGCTGCCTTCGTGTGGAATATCACCACGTGGTGGTTCGGTTTGCCTTCGAGCTCGAGTCACGCGCTCATCGGCGGACTTTGCGGGGCCGCGCTTGCGACGGCGCGCGGCGATTGGTCAGTAATAAAGTGGAACGCTGGCATCTGGCCGAAAATCGTTGTGCCAATGATCACCTCGCCGCTCGCTGGCTTTATTTTTGGCGGACTACTGATGTTCTTGCTTTTCGCGGCGCTTCATCGCTTCACGCCACACTTCGTGAACACGCTGTTTGGCAAACTGCAAATCTTCAGCGCAGCGTGGATGGCTCACAGCCACGGCTCAAATGATGCGCAAAAGACGATGGGTATCATTGCGCTTGCGCTTTTCACCGGCACCAAAGCCGGTAGCTTCGATCATTTGCCCGGCTCACTCGCTTTTCTTAAGACTCCGACCTTCGTCCTGCCGATCTGGGTCGTGGCTATCTGCGCGCTAACGATGGCCGTTGGGACCGCCGCGGGCGGGTGGCGGATCATTCGCACGCTAGGCCACCGCATGGTCAAGTTGCAGCCGGTGAACGGATTCGCCGCCGAGACAACCGCTGCAGTAATTATCCAAGCCGCGAGCTACTACGGAATTCCGCTTTCGACCACGCACGTAATCACAACGTCGATCATGGGAGTTGGAGCGGTGAAACGTTTCAGCGGAATGCGCTGGACCGTGGTCGAGCGAATCCTATGGGCCTGGCTTTTTACGCTGCCGGCAAGCGGACTGATCGGTTACGCACTGGAGCGTGTCGCGGCGGCAGCTCTCTGATTTGTTTTTGTTCCTGAGTCAGGTCACGACTGAGCTTTTCATTAACACCGGCCTTCAGACCGGTGCGCGTGCGGTAGCGAGGAGCTAAGCCCTTTAAACGGCTTGCTCGGGCTGGAGGTATTCCACCGGCCTGAAGGCCGGTGTTAATGAAAGCCTGATCTAATGACCGACGCTATCCTGGCGAACGCAGCTACAACTTATCCAAACCTTCGATCACTTTTTCCATGCCGCTGACCACGAGCGCGAATCGGTCGTAATCGAGTTTGTCGGGAGTATCGTTAGCTGAGTGATAATACGGATAACGAAACGGGGCCGTGTCG
>Ga0209265_1000004_pt1 | contig 55630 bp, 47 predicted proteins | sample GraSoiAngelo_103_FD_185872 | JGI IMG/M metagenome (GOLD analysis project Ga0209265, IMG submission 185872) | Grasslands soil microbial communities from the Angelo Coastal Reserve, California, USA - 14_0903_05_20cm (SPAdes) (version 2) | ecosystem: Environmental > Terrestrial > Soil > Grasslands ...
TCTGCTTCAAACGCCAAATCAATTTTTCTACTGATTAGCCTTTGATAGCGGCGCGCAACCGGTCAAGAAGAGGTACCTGCGCCTGCTTAAGTTTTCGTCTGGCGACTTCTTCCGAAAAGAAGCACGCCTGATCGACTTCTGGAAATTTTTGGTATTTGCCCGAGTGTGCTGGCCATTCCAGTTCGAACAGATTTGACCTGCACTCGAACGATTCTGGTAAATCGCCTTCGAACGCCCAGGCATGCACAGTTTTGCCGCCCTTTTGTATAATTGAGCCGAGCTCAATCCAACCGTGAGAGCTTTCGGGACGAAATCCGACCTCTTCTTCAAATTCGATCTGGGCACGCGTCAGGAGATCTTCTTCCGGAGCCGCTTCACCCTTTGGGATCGTCCACGCACCGTCGTCTTTGTGGACGTGGAAGGGTCCACCGGGATGCGCCAGCAGAACTTCCAGTTTGTTTTTCCTGTGCCGGAACATGAGCAGGCCTGCGCTGATGCGGCTTCGGCGAGATTTTGAGCTTCCCATGACATCATTTTACGTCACCAACGCGCTCGCCGCCTTTTGTAAGAACGGCGTGGTTTTCTTTTTTATCGCCCCAAAGATGGAAAGTGTAGGTGAAAACTATGTAGCCGAACAGATCGTGCTTTGAACCATTGTTGACGTAGAGCGCGGGATTGAACTGAAAGTCTGGTGTGACGTTGCAGGTGAAACCGATCGTCGATGAGTTTTCAGAGCCGCTTTGGAAATCGACCTGCAAGCGCCATCTCTCATTAAAGTCATAGGCATAGCCAAGAATTGCTTCGTTTTTGTATCCAGCATGAATGGCTCCGGCGATGATCTTGTGATGCTCGGTGTAGTAGCCGGCTTCGATGAAGGGCTGGGGATCTACATTCAAGTGAGGCGACCAATTCACAAATCCAACGGAAAGAAGAAAAGGCTCCTTCCTTAACAATCCGATCTCCGTTCCGAAGATCCACTCGTCCGGTTGAAATCCGCGAAAGACCGCTACCTCCGCCCGTTTCGTCAGGCCCAGCTCGGCTTGCAATTGATACGGATTCGCAATCCGCTTGTCTTGAATTTGCAGACTTAGAGAGAGATCCCCTTCTCCTTGCAAATCCGGCGTTACGATTTGACTCAAACCTTTTGTCGTGGCGAATGACGAAGGCGCGGTGGAAAGAGCAACGATGATGATCACGATGATCGTAAGGGGCCTGATTAACTCTTTGTTCGCCGTTCGTGTATGCAATGCGTTCCACATTTTGCCGGCAGTAAAACGGTTGCCGAGGAACTTGTCGATTCCATGTTGAACCCGGACCGGGTGATTTTAAGATTAACGGTAATGCGCGTGCTCGCCATTGACGCTTCTCTGCGCAACACCGGTGTTGCGATTGTCGATGCAAATAATGGCAAACCGCGCTCCATCTATTTCGGAACGATTCACAATGCCAGCTCGATGCGGTCTTCATCCTGTCTGGTTGCGATTCGAGATCGGTTGGTTGAACTGATTCGGGAACACCAACCGGACTGTTGCGCGCTCGAATCGGTCATTTATGTACAAAGCCATAAGACCGCGATTCTTCTTGGAGCCGCGCGAGGCGCCGCCATCCTGGCGGCCGCAGAAAACGGATTGCCAGTTTTTGAATATTCTCCGAAACGAATCAAACAATCCGCCGTTGGGCGCGGCGCTGCCGGAAAAGATCAGGTATCGTTCATGGTGCGCGCTCTTCTCGGTTTAACGGAAACGCCAGGCGCTGACGCTGCCGATGCGCTTGCGATTGGGTTGACGCATCTGCGCTCGCAGGAAGCAGTCGCCGTTGGCCTTCCAGGGGGGATGCAAATATGAATGGAGGGGCGAGCTCCTGCGAGGCTGGCACCCGAGCGGAGTTGTACTCAGCAAAGACAGCGTCGCAGGAGCTCCGCCCTCCAGATCTTCACGTGCGCTGGCTTGGTCGGATGGAGTTCATACGCGCACTCGCGTTCCAGGAAGAAATTGTGTTGAAGAAGCGTGACGATTCGTCAGTAGAAGATCAATTGCTTTTACTCGAGCATGAACCGGTTTACACCATTGGACGGACTCCAGATCACTCGAGTTTGTCCGCCCCGGGACGGATTCGCCGTGGCGAACTGGGCGCTGCGCATTTGCCGCATCCCGTTTTCGCCATCAATCGCGGCGGCCAGGCCACTTATCACGGGCCGGGACAGCTCATGGGATATCCGATTATCGATTTGCGCGGATGCGGTCAGGATTTGCATAAATATTTGCGCTGGCTCGAGCAACTGCTCATTGATCTTCTCGCGGCCTATGGGATTGCTTCTTCCCGGCGTGAATCGCTTACCGGAGTTTGGGTCGGCGACCGCAAGATCGCTTCCATCGGCGTAGGCATTCGTCATTGGATCACCATGCACGGCTTTGCATTGAATGTTTCAGGCGATCTTTCGCCTTTTGATCACATCGTTCCGTGCGGCATCAATAACGTTGCAATGACTTCCATGGAAAAAGAAACGGGCGCGGCATTTTCCGTTATCCGCGTTGCCGCTTCGATTGAGAAATTAGCACTTAATCAGATTGGTGATTTGCGCGTTATTCGAGAGGCACAATCGATTAACGTTTAAGCAATAGAATCCACAGAATATGATCTCTCTCGAAGACAACGTTGGTGATATCATCGGAAAAGCGCAACGCGGTTTGGGCATTTCTGACTCCGAACTGGAAAAAAAAGCGGGCGTCGACTTGCAAACAATCCGCAAACTGCGCGAAGGCAATGTCAATGAGCAAGCCCTGCAGCGCATCGCGCCGGTCCTGGGTCTTTCCGCGGGGCCGCTTTGCGAGCTAGCGAAGGGAGAATGGCGTCCCGAAAGAATCGATGAGCGCGACGGTTTCGCGCAATTCAACACGCGTTATCACGATATGACCGTGAACGCCTATTTCGTTTGGGATCCGACAAGCAGCGTTGCTGCGGCCTTCGATACAGGCGCCGATTGCAGCGAAATGCTGCGATTTGCCAACCGCCACAAATTGAACGTGCAATTGATTCTTCTTACCCATGCGCATCCGGATCATGTCGCGGACCTGCCGCGTTTGCGCGAGGAAACCGGCGCGGATGTTTTTGCGCCTGCCCGCGAACCTGTTGCCGGCGCGCAGGCCATCGACGAAGGAAAGCACTTCCATCTCGGAAATCTGGAAATTGATACACGGCTGACCTGGGGTCATTCCCAAGGCGGTATGACATATGTGGTGACTGGGCTCGCACGCCCCATCGCGATAGTGGGCGATTCGCTTTTTGCGGGATCGATGGGCGGCGGAAACGTTTCCTATCGGGACGCACTACGCACTAACCTCGAGAAAATCCTCACATTGCCGGATCAAACGATCATTTGTCCGGGACACGGCCCCATGACAACAGTGGGCGAAGAGAAAGAGCACAATCCATTTTTCGCGGAACGGATTTAATAATAATTCGGTGCCGCCTGTTCGGGGCACAGGTGGCTGACCAGAGGATCAGGTGTGTGCAAGAATGCTCAACAGTGGGTAGCATCCTGCGATCCTCTCGAATGGGCGGGTGACGTTAATCTTACTGCCATCAGCGCAGTTGTTTTGCCCTGATTAGCTTTGGCATTCCAAGCTTCGACCGGAGCTTTCTCACTCCACTCGGGGTGACAAGGCCTCAAGATTGGGGTTACGTTTCGTCATGAACATCGGTTTTGTTGGAGTGGGCCGGATGGGCGCAAACATGGCGCGCAGATTGAAGGATCGACAGTTTCACATCACGGCTGTTTACGACACCAATCGCGCGACTGCTACGTCGCTTGCCGCGGAGCTTGGCTGTGCCGCCGCTCAAGACTTGTCGGATGTAACGGCCGAATCTGACGTGATCTTCACTGTCGTGACCGATGACAACGCGATGCGAAACATCTTCGCGGGAAGCGGCGACAATCTGCTAGTGAACGCCCGCGGCAAGCTGTTCATTAATTGCGCGACGATTTCACCTCAGGTGCATGTCGAGATTGAAAAGCTGGCGCATCAAGCAGGGGCACAAACGCTCGAAACCTGCATGGCGTCGAGTATTCCCCAGGCGCGTGAAGGGAGGCTTTATTTGATGTGTGGAGGAACGGAAGATGCCTTCCGCAAAGCCGAACCGATTTTGAAGGAGCTTGGTTCCGATGTGCGTTTTATCGGTAAGGCTGGCGAAGCCGCAAAGGTGAAGGCGCTCGTCAACATGGTAATGAACATCAACACCGCGGGGCTGGCGGAGGGACTTGCTCTCGGCGCGGCGCTCGACCTCGATTTGGAAATGTTGAGGAAGGTTTTTTCCCAGACAGGCGCAGCCTCCCGCGTACTGGAAACCGATGGCGAAGATATGCAAAATCGCGAGCACAGCTGCTTTTTCTCTGCTGCGCATGCGGCCAAAGATAGCGGGATAGCTCTTGAGCTCGGGCGGAGTCTCGGCCTCGATTTACCGCTCGCGCGCGAGACCAAGGAACAATACGACCGGATGGTGGCGGAAGGCTTGGGCGAACTCGATAAATCAGGGATCGCGGAGCTTACCTTCAAAGATCGACACAAACACTCCGGCAATCACGTTTAAGCCAAGGTCCTCGAGCGTCATCTCGCGCCTACCGGTTTGGTTCAGCATCGCTATCCAAAGTTTCGGGGCCGATCCAACAGGCCCGCGAGGGTGAAAAGATTCTCCCTCGGCATACGATAGCGATAAGAGAGGCCGCCGAACGCGTTTCTCGCACAAGGTTCTGCCGTCCGTGAAACGGCGGTTTCTGGAAAACTTTACACTTTCCAGGAACTCTACCTCGCCTTTTCCGGAGAAGGAGGTGACAAGATACTAACGAGGCAGGGACAAATCCTTGGTTCCTGCCTAACAAATCAAGCGCGCCGGCTAAGTCCCGGTGAAAAAAGTTCCCCCGCCTGAGGTGGGAGGAACAGCCTTGAGCAACCTCGGGAAAAAAATGAAAACTAACAGCATAATGATATTAACGATACTAACGCTTGGCGGCTTGGTGATGAACCCAGCTGCTTTTTCGGCACAACTGCCTCATCGGCCTCTTCCGGTGCCTGCAGTCAGGTCAACGCCAGTGCCGCGTCCGGTCGTGACGCCTACTCCCGCGCCAGTGCCACCGGCTGTTGCTTCGCTGGTCATTTCCTATGAAACATCAGCATCATCGAATATCGCCATCACCGTCAGCGCAGGACAAGCCGGGGCCCCAGCCGGATTCTCAATCCAGTGGATGACCCTCGCCGATTACATCGCCTTGGGAAACCGGTGGCCTCTAACTTCAGAGGTTCCCAACCCCCAAGCTTCGAGCTTCTGCAAAGCCACCTTCGGCGTCCCCGTGACACCGAACTGCGCAGGCTACAACCTGCGCCCATGGCAAAGCGTCGCTCTCAGCATCGGCGACGATAGCTTGTATGACAACTGCGCCGCATCCAGCCCTTGTTCCGGGGCTCCGCTACTGTGCAACACGGCATACGTATTTCGTGCCTCCGCACTTGATGCCACGGGCCACCTCAGGATTAGTGACACCATTACGTGTGCGACCTTGCCGTGTGTTGGACCAGGCTCATGCACCTATTCGCAAGGTTACTGGCGTAACCATCCAGACGCGTGGCCGGTAACCAGCCTCACTCTGGGAACAGTGACCTATCAGGCTGCGGAACTCATGGCGATCCTGGATGACCCCGCGCGGGGCAACGGCCTTGTGATTTTAGTTCACCAATTGATCGCCGCGAAGCTAAACATCGCCAACGGAGCGGATCCGTCAGCTGTTCAGCAAGCCATCACTGATGCCGACAACATGATCGGAGCCCTGGTAGTCCCGCCGATTGGCAACGGCTACCTGGCACCGGGACAGACAGGCGATCTGGTTGAAACCCTTACTCAATATAACGAGGGAACCATTGGTCCTGGTCACTGTAATGATTAAGATAGCCTGATAATACAAGGCACAGTCTAATAAGAAGGCGACTGGTGGAATACCAGTCGCCTTTTTTTATCTACTGGATCAGGCGGATCCCATCAACACCTGGCAGGTCAGGTGCCTCACGCAACACGACCATCCCTCCTAAACGAGGCCGAAACATCTCGCTGCATCCTCGAAAGTAAATCTTTCTCGGGAACTTCTTCCTGCTGTTTCCGGATAAAGACCTAGGACGTGGTCCAACTGCGGCATCGGACTTTCTAAGTCTGCGCAGTAGGCCTATGCCTATAAGCATAGCCTGGACGCGTATAACATTTGAGTGACTGCCTAGTGTCACCGCGGCGAGTAGTGGTGAAATGCCAAGCTCGTAGCACCGCGTAAACAAGAACTGGGAATGGAAGCCGACTGCGTGGAAGGCACGCAGTGTGGCCTCTCGTAGAAATGGCTTAGCTAGTAACGCGACACATGAGCTAGATAACAAGGCGCCACCTGTAAATCTTTTTCGGGAACCCGGTTGCGCCGTTTCCGGATAAAGACCTAAGCGAGGATAAACATCACATGCCTTTGTGTGACGCAGTAAGGCTTTTCCAAGACAAGAATATGAAGACCAATTTCCTAAAGCAGGTGTCAGCCGTATTAGCCATGCTGATGGCTTTGGCGCCACTCGCACCGCTCGAAGCAGCAAAACATGATAAGAGAAAGAAACACCGCAGCCATCGTTCGAAGGAGCTTCTGGGGGCCAGAAATATACAAAAAAAGGCGGCACAATATGCTCACGACGTCCTTTCGGAGTTGCCACCGGGGACGCTTGGCAGTGTGTCCATCACAGAAGGAACGGACTTTGACGCTGCAATTCAAAAGAATGTCCGCGACCTGAAAGGCGCAATAGCTAACTCATCATGGCCGCAAGCTGCTAAAAGGGCCGCATTCTGGCATTTTCCTGCTGGATTGACTGGCGGCGGAGGAGGAAGTGGAAATTGGTCAGGAGAAACCTCCGTTGGCGGCTACTGCTTTTGCTGGACACGTACCACGATCTTTTTCAAAGACCCGTGGTACGTGATTCGATTCACAGTGAAAATATGTTGTACGCCAACACCTACCCCGACGCCGAGTCCGACTCCACCTCTGCCAACGCCGACGCCGCCTCCGCCAACGCCGACTCCACCTCTGCCAACGCCGACCCCAATTCCGCACCCACGGAAACCGACTCCTTCGCCAAGACCAGATCCAACTCCCGTTCCAACAGCCACAGCGACTCCAACAGCTACCGTTACACCTACGCCGACGACGACACCCACAGCTTCTCCTACCGCAACACCGACGGCGACTCCTACGGTGACTCCTACACCTATACCAACTCCGGATCCAACCCCGACACCTACTCCGACCCCGACGGTTACACCAACTGCAACGCCCACTCCGACGGCGACAGCGACGCCAACAGCTACTGCTACGCCGACAGCGACCGTGACTCCAACGGCTACGGCAACACCGACAGCGACTCCGACAGCAACGCCAACAGGTACTGCTACGCCGACAGCAACCGTGACTCCAACGGCTACGGCAACACCGACAGTGACTCCGACGGCGACAGCGACGCCAACAGCTACTGCTACACCAACAGCGACCCCATCTGCGACTCCGACGCCGACGGCAACACCTACTCCTACGCCATGTCAGTTAGACCAGCCATCAATCGCGTGTAGCACGTCTGCATCTTCAAACATATCCATCGATGTCACCGCTGGCTTGTCCGGCGCCCCAAATGGATTCGTCATCGAATGGATGACGGTGGCGGACTTTATCGCTAATGGGAATCAATGGCCTGATAATCCAGACGAAGTTTGCCAGGCCAGTTTTCCCAACAGTCTGGCGCCAAACCAAACCTTCGAGGTGATCATCGGCGATGATCGATTGTTCGACTCATTTGGTGTGCAAAGCGATTGCTCCGGCGAGCCACTCTTGTGCGATACCGCGTACGTGTTCCGTTGCCGCGCGAACGAAACACCGTCTTGCGACACAAGTCAGTGGAGCAACACCATTGCCTGCGCAACGCTGCCCTGCAATCCGGGACAAAATTGCACGTATACGCAAGGTTATTGGAAGAATAATCCTGACGTTTGGCCGTTGCAAAGTCTGACGCTGGGCGCGGTCAGCTACGATGCATCAGAATTACTTCAAATCTTGAATCGACCCGCGCAGGGCAACGGGCTCGTAATACTGGCGCATCAACTCATTGCCGCAAAATTGAATATAGCCAATGGAGCGGACCCAACAGCGGTTCAGCAAAGCGTAATTGACGCCGACAACGTGATAGGAGGGTTGATCGTACCTCCGATCGGCAACGGTTATTTGGCACCAGGGCAGACCAGCACCCTCACTGAAACCCTCACAGAGTACAACGAGGGAACGATTGGCCCTGGACACTGCGACGACTGACGAGATGGCGCGGTGTCTACTATAAAATCGAAATACTGGCTGTAGAACTGCGCGGGGAAGCTGAAAGCTTTTCCGCAGTGTCAGCAACTTGATGCCGCAGGGAATTCTGCCCGGGAATCTCTGTGCCAATTTCCAGAGCCGCGTTTTTTGTTACGATATCCGACGTCAGACCTGCACCGTCGTTTCTGTCGGAACCCCCTCCAGCGCAGATCGATCCACTAGAACGCGCAATATTCCAGTAACGGGCGGAAAATTCGGAGCTTGCCTAACAATCGTACAAATGAGATGATCCGCGGCTGTGAAACCCGAAGCATCTCAGGCCGGCGCACGCCGCCCCGACCGCTTCATGACGACTCGTTGGAGCATCGTCTTGTCGTGCACCGATTCTGACGGTGACGAACAGAAGGCGCACGCCGCCCTGGCCGAACTTTGCAAAATCTATTGGCGGCCAGTCTTCGCGTTCATCTGCCGGCAGGGTCACTCCGTCCCAGACGCTCAGGACCTGACACAGGATTTTTTCGCGATGGTGCTGAAGGGTCGGCTTTTGCAACGGGCAGATCGGAGCCGGGGAAGGTTCCGTTCGCTGGTGCTGAAGGCATTGCAGAATTTCTTACACGACGCTGTGGACAAACGTCACGCCCGGAAGCGCGGCGGAGACGTGCAATTCGTTTCCTGGGACGATTGGATGGCTGAGGCGCCATCGCACTTGTCGATCCCGGAGCAGGACTCGGACAAATGGTCGCCAGAAAGAATCTTCGATGTGCGCTGGGCGGCGACGGTGGTCGAGCGCGCGTTGCGGCGATTGGGCGATGAATGCGAAAAGCGTGGTCGTCGACGTGTTTTTGATGTGTTGAACAATTGCCTCGCGGCTGAGCGGGAAGATGTTTCCTATGCGAAGTACGCAAAAACGCTGGGTTTGCAGGAGGCGGCAGTGAAACGCCTTGTGCACAGGTTACGCGAACGCTATCGCGCGCTGCTCCGCGAAGAAGTTGCTCAAACCGTCGAAGGACCGAACGAGATCGATGACGAACTCCGTTATCTCTGTGCGGCGTTAAGCGCGGCAGAATAGTCAGAAAAATTCGAGATCAGAGCTCGGAAGATCGAGCACCGTGTAGACGCGGCGAATTTCTGACGCATTTTCGCAAAGATCCTCGAGCACTAAATCTGTTTCGTTCTACGACAATTCGGTGGGACGTTTGATTTAGATTTTGGATATTGTCGATCCTGATCGACGAGTCACTTCGCGATTACATTTTTTTTCGAGAACTCCGCTCGGCCAATTCCGGAGAATGCATAGAGGAGGCGTCGGAGCCGACAGCCGATACTCGACTCTCGCCCTGGCTCCCTCCCGTTTGCAGCCTTTTAAATTTTCAGAATCCGATGAGCGGCATTCCTGTTTCAATTCGTCTGCAAAAGGAACCGCTCACCTGCCCGCAGTGTGGATCGGCATCGCGCATAGGACGCAGTCTTTGCCTGAGCTGTTTGCTTGCTCAGGGCCTGCGCACTCAAGTCTCGCCGCCGCAGTCAGAAGAAACGCTTGAGGATGTGCTTGGGGAACTCGATATGCGGGACGCCGAGTGGCGAGTAGGCGATTACCAAATTCTCGAAGAACTCGGATGCGGCGGCATAGGCGTGGTTTATCGGGCGCGACACAGGCGCCACATCGTGGCGCTTAAAAGAATTTTGCCTTATCATGCCGAATCACGAGAGACGATGCTGCGTTTTCGGCGCGAGGCGGAGACTGCAGCGGGCCTCGTTCATCCGAACATTCTGCCAATCTCTGAGGTGAGCGAGGGTGACGATGGGCTGCCGTTTTTCAGCATGAAGTTTGCCGGCGGGGGCAGTTTGCTGGACGCGGCCCCGGCATTGCGAAGCGAACCGCGACGAGCGGTGGCGTTGATGGCGAAGGTGGCGCAGGCGGTGCAATACGCGCACGGGCAAGGGATCCTGCATCGGGATTTAAAACCGGGGAACATTTTGCTGGATGCGCGGGGCGAACCGTTGGTCAGCGACTTCGGTCTCGCCAAATGCCTGGAACCCACGAGCAATCTCACGCGCACGCTCACCGTCTTTGGCGCGCCTGAGTATGTTGCACCGGAACAAGTTGATCCAGCGGGCGCCGGGTCGGGCAAACTTGGTCCTGCGGCCGATGTTTATAGTTTAGGTGCGATTTTGTTCGATTTGCTGACGGGTCGTCCGCCATTTTTGGGTGAGCATGCGCTTAAGGTGATCCAGCAAGCGAGCGAGAAGCCGGCGCCGAAACTGCGCACATTGGTGCCGGGGCTGGATCGGGATCTGGAAACAATTTGCGCGAAGTGTTTGGAGCGGGAACCCGGTGCGCGTTATCGCTCTGCAGGTGCTCTTGCCGAAGACCTCGAACGCTGGCTGGAAGGACAGCCTATTGCCGCACGGCCCCTTTCGGCGCCCGCACTGATCTGGCGCTGGACCGGGCTCAAATCGGTTGTTGCGGGAATCGCAGCGCTGCTAATGGCATTGGGATTGGTTGCAGGGGCGATGATGTTGAAAGGTGGCGCGACAACCCCCCCGGCAACAACCGGCGTTGCTGTTCTGCCCTTCGAAAGTTTGAGCGACGATAAAGAGGACGCCGTCTTTGCCGATGGTGTTCAGGATGACATTTTGACCAAACTCGCCAGCATCCGCGATCTTAGGGTGATCAGTCACACCAGTGTGATGAAGTATCGCGGAAAGCGAAGTATTCGTGAAATTGGCAAAGCCCTGGGAGTTTCTCACATCCTGGAGGGTGCTGTGTCCCGCAGTCGCGGCAGCGCACGTTTCCATCTCAAGGCGCGATTGATGGACGCTCGTACGGGGGCGCTCGTCTGGGAGGAGGAATACGATCGCGATTTGAATGATGTGTTTGCCGTCCAAAGCGAGCTTGCGCGAAAAGTGGTTCAGCGGCTTCGCGCAAAGATTTCGAGTGCCGAGAAACTGGCCGTTGAACAGCCGCCAACAACCGATTTCATCGCTTTCGACCTCTACAATAGGGCCAAGAATCTCCTCGCGCTGCGTCTTAGCAGCGGTCTGAAAGCAAATTTGCTTCAGGCGGTCGAGTTGCTGAACCAAGCTGTCGCACGCGATTCCTCTTTTCTTCAGGCCTACTGTCAGCTCGCCTATGCTCACGACCAGCTTTATTTCCTTGGCTTCGACCATACCCCTGCGCGCCTCGCATTGGCGGAGGCGGCCATCGAGCGGGCGTTTCGCCTTCGTCCAGATGCGGGTGAAACGCATTTGGCGCATGCGCGAAATCTTTATCATGGCCAGCTTGATTATGGTGGCGCTCTGGCTGAGCTGGAGGTTGCTCAACAGACCTTGCCTAATGACGCGCGGATATTCCGGATGATGGGATATATCCAGAGGCGGCAGGGACGCTGGCAGGAGTCTACCCAAAACCTGGAACGCGCCAGTGATCTCGACCCGCGAAACACTGAGACGCTTCAGCAGATTGCGCTCAGTTACGGAGTTCTCTATCGCTATGCTGACGAAAAGTCCGTGTTGGAACGCGCGTTGGCGATCGAGCCAAACGACCTCGATACGAAAATCGCGCTTGCCGCTCTTCAATTTCACTGGAACGCCGATACCCGGTCAATGCATCAAACAATTGACTTAATTCGAACCGCAAATTCCGGCGCCATTGGCGGATGCGCAGATGAATGGCTCAATTGCGCGCTCGCCGAACGCGATGTTGCTGCGGCAAAGGACGTGCTGAACACGATCGACGACACACCGTTAACGGACTATTCAGTTCATCCGACTCGTCTGGTAATTGAAGGCGTTCTTGCTCGCATGACAAAAAATGATGGCGACGCCCGCGCTTTGTTCATGGCGGCCCGCACGCAGCAGGAGAAAACGGTACAAGCGGAACCAAATTACGGGCCGGCACTGTGCGTACTTGGTCTAATCGATGCAGGCCTAGGCCGGAGAGAAGAAGCGCTGCGTGAAGGCCGGCGTGCGGTCGAGCTCGTTCCAGTGGAAAAAGATGCACTGGTTGGTCCGACCATGATCAAGTATCTGGCGATGATTGCTGCGTGGACCGGAGATAAAGATTTGGCTTGCGAACAGCTGGCCATCGCCGTTCGTCCGCCAAGCACGGTCAGTTATGGGCAATTAAAACTCCTGCCGTTTTGGGATCCACTCCGGGGCGATCCGCGCTTTGAAAAAATCGTGGCTTCAGTCGCGCCGAAAGAGGAAGCAAACAAATGAAAAGAGATGCACGCGTTCGCATGGAAAGAAACCTTCAAATCGTGTGAGTCACCTGGCCAAAAATTTTCCAATTTTTAGTTGGCAACGCACTAAAGTTCATTTACCATCCTGACTTTCGATGCGCGTGCCCCCCAGTTCTGACCCGGTGGACCTCCAAAAGGAGCCGGGAGTCTGCCCCCAGTGCGGATCGGCATCGCGCGTCGGACGGAGTCTTTGTCTTAGCTGTATGCTCTCCGCAGGCATGGGCGCCAATGGGCGTAATGGCGACTCGGCCGATGAGACCTCGGCGAAGGCGGAAACGCTTGATGACCTGCTTGGTGAACTAGATGTGTGTGACGCCGATTGGCGCATAGGCAACTATCAAATCCTTGAAGAAATCGGGCGCGGTGGGATGGGCGTGATTTATCGGGCGCGGCAGCGGCATTCGCGCCGCATCGTGGCACTGAAACGAATTTTGTCTTATCACGCCGATTCGCAGGAGACGCTGGCGCGTTTCCGACGTGAAGCCCAGGCTGCGGCGAGCCTCGATCATCCGAACATTCTGCCAATCTATGAAGTGAGCGAATGCGACGATGGGCTGCCGTTTTTCAGCATGAAATTTGCCGGCGGGGGCAGTTTGCTGGAGGCGGCTCCGGCATTGCGTGGCGAGCCGCGAAGAGCGGTCGCGTTGATGGCGAAGGTGGTGCGGGCGGTGCAACATGCGCATGCGCAAGGAATCCTGCATCGAGATTTAAAACCTGGGAACGTTTTGCTGGATGGGCGGGGCGAACCGCTGGTAAGCGATTTCGGCCTCGCCAAATGGCTGGACACTAGTAGTCACTTGACGCGCACACTTACTATTTTTGGCACGCCCGGATATATTGCACCCGAGCAGGTGAACGGATCGGCGGGCAAACTTGCTCCGACGTCGGATGTTTATAGTTTAGGTGCGATTTTGTTCGATTTGCTGACGGGTCGTCCGCCATTTTTGGGTGAGCATGCGCTTAAGGTGATCCAGCAAGCGAGCGAGAAGCCGGCGCCGAAGCTGCGCACATTGGTGCCGGGGCTGGATCGGGATCTGGAAACAATTTGCGCGAAATGTTTGGAGCGGGAACCCGGTGCGCGTTATCGCTCTGCAGGTGCTCTTGCCGAAGATCTCGAACGCTGGCTGGAAGGCCGCCACATTGTCGCGCGTCCTGTTTCACCGGCTGCGCGCGCGTGTCGTTGGACGCGGCGGAATCCAGTTGTCGCGGGAATGGCAGCGCTTCTGATGGTTTTGGGATCGACAGTTGGTGTGATGATTTGGAACGGTGAGATGGCGACCCCACCAGCGGCAAGTGGCATTGCGGTTCTGCCTTTCGAAAGTTTGAGTGCAGATAAAGAAAATGCATTTTTCGCCGACGGCGTTTACGACGGTGTTTCCACCAAGTTGGCGAAGGTGGCCAACCTAAAGGTGATCAGCCACAACAGCGTGGCAAAATATCGTGGCGCGCGGAACACACAGGATATTGGTCGTGCGTTGAATGTCGCGTACGTGCTCGAGGGAAGCGTGCGCAGGGAAGCAGGCAGAATCCATCTAAATGCTCAGTTGATTGATACGCGCACGGACGCTCACGTCTGGGCGCAAGAATACGATCGGGATTTGAGTGACGTGTTCACACTCCAAAGCGAGATCGCGCAAAGAATCGCGGACCAGCTCGGGACCGAAGTCTCAGCTGCCGAGAAGGCCGCAATTCAGGAGCCACCAACAACTGATCTTGTTGCCTATGATTCCTATCTGCGAGCCAAGGACCTGATCAATGGGATTTCATGGAGTACACGGGCGAAAGAAGATCTGACGCAGGCGGTGAAACTGCTTGATCAGGCCGTCACGCGGGATCCGTTGTTCTTTTTAGCCCATGGTGAACTCGCGGGCGCACATGACCGAATTTATTTCCTCGGTTTCGATCACACGGATGCGCGCCTAAAATTATCCGAAACGGCCATTCAATCGGTTCGACGTCTGCGCCCGGAATCTGGAGAAACACATTTGGCCCTCGCTCAGCATTTTTACTGGGCCTATGCGGATTACGATCGGGCACAGAGTGAGTTGGTTATCGCCGGACGTACGCTGCCTAACGAATCGCGAATTCCTCTTCTGTCTGGCTACATCGACCGGCGGCAGAGTCGTTGGGAAAAATCGCTTGAGGAAATGAAGCGGGCATTGGAATTGGATCCGCGCAATTTTTCCATACTGCAACAGATCTCTCTTACTTACGAAGCGTTGCGTCGCTACAAAGAAATGGCTGCGACTTTGGATGGCGCCTTGGCCATATCTCCTAAAGATGTTCCCAGCCGGGTGCGGCGCGCTTGGGTTGATCTGGAGTGGCGCGCAGACCCTAAACCGATGCATGCGACAATTGACACGATCCTGGCCGAAGATCCGAACGCCGCGCCTGTTCTCGTTAACCAATGGCTCGATCTTGCTCTTTGGGAGCGCGATCCCGCCGCAGCCGAGCGCGCCCTCGCCGGGATGCCGGCTGATGGTGGCGGATGCTACGCCGAAAACATTCCATTCCCTAACAGTTGGTGTGAGGGTCTCGCCGCCCGATTCCGCGGCGATGAGTCGGCCGCCCGGGCCAAATTTAGCAACGCGCGGAAGGAATTAGAACAAACGGTGCGCGACCAACCCGATTATGCACCGGCTCTCTGCGCGCTTGGGGTAATCGATGCCGCGTTGGGGAATAGGGAGGACGCCATTCGCCAAGGTTTGCGCGCTGTCGAACTGGTGCCTGTCAGCAAAAGCGCCGTTGAGGGGGCGATGTTAGTCCAATACCTTGCGGTGATTTATGCCTGGACGGGCGACAAGGATCGCGCAATCGATGGATTGACGGAAGCAGCGAAGCTGCCCGGCGGAGTTATCAGCTACGGCGATCTGCGGCTAAATCCGTTTTGGGACCCCCTGCGGGGCGACCCGCGTTTTGAAGCGATCGTCGCTTCGCTCGCGCCAAAGTAGTTCTCTTTCTTTTAAACAGAAAGAGACGAAGGCAGGGAAGTGTTTCCAAAAAGGAAACTATTACCTTCTCTAAAGATTTACTGGGATCACCGTTCCTTTCTTTTTTTGGATCTCTCTCTGTGCGGCGAAGATGTTGGGTGAAGTAATCATCGTTTCGCAGGCTCCCCAACATGCCGGCTAATTGAAACGAGTAAATGGAGGGCCGAGTTTCGGCGAGCCCCGCGCCAAGGCGCTCTCTCAGAGGACGCCTGCTCGCGAACGCTTTTGAAGTTCGTTTAGGCGATCGCCGGGCTCAGCTCCCGATATCTTAGCTTTTTTGCCTGTGCCTTGATTCCGTGCTGCCCACGGAACCTGGCACGCCGTGGCCCGTCAGAACCGGACTCGCGGTTCCTCTTGGATTTTCGGAACTTCGCTTCGCTTTTCCCGAAGAACTACCAAATCACTAACGCACGAATCCACGAATCCACAGGTTCGTATATCAAAAGTCAGAGACAGGAATTTCGCACGGAAACGTAGAGAAGACCTCAGAGATCTTTAAGACGCACGAACAACTTGACCCACCCTGTCTTAAATGCCACTATAAACTTTTTTTGATTTTCTAGTTGACACTTATAAACATCCCCTGTAAATGCCCGGCCTATGAAAAAGCTCCAAGCTCAAATAACTACGCGCTTGGTCGCGGCAATGCTGGTTGCTATGGCTGTTATCGGCCTTAGTGGCATCGCAATGCATGCGCCCACCCAGAACCAAAACCCGCTGGCGCGGTCCCTGAAGAGTATTCAAACTGATAAAGCGACACTGTTTTATGCAGACAACAGGCAGGATCGATGTCATTTCGTGGAGATGGTCCTGCCGGGAACTGGCGAGAGTAAAGCCGCGGCTGAGAACCTGAAACTGGCAGCAGCGACACTTTAAGTCGCTCGCCGGTTTAGCTAACGAATCAATGGGCCAGTCCCGAAGGCTTCGGGGCTGGCCGTGCTGTATACCGGCCCAAGTCGCAAAGAGGTTCTAGGCGCCCGACTCGCCTGTAGCGCACTTGCATCTCAGGGACGTGAGAAACTCCACCGCTTTGGTCTTAGTTGTTCGTGCAAGTGAAAACCAATCGCCGAAGGTGTAAAACACCTTTAGGATTAGTGCGATGCTTTCCAAGCGCGTCTACGTGGCCTGGTTCGTCGTGCATTTCTGCCTCATAACGGCAGTTTGTTTTGCCGGCATATTCTCATTGGTCGCGGAGGGCACAACCATGCTGCCATCAGCGCTTCAAAAGCGCGCGCGCAAGGCCGAACTGATTGCGGCTCTTGTCCTGGGAAAAGAAGCCGCTGCATCCAGTCCCGTGCGGCAAGGGATCGCCACCTACTTGCATGCTGCTGGCATCCAGGCTGGCTATACTTTTTTTGCCCCGAACATCCCGGGCTATCACAGGTTAACCTTTGAACTGTACTACGAGGATGGACGTGTTGAATACGCGTCCGCGCACGTGATGGGCAGGGGGGCTGCTCTTCGTTTGGACAGCTTGTTAGACCGCCTAGCCGACCAACGTTACGAGCCGATACGGGAAGTAGTTGTCAAGATGCTCGCCTTCTCTGTCTGGCGAGAGCGCCCTGACGTGAAGAAAATTCGAGCCACGTTCGGGGCGGTTAGCCAGCCTGACATTAGTGACTTTGAGAATGGAAAAGATGAATCGTTCCAGCTCATGTTCAGTTACGATTTCAGCCTGCATGAAGAGGAGCAATAGAGGAACCACAGATTGCATCGGATAGCACAAATAAGGAGGCCTTTTATTTCGAAGAGTCGCAAGATACGATCCTACTTCGTCATTGCGTTTTGGGTTTCCTAATTCGCTGCCGTGCTGCGTTTTGATCCGTTTCTGAGTTACACATCATGAAAGAACATGATGCAACAAACCTACCGCGGCGGTGGTCGGAAAATCTCATGGGATTTCTGTTCCCCTCAGAAACGGACAAGTGGCTTGGCATTTTGCGAATTGGTCTGGGACTGCAAGTAGCCGTTTATGCGCTGTTCTTAAGAAGTGATTGGCACTACTTGTTTGCCAGTACCGGCAAAGGTCTTGTCAGCCGCAAACTGGGAGAGGCCATTACGTCCTTCGACAGCCCACTCATTCCAAAGCTTGGCTGGCTTATTACTCTTGGCGGTTACGCTCACATCGGCGAGGACTCTGTGCTTTCCATTGCCTGGGCCTGTTTGCTTTGTATGGGACTGTTGTTATTACTCGGCCTTTTCTCTCGCCCGGCTGCGATCACCGCCTGGTTTCTTCACCTCTGCGCAGCGGAAAGCGGTGGGCTATTCGCATACGGCGCCGATAACTTCATGACCACCGGCCTCTTCTATTTGATGTTATCGCCGTTGCCAGATCGATACTCACTCGATCACTGGCTGCTGAAAGTAGAACTAAGAGATCCACAACTTTTAGGTTTCTGGCGGCGCGTTTTACAGGTGCACATGTGCTTCGTTTACTTGATCGGCGGCTTGGCGAAATGTCTGGGCAACGGTTGGTGGGATGGCTCCAATCTTTGGCGATCGCTGACCCGGCCGCCTTTCAACCTTGTTTCCCCGGACATTCTTGTTCGGTTCAAATACGCGCTACCGATCCTCGGTATTTCCATCTGTCTAATCGAACTTGGTTACCCATTTTTCATTTGGATAAAGAAGACCCGCTTGTTTTGGTTGGTGTGCATCCTGGCAATACATGGGGTGATTGGACTGGCAATGGGAATGTATCTTTTTGCGTTGGTCATGATCGTGCTCAACGTCGCCGCATTCGGGGTTGGTTCCGCTGGTCCGTTCCTTAGGTATCGTTCAGAAAATGACGAAATCCGAATGTCGAATGTCGAAGGAATGATCAAATGACAAGGGCCAACAGATGTTCGTCATTATGCTTCAAAGTTAGTTCAACTTACCCATTCGTTTCGATTGGTGTCCATTCGTGGTTGAATTAACCGACGCGAAAGCGGACATCGCGAATCGTCCTACCGCCGAAACGCTGTTTAAGTTTTCGCAAAATTTCGGACTTGGAAATCTGTTCCAGTTCATAATGCAAGGCGGGCTGGAGCACGCGAACGTAGAGAACGCCTTCGCGCAATGCTACCGGCGCCGAGTGCGTAGCGATAAATTCACCGACGATTTTTCCCCACGCGTCCATCACCTCCGTCTCATGCAAACGCTCGCGTAACCCGAGGCGCTGCATCAATTTTGGAACCAACTCCGCCGGCGACTGCCAGCGGTCGCCTCGCATTTTTCTCTCAGGAAGACCTCGCCATTCGGCGATCACAGCGGCGCGAAGAGAAGGGTTCATGACGGACGTTGAAGAGTTGAACCGTTGAAGCGTTAAAGCCTTGGAGCGATAAAATCCGTAATCCGCATCTCAGTTCAACCCTTCAACGCTTTAACGCGACGCGAAAGCATCAATATTTCCGCCGCATGTGACTTGGCAGAATATTCAGCTCGCTGCGGTATTTGGCGACGGTGCGTCGCGCGATCGGGATACCGCGCTCGCTCAGAATCTCGACGATCTCGTTGTCGCTCAACGGTTGATTGCCATCCTCACGCTTCACCAGGTCTAGAATAGCTTCTTTCACGCTGGTGTTGCTCAGCGATTCACCACTGGCAGTCTGATAGCCGGGCGTAAAAAAATATTTCATCTCGAAAATGCCCTGTGGCGTGGCCATATACTTGCCGGAGACGGCGCGACTGACCGTAGTCTCATGCACGCCGACCGCGTCGGCGACTTCTGCCATGGTCATCGGTTTCAGATGCGATCGCCCATGCTCGAGAAAATCGCCCTGCCTCGAAACGATTTGCTTCGCGATGTTGGAAATCGTTTGCTGGCGCTGATGGATCGAGCGGATCAGGAATTTCCCGCTCCGGATTTTATCGCGGATATAATCTTTGACTTCGCCGCTCTGGGTGTTGCCCGACGCAATGATATCTTTGTATAGATTGCTAATCCGCAGATGCGGAATCTGTTCGTCGTTCAAAGTGATTTGGTACTCGCCATCCACTTTTTCCACCGTCACATCCGGCAACACATAGTTTTGCGGCGCAGCCGCAAAGACCTGGCCGGGACGCGGATTCAGCCGCCCAATGTTGTCGGCCGCCTTTTGCACGTCCTCTACGCTGATCCCCATCCGACGGGCGATTTCGGGAAAGCGCCGCCTGCCTAAATCCTCCATGTGTTCGGACACGATTTTGTACTCCAGGCTGTTTTCTTTTCCTTCTCGCCTTAGTTGAATCAGCAAACACTCGCGCAAATCGCGCGCGCCAACTCCTGGCGGATGAAAACCCTGTATCAACGCCAGCATTTTCTCGAAATCTTCCTCGGGGATTCCCGAGTTCAGCGCCATTTCTTCCGGTGCGCTTTGGAGAGATCCGTTGTCATCGATGTTGCCAATAATCAGTTCCGCGGCTTTGCGGTCGCTGGCGTTGAGAGCGGTCTGATTCAGTTGTCCCAGTAGATTTTGCTGAAGCGTTTCCTGCACGGGAATAGAATCGAAAAAGAACTCGCGCTTATCTTTCGCTTCCCGTGAACTACGGAAGCCGTCCGCGCCGGAACTGGCCGACTGTGCCATGTAATCGCGCCATTCTTCATCCAGGCTCGCGAGCTTCTCGAATTCGTCCTTGAAATTATCGTCATCGGAAGATTCGCTTTCGGAGCCGGGCTCATCCGGCAATTCCTCGAGAACGGGATTTGTTTCCATCTCCTGCTGAACCAGGTTGCGCAGCTCAAGCAGCGGCGTCTGGAGGACGAGCAGGCTCTGCTGGAGTTGGGGCGAGAGAACCTGCTGCAAGGCAAGGCTCTGCCCGGGAAGCAGTCGGGTCTGCATTCCTTGTCCGGGCATACGCCGAGTTTACCGGCGTCGCAGACCACGAGCAAGCAGATCAGGGGAGAACCATTTCGGATTCAAACAGAACCAGCCGCAGGTGACTGGATACTCTGCGTCCGTCCGTTTGCCATGATCCAATCAACTTCCCCATCAAACGCCACGATTTCTCCGAATAGGTCTCGGCCTTCACGGCAGGGAATGGCTATGAGATCGGCTCGAAATCCGGGCCGAATCCGGCCAAGCGTGTTCTGCTGGCGTAGCGCCGACGCCGGATTCACTGTCACCATCTCAAAAATCTTCTCGGGTGAGCTCTCAGGTTCACTGCGCTGAAAGGCACGCATCTCTGCAAACAAACTCAGACTCTCATTGCTGGCGAGGCTATCAGTCCCCAGGCAAATGTTGAACCCAAGGCGACGCAATCGTTCGGATTGAAATGGGCTGTGACCAAAATAGTCATGGCTGCGCGGTGAATGCGCGACATGAAATTTTGTCCTTATTTTTTCCAGCAATTCGAAGTCGCTTTCGGTCAATTCGTTTAAGTGCGCAACGACCCAGCGTTTCGGTAGGACGTGACCGCCGTGCGCGCCAAGGAACAACGCCAGTGGGGTTTCATGCCCACAGTCGCGCATGTCACGTCCAATATTTTTCATGAATTCGTAAAGCGGACCTGACGCATCTCGAAACATCTCCATTTCCTCTCGCGATTCCGCCAGATGCGTTGTGAGCAGGACGTCTTTGCCGGCTTCTTGACATCGTTGATACAGATTTTTGGATGCCGTAAACAGCGCATGTGGTGCTAATCCGTAGTTTTGCGCAGACTTCAGTGACTCGATTGCGAACGCGACAAATTCCTTTGCGCGATCGGGTGAGCGCACATCGATCAACTCTGCGAACCACCACATGCGAATTGGTGCATCTGGGAACTGACGGATCAGATCGGGGAACGCGGTTAGATTTGCGATCGTTGTCGTGCCGAATTGTTTTGCCTCCACGAATCCTTCATTGATCGAGACGATGTAATCCTCCGGCGAAAGTTTCGATTTCTCCGCGTTAATGGCCCGGATCCAATCAGTGAACGATTTTTCTCGGGGAATCTTCCGGCGCAAGCAGGTGTAGTCGAGATGACAATGCGCGTTAATCAAACCCGGCAAGAGAGCCTGCTCGCCAAGATCGATAATCTTCTCGCCCGAATGTCGCGCGGAGACTTCGGAAAATTTTCCAACATCGACAATCGAGCCGGCGGAAGCCGAGCGAGATAGACGGGCAGCCCGGGAGGGTGATGAGCCGGGAGGCGAATCATCAATTCGATCTCCGGAAATTGCGATGGCGCCATTCTTAATAGGCGCTCCATCCATTGTCGCTACAACGCGAGCGCGAACGATCATTCGCTTTTCACCACTTTCCGACATGCGGCGACCAAAAGATTGCACGGCTCCTGGCAGAGCAGCGGAATCGTAGCAAGAATCGCTCGGTCCGTCGTAGCGTTAGCGAATGTGGATGCGCCTGGCTCTGCCGGCGCTTGAACCTGATCCCAAGTCGGATCAAACTTTTCCTTTGGCAACCTTGTTGATGCAATCGCCCCGCGCTGGTCGCGGTCCCACAAAATCGTTCGCAAACAACCGTCTTTAGATCGGCAAAAATCTGCGACCAGATTGTCGATCTGTGAATCCGAAATCCTGGCGGCTATCCGATACATCCCCGATTGCCGACCCAACGTTTCGCGAAGCGGCGTAGTGCGCAGCCGACCAGTCTTCCACGCAATGAAGATGGCCAGTCTACCTGGATAAAAATGATCAAGCGCGCGTTTCAATCCATCCGATGTCCGAAGCTCCATGCGCCAGCCGTGCCGCAGATTGGGCGCCGTCTTTAGTGCACGGAAATTCCCCGCGTCGTCATACCTTGCGATCTCGATCGCGTCTTCCGGGCCTTGAAAGATTTCCAAATCATCGTGTGCTTCGTCGTTGCGATGGCAAAGAACAAAATCGTCACCGGTTTTTCGCACCAAGATTTGCCCGAAACAAAAAGGAACAGTTTCGATGACCTGCTCGACGGAATGTTCCATCGGTTGGGCGCGACCACCGGCGCGCCGTGCTAGTGCAAACAATGCGCAATTAAGCCGCCGGCACGCTCCAGAAATTCCCGATCCTCTTCGCCGAACGCATTCAACTTGTCGCTTTCTACATCCATCATTCCGAGAATGCGCCGGTGCTCGTTGTTCCTCATCGGGACAACGATCTCCGAACGAGTGGTATGAAACGCGGGCAGATGCCGCGGATCCTTGTGCACGTCGCCGACGATGATCGGCTTTCCCGACTCTAGCGCAGCGCCGCACAGCCCCTGCGTAGTAGGAAACTGGGGGTAGGCGGGCGGCTCGTTGCCTGTGCCGGCGAGAATCACGAATTCATCTTTGACGATTTTGTAAACCGCCAGCCATCGATAGTCACGCGCCGAACGAATCATTTCCACCAATTGCTTCATTCGTTTTTTCGTGCAGCCGCCAGCCAGCGCAAACGCCCCGATCTCCTGCAGCTTCTTGCAAGTGGTTTCCTTCATTCGCGGGACAGCAATCTTGCGCAAAAAGAAACGACGCGCGAGCGCGATTTTAACTTTTTATGATACCTGTTTGCTCGATGATGATATCGGCAAAACCGGGATCTGTGCCAATGGAGGGCGCGTAGAACACGGAGCGACCGTTGATGCGGTACGGATTGGCCCGGAAAATCTTACCACGCACTGTAGCCGGGGCCGCCGACCACGGCCGGCCGCGATCAACGCCTGCGGCTACAATGATCCCGATCAATCGCGGTATGTCCTCGTAACTATGGAGTCCATCGGAAATAAAGAAGGGAACCACGATTACGTTCGGAGTTTTCGTCAATTTCCGCCACTCGGATACCAACGGCGGCTCTTCCATATACACGTTTAGCACCGTCCTATATTTCCCGAGGCAACGAATCTTTTCAGCCTCTCGCTTCGCAGCGACAGCGCTGTTTTCATTCAAATCCGTTCCATGCGCGACGATCAGCAAGCTTGTCTCAGTAGGATCGACATTGGGAGCGACCTCGCCTGCGCGCTTGAGCAGCAGCTCCGTCATCAGCGGGTGATTTCCAACTGGGTCGCAATATTTCCATACCTGGCCGTTCGATCGTCTTGTGATGCGGCCGCTCAATTCAAGCTCGCGCGGCACTACGGTCTGCGTGAAATAGCCTTCACTGATGAAATTCGGGACGACACAAACTTCTCGAATCGATTCCGGATCGAACAAAAAAGTCGCATCGCGCAAACTCGGTTCCTCCTTCCAAAAGGCGCATTCCACATCAACAAAAATTTTCCGACGCCGAATCTCGACCGCATGCGCGAAGGTCGGCGCACTCGAATCCGGGTTCACTGTCGAGCCGTGTGCGACAATGAGGAGGGCTACCTTTGTTTTTCCGGTCACAGCTAAACGCTCAACGCCCAACGCCCAACGTTCAACGTCCAATTTTATTGAGCGTTGAGCCCATTCGACTTGCGCTCAGGGCAAGCTGTCGGACGTTTAGAATATCCACCATGGTCGCCGCACAAACACGCCCATTCACCGCTGAGGATTACCGGCAGTTGCCACCGGACGACTGGCGGTATCAACTCATCGAAGGAGAACTGGTCAACATGGCTCCAGCGTCAAATTTGCTTCATCAAAAATTGTCTCGAATCTCATTGAGATTATCGCAGCGTATCTCTCAAGCCATCCGATCGGCCGAATGTATGTTGCGCCGACGGATGTTTACCTGACCGACACAAATGTTTTTCAGCCAGACGTGCTTTTCGTTGGCAGTGCGCGTAAGTCGATCCTGAAGGAAGACGGTCTGCATGGGGCGCCGGATTTTTTGGTCGAAATTCTCTCACCGCACACCGCCCGTTACGACATCAACGCCAAACGCGAAGTGTACGCCCGCTGCGGCACGGAGGAATTGTGGTTCGTTTACCCAATAGCCAATCGGATTGATGTTTACCTGCTGCAACGCGACCCCGGAAGGCCGGCGCATTCGCATCAAGCCGGGGCGAAGTTTACATCTGAGATCTTTCCTGGACTGGAATTTAGTGTGGACGAAATTTTCCGCGCCCCGTGAAATTTCGTACATCCAGGAATATTGACCTGGCTGTCAGCGAAGTGGGCCGCTCGCGCGTTTCTTGACGCGCCCATTTAGTTCTAGCTCACGGGGGATCACCGTCTGAGTAAAATAGCCTTCACTGATAAAATTCGGCACCACGCAGACGTTTGCGACTGGGAATTCAGCGTCACGACGGACTATCTGCTGGCAGCCTTGGCTGCGGCGACGATTTTGTGGAAGCGCGAATCCCCGCGCAAATCATCCCAGCACGGATTCAAGAGGAGATCGCCATATGTCGGCGATCCGGGAGACCCTGGGATCGTCGCAATTTTTTCGAGTTGCTCGAGCGCGCGATCGCGCTCGCCGGTCGACGCGTAAACGAGCGCCAGATTGGCAACCATATCTGGACCGTTGAGCGAGTCCTTGGTAATCGGCAGGAGCTCGACCGCGCGCTGTGCTTCGCGAATCGCCTCTTCTTTCCGGTCAAGCCCGGCATCAAGCTGCGCGACTTCTCTGTAGTAGGCCTCGTCTCTGGGCTTATCCCCCAATCTTGCATCCAATTTCTTGCGCGCGGCTGCAAACACCGCCAGCGTTTTGTCCTTATTCCCGTGCGCACGCGCAACCTCTCCATCAGCCCGACTTTCCGGTCGTCCCTCGAAAAAGTCATCGGTGATGTTTGCGGGAATGCTAGCAATCACCCGGCTGGCCGCGTCATAATTCCGTAGGTAAAGAGCTGCAGCGAATCGAGTCTCCCAGATCTGTTCAGTCGGACTGAAGTCCAGCGGCACTTGGTCCAGAAGAGATTGAGCCGCGTCTGGATTACCCTGCGCCAGCTTGATATCGGCGACCAGCGTCTGAAACCAGGTGTCCTCCATTGTGCCGCTCGCAACGCGCTTTTTTAGAACTTGTTCGTAATCGTAATAGCGGCGCATATAGCGATAAGTATCCCCAAGCCAGAATGCGACCTGGCGGTTCTGTGGGTCGAGGTCGTTTGCCTTTCGAAGATTGGCTACCGCAGAGTCCCAGCGATTCTGGCGTCTATCAATCCTTGCTTCGATAAAAAAGCGCTTCAGAATTGTTCGGCAACTTGCGTTGAGCGATGGCTAATTCCTCACGTGCCTGGTCGAAACTATCAGTGTTCACTCCTCCTTGTACGCCGCGACCTGCCGACAAAAAACCAGCGCGAAAGTAATAGTAAGCCAGCGCCAGATGAGCCTCGCCCAAGTCGGGTCGCAGTCGCAATGCAGTATCCGCAGCCTCCTTTGCTAACTCGAGGTGCTTGGAATCCAAGCTCAGCTCATAGAGATCGGCCTGCGTCCCCGCGAGCGCGCAATAGGCAAGGGCAAACTTCGGATCGCGCTGCGTGGCCTTTTCAAGGAGTTCAATCGCTCGATTGCCGCTTTTTTCCCAGCCCTCCCAATCGAGTCTGTCGCCGATCGCCTTTGCCTCTGTATAATAGGCATAGGCCACGGGATCGGCGGTCGGCCGATCTTCGATCGCAGCTTTTTCCGCCACTGAAAGCGTGGCGCGAAGTTGATTGGCGATTCGCTCAGCGATTTCGCTCTGGACGGCAAAGACATCGGCGAAGTCGCGATCGTAATGCTCAGCCCAAAGATGCGCATCGTTGCGCGCGTCGATCAGCTGCACGTTCAGCCGGACTCGTCTACCCGCGCGTTGGACACTGCCTTCGACCACATGCGAAACACCCAAAGTTTTTGCGATTTCGCGAAGGTTGCGTTCCAAACCGCTTTTGTATTTCATCACACTGGTTCGGCTGATGACTTTCAGGTCGGCAACCTTGGCGAGATCATTGAGGATTTCGTCCTGCACACCTCCTGCGAAAAATGCGTTTTCTTCGTCTTTGCTGAGATTTTCAAACGGGAGCACAGCGATGCTTTTCTGCGGTGGTAAGGTCGTCGTCAGCGTGACCGGGTTCTTCGACTCCTCCAAGATTTTCTCAAAACGCGGGTCGCCGCGCAGCGGATCCCAGAATGGCATCAGTTTCAGATCGCCATAGCTTAGACTGTCTGGGAGGCGGATGATGCTATTCAACTGTTCGAATGCGAGATCTTTTTCGCCCACCGAGGCAGCGATCATCGCCAAATACTTGCGCATGCCGATGCCATCCAGTGCATCCTTTTCCACGGGAAGAAGCTCGACCGCACGCCGCCCTTCGTGGAGTGCTTCCTGCTTCTGGCCGAGACTAGCATCGATTACGCCAAGCACGCTCAGCGCCTTGGCGTAATTTGGTTGAGCCTGGATGATTTTCTCCTGCTCCGCGCGTGCGGCGAGGAAAGCCTCGCGCGCTTTTTCATCGTCTTTTGTCATCCGAGCGATAACGCCTTCTGCAAATGGACGAGTGAAGTAAACATCGTAACCGAAGTCGATTGGATTTTCGCCTAGTGCGGTTAAGGCATTTTTTGCGGCTGCGGCGTCGCGCTCGGCCAGTGCGCAAAAGAGCCAATCATTGGCGATGGTCGGCATCGCAGCGGGATTTGTGGTCCGAATAGAATCGATGGTTTGATGCAACGGCCGGGTATCCGCTTTCCAGTCGAATTCCACGAACGCGCGCGCAACCTTCGCAGCGGCATCGTTCGGTTCGATGGCTAATAAGCGATCCCCCACCGATTTTGCTTCGGCGTAACGTCGGACACGTGCATAATTTCCAGCGATCGACGCCAGCGCTCGAACACTGCGCGGGTCGAGTTCAATGGCGTGCGCGAGGTTTCGAGTGGATTCTTCCCAGCGCGCCTGACGCCTCTGGATGTAAGCCGTCAACTCGAATACCTCCGAGTTATTGGGCAAACTCTGGCGGGCAATTTCCAACTCAGCCAGAGCACTATCGTAATCGAGGTAGCCATGATAAAGATTCCATGCTCGCGCGAGATGCGCTTCGCCAGCATCTGGACGAAGGCGAAATGCAGCCTGAATGGCTGCTTCTGCTGAGGCCAGCCGCGCAGGAGTATGGTCAAAGCCAAAGAAGTAAAGGTCGTCGTGAAACCAGGCGAGTAGGCAATACGCATCGAAAAACGATGGATCACGCGCCACAGCCTGGTTCAGCAGCTCGATCGCCTGCAGCCGATCTGCTTTCCTCCCGACGCTGCTCGTCGCGAGCGTCGCGATAAGATTTTTGGCGCGCGTGTAGAGATCGAACCCGCTGATGTCGCTTGTGGGCGGTCGTTCGATCGCGGCCTCTTCGCTTGGTGAAAGTTTAGCCTGCAACTGATCGGCGATCGCTTTGGCGATCTCGCTTTGAATAGCGAACACGTCCGCGAGATCGCGATCGTACGTCTGGCCCCATAGACGCCGATCGGTGCGCGCATCGACCAATTGCGCATTGACCCGCACGCGATTGGCAGAGCGCTGAACACTTCCTTCTAGCATATGCGCTACTCCGAGTTCCCGGCCGATCTTGCGTAGATTGCGCGCGACCCCGGCCTTGTATTGCATCACAGATGTGCGGCCGATCACTTTCAGATCGGCGATCCTAGCCAAGTCGGTTAGAAGTTCATCCTGCACGCCCCCGGCGAAAAATGCGTTTTCTTCGTCGTTGCTCAAATTTTCAAATGGCAACACAGCAATCGACTTTTCTGAAACCGGCACCTCTTCTAGCGTCAGTTCTTGAAAACGCGGATCGTTGCGAATTTTGTCCCAGAGCGGATCGAATCGGAGCGTTGCCGGAGTAAGAAACGTCGCACTGCCAAATCGTGTATGCAGCAGCCGCTTCAGCATGGGAATCGCGTGATCGGCATCACCGAGCTGCGCGTAAATGCGTGCCATGTCGTCCTCTGAATTCGTTCCGAATCCCGGATGTTTGGAACTTCGGAGCAGGGCCATGGCTTTTTCTCCTTCGGCGATAGCGGAAGCTGCGTCGCCCAAACCTGCGTAGGCCTCGGCCAACCGAATGTGAGTGTCTGCCTCCACACCTGAACCCGTTGCGAGCTCGCGGCGAAAACTTTCTATCGCTTTTTTGTACGTTGCGCTCGCCGCGGCTATGTCGCCAGCGAGTTGCTGGCTGAAAGCGAGCGAAAGAATATCCAGCGGGTCGCGTTGCCGGCGATCAACGGCTAAATCCTTTGAGAGTATCTCGACGGCCGCAGCATAATTGCGCTGAAACAGCGCATACATAGCGCGCCGGTTCGCCGGGAGCTCCGGATTTGCAAGCAGTGGTTCGGCCGCTTGCAGATCGCCAATCGCTATAAGCGCATCGGCTTTTGTCAGAAGGGCACGGGCATTGGTCGGATCCCACGCGAGTATGCGGTCCAGTGTGGCCAGAGCTTCGGGGAAACGGCGCATCGCGCAGTAGGTCAGCGCCAGGTTGTTAGAGGCAGTGATGTTACGAGGATCGAGCTCGATGGCGCGTCGTAGTTCCGCAACAGCCTCGTCCCAATGCCCGCGTAATCGTTGCTTCAGGGCGATCGCCTCTATAACATCAGCGCTATTCGGAAGACCCTGTTCGGCTTGCCTGAATTCCCCGAGCGCGCGCGTGTCGTCCTGCTCGTTATATCCGCGAGCGAGATGGACTTCCGGCAGGTTCGGATCGAGCGCGAGTGCGTGATTGAGGGAGTCCTTGGCCGCCGCCCGCCGCGCCCAGCTTGGCTCGAATCCTTTCCAGATACTCCGCATCTGTGCGATCGAGAGATATGCCCAGGCCAACGTGAAATTGGGATCCAACTTTACTGCTTCCTGGTACAAGCGAATTGCACCCTCAACATCACCTTCCGCGTGAAAACCCCAGCCGACCGGAATCGCTCGCGCACGCAAATATGCATCGTAAGCAGCAGGATTGTTCGTGGGCTTGGCCACAACTCGCGCTTTCTCCTGCGGACTGAGCGTGGCACCCACCGCGTTGGCAATGTCTCTCGCCAGTTCGCCCTGCAAAGAAAGCGAGTCCGCCAGAGTGCGATCATAGTTCTCACCCCAAAGATGACGGTCCATTTGCGCATCAATCAATTGGACAGAAACGCGCACACGATCTCCTGATCGACGGACGCTGCCTTCCACCACGTTGTTAACACCCAGTTGCTGCGCGATCTCTTTAAGATTGCGTTTGGTGCCGCTCTTGTACTGCATCACGGAAGTGCGGCTGATCACTTTCAGCTCCTTGATCTTGGAAAGGTTCGAGAGCAACTCGTCTTGTACGCCATCGGCGAAAAACGCGTTCTGCTTGTCTTCGCTCAGGTTTTGCAGAGGCAGCACGGCGATGCTTTTGTCCGGCGGTAAGCTCGTTGTCAGGTTGCGTTGGCGAAAGAATGGAAACGTCAGCGCTAGCGCAGCTGCTAACAGCATCACCACGAGAGCAACCGGCGATCGTGCCCAGCGCAGCCATAAAGGAGCAGCGGCGCGTTGCAATTTGAATTCCAGTCTCCGCCGCAGCTCTTTGAGCGCGTGAAGTATCTCGTGCGCGCTGTGATACCGTTCTTCGCGATCTTTGCGCAGCGTTTTGCTGATGATCTGCTGAAGCTCGGCAGACGGGTGCGCGAGATAACGCGTGAGCGACGGCGGCTCTTTATCAAGAATCGCAGACATCACCTTTTGTGGCCCCGCCTGCAACGCCCCGCCTGCATCGCTTGCATTGCGGGCAGGTGTAGCACTGCGGGCAGGTGTGTCACCGGTGAATGGCGTATGCCCGGTTACCATTTCATAAAGCACCACCCCGAGACTCCAGATGTCGGTCCTTTTATCAATCTGCTCGCCGCACGCCTGCTCAGGTGACATGTAGCGAACAGTTCCCAAGATCGACCCCAGATTGGTTTCAACCAGCAACAGCGCTTCGTTTTTCGGCATCGATGTTGGCAGCTCCTGCTCGGCAAGCTTTGCGATCCCAAAATCGAGCACTTTCGCGTAGCCATCCGGCCGAAGCATGATGTTCTCCGGCTTAATGTCGCGATGGACAATTCCTGCTTGATGCGCCGCCGCGAGCGCACTCGCCACCTGGATCGCGACATCAAGCGCTTCACTCAAATGCATTGGCCCGCGCTGTAAACGTTCGCGCAGCGTCTCGCCTTCGATCAGTTCGCTGGCGATGTAATGAATTGAGTGATCCTCCCCGATCTCGTAAACGGTCAAGATATTTGGATGATTGAGCGCAACTACGGCGCGCGCTTCTTGTTGAAATCGCTTCAGGCGCTCCGGCTCGCCGGTAAAACGCATCGGCAGAAGTTTGAGCGCGGCCTTGCGGCCCGCTGTAATATCGATGGCCAGATAGACTTCACCCATCCCGCCGGTGCCGATCGATTCAGAAATTTTGTAGTGGCCGATCGTTTGGCCGACGAGCGAATCAGCTTGGCCGTTTTGAATAATCTTGGTCGCGAGACCAACAGCTGACGTTTCGATGAAGCTGGCTGCTCGTTGACGTGAAGCCAGAAGGGCTTCAACTCTGCGCCGCAAAACCTCATCGCCTCCACACGCCGTGTCCAGGAATGTGCTAATCTGGTCCGGCTGGTGATCTAGCGCTGCGCGAAAAATTTCCTCAATCGCTTGGAACCGCGCCGGCGTCATAAACGGGAAAATGACGAAATCCGAATGTCGAATGACGAAAGAATGACGAAGCTCGAATGACGAAAGCATTCGGCTTCGCAGGGTTTGGATGTTCGCATCGCGTTAGTCTTTTGCCTTGTTTCTCCAAATTCTGGAGAAGATTAGATGTAGCTCCTTTGCTTCAAGCCAGAGCACTCGAGCTTGTGGTTTCAATTCCGGCACGGCCCGAACGGCCATTCGAAGGAAATGCTTGCTTTCGCGCGCTTCCTTCCGGCAAATGCCAATGCTTTTCAAAAAATCCTTTTTGGAGACTGCGTCGTCGGCTTCGACGTAGTTAGCACCCACGCTCGTGCCGGCCCCAACAAGTTGACCGATAATTCGATTGGTTACCGGATTTTGTGGAATCGTCTTCGCAAAATCGATGATCGCTTCGCCAAATCGGGCCGTTCGTTCTTCCAAATCGTAATCGCGTTTTGTCTCTGGTTCTTCACGAACGAGGCCTGCCGCATCGTCCCAAAACGCATCGTCAGCGCCCGCCTCCAGGCCTTTTGATTTCGTCATTCCTTCGTCATTCGTCATTCGAACTTCGTCATTTCTATCAGGTCGCGTTATGCAATTCCGTGTACAGCCACACCTTGGCAAATTCCCAGTCACGCCTAGCGGTGATCCGTGAAATCTTGAGCACTTCGGCTATCTCGTCGTAGTTCAGCCCGCCAAAATATTTCAGCTCGACTACCTGAGCTTTTCTCGAGTCGAGTGTGGCCAGCGTTTCCAATGCCTCGTGCAGATCGACAATCTCCTTTGATTCCTCCGGAGAGACGAGCGCCGCTTCGTCGAGATCGATTTTGAGCGCGCCGCCGCCGCGCTTTTGGGCCTGCTGACTTCTTGCGTAGCTAACCAGGATTTGGCGCATCGCGCGTGCGGCAACAGCAAAGAAGTGCGCGCGGTTCTGCCAGCGCGGATTGGTTTGATCGGCCAGGCGCAGATAAGCCTCATTAACCAGGGCCGTCGTTTGCAGTGTGTAATCGCGGCGTTGTCCACTCAAATGATGATGGGCAACCCGTCGGAGTTCTTCATAAACTAGCGGGGTCAATTCCGCGAGAGCAGCATCATCCCCGTGACTCCATTGTACTAGGAGCTCGGTCACTCTCTGCTGAGAGACCGACGGCGCATCCATAACCGGTTTTCACAGACTATCAGCCCAAGAAATCTCTGCACGCCGAAATCGTGGTCAAAAAAATCTCAATTCAGATGATCACTTTGATCGCTCTTTTGCGTTTTCTCGCAATGAAAGGCAAACCTCAAAACCAAAAGAAAGGAACAAACAATGAATCCACTGACTCAGTTCAAAAAGATCCGAATCCTCCCACTCCTCATCGCACCTGCGCTCGTCACGTTGACGGCCGCGCCAGCCCTGGCAACGCCCAACTGCGGAGTTGTCACCGACAACCTTTTATACCCTGGACAACCTGTAGACACCGCGCACGCCGCTCACTTCCCGTCCGGCTCGCTGAACTTGATGTGTAGAAGCAACCTGCCGGATTGGCTTCTCCACACAAGAGTAAGAGGCGATTCGGACCTCTATGTCACCAAGCACACGTTCCCAGTGGGGGCTCACACTGGGTGGCACACGCATCCTGGTCCGAGCCTTATCACAGTCGTAGCTGGAGAGCTTACAGTGTACGAGTCTGACAGTCCGAACTGCACGCCAACCGTCTACCACACAGGCGAGAGCTTCACTGATGTAGGCTGCGGCGACGTACATCTGGTGCGCAACGAGGGTACCGTCCAGGCGATGGACGTCGCGGTCCAGATTGTTCCGGCGGGCGCACCGAGAAGGATCGATGCTGATCAGCCAGCTAGTTGTCCAGTCATTAGCTGCCCGTAATTGGCCATACTGAGATCGAGAAAGATTCGCAACTAGTCGCCACGCTCCCTCAGCGTGGCGACTTTGTTTTGGGGAACGGTGCGAAGATCGGCCGCGGCTTAAATCGGAAGGGATGCGGCGTTGAAGGTTGGACGTTTGGCTCTCGATTAGTAAATTGACGAGCCATGCGATTCCGGAGTTACAAAAACACCGACCTGACGGTTAGCGAAGTCGGCTTTGGTCTGTGGACAATTTCCACCGGGTGGTGGGGGAATTTTACCGAGGGTGAAGCGATCTCTCTCATGCATAGGGCATTCGACCTCGGTGTCACGTTATTCGACGCGGCCGATACCTACGGGAATGGTTTGAGCGAGGAGCTGATTGCCAAGGCGTTCCCAAATCAACGGGACGAAATCGTGATCGCCACCAAAGTCGGTTACGACTTTGTGCATTACGGTGAGGGGCGCGGACGGGGGCAGCGGGAAATTCCGCAGGACTTTTCACTGGAAGCAGTAATGCGCGCAACAGATGCAGCCCTGAAGCGGCTAAAAACAGACCGGATCGATCTCCTGCAACTGCACAATATTCGAATGGAGCAGGTTTATGACAATGCGCTCTGGACCACTCTCGAGGAACTAAAATCGGCTGGGAAAGTTCGCTATTATGGCATCGCGCTGGGACCGGCGATTGGCTGGCTTTACGAAGGCCTGAATTGTATTCGCGAACGGGACATCACCAGCGTGCAGCACATTTACAACATGCTCGAGCAACATCCCGGGCGCAGTATTCACGACGCGGCCACCGACGCTGACAAAGACACAATGTTCCTAATTCGCGTGACGCATTCATCCGGAATGCTCGAAGGGAACTACACTGCGGAAACAACCTTCCCGCCCACCGATCATCGCAGTCATCGACCGCGCAGTTGGTTGCTCAACGGCGTCAAGAAGGTTGAGAAATTGCGTTTCCTTGAAAATTCCGAGCGCACGCTCGGACAAGCGGCATTGCAATGGTTGCTCGCCGACAATCGTGTGGCTTCGACGCTGCCGAATATTTACAACGAAGAACAGCTCGTTGAATTCGCCAAAGCACCGGAATGCCCGTCGCTTACTGCCGACGACATGACGAAGATCGAGCAACTTTATTCTGAGAATTTCGGAATCGAGGAGGCACCACCGAAGTTCAAGGGCACGATGGAGCTGCCGAAGGAAACTGCGGCCGCGTAGCACGTCATCCTGAGCGCAAGCGAAGGATCTCGCACACATAGCTTAATCACCCAAGGTCTGAGAGACCGTGCACTGTGATTGTGAGGTCCCTCACTTTGTTCGGGATCACAGGCGTTCTGTAAGACGATTAGTCTGATTCGTCTTCTTCCTCTACTGGCTCGGCGCGGCGGACTTCCGGCTGCTCGCGCTCGCGACGCTGTCGCTGGCCGACTACCTTTTCGCTCTTGTAAATTTCTTTGAAAACATCGGCAATCATTGGGGCAGCTGCAGAGCCGCCGTGGACTTTGCTGCCGACGTCGCCTTCGTAGAGTGCTGCGAATGCATATCGCGGTTGATCAGCTGGCATAAACCCCGCGAACCATGCCGCAGTGCGCTCTTTGTTTTTGGGTCCCCATTGTGCCGTGCCAGTTTTTCCGGCGACCTCAGCATTATCGAGGCTGGCCTGATGCGCGGTGCCGCCCGCGCTATTCACAACGTCGATCATTCCCGTGTGCAATTCGTCCAGCGTCTCGGACGACAGGTTTAACGTTCTCTTCGCTCGCACCGAATAGGCAGTAACTATTTGGTTATCGAATGTCTGCACCTGTTGAACCAGCCGTGTTTGATAGAATGTCCCGCCGTTTGCTACGACACCCATGGCCTGGGCCATTTGTAACGGAGTGACTTGTATGTCCCCCTGGCCAATCGACATATTTGCGATGTCCCCATTGAGCAGCCTGCGACCGTGCGTTGCCTTCATGTATTCATCGTTGGGAACACGGCCTTCCGCCTCGCCGCGCAAGGGGATCCCACACTTTGCGCCGAAGCCCAATGCTAATGCCCAATCGATGATGGGTTGCGCGCCGGTCCTGATCCCAACCTGGTAAAACCATGTGTCGCACGATTCGGTGAGCGCTTGCACGAAATTTAATGCGCCGCGATTGCCCTTTTTCCAATTATGGAAAGTGACATTGCCAATCTGAATTGACGGAACGCATTGATATTCGTCGTCCGGCTGAATGGCACGGCTTTCGAGCGCAGCGATTCCGACGGCAATTTTGAAGGTCGACCCAGGCGGATAAGACGAACGATACGCTCGCGGCAAAAGCGGAATATCCTTGTCATCTTGCAACAACTTGAGTTGTTCGACTGATATCGAAGGAACAAACAAATTTGGATCATAGGTAGGCCAGGAGGCCAACGCCAGAATGTCGCCGTTGTTTGGATCGATAATCACAATTGCGCCGCGTTTTGCTTTCGCTTCCAGCGCCTTTTCAGCAAGCTGCTGGAGACGCAGGTCAATCGTGGTGACCACATTGTACCCGGGGTCGGGCGGAGTAATCAGTTTCTCGGAGGTCTTCCGACCGTCCTTGTCAAAGGTGAGTTTGTATTCGCCGTGCTTGCCGGTGAGCATTTCGTTAAACGTTTGCTCCAGTCCTTCGCGTCCTTCGGTTTCAGGCCATAAGGTCTCGTGATTATCAACAATCCCATCCGGATTTCGCCCGGTCTTGCCGGTGTAACCGATAATTTGGCCGGCGACTTTTCCATTCGGATAAACGCGCACGTAGATCGGCCGCACAATCACGCCAGGCGGCGGATTATTTTTAATCTGTTCGTACTCCAACTGGCTAAGATTCTGCGCGATCTCCATCGGCATGACACCCCTGTTGCGGTAATGGCGAAGAATCGCTTCGTCAGAAATCTTAAGTCTGCGACCAATGAGCCTGGCGGTTCTGTCGATCTTTTCTCTCGCAAAGCTAAGTGCTTGCGCATCGGAAAAATCAAGGGGCGTAGGGAAATTGATAGCGAGATTGTAGCTGAGCCGATTTTGCGCGAGCGATTCGCCATTGCGGTCTGTGATCTGGCCGCGCGGCGCTGGAACATCAAGGATGTAAGTGCGCGCGAGTTTTTGTGTTTCAAACGTCGGCACAATTGTTTCCTCTTCGGTTTGTGGAGGTGTGGTTGTGCTCGGCACAGCAGACGGAGCCAGCGCCTGGGCACATAATGCGGTCGACATTGCCAGGATCGAGAACGCGATCCACAAACCGCCCAAAGTTCCCCAGAGTGACCTCATTCGAAAAGAGTCTGCGTTAATCTGCGAATGGAGCTGATGGGATCAAGCGACATAGAAGGCAAAGCCGCGATGGGTAGCGGCGAGCGAGCTGGGAAGCGAGCGAGTTTCAATGGAGCTGATGGGATCAAGCGACATAGAAGGCAAAGCCGCGATGGGTAGCGGCGAGCGAGCTGGGAAGCGAGCGAGTTTCAAATCTACGGATAAATCAATGTCTTTGCAGGAATTGATGCACTTCTTCGGCCAACTTTCGGCCAATCCCTTCCGTGGAAGCGATTTCGTCCACCGTCGCTCTGCGCAGGCGATTCACCGAGCCGAACTTCCGCAACAGCAAATTCTTGCGGTTCTGACTCACACCGGGGCAATCATCAAGAATGCTTTCGCCGACTCGCTTTTTCATGAGCAATTGATGATACGCGTTGGCGAAGCGATGCGCCTCGTCGCGAATACGTTGAAGCAACCGCAAGGCGCCGGAGTCCATCGGAAGTTGCAGCGGCAACGCCCGGCCCGGCCGATAAATTTCCTCCCGTTCCTTGGCCAGGCCGATGATGGGAAGATCGTGAAGGCCTAATCGCTGCAATTCGCGGCACGCGGCGGAAAGCTGGCCCTTTCCACCATCGACAATGATCAGGTCTGGCAAGCGGACGGCAACAAAACCTCCGTCATTCTGAGCCGCGAGAGCTTTCGGGGTCGAGGAGTCCGGCGAAGTTACCTCTGGGTTTTGCAGTGGGATCCCTTCACCCATTCGACTATCGCTCAGGGCAGGCTTTTGGTCGGGATGACGGGAAATTCGCGCCAGCGCGTCGGCTGCATTCTCCTGCGAAAACTCCGCGATATCGGAGTTCGCCTTACGCGCCTCCAGCAGGACACGCGAATACCTGCGCCGGACAACCTCAGCCATGCTGGCGAAATCGTCCTGTCCTTCCACTGTTCGCACTCGATATCGGCGGTAATTGTCCTTATCCGGTACGCCATCCCGGAAACAAACCATCGAAGCGACGACATGCGTCGTGGAAATGTTTGAGATATCGAAGCATTCCATCACGCCCGGCACCTGCGGCAGTTGCAACGCATCAGCCAACGCGTGCACGTCAGCCATCGGATCGATCGAGCCCGGCAGACTGCCACGTGTAAAGCGACGCATTGGCCTCGTCGTGCTGCGCAAGTCATCAATCATATTGCGCAACTCGGCAGCTTTCTCGAAATCCATTTTCTTGGCCGCCTTGCGCATTTCGTCTTCCAATATCGCGACCATTTCTCTCGATTTTCCTTCCAGGAACTCACAGGCTTGTAGGACGCGCTCGCGGTATTGCTCTGCCCTAATTTCGCTCAAACGCACTGGCACCTGATACGTCGCTGATTTTAATTCGCGCTCCGTAGGCGAGCCTCGTCCAAATGTGAGCACGCCAAATTTCTTGCGCATGAAATTCAATGTCTGCCGCAGCGCCCCGGCATGCGCATACGGACCGAAGTATCGGCTGCCGTCGTCCTTTTTGAACCGGGCCAGGCGAAAACGAGGCCACTCTTCCGAAAGATCGACCCGGACCAGCAGGAACCGCTTATCGTCCCGGAAGGAAACGTTGTAACGAGGCCGGTATTCCTTGATTAATTTGCCTTCCAGCAAAACTGATTCTGCTTCGCTGCGAACCGTATGCGTCTCGAAATTCCAGGTCGCCTCCAGCATGGCGCGCGTCTTCAAATCGGCTTGCGCCAGCTTGGACGGCAAAAAATATGAACCCACTCGTTTCCGGAGGTCCCGCGCTTTGCCCACGTAAATCACGCGGTTAAACCGGTCCCGCATCAGGTATACACCGGGCTTGTGCGGCACTTCGTGCACCTTTTTTTGCAGATCCGGCTTTTCTTTTTTTGACGAAGCCATCCGGCTGCGAATTTACGCACGAAGCAGCGGCTGGAAACCTTCGTTCCGCTTCGCTGGCCGCAAGGTCGCAATCGCGATGCAAAACTGAAGAGCGCTCCTTAGCCGAGCTCGCGGACCCCGGCCCCGTGCTGCAGGTGCAAAAAAAGGCGCGCGATCGATGTGACCGCGCGCCAATGTTACTTCGTTTTGGCTAAGGTCTTGTCGTCGTCGTAGTAGTTGTTTCCTCGTGCTTAATTACCGCGGGTGGCTGGCTCAACACGACTTTGCGCACGAGCACCCGGTCACCAACTGTCGTATAATAGATTGTTGCAGGCATATCTGGCCGAATGGCCGACCAAGTGACGGTGCGACCTTCGGGATCTAGAATGGCCGTGTCTCTCGTGTAGTAATAACGCGCCGGCGCCGCACTCGGCGCGGTTCGGAACATAAAGTAATCCGAATCCGGAGTGTATGTTACGATCGTGCCAGCCGTGCTGGTCGTTGTCGCCTGAGTTGTCGTCGTACCGGTTACGGGGTCAGTCGTCGTAGTAGTTGTGGTCTCCTGGCCGAGCGCTATCCCCAGGGCTGCTGCGCAAGCCACTCCGGCCGCTAATATTTTCACTAATCTCGTTTGTTTCATATTTAAGGGATCACCTCCATAGAATTGGGCGTTGAGTTAGGGCTTTGGTTTGGTCGCTGTTTTCGCCCCTTTTTTCTCGGAACCAACTGATTCGTTCACGACAATTTTCTGAACAATCATCCGATCACCTGACGTGGTGTAATAGATTGTTGCCCCAACACCTGGCCGAACTGCCGACTGATCTACGGCGTGACCTTCTGCATCAACGATAGCCGTATTCTTGGTTTGATAATAGCGAACAGCCGTCGCGTTTGGCGACGGGCGGAACGTAAAATCGGTCGCACCCGGCGCGTAAGTCGCAAACGTCCCTGTGGCCGCTGCCATTGTCGCTGTGCTTGTTGCGGGGTTGGCCGATGTGCCCGTTGTCTGCTGCTGCCGCAATCTTTCCTGGGCCGGGGGTTGCTGCGCGATGGCAGTTCCAAGTGCTGTTGCGCAAACAGCTCCCGCTGTCAATATTTTCACTAATCTCGTTTGTTTCATATTTGTCCCTCTGCTTTGATTGAAGGGATGCGCTCCCTCGTGCATGTATTCGATTGTTCCATGCTGGAACTCACCCCTTGCATCCTTGTTTCGCATGCCCTGTCGCACGCGGTCGCCCCGAAACACCCAATTCCCAATCTTGCGTTGTAGCTATGTGATGTTTATGCAGCCCTTACCTGGTTTTCGTGATTTCCTTCCCGACGATTGTGCGGTGCGCAATTTAATCTTTGCGCGTTGGCGCGAAGTCGCGCGGCGCTACGCTTTTGTCGAATGGGACGGTCCCCCGCTCGAGGCGACCGAGTTATACAGAAAGAAGAGCGGGACGGAAATTGTCGATCAACTCTTCAATTTCACTGACAAGGGCGAACGCGAAGTCGCGATGCGCCCGGAGCTAACGCCCACGCTTGCACGCGTAGTCGCCGCGCATGAGCGCGAATTTAAGAAACCGCTCAAATGGTTTTCTATCGGCCAATTTTTCCGTTACGAAAAACAACAGCGCGGAAGATTACGCGAACATTTTCAGCTCAACTGCGACGTTATCGGAGAAGCAAACCTTGCCGCTGATATCGAGCTGGTGGCGCTTTGCATCGATATCCTGCGCGCCTTCGGGTTCACCGACAAAGATTTTGTGGTACGAGTAAGCGACCGCGATTTCTGGACCAATTTTCTCCGCGAAAAAGATATCTCAGGGGACCGATGGGACGAATTACTACAGGCAATCGATAAATTCGGACGCGAGCCGCGTGAGAAAACAGTCGAGAAACTTGGCAAGCTCGCCGATCCGGTCTTTGCGATTCTAAAGAGCGGCGGAAAAAGTGAGAGGCTCGATAGACTTGTCGATGGCCTTCGTGCGCGAGGATTGGCGGACTTCGTCTCCATTGATGTGGGTATCGTGCGCGGTCTGGCCTATTACACGGGCATGGTGTTCGAAGTGTTCGATCGTGCCGCGAAATTTCGTGCCATTGCTGGCGGGGGCCGTTACGACAATCTGATTGGAGTGCTGAGTGACGGCGCCGTTTCGATGCCAGCACTCGGCTTCGCCATGGGCGACGTAGTCCTAGGCGAGTTAATCAATGAAACAGCTCATGTGCGTGAGAAATTGGAGAATTCAATCGCGAACAGTCGAAAGATCGACATTTACGTTGTTATCGCAAAGGAACAGTGCCGCGCTGATGCGCTTGGGCAAATTCAACAACTTCGCGACCGCGGCTATCTCGTGGATTATCCGCTCACCAGCGAAAAGGTCGGCAAACAATTCCAACTCGCTGAGCAACTCGGAGCGCGCGTTGCGGTCTTGTTCGGAGATGAATGGCCGCAACTCAAACTAAAAGACATGAGCTCCGGCGAACAGCAGCTCGTCTCAAAAGACGATTTTATGTCGCATGTGGAAACTATCCTGCGCTAGATCGCGCAGTTCTGGGGCCACAGGCTGCCAGCCTGCGCTTCCCAAATCCAATTGTCGCTAATCGCTTGCGAGATTCTTCGCTTCGCTCAGAATGACGCGTACTTTTGGCATCGCATGTATCGCACGCACGATTGCAATTCTCTTCGCAAGAGCGACATCGGCAGGCAAGTCGCGCTGGCCGGTTGGGTAAATGTCACCCGCGATCATGGCGGAGTCATTTTCATTGATCTCCGCGATCGCGAAGGCCTGACGCAAATCGTGTTTCGGCCGGAGGAAAACGCGGAGCTTGCGAAGCAGGCGCATACATTGCGCAATGAAGACGTCCTTCAGGTTTCCGGTCACGTCGCTGCGCGCCTGCCAGGCACAGAAAATCCAAACCTTGCTACGGGCGACATCGAAATCATTCCGAGCGGACTGAAGATTCTGAATCGGGCTGACGATCTGCCGTTCCCAATCGACGCCAACCCGCACAACGAAGATTTGCGGATGACCCATCGGTATTATGACCTGCGCCGTCCCCGCTTTGCGCGCAACCTGCGGCTGCGACACCTCGCGGCGAAGGCGACGCGTGATTATCTCGACAGCCAGGGTTATCTCGAGGTTGAGACTCCAATCCTTTCCAAAAGCACACCGGAAGGGGCGCGCGATTTTTTAGTGCCAAGTCGAATGACGCCTGGAAAATTTTATGCGCTGCCGCAGGCGCCTCAGCAATACAAACAACTCCTGATGGTCGCCGGCGTGGAAAAATATTTTCAGATCGCCAGATGTTTTCGCGACGAAGATTTGCGCGCCGACCGGCAACCTGAATTTACCCAGATTGATATCGAGGCATCGTTCGTTACGCCAGAGGACATTTTCGCGGTTACCGAGGGAATGCTCGCTGCAATCTTCAAGGCTGCGCGCAACGTCGAGATCAAGATCCCGTTTGACCGACTTACTTACCGCGAAGCCGTTGATCGCTATGGGAGCGACAAACCCGATCGCCGTTTTGGGATGGAACTCGTCGACCTTGGAGAAAGTTTTCGCGAGAGTAGTTTCAAAGTCTTTCGCAGTGCGCTGGAATCTGGCGGCGTCGTGAAAGCAATTAACGCGAAGGGTTTTGCCGGAATCACCATTGGGCAGGCAGACGAATTAACGGAAATTGCGAAGTTGTACCGCGCCAAAGGGCTCGCATTTATCAAGATTGAGAACGGCGAATGGAAATCGCCGATTGTGAAGTTTTTTTCTGAGACTGAAAAGGCAGCGCTACGATCGAAACTAAAAATCGAGGAGGGGGACTGCGTCTTTTTCGGCGCAGACAAATGGGAAATCGCTTGTGAAGTTCTTGGGCGGTTGCGGTTGCGCATCGCAGAGATTCAGGATTTGCATGGTAGGGCGCGACCGCCGGGCGCGCCGGAATGGGATTTCCTCTGGGTCACAGATTTTCCGCTGTTTGAATGGAGCCCGGAAGAAAATAAATGGAACGCCATGCATCATCCTTTTACACGGCCGAAAGCGGAGGATATGTCGCTGTTTAATGAAAAGAAATTTCCCGATGTTCGAGCCGAAGCGTACGACGTCGTTTTGAATGGTGTCGAAATCGGTGGCGGCAGTATCCGAATTTACGAGTCGGAGTTGCAGGACAAAATGTTCGAAACTCTCGGCATTAGCCCTGAAAACCGGCAAGCGCAGTTCGGTCATTTGCTGCGTGCGCTGCGTCTTGGCGCGCCGCCACACGGTGGAATCGCGTTCGGGCTCGATCGGCTAGTGATGCTCATCGCCGGCGAACAAAATATTCGCGACGTAATAGCATTCCCAAAAAACAATCGGGGCATGGACCTGATGTCGAATTCACCCGCAGGAGTGGATGCCCGGCAGTTGCGGGATTTGTCGCTCAAACTAGCAAAAGATAAAGAACTGTAGTGGCGGCTGTGTCAGCCGCATTGCGTAACGAAATGCGGATTCAATAACCCAGTGCCTTCTTTCGCTCGTTCGCGCCGGGCAACGCGTCCTTTTTCACTGTGATTGCCTCCGTGCCTGAGTCCTTCAGCTGATGAGCCTGAGTCGCGTTGAACTCAATATCCTTCGTGAATTCAGCGGGAAGGTCCGCCTCAGCATAGATCGCATGCACTGGGCATACATCCACACAGGCCATGCAATCAATGCAGTCCTCCGGGTGAATGACCACCTGGTTTTCCATTTCGTAGAAGCAGGCGACAGGGCACACTTCTACACAGTCGGTGAACTTGCATCCGTTACATTTGTCGGTGACGACGTGAGGCATGGGATTTCAGCGGTTGATGTTGCGTGGAAAGGGCTGTCGTTAACGCTTGAAGTATTCCAGTGATGCCCGTCCGGTCAATCCCTGTTTCAATACCGCGCTAAGCCTCGGGCGGGTGATGTTCGCGGCCGGTCCGGAAAAGAATCGCCACAAAAAACGTGACGATGGTGCCGAAACAGATCCACCATGGAAATGCCAATACCGGAAGCCAACCCGGCTGCTTGTAGAGCTGCGTGCTGAAAATACTGGCGACGCCATTGGGCAATCCGCTCAAGATGGCGACGACGGCAAAGCCAACGATCATGGCAATGATGTTGCCGCGATCGTTCCCGCGCGTCCTGGTTAGCATTCCCGCAAAAAACACACCGAGCAGTGAGCCATAAGTATAGCCGAAAACGCTGAGGACAATTGGAATGATTCGGACATTAGGATGCACGATGACAAGATAGGAAGTAGTCGATGCCACGACGATCATCAGAACCGAGAACCAAACTGTGGCCCAGCGCACAGCGCGAAGACTTTGTTCACTTGTTGATGCAGGATTGATGTAAGGTTCATACCAATCACGTGTGAAACTGGTGGCGAGCGCGTTCAACGCGGTGCTGAGCGATCCCATGGCGGTGGCGAAGATCCCGGCGAGCAGCAATCCGCGAAGACCCACTGGCATTTGATAAAGAATGAAGTGGCAGAATGTTTCGTTCGGAGTCTTCGACAGCGTCGGATCGGGATGGGCCTGATAATAAACCCACAGCAATAAGCCGATGCTGAGAAACGTGAACGCGAGCGGGATGTCGGCGAGCCCGGAGCAAATAAGAGAGAGACGGCTCCGGCGTATGTCGGGCGCAGTCAACATTCGCTGCACCATGTCCTGATCCGTGCCGTGCGTGCCCATCGTGATGAATACTGCCCCGATCACGGCAAAAATTGTGTACTCGGTCTCGAACATGCTCTTCACTTTGTCCCAGCCATGTTTGGCCGGGTCGAGACCGGTTGTGATGAGATCCGAGACCTGAAATGCGCCGTGGCGTTGCACGATCTCGTGCCAGCCTCCTGGAATTGCGAAGTAAAGCAACCCAAGGGCAATTAACGCGCTCCCAATCATGATAGTGGCTTGAATTAAATCGGTCCAGATGACGGCCTTGATACCGCCGAACGTGGTATAAATGGCCGTGAGAATGACGATGGCAATCGTGGCACCGAGGTAAATCCAGAGAGTTTGAGTTTGATTTGGTCGAGTGCCGCTGATCATTTCGTAGGCAAGCGCGAGTGCAATGGCTGCCACATATAACCGCGCTCCGGAAGCAAGCAGACGGGTGATCATGAAAACAGCGGAAGCCGCGTTCTTGCTCGCAACCCCGAAGCGCGTGGTCAGGTACTCGTAGATCGAAAAAACTTTGTAGTCGTAATACGGCTTGATGAAAATATAGCTGACGAGAATGCGTCCGACGATCGTGCCGAAGGCGAGCTGTAAATAGGTATAATCGCGGTGGCTGAAGCCTTCCCCGGGCGTCCCGAAAAAAGTACCGGCACTTGTTTCAGCCGCCACGAGCGAGGCGAGCACGGCCCACCACGGAATTCTGCGACCGCCGAGCGCGAAGTCCTTGAGATTTTCCTCCTTCCGGCCCATGTAAAGGCCGATGGAAATGATTAGGATGAAATAGAGGAGTAGAACGCCACAATCAATAATCAGCCGAGCGTTCATATCGGCCTTATTTATCAATGACGAATGACGAATGTCGAATGACGAAAGGAATCCGAATGAAGAATGACGAAACAGATCCGAATGTTTAAATGACGAAGCATTTGATCTTCATTGAAAAGGTGGATCGGCTTTTCCTCAAGACGATACTAAAATAACTGCACCTTCGGCGCCTGGATTGACATCGCGTTGAGGACAACGCGATCCACCTTATGAAGTTCATCGAAATTCCCGCATCCGACTTCGATCTCGCAATGACACTGGACTCCGGCCAGGTGTTTCATTGGGAAAAGGCCGACAATGGATTCGTGGGAACGATCGGCGATTGCGCCGTTTACATCGAGGAGTGTGGGGAGCTCTTGCGCGCAAGCGTGGCATCGGCTTCCAGCCGATTGATTTCAGATGATGGGCAGGATGCCCATGCCGCGATTTGCCGTTACTTCGCGCTTGATCACCCACTGGCAGAAATCTGCGCGTCATTCCCGGACGATCCGGCAATGAACGCGGCGCGGCACTTTTGTCGCGGTTTACGAATCATTCGCCAGCCGAAATGGGAATGTCTGGCCACGTTCATCTGTTCGTCGATGAAACAGGTGGCACATATTCGTCAGATTTCGCTCGCGCTCCGTCGACGCCTTGGTGAGAGACGAAAAGTCGGTGATCATGCGGTTTACACGTTTCCGCCAGCGCAACGAATTGCCCGCGCTACTGAGAATGATTTGCGCGAATGCGCGCTAGGTTATCGCGCCAAAAATCTACTCGCGACTGCCCGGCTTATCAGTTCAGGTGAATGTGATCTGGAATCATGGTCGGCTCTTTCTGATCCCGATCTTAGAGAGAAGTTGTGCTCCTTGCCCGGCGTGGGAGCGAAGATAGCCAACTGCGTACTGCTGTTTGCCTATGAGCGCCTGCGCGCATTTCCGATCGACGTCTGGATCGAGAGAGTTTTGAAACAAAAATATTTCCCGCGGAAGAAAAAAGTCACGGAACCCCGGCTGCGCGAATTTTCGGAAACATATTTTGGCGAACATGGCGGTTACGCGCAGCAATACTTATTTCACCATGCGCGAATGATCTCGCGGAAGTCAGGAACACCAAGGGATTCCTCGACTACGCTTCGCTCCGCTCGGAATGACAAAAGGGAGGACGCGCGAATCGCTTCTCGGAAGCCATCACCTCAGGCGAGCCGGGAAGCGCACCTGGCCAAGTTGTCAGCACCCTTGGGCTGAGATAATGTTCAGCCTTAAGCTGAGAAAGCCCTAAGCCTAATTTTTTCTGACCACTGAGAAACTGCTCTCATGACGACGGCTGACATCATGTTCGCCCAGCCGGGCAACTCCGAAACTTTTCGGGAGCACGAACATGAGACACGAACGGTTTTGTTCGCGCTGCTCGCGGCAATTCTTATTCATCTGCTGGTGGCGCTCCTCCTCGCTGCCTATGGCGGCGTTTTCTCGCCGCCGATTCCAGTGGAGGAAAAGCCCGTTGAATTGACACTCGTCGACCTTTCGCCGGCCTCGAAGAATTCCGCGTTCGTAGAAACGGACGAATCGAAAAAAGCGCCCGAACCGAAAGAGAAAACATTTGAATCTAACGCCAATTCGATTGGAGCAAGCGAGTTAGCTGCCACTGGGGAATTGCCGTTGCCATCGCAGACCGGCAAAGATCGACCGTTTATGGATTTGGAAACGCATCAACACTCTCTGGAAACAAAAGGAGCGCAGCCGCAACCGAGCGCAGCGCCACAGGAACATCCGAAGCCGTCAACGGCGCCCCAGGCGCAACCGGCTCCTGTTACTGCTGCAGAGCAATTTGCGATGCTAACTCAAAGACCCACTCCGGCAGCCGAACCATCAGCCGCGTCACAGCAAGCCCGATCCGCGTACCGGGCTCAGAAAGAGAGGACGCGGATCTCCGGTCGGATTACGAACCACGGCGTCTCTTCCGTGAATGCGCTGGGAACCCCGCTTGGTCGTTATCAGAAGTTTCTTTTGGACGCGATTGGCTCTCGATGGTACGCCTTTGTCGAGCAAAAGAGGGACTTGATCAACATCGGCACTACTCGTGTTGTTTTTGTAGTTGATCGAGATGGACACGTGAAGAATCTCAAGATCATCGAAAACACATCAAACGAGACTTTGGCAAACGTTTGCATTCAAGCGGTTCAAGACGCGCAATTGCCTCCCATGCCAGATGACTTAGCGACCACGCTACCTGCCGATGGGTTCCCGATGGACATTCCGTTCACCGTTTTTCGAAACTGATGATCCTTGCTGCGATAACTATCGAAACTCCGGAAACTGTGAATACTGTGCTTGGATTCTTCTCTAAGGGCGGCCTTTTCATGTGGCCTTTGCTGGCCTGCTCGATTGTCTCGGTGACAATGATGATTTTGCGCGGCTTGGCTTTGCGGCGCACCAAGGTCCTGCCGCCTTTGATCGAGAGCGAAATAGAGCGTTTGGCTCCGGGTGAAAGCCCGGAACGGCTATCGCGCATTGTGCACCACGATGGTTCGTCACTGGCGCGGATCGCCCGCGTGGCGTTGCAATATTTACGCAGTCCACGCTCCGAAAACGTGGAAGCGGTTCAAACACGTGCGCGTCACGAGATGGTGCGGCTGGAAAAAGGTCTTATCATTCTCGAAGTCATTGTGGGCATTGCGCCGCTACTCGGCCTGATCGGGGCGGTCTCAGGACTGGTGCATGTCTTTTCTCAGCTGGGATTGAGCTCGGGCGCATCGGACACGCGTCAGATCTCGCGCGGCATCGCCGAAGCGTTGAATGCAACCGTCTTCGGGCTTTCGATCGCCGTGCCGACGCTGATCGGCTTCACCTATTTTTCGAGAAAAGTTGAAGTGATGTCAGTGGAGATGGAAACCCTCGTCGTCGAATTGATTAACAAATGCTATTACGGGCGTTCTTCGCGCGAATTCGCGCCGGCAAAAGCATCTGCCGGCACGATGCCGATTTCGACGCCGGTAGTGTAAGAGGCGCGGCGCATTTCACGCGATGAAGTTTGCAGTACGAAAACGACGGGCGCCCGTCATAATCATCGTTTCGCTCGTCGATATTCTGATCATCCTGCTGATCTTTTTTGTCGTTTCTACAACTTTTAAGAAAGACCAGCCGGAAGTTCAGATTAATCTGCCGGAATCCAAAACAGCAAAGAAACAGCCTGCGGAGCTTGAACACGCTATCGTCAGCATCGATCAAAATGACGAAATCAAACTGGACGGGCGAGCTATTGGCGCGGATGAACTGGAGGGCGCGGTCCGGAACCTACCGGAGACCCGCAAATCCACGCTTGCACTCCAAGCGGACAAAAAAGCTTCCTTCGGCACGATCATAAAGGTGATGGACGCGTTGAAGCTGGCGGGCGTGAGAAATTTGCCGGCGTTTACCCGGGAAGAGAAATGATCCTGCAGATCTTGGAGTACGGCGATCCGATCCTGCGGGCCAAAGGCAAACCGATCGAGAATGTAAACGACCGGATTCGCGAACTGGCCGCGAACATGATTGAAACGATGCACGCGTCGAATGGCGTAGGCCTGGCGGCGCAGCAGATCGGTGAGGCTTTACAGCTCACGGTCCTCGACGTTTCGCTAGTTGAAGATCGGCCGAGCACTTTGAAGTTGGACGGCGAAGAAGTCGATCCGAAGTCTGCGATGCCGCTGGTGTTGATCAACCCGGAAATTGAGCTGCGTGGCGCAACCGAAGTGGGAGTAGAAGGTTGCTTAAGTTTTCCGGAAATAACCGGCGACATCGAACGAGCGAAGTCAGTGATCGTGCGCGCGCAAGCTTTGGAAGGCGGCACAATTGAAATTGAAGCGAGCGGATTTCTTGCGCGCGCGATTCAGCATGAAGGCGATCATCTCAATGGAATTCTATTTATCGATCGCATGAATTCGGCGGCAAAGGCTGCGTTGTCGAGCCGCCTGAAACGATTGCAGAAGGAGACGCGACGCGGCATAAGACATCGTGAAGCGCTCGTAAGTGAGACAACGCTGTAGTGTCCGGAAGACAGGCTGCGAGCCTGTCCCGGCAGACAGGCATCTTGCCTGTCGAATCTGGAAATCTGCAGGCTGGAACCCCGCATGCCAAGACAGCAAAGATGGCCTATCTTCCGGTCAGAAATCCGGTCAGCGGACTGGTTGCCACTGCCGCATCTAGTTTTTCGGCTAATCCGATTTCGTGCGCTTCGCGGCCTGCCTCGATGGCTTTTCTAAATGCTTTCGCCATGCGAACTGGATCGGAAGCGATTGCGATCGCCGTATTAACCAGAACCGCATCGGCGCCCATTTCCATCGCTTCGGCCGCGTGACTTGGCGCGCCCAGCCCGGCGTCAACGACCACGGGCACGGTCGCTTGCTCGATGATGATCTCAATTTGCAGGCGTGCCTCGATGCCACGATTACTCCCGATCGGCGAACCAAGCGGCATCACCGTCGCCGTCCCGATGTCCTGCAATCGTTTCGCCAGGACGGGGTCGGCATTGATGTAAGGAAGAACTGTGAATCCTTCCCTGACCAGAATCTCCGCGGCCGCCAGCGTCTCTACCGGATCGGGCAGCAAATAACGCGGATCCGGATGAATCTCGAGCTTGATCCATTTCGGCAAACCCGCGCTCGCGGCCAGCCGTGCCAGGCGCACAGCTTCGTCCGCGTTGCGCGCGCCGCTCGTGTTGGGCAAAAGAAGAAAACATTTTGGATCGATAAAATCGAGAATGTTCGCAAACGGATCGCGTTTTCCGGAAATATCGGCGCGGCGCAGGGCCACGGTCACCAGCTCCGTGCCGCTAGCAATCAGCGCGTCGCGCATCAATTCGTTAGACGCGAATTTCCCTGTGCCAACCAGCAAACGCGAGGAGAACTCGCGATCGGCGATCTTCAGTTTCGAAGGCTTGTCCGCCATTATCGAAACATAGACGAAATTGATTGAAAGCGAAAATCACAGCCCAGCGATCTAGTGCCGCTGTTTATCTGTCGATAGCCAGAGGCCATTCACGTACTGCGAGATCGGCTAACCACTCCTGTCTCGCTTCGACTGCGGCAGACGACCATTCTTCAGGCTCGGCAGCTTTCTTTGTAATCAGTGCTTCCTGCGATTGGTAGACTGGCCGCTTCACATCGAACGATAGGTTGGACACGTCCCGATTTGTATCTTGCAGCAGCAGCGTCAAATTCCCGAGTCGATTTAAGTTTGCCTTGAATTCGTCCTCGTCGAATCTCGGCCACATACGAAGGTCCGCCCCTTGAGGCAAGATATGCTCCAGAGTGACGATGTTTTCGTCTGCGATAATCCCATGTTCTTTGCGTCCAGTTTCCGCTCGGGCGCGATTTTCAAGCTTTCTCAAATAATACCGCGCGGTTTGCCGATTTTCGACCGTTAGAGTTTTGAACCTAGCCCGAAACACGCCGTCGGCCGGAACTTGGCCACCGAACCGTTCCGCTAATTTCGCCGCGGTTTCGAGTTTTTCTTGCCGCACTGCTTGCGCCGCTTCTGGGTAGAACCGCTCTATCTCGCTGCTTCCTAACTCTTGGCTAGCTTGAAATCGCACACTCCAAACGACGAGTAATTCAAGCACCTTTTTTAGCTCGTTAGGATTCTCCGGGTCAAAAGTATCTAACACCGAGAGAAGCAGCGGCTTGTATTGTTCCATCTTCAATGTTTTCAGATCAGATACATACTCTTTGCCACGTGTGCCGACGCGCGACCAAATGGGGCTATCGGCATCTAAAATTGCCGCGTAATTGTCAGCGCTTCCTGCTAGCTCGACAGTAAAATCGAGCGCTTGCCGTTCATTCCGGATAGAGCGACGAATACGCTTGTACAGCTCCCGCTCTCGTACTAAACCATTTTTGGATGCCCAAAAATGATGAATAAAGCGTTTTACAATTGCATCCCCGCCGAGCCGTGAGACAGCGGTATTCCAGTGGAATCGCACTTGATCAAAATTCCGTTTACCGGCTTTTCCAAGCATGAAGTTCTTCAGTAAATCGGCTATCGCGAGCTCTAGCCCTCGATCATTTAACGTCTCGAAAATCTGGTAGGCGCGGCTCTCATCGCGCACCATCAACACAAGAACCTTGACGCTCTTCTGCAAGAACTCTTCCCATTCTTGCAGGATCTTATTGGGGTCCTGACTGCCCTGCGCGATTCGCCGAATCCTGTCGCTTATCAGTTCAAACGCTCTTGAAATGCGTTTGTGCGAGTCCGGAACTTTGCGCGCTCGTTTTGCCTGCCGTACGTCCGAACCAATCCTGGCAACCACGCTTCGTTCAAAGAAGTCCGCATCCTCATCACTCAACTTCAGTCGAGCAGTTCTCTCCTTTGTCCACTTATGACGGCTGTACAGATATTCCTTTTCCAAATCACTCGCCGTCTCCAGCTCTTCATGGTCGACTAAGTAGTCACGAATGGCGGCGTAGATCATTGTCACTGATGCCAACCGCTGCTGCCCGTCAACGACGGCGGGACGAGCGTCATCGCCCGAAGAGGTGATCACTATCGATCCTAAAAAATATTCACGCTCGCCAGCATCGCTCTCCGCCATAGCATTCTCAAAATCGTTAAGCAGGTCATTTATCTGCTCAGCCTTCCAAGAGTAGGCTCGTTGATTGGGCGGAACTCGCAGGGGTATAGCCAACAACGAGCCAATCCCGGTGTACGCGAACGGTGTTTCGGGTGAATACGTAGCGTCCATTTGCTCTACTACTAGCAGATGAGCGCACGGTAGAACACTTTTGGATCTCTTCCAAAGCGTGGGAATATTTACGCCCTGTACTTTTTTTAATTTGGTACGAGGTTGGATTCGACCATGGTTCGAATCCGGCAATCGGCGGCTCAAGAGCTGTTCAGTTTCTTTGCGCACGACCTTCGCCTTCGCGACTGTATTGCCGGAATGGCGCAGCTCCCGGAGAGGTGCGTCGACATAACGGTTACGTCACCACCGTATAACCTTGGGATTAAATACGGAAAATATTCGGACAAGGAGAGCCGGGAATCGTATCTGCAGTGGTGCCGCGAATGGGCCGGAGAAATCCGTCGCGTTCTGAAAGGCCAAGGATCGCTCTTTCTTAATATTGGCTCCGCGCCCTCGAGCCCGATGCTACCGCACGAGCTTGTCATGCAATTGCGAGACGTGTTTGTCCTGCAAAATGTGATTCACTGGGTGAAATCCATCACGATTGAGGATCGAGAGGGAGAAGTTCGCTCGTACGGCCATTTCAAGCCGATCAGCTCGAAGCGATTTCTGAACGATTGCCACGAATATGTTTTTCATTTCACTAAAACCGGGTACGTCGAGCTCGATCGGCTCGCCATCGGAGTTCCATACCAGGACAAAAGCAACATTGCGCGCTGGTCGCATACTCGTGGAAGCGATCTACGCTGTCGCGGCAACACGTGGTTCATTCCCTACGAGACGATTCAGAGCCGTGCAAAGGAGCGACCGCATCCGGCGACGTTTCCTGTTCAACTCGCCGAATGGTGTATCAAGCTGCACGGAGTGTCGCGAATTGAAACGATGCTTGATCCATTTCTCGGAATCGGAAATTCCGCCGTCGCGGCGCAGCGCTGCGGAGTGAAAAATTTCATCGGGTTTGAAATCGACGAAGCTTACCTCACAGAAGCAAAGCGGCGCTTGGAAGCACTGCAATGAGTCATCACTCAACTCAAGCTTGACGAGCCACCTTTCTGCCGATTGCTGACGAAACTGGCCTTATAGAAATTTGCGGACTGGAATTTGTGGGATTGCCACACGTGATAAAGAATAACAATTCTTGAAAAGGTTAATCTTAGTTGGGCAGGTTGTCGTCATCCTCATCGTCATAGCAACGTCCGGCGTGGACGCAGCCCAAGCTTCTCTCAACTTCGCTGGTACTAGCTTTTCTCCGGGTTCAACCGTCCAGGCGAATGTACCTCTGAGCGCGCAGGAAAAATCGTTGGCCGCTCAAGGAGGCAATATTGTGCCGCCAGCAGCAGTGGCCGTGCTGGCGACGCCTGCGAATTTCGATCCGCGAAAGAGTTGGCCAGTTCTGGTGATCTGTTCCACGAGCGATTTTAAACGTCAGAATCGAGATGATCTAGTCCAGTTTTATCGCAGGGTCGGACTCGCTGAAGGTTGGGTGCTGCTTGCTGGCGACGGGCCGCAACATGCGCGAAACGATACCGCTGCGTGGCGCGGGGCGATGACACTGGCTGCCGTTGCCGCGCTCCACCACAGTTTCGTCGGTTCGGATAAGTGGCCGGTGGCGTGTGCCGGGTTCTCTGGCGGAGGAAAAGGGGTTGGTTACGTCGCGCCTTTGCTTGCGAGGAATGGTTGTCGCGTCATCGGAATTTATATGACCGGTGCGAACGAAGACCATCTGAGCGACGGATACGCGAGAATCCAGCCCGGAGCGAATCTTCTCAACGCAGGAATCTACATCAGCGCTGGGCGCGACGACAGGATCGCCACCGTCGAGCAGCAATACGCCGTCGCAGGTTCAATTAAACGAACGGGATTTCACCGAATGCGAATTGGGACTTTCCACGGCGGTCATGAAGTTAATGACGCGCAGACCTCGATCGCGTTGCACTGGTTCCGCGAATTGGCTAAATAGCAACTGAATCCACTGCGAGTGGAGGGGCGAGCTCCGCGAGCCTCTCAACGAATGTGGCCGATCAAATGCTCGTTAGGCGTCGCAGAGCTCCGCTCTCCATCTTGTGAGGCCCGGATTCAGCTGGATGCGGCTGATCAAACGCTCGATTGCATCGACAAGCGCTTGTGGATCGTCCGTGCCCAACGCGAATTTTTGTCCATCGCGCAACCTGATGGCTACAGCGTCCAAACCAGAAACATTATAGGAGCCAGCCGTACGGTGTTAGATGAATTCCCCAGCCGTTCCACCAACGGATGCGGATTGGTTCGCATGCTGCGATTTCAGCTAGGAGCACCTGCTTTCGGACGATTCCAATCCCAAATGACCATCGCAAAGTTTCGTCGTCGATCCTGATTGTCAGTTTGCAGAACATCACCGCGCAAATCAGGAGTATCACTTCAACAATGAGAGAAGTCCCTGGACCTCCCTGCGCAAAAGTTCCCATGGTTGCGACGAAAACAGCCGCGCCAAGCGCGACCCAAATAATCGTGTGACCGATTTGCGTGTGTTTGTATCGCATCACAAAAGTTCGTCTCTTGGATCTTGCCCGGCTGACTGCTGAAATTTCTCCAGCGATTTCACCAAGTTTCCCGGCAGTGGACGCACGCGATCAAAAATGCGCGCCGCCAGCGGTTTAGCTGTTGTATAACCGGCGGCGAACATTTCGAGACGAGCGTCGAGGTTGTCGATGTAATGGAGAGCCATTGCTTCCGGCGTTTTCGGATCAACAGGCGAACCAAATTGCTTGTCGCCGTGATGCGAACCAATGAGGTGCAGAAGATGTATGCGCACATCTTCCGAGGGCGGCCGATACCTTTTCCAGGCATCTGCGTTTTCTGCGGCGAGCTTTTGCCACAACGAATTGACAAGCTCGAGCCCGATCGAAATGTGGCCGACCAATTCGCCAAGCTCGTCGTAGCTCATAACGAAGCCGGCTTCGGAAAACTGGTTTTCCCAAAGCTTACCTGAGTCGTGAAAGAGAATGCCCGCGATCAAAAGATCAAGGTTTAACTGCGAATAGAGAGGCGCGATGGCCCTCGCGATGCGCATCATTTGCGCGGTGTGCTCGACGAGGCCGCCGCGCCGGGCATGATGATATTTGCGAGCTGCTGCGGCGCGACGAAATCGGTCGCCCCATTTTTTGACGAACACTTCGGACAATGCGCGCAGGCGAGGATCAGCGATCGTGCCGATGGATTGCACGATAAATTCCCAGTCAGATGCTTGCTTTGTGCGCAAGTCTGCCGGTCCTTCCAGCAATTCTTTTTTCTCTTGTTCAGAAAGTGGCCGGACCGTCCACTTATCTGCTTCGAGTCCGTATTGCGGGTGTACACGAAAGTCGCCGGTGAGCTCGATGAAACTTTCAGTGGTGAATGCGCTGCATGATTTGTAAGCGGGATGATCACTCCATACCCGTAGCGTCATTCGATCGCATGCATCTGCCAAGGCCAATTCGCAGTATGGTTTCCCTTCGCGTTGCGTCTTTGCAGTGGCCGCTTCTACCTGCACATGTACGCGCGCAGGCACCGCGCCATTCTGCGCCGCCCGGCGAATTTCAGTGAGCGTCATCAAATCCATCCCGGCAAATCTACCACAAGCGGCAAACGTGCTACGCTTTATTGTCCCATGTTTGTCACGCATCTTGAATGCACCGCGTGCGGCCGTCAGCACGCGTGGTCGCGCCTGCAGAATCTCTGTCTTTCCTGCAGCAAACCGCTCTTTGCGATTGTCGATCTCGCCGCTGCTGGTCGGACGCTGAAGCGCGCGACAGTGGCGACACGCGAGAAATCATTATGGCGTTATCGAGAAGGGCTGCCGTTGCCCGGCGGTGTTGACCTGGTTTCGTTAGGCGAGGGTGGAACGCCACTATTGCGCGCGGAAGAATTTGGCGGTGACATCGATCTCTGGATCAAGGACGAATCCATAAACCCGACGCAAAGTTTCAAGGCCCGCGGGATGAGTGTTGCCGTGTCGATGGCAAAACATCTCGGGGCAACCAAGCTTGCTGTGCCCAGCGCCGGCAATGCTGGCGGAGCGCTTGCCGCCTACGCGGCTCGGGCCGGCCTGGAAGCGCACATCTTCATGCCGCGCGATACGCCGCAGTCTAACATCATCGAATGTCGTGGGTTAGGCGCTCATGTGACACTGATCGACGGATTAATCACCGACTGCGGTGCTGAGATCGCCCGACACAAGGCGAAGGAAGGTTGGTTTGACATGTCCACGCTCAAAGAGCCGTATCGCGTGGAGGGGAAAAAGACGCTCGGTTACGAATTAGCAGAGCAAAGCGATTGGGAATTGCCTAACGTGATTTTGTATCCGACTGGCGGCGGGACCGGGCTCATCGGAATGTGGAAAGCATTCGATGAAATGGAGACGCTCAGCTGGATCGGAAGAAAACGCCCGCGCATGTTTGCGGTGCAAGCTGCCGGTTGCGCGCCGATCGTCCGCGCGTTCGAGTTCGGAGAAGAAAGCGGTGCAGAAATTCAGGACGCGCACACGATTGCTTCCGGCTTGCGGGTTCCAAAA
>Ga0209265_1000008_pt1 | contig 42323 bp, 31 predicted proteins | sample GraSoiAngelo_103_FD_185872 | JGI IMG/M metagenome (GOLD analysis project Ga0209265, IMG submission 185872) | Grasslands soil microbial communities from the Angelo Coastal Reserve, California, USA - 14_0903_05_20cm (SPAdes) (version 2) | ecosystem: Environmental > Terrestrial > Soil > Grasslands ...
GTCGGTGGCGCCATACGCCAGCGGCATCAACAGTTTTTTGATGAAGTGGCCGATGGGACCGAGAGTGGAAGTCGCAGAAGTCGCAGCGCCAGATACCTCGCCGCAGGCAATCATGATAGCGCCCGCTCGGAAGTTTTCTTGCTTATCGATGCCCTTCTCGTGAATCGTGGAACAGTCAAATCCAACGGGAACAAGAGGGTCCGAGGAGCTGGTGATAATCTTACCTTTCGTCATCGCTTGGATGATGCTCTGAGCGGTTGCGGACGACAACACGCCGGAGGCCAGCAGCACCAGAACGACGCCGACAAGAACGATACAGAGGCCGATTAAGACACGTAGGTTAAAGAATGCTGATCGTGAAGTGGATTTCTTTTTCATGAGTTTTTATGGTTGATGTTGATAGAATTTTGGAGCCGGCAGTAAAGCCGGGGCATCGCTTGTAGCAGAAGTGCAAAAATAGTGTCAATACATTTTTTAAAGATTTGCTAAAATTTTTTGGAACTAACCACGAGTTGGACGGAAAAAGAGGGTTTGCCTAACCGGGAAAAAGCAGGTAATGAGGCAGGCATTGCGCTAGTGTTGGCCAAAGACCGTCCGCCGCTCAACGCCCAACGTTCAACAATGTTCTAGAGCGATTTCATAAATGTTGTAGCCACCGGTTCGCCGCAGGACGAATCCGTCCGGTGTGCGGACCTGTGGCCGGTCCATCTTTGGCGCTGCTTTTTTGACATCTAAGGAAACGGCCCACAGGGCCGTGACTACAACAATGCTACAGCGGCTACAGTTTTACTTAAAACGCTCTAAACTGAGCGTCGGATATTAGCTGTTCGACTTTGGACGTTTGCTCGGAATCGTGACTCTGCCCAGTCTTCCGATGTCGAGCGTTAGAGAACGAAACCGCCGACAGCGTGGAGGGCGGAGCTCTGCGACGCCTAACAAGACACGCGCCATCAGCCAGGCTCGCAGAGCTCGCCCCTCCATTTATTCCAACGGTTCAACGCTTTAACGCTTCAACGAGTGACCTCGTTCCGAGTTTCCTGATCGAGCACTGCTACCGCGCGCTGGTAGGTGGCCTTTGCATCCTCATGTGAGTTGCCCACGGCAGTTAGCCCTGTTCTTCCCAGCTCCCCCAGGGCACTCATCATGTGAAAAACCACGCCCGTCTGACGGGTCTGATCGAAATGCAGATCGTGCCGCACCACGATGTCGAAAAGATCGTCCGGCGTCAGGGTGCGATACGACGGCGACTCGACATGATCGCTGGCGACAAAGAACTTTTGCTGTCCGTTGGGCGCGGTGAAAATCGCCGTTTCAGGGTTGTAAGTGCCGTCCGTAAGAAATTGCAAAGTTAAGAAGGGATGAGTGGTGCCGCCCTTTCGTAAGTTAATCTCGATGGCATACGGCTCCCATTTTCCATTCGAACGTACGACCATGAAATCCAGCGCGAAACGCCCGATCACTCCTTCTTTCGCCAGACGCCTGCCAACCTTGGCGGCTTCCTGTGTAATCGACGCGGCATAGCCCGGGTCGGCCGGGAACATGCAGCCGAGGTAACTCTGACCTGATCGCCCGCCGAGAAGCTGGTCGTGTGTCGATAACAACTCCACTACGCCCAGGGGAGTAACGCGAAGCTGAACACTGGGGCTCCTGATTTCTTCTCCCAGGATTCGTTCTTCGACCACTCCCTTTCGTTCCTGAAGTTTCTTCATGTAGCTCTCGTAGGTAACACCAGCCAGCTCGAACTGCATGGCACGAAGGCGCTTCTCTAACATGGCTTTTTCTTTCGAGTCGCCCGGTGCCGGCAGCCCACTTAGATCGATAACAGCATTGCCTTCCCCTGAGACACCTTCATTAAGTTTTGCCAGGACTTGCCTGATCAAAGGCTTCTTCGCCCGCATCTGCGTGATGGCCCCGATCAGGTCTTCTTTGCTACCCAGGTTTTCAACGCCCAAAGGATGCGCGACATTTTCTTCCATGAAAATTTTCCGGCAACCGCTCTTTGTGCCCAGAGGGAAAAACTTTGGGTCGGCGCCGTACATGGGAATACCAAGCCGCAACGCCAGTTCTTTTTCGCGATTGGTTGTGTTGAAAGGAACAAGGTGCGCGCGATCGGGATCCATGATCAGGGAACGAATGCGCTCCATGAGCCTGGGACGGTCGAGCAGCTTGTCGCTTAGTGGACGCACGGAGAGGTCGAGAGGTGAAATAAGGAAAAGGCGCTGGCGAGCATGACTCGGAATAACACCGGGCAGAAGACCAAGGTAATAATCGATGATGCTCGGCAGAATCGTCTGCGAAGTCACATAGATGAGCCGGGCACGAGGTTGACGCAGCAGCAACAACAAAAACAAAAAGCGTTCCTCGTACGCCTGCATCACCGCGCCCGAGTTAATCGCGTCGATGGACATGGACGGCACGACCACGATGGTTTGCGGGTCCTGACTGAAGCGCTCAATCGATTTCCACAGCGGCACCAGTTTTTTCTGGAGCTGATCGAATTCGGCCTGGGAATCCGTAGCGATGGTTGGTTCGCGCATAGGCGTTCAATATTCAATTACCTTCTACATCAACCGAAGGAAATTCGAAATCCGAAATCCGAATGTCGAAACAAATTCGAACATCAAACCCCAAACAGAAAACAAAACGAAGTTGGAAGAGAGCGATTTCTGTTTCGATGATTTCTGATATTTCGAATTTTGGATTTTGTTTCGGATTTCGAGATTCGAATTTCGAATCTTATTTGGTCATCGCCTTCTTCCAAAGGAATATCCGCGATGAGTCCTGCCACCGCCGATTGCCCGACGACCACTGGTGCCTGATTCCGGCTCAAAGAGCGCGGTGTACAAGTAGGCAAAATTCTCCAGCTTGAGTCGCGGGATTTTCTGGCCGATGAAACGTTCGATTGCCTGCAATGCCGGCAGCTCCGGGCCACTCATGAGCGTGAAGGCGTCGCCGACGTTTTGAGCGCGCCCCGTGCGCCCGATGCGGTGCACGTAATCTTCCGGGTGCTCGGGCACATCGTAATTGATGACATGACTCACGCCTGCGATGTCGAGTCCCCGCGACGCGATATCGGTCGCCACCATCACTTCGTACTTGCCGCTCTTAAAGCCTTCGAGCGCTTCGATCCGTTCCCGCTGCGTCCGGTTCGAATGCAATACCGCAACGGCGTGCTTCCCCTGCTTCAATTGGTGCGCGATGCGATCAGCGCCGTACTTGGTCCGGCAGAAAATCAGCGCGCTGTCGAAATTCGTCCTTTCGAGCAAAGCCATGAGCAGGTCGAACTTTTGCTCGGCGGCCACCGGATATACGGCATGGGTGACGGTTTCCGCCGGCGACCGGCGCACGCCGATTTCCACCAGAGTAGGATCACGCAACACCCACGCAGCCAGACGTTCGATCTCCGGCGGCAACGTGGCTGAGAAAAGAAGGGTCTGTCGGTCGGTCGAGATTTTCTCAACGATCCGGCGCACGTCCGGGAGAAAACCCATGTCCAGCATCCGGTCTACCTCGTCGAGTACGAGAATGTTTACGGACTTCAACGTGGTCGCGCGTTGTTCCAGCAGATCGAGCAGGCGTCCAGGCGTGGCAGCAAGAATGTCCACGCCACGCTTGAGTTCCTCGCGTTGTTTCCCGTAACCGACGCCACCATGCACGAGCGCGACTTGCAAATCTGTGAATCGCCCATAATCGCGAAACGCCGTTTCAACTTGCGCGGCCAGTTCCCGCGTTGGCTCGAGCACGAGACACCGGAACGTGCCGTGCTTTGCGAGCAACGTCAGAATGGGAAGAGCAAACGCCGCCGTCTTACCGGTGCCAGTCTGCGCGGTCCCGATTAAATCTTTTCCGGCAAGGACAATTGGGAACGCGCGAAGCTGAATAGGCGTTGGCTCGACAAAGCCCATCGCCTGCGTCCCGCGCACTACTTCAGGCGAAAGTCCAAACTTATTAAACGACATGGTTAGACAATTTAACCAGAAAACCACGAATTAACACGAATCAACACAAATAAGAAAGACAAGCAGATCGGCCCACGAAATAAGCTAAAGAAACGAAAAAAGGGTTTGCGCCTTCCGGCTGTAGAGTTTTATCGCGGCTTTTCGGATATTTAGTGGGCGGCTATCCGTCAGTGACATCGGATTGTTTTCATTCGTGCCCATTAGTGTTCATTCGTGGTTAACATAAAGAACATTGACACCCATCCCGCGTGCAGCTACGAGGAGCCCCCCATATCGGCCACTTGCCATGCAAAAGAAATCAACCTCCTCATCCGGCTTCCTTAATTCGCGCGTCCTAGTTGGTCTCCTCCTTTGCGCAGCGACAGCTTGTTTCATTCTGATCCCGATTCGATCGGGACTGGCGTTCCTCCATCCCCAGGCGCCTTCGAATCCCGCGGCTGCGGGACTTACCTTCGAAGAACGTGTGTCTTATCAACGCGCAATCGAAGACGTGTACTGGCGTCACCGTATCTGGCCCCGCGATCGCGGGGAGCGCCCTGATCCCAAGCCATCGCTCGATGCGGTGATGTCTCAGGCACAACTGGAAAAGAAAGTGGCGGATTATCTGCACAATTCCCAAGCCTTGGAGGATTACTGGCAACGCCCTATCACTGCTGAGCAGCTGCAAGCTGAGATGGATCGAATGGCAAAGCACACCAAACAGCCCGAGGTCTTGCATGAACTCTTTGAAGCGCTCGGGAATGATCCTTTTGTCATCGCCGAATGCCTGGCGAGACCAGAGCTCGCGGAGCGATTGTTAGCGGACTCCCTCGCCAACCAAGTGAAACAGACCAGCCAAACCTATAACCAGATTGGAGCTGCTACCGTCAGTTACAGGCTCCCAACAATATCGGATCCGGCCGACGGATGTACTGATGATACTTGGGCAGCTACCAGCGTGATCAATGCACCCTTGGCGCGAATCGAGCACACGGCAATATGGACTGGCAGCGAAATGATCGTGTGGGGCGGCATTGATGACTCGCTCAACTATTTGAACACAGGCGGGAGATACAATCCCGCCACGGACAGTTGGATGACCACCAGTACCACTGACGCGCCTACTCCCCGAATCGCTCACACGGCAGTGTGGACTGGCAGCGAGATGATAGTTTGGGGTGGGCACGACGGCACCCTCGCAAATACCGGTGCCAGGTACAATCCTGCTACGAACGGTTGGATACCGACGAGCACCATCAACGCACCTCTGGGTCGAGCTGCCCAGACCGCAGTATGGACGGGTAGCGAAATGATCATCTGGGGTGGCACTGGCTTTCAAAACACCGGCGGCAGATACAACCCTAACACGGATAGTTGGACGGCTACGACGACGACCAACGCACCTGAGGGGCGAATCAGTCACACCGCAGTGTGGGCAGGCAGCGAAATGATTGTGTGGGGCGGGGAACTCGTGGGCGGCATCTTGGCTAACACTGGTGGTAGATACAACCCGGACGCAGATAGCTGGCTGGCTACCAGTACCGCCAACGCAGCCTCGGCGCGAAAATCTCACACTGCGGTCTGGACCGGCAATGAAATGATCATTTGGGGTGGGTACGATGGCAGCTTCTCGAACAGCGGCGGCCGGTATGATCCCACCACTAACGGTTGGACTGCCACCAGTATGACAAACGCGCCTGTTGGTCGAGACTCTCACACAGCCGTGTGGAGTGGCGGCGAAATGATCATTTGGGCTGGGTACAATGACTCGATCGGCGTATTGAACACCGGGGGCAGATATGCGCTCAGCACAAACAGTTGGACAGCGACCGGCACGACCAATGCACCTATTGGTCGTGCTAACCACACCGCAGTATGGACTGGGAGTGAAATGATCGTCTGGGGTGGATCTAATGGGAGTTACTTGAACAGTGGCGGTAGATACTGCGCGCAATCTGGTCCAACGCCTACTCCGACTCCAACGGTAACACCTACACCTACTTCTACACCAAGAGTCACGCCAAGGCCGCGCCCAGCCCCACACCCTCGTCCAACGCCGCGATGATAGCACAGTGGGGCACAAGCTAGAAAAACCACGAATTGACACGAATCAACAGGAATAAAGCCTAACAATCACCTCTGGAAGAGACACATTACAAAAATTAGTATCCATTCGGTTCATTCGTGATTAAAAGAAACTAGGGAACGCATAGGCTGGAAAGCCGGCGCTCCCTTGGTCATGAAAGAATCCGATCACGAGGATCAGCATGCGCCGCTGAGTTATCACGACGCCTGGCGGATTGTGTGGCTGGTTTTTCTGCTGATCGTCGCCTGGTTGGTCGTGCGCGCGCTGGAACCGGTGATACTGCTGTTCGCGCTCGTTTTTCTTCTGGCCATGGTCCTGAACCCGATCGTGGCCTGGTTGCAGAAACATCACGTACCTCGCTTTGTCGGCGTGATCCTGATTGTGCTTGCGCTGCTAACCGTTACGACCACAATCATCGTCTTTGCCATTCCGCCCCTAGCCAGGCAAAGTCAGGAGCTGGTGCGCAACGCGCCAGGAGTCTGGCAAGGTGTTCGCGGTCGCATCGAATCACTTACAAAAAATTATCCATCTGTCCGGCAGGCATTGCCGCGCACCGATGAAATCGCAGGGAAAGTCGGCGCGGCAGCTGGAACAGTCGGGAACATCTTGTTAAGATCGACACTTGGTCTGGTCGGTGGCGTGGCCAGCTTTGTGTTCGCAGTTCTGTTGCTTGTCTTTGTGCTGGCTAGCCCGCGCCCGCTCGTAGCCGCGTATCTGGCGCTCGCGCCCGATCGTTACCGCGCTCAAGCGCATCGCACCCTCGCCCGGCTGATGCGACAAATGACCGCCTGGGCGCGTGGCGTCGCTATCAATGGTGTTATTACCGGATTCTCCATCGGCGTGTTGCTTTGGCTGATAGGCGTGCAACCCGCGCTGATCTTCGGCGTGTTCGCTTTTCTCGGAGAATTTCTTCCAAACATCGGCGCGTTTCTTGTCGCCATTCCCATTCTGCTCGTCGCGTTAAGCCTGGGTGCGACAAAATTCTGGCTCGCCCTCGGGGTAATCGTGCTTGTTTACCAGGTCGAGCTGAACGTTCTTGTGCCGGGCGTGCTCGGCAAAGAGATGCGATTGCACCCAGTGAACATTTTGTTCTTTACTCTGGCGACCGCCACCATGTTTGGGTTGCTGGGAGTTTTTCTTGCCGTTCCGGCAGCGGCGCTGGTCCAGATTGTCATCGACGAATTTTATTTGCAACCGCGCAAACCGGATTACGCCGCGCTCGACAAGGAAGCCGCAGCGCTGGTGGAAGGGAAGACTGGGTAGCGCACGCGCCCTCGCGTGCTGCCGATGACGTCTCGCCATCGCGGACTTTCTCTTATGCGCTCAACCCAGATCAGATTGGCTCTGTCGAAGAGCTTTGCTTTTACCTCGCCGATGCTCAAGAATATGGCGGCGCCGTTAGGTGCGACATAAATATAGTTCCTGAGCATGAGCAAGAGTAAGAATCGGAAGCCTTGACCAGTTCGTCACTCCTTCGTCATTGGTCATTCGTGCTTCGTCATTCCACTGCATCTCGCCTGTGAGAAACTGGTGATTTGTAGGCCGCAATCGTACACGCGCCGAAGTTTTCAAATTTTTCTCTTGGCTTGCGCGGGCCGCGCATGAGACAAGCTAGAAGTTTAGCTTGCCCGAAAGCTCGTCGCTCGGGTTCAGGCGCAAAAAATCGGAGGATAAAACAATGTTAAAGAAAACCCTGCTTGCTTTCACATTCTCCTTGCTCGTGCTCCTTGGAAACTACGCAGCCGCCTCCGCCACGGCTACGGCGGCCAAGGCCCAACTCAAACAAAACACTTCGGAAAGCCAGCCTGCTGGCCGTCCCGTCCTCCGCAGTAGCTCTGCTACGGAGGGTGGAAGTCTCGACCAAGGCGGGACCGGCACACTTCAAAAGATGATTGTGAAGAGCGGGAACGTCACAATGGATCTCGATCTCAACGGGTTGAATGGAAGCAGTTCACTGGTGGCAAGACCTGTCACACTGCAATTCGCCGTAGCGGCTGATTCATTCTTTCCCATTTTGATTTTTAACGATCAGTTGCGCGGTCCCGTGCCAGGATCGATGGCGCTTATTCCACAGAACACTTCTTCGGCCGGGTTCGACGCCCCCGGCTACAGTAATCTGCCTGCGGCTTTAGGCGCGTCTCTCAAGCAGCTCGTCGTCGAGAAACTTCCGACGGGCGAAGCGTTCGATCTCGCCGTGCGCGACAGCAACACGGGATTCACCTTTTTTAATGTTGAAGGACACCAGTACGATTACGATGCCAACGCGCAGGCATTAAGTATAACAGACGGACGGCTTCTCGTTTCAAAAGAGTTTGCCAACGCGCTTGGCAGACCATCGGATGCAGGTTCGGTCGTTGGAAAAATCTCCGTCGGCGCGGCGATGCAACCGATCGAGGTCACGCAGCTTGCTAATGGTCAACCGCAATCAGTGGTCATGCCACCCATGCAACGTGAAGCCGGTGCAGAAGCGCCAACACTCGTGGCGGGTCCTGATATAATCGTCGGCGATCTGCCCAACATGAACCAACAAGGAAGTGCCGGGACCCAAGTCGGCCTTGCAGTGGCAACGACTTCCTGCAACAACGGCGATCAACCGGTCGATTGGCTTCAATTGCCAAATACTGATCACCCAGTCATCCCGCAAAATTTCTATCGGATGAGCGGTGGAGCTAACAACAACGACCGCTTTGAACAGATCGGCCATTCCTGGATGAAACATGCCTTTTTCGCATTGGAAGACAGGGACTGCTTTAGCTGCAACACCAACGGTTGCGAAACAGGCAGCCATCTTTGCCCGGGATGCTCCGACCCGTACAGCGCGGACCTAAATGGAGGCCAAGAAGGGATCGGCTCACGCGCATGGGTGAACCCGTTCACAGGCTCCTTCCCATCGAACGCCAATGACCACAGCGGCCATAACCACGACGGCGTATCGCACCGCATCCGGGTGGAGGCCAATGATCTGAACACAACACTCAATACAGGCGCCACTTATTTCGCCGAAGCACAATACATCGCCCCAAGTGAATACACGTGGTGTCAGTCACATCCCGGACAATGCAACATGTATAACAATGCTTCCTATCGTAAGTACAGCGTGAGCGGCACTACCACTTTCACATTTTCCCCCCTGCTCGCCACAGTGCGAATGCAGCCTGCTATTATGGCTTGGACCGGTGCCACAGTAAATCAGGTGCAGCCCGACCCTGGAAACGACGGGATCTGGTTCATGTGCTACAAAGTAACCGGCCCGTCGGCTGGAGTCTGGCACTATGAGTATGCGCTCTATAACCAGAACCTCGATCGCGGGATTCAATCCTTCACCGTGCCCATAGGACCTGGAGTCAACATCAGTAACATCGGGTTTCACGCGCCGCCTCAAGAACCGGGATGGTCAAACGACGGCACGTTTAACAACCAAGGCTATAGCAGCGCGCCCTGGAGCAATGAATACCAGCCCGGCGACAGCTCCATCACTTGGAACTGCGAAACTTTTGCGCAGAATCAAAACGCCAATGCGATTCGCTTCGGCACGCTTTACAATTTCCGGTTTGATGCCGACCACCCGCCAAACCCTACAGATGCAACAGTAGGCTTTTTTAAGACCGGCTCGCCAATTGGGGTTTTAATCCAAGCCCCCGGCGACGTTCCGGCACCCTCGCCAACGCCAACACCGACTGCGACGGCAACACCTACACCGACTGCTACAGCCACAGCCACACCTACGCCAACTGCAACGCCACGGCCTACGCCAATCCCCAGGGCTCGTCCAACTCCGCATCCCAGACCCTGATTGCGCAAAGCTGATAGCTGAGTCGATAGTTGATGGCCGATAGCCGGCTGCGCAATTTTCCTTGTAACTGCGAAACCTACGGCTACGCCAACTTCAACCCCGCGGCCTACTCCAACGCTGAGAGGTACCCCAGACACCGAGGCCTCGCCCCACTCCACGTCCTCGCCCGACTCCATAGCGATGATCTAGCAGGGCACGAGTAAAGGGATAGTTGTAGCCGCCTCGCTGTGTTGAGGCGCTTCCGCGCCGCTTGGATCAAACGGATTTGGCAGTTATCGGAATTCGGCGTTGGATGTTTGCGAACAAAGAGCAAGAGTTTCGCCTTTTCAGCGTTTCAGTTTTTAAAGTATCATCCAAACGGTTTTGAAAATTAAATGAATACTCAACCCGCAAACTTCCCTAAAATTATCCTTCCACTTGTAATCGCGACCGCGCTTAGCGGCATCGGTCCCGGTTTAGCGAGCGCGACCATTATCAATATCCATCCCATCAAGGACAACACGCTCTACGAATTCGATCCCGCAGAGGGCGACCGCAGCAATGCGCTTGGCAACCACTTCTTTGCCGGCGAGACAGCCATGGGCGAACTCCGCCGGGGCGTGCTTGCCTTCGACATCGCTGGAAGCATCCCTCCAGGCTCAACGATTCTAGGGGTCACGTTGAGTCTGAACACGTCGAGAACGGCTTCAGATACTCCTCGAAATGTCGAGCTGCACAAGCTGCTCGCAGACTGGGGAGAAGGTACGTCCGTGGCACCTGGAGAAGAAGGCGACGGAGCGCCGGCCACGACCAACGATGCCACATGGCGACACCGTTTCTTCGACACGGTTTTTTGGACGACCGAAGGCGGAGACTTTTCAGCCACGGTGAGCGCAACCCAGTCGGTTGGCGCAATTGGAATGTACACGTGGAGTTCGTCACAGATGGTCGCCGACGTGCAGTCGTGGCTGAATGATCCGGCCAGTAACTTCGGCTGGCTGGTGCTGGGAGACGAATCGGAGATCGCGACTGCGAAACGGTTCGATACCCGAGAGAGCGCCAGCCAGCCTGTGCTGACCATCCAATATACGAGAGTTACACCGAGGCCACGCCCGACGCCGCATCTTCGTCCCACGCCTTCCGCTTTTTCTCATCCGTTACTCTTTTTGTTACGGTTGTTCGCACTGCTTCCGGCGGCATAATCTGCATTGCCGCTGGTTGATTAGAACCACGCAAGGGACGCGCAGTTGATTAATCGCAAAGGGCTCAAAGGCTCTTGAATCCTAATGAATACACGACCTGTACACATTCCTAGGCCTTGTCCCGCACTTATGTTCGCGGCCACACTTGGCGGCATCGCTCCCGGGTTCGCTATCGCGGAAACTATCAATATCAACCCCAGTAAGGACAACACGCTCTACGAGTACTTCCTGCGGATGGTGACCTCAGCAATGCCCTCGGCAACCACTTCTTCACGGGCGAGACCGCCGTGGGCGAACTCCGCCGCGGTGTACTCGCGTTCGACATAACCGGAAACGTTCCGGCAGGCTCGACAATCACGAGCGTCACGCTGACCCTGAACATGTCGAAAACACCTTCTAATACTGCTAGAACCGTCGAGCTACACAGGCTGCTCGCTGACTGGGAAGAAGGAACATCTCAGGCATCTGGAGAAGAAGGCACGGGAGCGCCCGCCACTCCCAACGATGCCACGTGGCGCCATCGCTTCTTCGATACCATTTTTGGACGACGGAAGGCGGGGACTTTTTCGGCACGGTGAGCGCGAGCCAGTCGGTCGGCGCGATTGGCTCTTACACCTGGAGTTCGGCGCAGATGGTTGCCGATGTGCAGTCGTGGCTGGATAATTCGACCATTAACTTCGGCTGGCTGGTGCGAGGCGACGAGTCTGGCAGTGCGACGGCGAAGCGGTTCGACACTCGAGAGAGCGCCATTCCCCCCGGCGCTGGCTATCCAATACACGACATCAATTCCAAGCCCGACTCCGACGGCTTCGCCAACCGCAACGCCTACGCCAACACCTACCCCCTCAATAACACCCACACCAACAGCCTCGCCGACACCTTTCTCGCATCCGTTGCTGTTTCCGCCCGTCGCAACGGAGGCAAACGTGTCGATCGGTATCGACCAACGGTGCGTGCAGATATTAGATGGGCCCTGCACTAACATGTGGACCTATGGCGGAACATATCCTGGAATAACAATTCGCAGACCAACCGGTCAGATGACTAACGTCACATTTACTAATAACCTTGATCCAGCCGCCGGCGCATTAACGGTGCATAACCACGGCAACCACTCGTCCTCGGTGAATGATGGCCAACCAGACAGTTTTCTCATCCCGACGGGAGGATCGCGCACCTATATTTACGATGGCCTTGAAGGAGGCGGCAACCAGCGAGGTAAGATGCAGTTTTACCACGACCACCGCATGGATGTTACGGCTCGCAATGTATGGATGGGTCTCACCGGTATGTACATCATCGATGATCCGGCCGATCCGCCAACGTTTCCTACCGGTGCCTTCGACCTCCCGCTAGCAATCGCCGACAGGCAATTCGACAAGAACAACCAAATCCCATACATGTTTGACCCGAATGGCGTGACTGGCGCCAAGATCCTTATTAACGGTGTTTACCAGCCATATCTCGAGGTGGGCGACCGCAAATATCGCCTTCGAATCTTAAACGCGTCTAACCATCGTACCTACAACCTTGCGCTGAGCACAGGCGACATCTTTACACAAATTGGGACGGAGAGCGGCCTATTACCCACGCCGGTGGACCGAACCGGGATGCGAATAGGGCCGGCCGAACGTTTGGATGTCGTTGTCGATTTCGCTGGGAAACTAGGGCAGAACCTTTATCTCACGGACACGCTCACGAGTCTGCAACTGCTTCAGTTCCGAGTCACTCAGCATCTCGTCGACGACAGCACGATTCCGCCTACGTTGCGCGCGTTGCCGGATATCGGTGAGCCCACCGTGACGCGCAACTGGAGCTTTGATCATACGGCAGGCCACTGGACGATCAATGGCCTAAGGTTCGATCTCAATCGAGTTGACGCGCGGCCTGCCCTTGGCACTACGGAGAAGTGGGTTTTCACAAACCCAACCGGCCAACCCCGTACCGTGCACATCCATGATGTTTCTCAGCAATGCCTGAGCCGCAACGGAGGACCATGTTACCCATACGATACCATGAAGGAAACCTGGTACCTCGCCGCCGGTGAAACTTTGGAGGTCAAGCTGAAGTTCACCGATCACCTCGGCATGTACATGCTTCATTGCCATATGATGGAGCACGAGGACGACGGAATGATGACGCAGTTTGAGGTGGTTCGTCCGAGTCCCACACCGCGGCCGCGACCAACTCCCGGGCGGCGCCCGACGCCATAGCGTTAGGAGATCGTGATCAACGCTAACTGATGAACGGTGTGTTATTCGCCCAACGTCCGATCGAAAGCCAATGGAGCCGCAGTGACGTTGCCAACGCGTTGAGGACAACGCGTTCCACCTTTGACCAGCGCTCGCTTCAGCGGGTCACTCCCGGGTCCAGCTGATTAACGCGCTGGAAATGTTTTTCGGCCAGCTCGGTCATACCAAGGTCCTGGAGCCGGCGTCCAATCATCCAATGGAAAAGCGGATCATTAGGCGTGAACTGGTCGGCTTGCCTTTCATGGTCATTGGCTTCTTCGATTTTGCCTAACGACTGCTTCGCTCCGGCAAGCTCGTTATTCACCATGGCCAGGCGCGGATTGCGCTGCGCGGCATCGGTCCACACCGAAATTGCTTCGTCCCTGCGGCCAAGTTGCCATAGCGATTCGCCTTTTTCCTGGCGCGCCAGAATCATATCCTCTCGTTCGGCCAAAGCCTGATCCAGACTCGCCTGGGCCTGGTCGTAACGCCCCAGCCGATTCAAGATCGCGCCGCGGTAATAGAGACTCAAAGCCTTCCCCTCTCCTTTCTGATAAGTGGCGGCTTGGCCGAGCAATTGGATGGATCGTTCTGTGTTGCCCAGGAGATATTCAAACCATGCCAGCTTCGGCAGCGTTTCACTATTCACAAACAGTCCAAGCTTCGAAGCAGATTGAAGATGTCCCTCTCCCTGGACGATGTTATCGCGGTCAGTGGGATTGAGCCAGCGACTGGGGTCCACCTGCGCCAGCGCCAGCTCGTCGGGCAGCCGGACTTTCTTAAATGCGCGGTTACCCAGTACCTCATGATAGCGCACCCAGCCACTGTGAATATTCAAGCCAATCCAGACACAAGCGAAGGCTGCAAATGCCCATCCCGTTTTTTGGATTTTACCCCCAGACTTCAAATTGAAACGGTAAAAGGACAATTCTTTTGCACGAAACAATCTCCACATTTTTAGCGTGAGAAACGTCGTAACCGTGGCGCAACCGAGCGCCATCAGGAACGGGACCAGTGCGTAAACGGCACGGACAGCGAGGAAACTTCCGAAAAATACGAGTACACCAACGATTTCTTCCGGCCATGTCAACGAATAGTTCCTCTTAATTGCGTCTGATTTGGGAACCAGGATCGACGGTTTGCCGAAACCAAAATACAAGGCGTCGTTCGGACAAACGCTGACGCAATCCATACATTTCATACAACCCGGATCGACCACCATTCCGTACTGCTTCACTTCCGCGTGCACCAGAACGTTTGACGTGCACGTCGCAGTGCAGTGGCCGCATTGATTGCAGGCAGGCGTAACGCGAATTTTGCCGGGCGACAATTTGTCGGCTAGTCCAAAAAATCCGCCGTAGGGACAGGCATAAGTACAAAAACCTTTTTGCCCCAAAAAATAGACCGTCATAAAACCGCAGACGAAAAGAAACGGGATGGCAACTGCGACGGATGGAAACGTCTGCCAAAAATTTGTGGTCACCAGATGATTCGTGAATTTGGGAATAAGCGGTTCGTGCGGTTCCGAGAACATTCGATACACGACGGGCCAAACAAACATGTACAGCGCGCCAATAATCGGCACGTAAACTAACAACCGCGATCGAAACGGTTTCGGATGAAGCCCCATCTTCTTTAAGAGCCATCCACAGAAATCCTGGAGCGCGAGGATGTGACAACCCCAGCCGCAGATGTATCGCCCGAAGATCAAGGTCGCCAGGATCGCCAGTGAAAAAAAGATGAATCCCGCGTTAATGAACCCATTTTGCAGCGTGTACATGGTCTCCGAAGGCTCGATCGGTGAAACCGTCTTGCCCATGACGCGCCACTCAATGATGTGCGCAATCATCAATAAATTGAGAAGGATCAGCGCCGTCGCCCGCCACCGGCTGGTCTTTGATTTACGCATCCCGGCTCTGCTGTAGCCGGGGCCGTTGACCCCGGCAGTGACACGCCGGGGAATCAATCCCGGTTTCTTCAGTTCTGGGCTGACGCAACCGCTTTTCACGAAGTTGGCGAATTTACGCTAAAACAAGGGACACGCCAGCGAGCAAGCGTGGTTGGGATCGAAAAGGCCGAACACTCAACCCCCAATTAGTAAAGCTCGCGTGAGAGCGTGCTCTGAATTGGATATTGGGCGTTCGGCGTTGGACGTTGGACGTTTCCAAACCGGCCAGTTGCAGGAACAACTGGTATTCGGCATTCCTCGACATTGGTCATTTTCCAAAAGGATCGTCACCAAGTTTTTTCAGGATTTCCTTTACTTCACCGAGGTGCCCATGAGAAATATTGCAGCTCTCTCCAGCACGTAGTCTACCAAGCTGATCACTCGCAGAATTCAAAACAATGTCTAAGAAAGCCCTCACTGCCTTGATCCTCCCGTTCGTTGTTCTCCTCAGCCCATCCGACGCGAGCTCTGCCACTCCCATTGCGCAACGCTCAACGTCCAACGTCCAACTCCGATAAATCGCGAGCAGGCGCTCAATTCGGGTCGCCTATGACGGTTGCTATTCAGGCGCCTGCGGGTGGTGGCACACCAACACCCACGCCTATCGCAACCCCAAGCGCTACTCCTCGGCCCACTCCTACACCGACGACTAGTCCCGTACCCAGGCCTCGCCCGACCGCGTAATAGGCTTGCACGTGGCGTCGGTATCCCTGCCGATGACTTTTGAGTATCGGCTGGAAGCCGATGCCACGACGCCCGATTTGCGACACGGATGTCTATCGAAGGCCCGAGTCGCATCGCCACTGGACCTTTGTCATTTTGCCAGCCACGACATCGACTTCGAAAGGTCCGTAGCGCCCGATATTGCTTGTCCTTCCCTTGAGCGAAACTTTGTAATGTCCGGGCAACAACGACGTCCGAAAGCGCCCCTCGGCATCAGTGGTAAAGGATGTGACCTCGCCCTTTTGGCTTTCCACCACGAAAGCCGTGTTCGCGAGTGGCCCTGAACTAGGAGCATCAGCCCGCACGGGGCCGGCCTGAATGGGGCTGATCGTAATGACGCCTTCGATCCCCGTCTCCGAACCGGATTGCGTTTGGCCTGGTAAAAAACCCGCGCACATGATTAGAACCGCCAGCGCAATCGAGAGTCTTCGCAATTGCATTGGCAAATTTACTCTCACAGCTTCATGTCGGTCAATAAGGAGGAAACTCGAATGTCGCAGCACGAAGGAATTCATAATGACGTGATAACGAGCGCCATTTGGGCTTGGTTCGTCATTCGGATTTCGGCATTCATGGGGCACGATTATTGATCTCGCTTGCGGCCTTCGCGATTACGCGTCAATGAACCGGGTTGACTCGCGCACTTGACGACTGATTCGTTACGCCGAAACTTTTCGCTCTCTCCTCGTAACTTATGAAGCGATATTTGCCTTTCGTTATTGTTGCGCTGGTCGCATTGGCCACCATCGGAAGCGGTGCAATGCTTTACCGAGCAAGGCGACCGCACGTTTTATCCATTCCTGAGAACAAAACAGTCTCCGCAAAAGGCGATGCAGGGGCACCGCACATTCGTGGGAACCCGGACGCACCCGTAACACTTGAAGAGTACGGCGATTTCCAATGCCCGCCGTGCGGTATGTTCGCGACGTTTCTTGGCCAGCTCGAGAACGAGTACGATTCGCGTTTGCGCGTAGTCTTTCGGAATTTTCCGCTCACGATGCACGAGCACGCTCGCGAGGCGGCGCTGGCCGCTGAGGCGGCCGGGCTGCAGGGCCGTTTTTGGGAGATGCACGACGTGCTCTATCGGGAACAAGAAACCTGGAGCAAGGCCCCTAATGTGCGCGAATTGTTCGAATCTTACGCTGGAACGATCGGACTCGACGTTGATAAGTTCAAAAAAGACATGGACGGCGAACAGGTCAAGGCACGAGTCGAAGCCGATCGCCAGCGCGGCCAGTCACTTGGGATACAGATTACCCCCACGCTGTTTATCAATAATCAGCCCCTGGATCCGAAAGACAAAAACCCGGAGGGCATTCGCGCCGAGATCAACGCTGCGCTGGAGAAAAAATCGCAGACATGACCGTATCGCGATTTCGCACGATCATTTACATCGTTGCCGCGATCGTTTCGCTGGCTGGGCTCGCGGACGCAACTTACTTGTCGGTGCAGGCGTTAACGGGCGAAACGCTCGGCTGTGGCGGATCGCCTGATTGTTTCCGGGTCCTGGGCAGTCCGTACGCCAGGATCGGGGGAATTCCCGTTGCCTTATTCGGCTTGGTGGCCTATTTCAGCGCGTTTAGTTTCGCTACGTTCGCAGCGTTCGGATACGCGCGCGCCCGGATATTTCTCATTCCAACCATTGGCGCGATGTTTCTCGGTACGCTCTGGCTGCTTTATGTTCAGGCCTTCCTGCTGCACGCGTATTGCCGCTTTTGCCTGTTCTCTGCGGCAACCACGTTTCTGCTGGCAGGGCTGGTGATTGCTCTGCCGGCCGGACGAGACAGATCGATCTCATAAGTCGTCCACTCTCTTCTCTTGCCCATTCTCTTGCTCTCGCTCATGCTCTTTAGACTCTGTCATGGAGCACGCGCAGGACTATGAGTAAGAAAAGATTATCAGGTTTATGCGAATTCTGGTGATCGAAGATGAAAAGAAGACGGCGGCTTTTCTGGCAAAAGGTCTGCGTGAAGCCGGTTTCGTTGTCGATGTTGCCCCTGACGGCGAGGCGGGGCTGGCGGCCACGCGCGCGAGCAAGTTTGATCTTCTCATTGTCGATATCATGCTTCCGAAAAAAGATGGCTGGGCTCTCGTCGAAGAATTGCGCGAGGCCAGGGTGCAGACGCCCGTCATTTTTTTGACCGCGCGCGACAGTGTGCGCGATCGCGTGAAAGGGCTTGAGCTCGGCGCGGACGATTATGTGGTGAAACCATTCGCGTTCTCGGAATTGCTCGCCCGCGTGCGTTCGCTTCTGCGTCGTACTCCTGCGCGTCGGAGCAAGCTGCGCATTGGCGATTTGGAAATCGATACGCGTCATCAACGCGCCGAGCGCGGTGGTGTGCCACTAAACCTTACGCCCAAAGAGTTTCTCCTTCTCACCCACCTGGCGCATTCCGTGGGTGAAGTAGTATCCCGCGATGAAATTGCAGAACATGTGTGGGACATAGGATTCAAAACCGATACGAACGTAGTCGATGTGGTCGTGCGCCGCTTGCGGGCAAAGGTGGACGATCCGTTTAAGACCAAACTGGTTCATACGATCCGCGGCATGGGTTATGTTCTCAAAGCGCCCTGAACCGCCGCACAATACACTGCCGACGATCGTTTTCGTCCTCGTAGTCGTCCTCGTCCTCGCCATTTGATGGATCTTCCATGACGAGGAAACGAATAGAAAATTGAGATGAGAACGTATTTCGATCATGAAAAACTGGATGTTTATCGGCTAGAGCTTCGTTTTATCACGTGGGTGACGAGGCTGCTCCTCGACATCAAGCAGCGCTCTACGAATGCTCGCATCGCAGACGTTTCGGATCAACTTGATCGAGCTAGTCTCTCCGCTTTGCTGAATACGGCTGAAGGGAACGGCCGACGCCAGCGACGAACCCGAGCGAAGTTCTTCGATGATGCACGTGGTTCGGCTACTGAATGCGCGGCATGTTTGGATGCGCTGGTCGCGAAGGCCGTTTGCAGTGGAGGAGAGATCGACGAAGGCAAGCAACTGCTCCTTCGGATCGCTTCGATGCTGACTAAACTGATCGAGCGCTTCGATGTTTCGTCCTCGTCGTCCTCCTCCTCCTCGCTTATTCAAGAAGAACCGGAGGAGGAAAGGTTCGAGGACGAGAATGAGCACGAGCAGCCCTGAACCGCGCTCCATCGCCTCCCAGCTCATCCTCCTCTTTACGCTGGCGGCGGCCCTCCTGCTCGCTTGCGGACTCGGTGTCTTTTACTGGGTCGTCGTCCGGCATGCATTCGCGGAAGATAATGCGGTGCTCGCTGACAAAGTCGATGCGTTGCAAACAAGTTTTGAACAACGCGGCGGTTTGGAGGCAGTCGCTGCGGAGATCAACACCGCAGGTAGCCGGAAGCGCGCGCCGTTTCTGGTGCGCGTGCTCGACCCGACTGGCGCGACCATTGGGCAGACAACCGGGATGGAAACGCTGTTGCCGGCAAATATTTTTCCACCGGTCGCTTCACGCGAAATTCCAGTGCCGACGGAACATCGAGTTGCAGGGAAATCGTTTGCACTAACCACGAGACGCGCGGTTGCAGACGGCCAGCAGTTTACGATCCAGGTGGCACAAGACCGCTCGAGCGACGAGCAGGTCGAGAGAAGATTTGGTATTTTGGTTCTGCTCGTTCTTTCAGGCAGCATTCTCGCCTCTGTTCTGATTGCGATCCCGGTCACCAGGCGCGGTCTGCGTCCGTTGGAAGAAATGAAGCTTTCCCTGGAGCGAATCGGGCCGACGCACCTGAACGAGCGTGTCGCGTCCGCGAACTGGCCGCGCGAGCTTCAGCCCATGGCCATCGCATTCGATGAAATGCTTAAGCGCCTCGATGATTCCTTTACGCGTCTCTCTCAATTCTCCGCGGATCTCGCGCATGAATTACGAACTCCCATCGCAAATATGCTGGGCGAAGCACAGGTCGCCCTGTCGCGCGACCGCAGCTCTGCGGAATACCGTGAAACCATCGAGTCCGCCATCGGCGAATGCGAACGGCTTTCAGGAATCGTGGATAACTTGCTCTTCGTTGCACGAGCCGACGCAGCACGCGAACCGGTCGAGCGGAAGCGGTTCGACGCGCGCGCGGCTGTAGAGAAAATTGCGGCGTTTTATCAAACGATCGCAGAAGACCATCATGTCGCGATCAGTTGCAGTGGCGAAGGACAGATTTCTGCCGATCCCGCCCTATTCGAGCGCGCGGTGGGCAATCTTGTCGATAACGCGCTGCGTTTCACTCCTGAGAATGGTTCAATTGAAATCGCGCTAGCCGATGGCCCGACGGATTTCGAGGTGGCGGTCAGCGACAATGGCTCGGGAATAGCTCCCGAACATTTGCCGCGGGTGTTCGATCGATTTTACCGGGCAGAGCCATCGCGCGGATCTGATGGAGCAGGCCTGGGCCTGGCTCTGGTAAAGTCGATCGTCGATCTTCACGGCGGCACCGCCAGGATTCAAAGCGAAATCGATCGCGGTACTACAGTTAGCCTCACTTTTCCCAAGTAAGGGTAAACAGAACGGAAACGCATTCTCGGGTTCCGACTAAAAATTTATCTTGCCAATTATTACAATTTTGTAATTATAGCATGAAACCTGCAGGAATTGACAGCCCCGAAAGGCTTTCGGGGTTGCTGAAGTGGAGGCCGCAGCCCGGTGGAGCGGGCTGCGGCTACACTTTTACGCAGCTGCGAAGACGCTCTGGTGAGCCCCCATCGAGGCGCCGTACCCGACGCGACCAATTCGACGCCTCTCCTAACGGTGGGAGCTTAGAACGCCGACAAAAATTTGTCTTGCCAACTATTACAGTTCTGTAATTATGCGCGCGATCTATGACAAAAACGTCACTTTTCTGTGGAATTCCCGCGCGATGGTTCGTCCCGTTAATTGCATGTGTATATTTGATACTTTCTGCGGCTAATCATTCAGTAGATGCGCAGGAAGTAACGCTAAGAGAGGAGCCGTCAATCGTAGTTACAGGCGAAGAAGTGCCCAGCGCTTACGGCGCGCCTCCCGGACTGTCGCGCAGCCGTTTTTCCAACACAGTGCAAGCATATGTGTTGCCGCCATGGTCATTTTTCTTCGGGGAGCTTTTTGAGGGCCAAGGGTTCCGCCATGGACCACCGGATTATCTTTTCACTCAAGAGATCGAAATGGGTTTGCCGTATCGCTTTAATGTAGCCGCGGAATCACAGTTCGAACGATTTAATGGTGGGGGCGGAGCGCAAACAGTGAGTCTGGAAGCCCGATGGGCTCTTGCTGATTGGAACAAAATTCCCCTCAATCCGACACTGTTCGCCGAATACAAATTCGGTGTCGGCACCATTCGACACGAAGAAGTTCCACCTCCTCCAGGAGGAGGAGGAGGAGGAGGAGGAGAAGAAGAGGAGGAAGAAGGCGGCCCACCCAAAGTTCCCGATGCCTACGAAGTTCGTTTGCTCCTTGCTCAGGATTTCTTCGAACGCGTCGAATGGGCGATGAACTGGTTCTTTGAAAAAGAAAACACCGGCGACCGTGGACGCGAATGGGGGTTCTCTCAGGCCGCGCTGACGCCGGTTCTCTTACCTAACGAACGTCTGAAAGTCGGAATAGAAATGGAATATAAGAATGTCACCACGAAAGACACGCGCGGCGATGCCGTGAACAGTTTCGTCCTCGGCCCGACCGTTGCATGGAAACCGACGGCAAGTACGCGCCTCGACATTTCGCCGCTGTTCGGTTGCACTGACGACTCGCCAGTAGCCGATGTCTTTGTCGCCTTTTCCTGGCTCTTTGGTGGCGAACGAGGCGAAGCTGAAGCGCCCGTGTCCTCACGGTTCCGTTACCTCAGCAAGGTTTCGCGTGCCGACAAGGATTCGGACAAGGAAATGAAACAGGTCGCGCCGCCACCATGTCCCGAATGGTATGGCGATCGCGAATGGAATGTGAACCTCTGGGGCACATATGCATTCACCAACACCGAATTCGCTCCTAATCCTTCGTTGGTAGATATTGTGCAAAGTACCAGTGAGGGCGGCGCCGTGCTTGGCACTTACGACCATTATATTGGTGGGGATCACGCGTGGGGCGGCGGAGGCGACATCAAATATTTTTTCTGTCGCTATGTTGGTCTCGGTGTTGAAGGATTTGCTCTGGACGCCAGCAAGCCTGGTTTCGATATCTTCGAGGACCCGACGGTCCCGATTTTTGTTCACCGAAGAATCAATCACGATCACACTATCGGCTCTGTTTTAGGAACACTCACGCTGCGCTATCCGATTCCTTGCACGCGTCTTGCGCCCTATACCTGGGCGGGTGTCGGTGCGATTTTCGGCGGCGGCGAAAGAGATATCGTTCACACACAGGGGCCGCCGGACGCGTTCGCTGTCCATGCGGAGACGGATCACTTCGGTAGCGAAACCAAAGTAGTCGGTCAATTCGGAGCCGGTCTCGAAGTCCGATTCTCGCGGCATATCGGTTGGACTAACGACTTGAGCTTCGGCGTGATCGATGGGCCGCAAAACAATTTCGGAATGTTCCGCAGCGGTCTCAACTTCGCTTTCTAGCTGACGATCACCGCAAAAGGCGTCCTGGCCCAACGCTTACCAAAACATCTTCAGGGCTGATAACTCCGAAAGCGTTCGGAGTTGCTGAAGTGGAGAGGCCGCAACCCGGTGGAGCGGGTTGCGGCTACACTTCCTCATTTGAGGCGATTGGTGTCAAGCGCGCATTCATGCCCTGGTCGATGCTGCACACCACTTCTTGACCTGATTTCATCGCGCCGATAGTTTCATTTTGGAAAGGAGATTGCCGGTGAAAACCGAGGTATCGATCGAATACTGCGTCGTTTGAAACTACACGCCGAAGGCCGTCAGTTTGGCGGCCAAAATTCTTGAGCTCGGCGAGCGCATCAAGTCGCTCACCTTGATTCCCTCGAGCGGCGGCGCTTTCGAGATTCGCGCCAATGGCAAATTACTCCATTCCAAACTCGACACCGGCGATTGGCCGGATTTCGACGCCGTTGTCACGGCAATCAAGAAAGCAAAATAATCTTTTCGCAATCCGCAGTTCGCAATCCGCAATCCGGAGAGTGAAGGGTGCCTGGTGGTCCTCGCGGTCTTCAAAACCGTTGTCGGTTCCGGCTACCGGGACCGAGGTAGGTTCGATTCCTATGCTCTCCGCTTTTTCAGTGGCATTGGCGTCCAGCCAATCCTATCGGCAGGGATGCCGATTCCACAAAGGAGGTGACTAAACATGTCGCGTGAGCAAGTCCGAAGACTCACTTCGCTCTCATCCTGCGCCGGGTGAGCTTCCAAATTGAGCCAACAAGCCCTGCGACAAGTTTTGCCGCAGCTTCCTCTTTCTGCAGATGCAAAAGTTATCGTGAACTCGACCACGTTCGACGATGCCGGCATTTACCGGCTGGATCGCCATCGTGCGCTAGTGCAGACCGTCGATTTTTTCACACCCATTGTGGACGATCCTTTCTCTTACGGACAAATCGCGGCCGCCAATTCGCTCTCGGATATTTTCGCGATGGGTGGACGGCCGTTGACCGCGCTGAATATTGTTGGTTTCCCGACGGACTTGGTTCGGCCAAGAGTGATTGCTGCGATCTTACGCGGCGGTCTGGCCAAAGCTGCCGAGGTGGGTTGCGCTATCATCGGCGGCCATTCCATTCGCAATCCCGAGCCAATTTACGGATTGGCCGTCACCGGATTGATTGATGTTCGCCGTCTGACAACAAATGCAAATGCGCGCCCCGGCGATGTGCTAGTGTTGACCAAACCGCTGGGCACAGGCATTGCCACCACAGCGATCAAACGCGGAGCGGCATCGCGGCCCCTGCAGAAAAAGGTCATCGCGCTGATGTCGAAAGTGAACACCGTAGGCGCCGAACTGGCGGAGCTACGGCTGGTGCGCGCGGCGACTGACGTGACCGGTTACGGATTGATGGGCCACTTGATTTCCCTCTGCCGCGCCAGCGGTGTCTCTGCCGAAGTCCATACGAGCGCGGTGCCCATGATCAGTGATGAGATCGTGGATTTAATCGAACAAGGCTGCGTCCCCGGGGGCAGCCGCGAAAATCTCGTTGCCACAACCGTGGCTGTCGATTGGGGAAAGACCGACGAACCGCAACGCATTCTCTTAACCGACGCGCAAACCAGCGGCGGATTACTCTTATGCGTACCCGAAGCGAAGCTGGAGAAAGTTCTTGGAATTTTGCGACAAAGGCGAACGCCTTGCGCGGCTGTCATCGGAAGAATCAGCGCCCGTCGGTCTCGGCGTCCATTGATATGCGTGAAAGGATGAAACCGCGCTCCCGCCGGGAAATTCCTGCCGTTAACAAGGTTCTCGATGCGCTGGGCGAATACGACCTCGCCACAGCGAGCAAGCTGCCCCGCCCATTGGTTGTCGATGTTGTCCGACGAGGATTGTCGAAAATACGGAGCGACAGCGAGATCCCGGAATTTGAATCGACAGTCGAACGACTCCATCGATCACTTGAGCTATTTCGCGCCGGCCGGCTGCAACCGCTCATCAACGGAACTGGGATTGTAATCCATACGAACTTCGGCCGCGCGCCGCTTACACCCGAGGCTGTCCGGGCTCTCACCGAAATCGGCTCGGGCTATTCCAATCTGGAATACGATCTTGCAACAGGTGATCGCGGACACCGCGGCGCGTACATCGAGAATGCGCTTGCGCTACTTTGCGGCGCCGAAGCCGCTACGGTAATCAACAATTGTGCAGCGGCTCTCGTTCTAATCGTTCACCATTTTGCGGCAAGAAATGGTAGGGCGCGACCGCCGGGCGCGCCGTCTAAGAACGAAGTGATCGTTTCACGCGGTGAGCTCGTGCAAATTGGGGGCGGTTTTCGAATTGGCGAGATCATTGAAGCTGCGGGAGCGACCTTGCGCGAGGTCGGAGCAACCAACAAAACTACACTCGACGATTACAGACGCGCTATCGGTCTCGGGAGCGCGATGATTCTGAAAGTTCATCGCAGCAATTTTTTCATGAGTGGTTTTGTCGAGTCGCCACCTGCGGCGGAAATCGGTGCGCTCGCACGGAAAAAGCGAATTCCTTTTGTCGAGGATTTGGGCAGCGGCGCGGTCGTGCCGACCGAGCAATTTAACATCGCCGAGCACGAGCCGACGCCGTCGGACGCATTGAAAGCCGGAGCCGATCTGGTCTGCTTTAGCGGCGACAAGCTCTTCGGCGGGCCACAGGCGGGAATTATTGCGGGAAAGAAGCGATTCGTTAACGCCTTGAAACGCGAACCGCTTTTTCGCGCGTTGCGTTGTGACAAGCTTTGTTTTGCCGCGCTGCAAGCCACAATCGATCTTCACCTCAATCAAGCTGTGACGAAAATTCCGGCGATTGGTCTGTTGCAAGTTGCCGAAGACGAGCTGCGCAATCGAGCCGCGGTGATGAGAAACGGTCTCAGTGATCTGCAGCTGCAAATCGAAATTGGCCGGAGCAGAGCCAAGGTTGGCGGTGGCACATTGCCAAAATCGACGATGTCATCGGTTACAATTGAAATTGTTCCTAGGCATTGTTCGCCGGCCGACTTAGCGGCCCGTCTGCGCAAGTCAGCGCCTCCCCTCATTGGCTATATCGCGAACAACCGTTTCAAGATCGACCTGCGCACAATTCTTCCGCACCAGGATGCTGCGGTCGCCGATGCGATTCGCGCAGCATGCACCAAATGACGGAGAAACATTTCATCCTGGCGACCGCGGGTCATGTCGATCACGGAAAAAGTGCATTGGTGAAAGCGCTCACGGGAACCGATCCTGATCGGCTCCCCGAGGAAAAGGCGAGACAAATCACAATCGATCTCGGCTTCGCAGAGCTGAATGTTGCCGGGCCCGACGAGCAACGGTTCCACGTTGGAATCGTCGATGTACCGGGTCACGAAGATTTTGTTCGAAACATGATTGCGGGAGTCGGCTCGATCGATCTCGCGCTGCTGGTCGTTGCTGCTGACGATGGCTGGATGCCGCAAACTGAAGAGCACGTGCAAATCCTCAATTACCTTCGCGTGCAACGCGGCGTAGTCGCGCTTACGAAGAGCGATTTGGGCGGTATTGACATCGTAGCGGAGCAGATTCGAGAAAAACTGCGCGACACTCCATTTGTGCGAGCGTCAATCGTTCCAACTTCGGTTCGCACCGGAGAAGGGATTGAAAATCTCAAGGATGCGCTCGCGACCGAACTCGCCACGGCGGAACCGCAACCCGACATCTGTAAGCCGCGCTTGTTCGTGGATCGGGCGTTTACGCTGCGTGGAATCGGAACGGTCGTCACAGGCACGCTGAGCGGCGGTTCAATCCGACGCAGCCAGGATGTCTTCGTTCAACCCGGAAATGTTTCAGCTCGGGTTCGTTCCATTCAAAACCATGGCCGCGACGTCGAAATCGCTCAGCCAGGAATGCGCACGGCCATCAATCTTCCGGATTTCTCAATTGGCGAGAACGGAATTCAACGGGGCGACATCATCACCGTCGACAGCCTCAGTAGTCCGCAGGCAACAATCGACGTGCTCCTCGAAAGATCGTCGCGACTAAAGCGAAACTCTCCTGCAGCTCGTCCAATCAAGAACGCCAGTTTCGTTCAAGTTCATTTTGGAACAAGTCGGATCGCTGCGAAAGTCACATTATTGGACCAACCTGCGGTTGGAGCCGGGCAAAGCGCAATTGCTCGATTGCGGCTCGATTCACCGATTGTCGCGCTTGTCGGCGACCGCTTCGTTATCCGCGATTCTTCCGAACAAAGCACCATTGCCGGTGGCACAGTGCTCGATCCGGACGCCAATCGCGCGAATTTCCGCTTTCCTGCGCAGATTCAATTCCTGAGGGCGCGCGCGACCGCCCCGCATGACGTCGATATGTGCGTTCGATCGCAGCTTCAACGTGATCAATGCACCGATTCCAAAACTCTCCTGGTGAAATCGAACTTTAGCGCCGATGAAATTTCTGAAGCGTTGTCCCGGCTGAGCCACGATGGCCAAATCGTGCTGGCGGGCGGTATCATCGCCAGCGCATCTTACTGGCACAATTTGATCAGTAGCGCAGCCACCTTAATTGACCGAGCGCACGAAGAAAACCCGGAACGCCGTGGAGTCGATCTATCGGAGTTTCGAACGGATTTAGAAATCGAGTCCGACAAATTATTTAGCGTAGTAATTTTAGCACTGACACGAAACGGTTTTGTTCGGTTCGAAAATCAAATTGCTCGCGTTACTCACCAGCCGTCGCTGCCGCTGGAATTGCTATCTGTCGCGGAAAACATTCGCGCGGCGCTCTCGGCCAAACGTTTCGATCCTCCCGACCGCAAAGGGCTTTCACAGGATCGAAATCTCCAACAGGCGCTGCGATTCCTAATCGATAAGGGCGAGATCGTTGAAATCACGCGGGAGATCGTTGTTCTTCGCGAGGCTGCCGAACAGATGCAGAAGACCGTTACCGAGTTCCTTTCCGAACACTGTTCCGCCACTGCCAGTCAGCTTCGACAGAAAATTGGCACGACGCGCCGCGTAATTATCCCTTTCCTGGAATATTTGGATCGCACGGGTGTCACCCGGCGGATCGGAGATGAACGCGTGCTCGCGAAGAAATCGGTAGCCGTTAAATTGAGGGATGTCGCACGCGCGCAGCGAACCTGAAGTACATTCGCGGCGCGTATCGCTGCACATCGGAGCTTCGCCGGAAGCGGCGTGGAAGAACGTAGTCCGCCATTGGCTTGAAAGAATTGGCACTCGCATTTTGCAGGCCAAAAAGCCCGCGGCTGTCGTAACGGCGTCTCGCAGCCAGGCGTATTTTTTTCGCAGCCGCCTGCTTGCCGAAGGTAAATCCCTGCTCGCGGTGAAATTTCTCTCGCCGCCGCAGCTGCGGGAACTATTGCTTCGCGACGGTGGCCAGCGCGTGCCGCTGCGCGAGCATCTTCGGCTCATTCTCACCGTCACTGCCGAAGAATTCGCAAGCAAAAGTACCGATGACAAAACAGTACTCGTTGCGAAATCCATCGCTCGAGATGCGGATCGTTTTCTGCGCGCGCTTGACGAACTGCGCGCCGCTGGCTGGACTTTTGATGAGATCGAGTCGCCGGCTTTGCGCGAAATCGCGGCGCGATTCGAACAACGAGTGCATGAGTGCGGCTTCACTTTCGTTCACGACGCTGATCGCGCCGCGCGTGCGCACGCCCAGCCACTGTTCAGCAATTTGCTTTTGTTTGGATTCGACGCGGCGCATTGGCCGCTTTGGCCGTTGCTTCACGCCGCGACACTCCGTGCTGACAAAGCCACCGTTGTTTTGAGCGACCCGCGCGATGAGGCCCGCGATCTCGACGAAGCTTGGGTTGGAACATGGGAGGAAACCTTTGGGCCGGCAGAGGTAATTCCAGGAACCAATGGAGAATCGACAGCCTCATCGGTCGAATCTTTACTGGTTCCGGCCTCGAACGTTCACTTTGTTATCGGTCGTGACACAACCCAGCAAGCACGCGCGATCGTCGCTCTTGCCGCGAAATTCCTGGCCGATTCCCACTGCGAACGCCTCGGCATCTTGTTTTCAGGACCAGGCGCGCTTCCCCGTTTGGTCGCAACATTTCTCGAATCAGCCGGAATTGCTCACAACGATGGCATCGCGCATCTCGCGCCGAGCGCCTTCGACGATGACGCCTGGCGCGCGTGGCTCGAATTGCAACAAACGCCGCGACTAAAGCCTCTGTTTCGGCTGCTTCGTGTTATCGAAGGACGGATTTTCGACGAATTGCCGGTGCTGAAGATAGAAGAAACTCTGCGCCGCGCTTACAACGACATGCTCATCGACGATATCGAGCTGCTGCGTGACTACTGCGCGAACGGTTCTGACTTGCGACATGGCAATGCTGCCGCACGCGAGCTGGAAAAAATCCAGGTTCTGCCAGAGAACGCGACACTCGCTGAATTTCTCTCACACACGCGAACCATCTTTTCAAAGCTCCGCTGGAGAGAACATTGGAATGAACTTGAGCGGCTCAGCCGCAATTGGAGCGATCTGCTGCCGGGGAACTTTTCAAAGAGTTCTTATTTGCGATGGCTGCGGGAACTTCTCGGCGCGCCCACCCTGGAGCGCGACGATCTCGGCTTGCATCCGTACGCGCGCGTCCACCTGCTCGCTTACGGGAACGCGCAGGGCCAGCCTTGGTCGCATCTGATTTTTGCCGGCTTAAACGATGAAGCATGGCCGGCGCTTAACGACGAGCTTGCTTTTATTCGCGACGAGCAGATCGACGAGCTCAATCGCCAGAACAAAACACTGAACCGCCGCGCATCGAAGCGCGGCCGGCAAGGCGAAGGTCATTGCAGCTTGCGCGACGGCAAAACGCTGCTGCTGGGACCCAACGAACAACGACAGATCCGTCGGCGGCAGCTTTTCGACCTGGTGGAATCGGTTAGCACAGGCATCGCCGCCAGTGCGAGCCTCTATTCCGAAGCACTGCCGAGTCGGATCGCGAATCCAAGCGAATTCTTTTCCTGGCTTTACTTCAATACACATGGTCGCGGCGTTTCACAGCAGACGCTCCATTCATTGGAACAGCAAACCCGCGATTGGTTGAAGGATTGGTCCCCGGTCGATGCGCAGAAAGTCGATTCGATTAGCGTTGGCCGAACGGGGTACGCATTCGATGCGCGCCGGCAGTTGCGGCCTGCGGGCGAATATGAATTCGCGCTCCGAAGTCCACTGGATCAGGAAAAATCGCTACGCGTTACCCAGTGGGAACAAGCATTGCGGTGGCCAGCTATCGTCTGGATGGAAATCTTTCTCGGCGTCGAGCCCGACGATGACACCGGCGACACCTGGGCGATTGCAACCGGACAATGGGTCCATCGATGGCTCGCGCACAGCGTCCGAAATGGCGAACACCGAAAGTTTGTCGGCGTAGATCGCGCCGATGAAATCCGCGAGCGTATTTGGAAAGAAGCGCGCGAGTTTCGTGAACGCGTCGCCGCGCTTTGCTCCGGGCGTGGCAAAGTTCTTCCAGATTGGTGGCGCTCCGGCTGGAGTAATGCGCTTTATATTGCCGACTGCCTCGCCGCAAAAGTTTCTGATCTCCACGATTGGTCGGAAATGACAGTCGAGTACTCGCTCGGCGAGCCAAGTTTAATTCCACTCAGCGAGAAAGAGACGTTGCGAGTTTGCGGCCGGATCGATCTGATCCTCGCGCGAGCGAAATCTGACGAGTCCCAAATCGGTTACAAAGATCTTTGGGTTGTCGATTACAAAACAGGACGGCAACGCGGTTTTAGCTTGAAAGAATTGAGAAAGAAAGACACGCCGCAGCGAAAATTTCGAAAGCAGCTAATTGACGGCCGTGGCGTTCAGCTCGCGCTGTATGCGCTGGCGGTACACGCGCTCGGCGCTGAGCATGTTCAACTGACCCTGCTTTCTCCAGCGGAACAGCTCGAGCCGCAGTTTCATTTGGACGACGTGCTCGTACAAAAGGATTTCTGGAGCGAACTGCACCGGATGCAGGAAACGGGCGTTTTCGGAATGCTCGGACCGGTGCACACCGACTTTGGTTTCGCACGGAGTTATCCCCTCGCGACGCTGCCGATCGACATAGATCTGCTCAAAGAAAAATGGGCGTTGACCCATCCAGCATTCGTCCTTGAAGAGGAGGAGAAAGTGAAGTGACTGCGATTGCCGACGAAGCAGCGCGGCAGCGGTTTGCTCGCGAATTAGATCACAACTTTTCGGTCATCGCTTCGGCGGGCTCCGGGAAAACACGCGCGATCACCGATCGGATCGTTGAAATCGCGAGCCGTTCACAGCGTGCGCTCGAATGGCTGCCGCAGCTCGTGGTCGTTACCTACACGAATCGCGCTGCCGATGAAATGCAGCAGCGAACGCGACAGCGAATCCTCGAAGCCGGCCTGCCGTTGGAAACCGTGGAAGCGTTCGGTCGCGCGTTTTTCGGAACGATTCATGCCTTCTGCATGAAACTGCTCGCGACGCATGGACATCATCTCGGTCTGCCGGCAAGACTCGAAACGATTCCCGACAATAATGATGATCTGTGGAACGAATTCGTCCAGCAACAGACGGAGATCGGTCTTTCGTTAGGCGAAGAAAATCGACGTCTGTTGTTACGCTTAATGCAGGCGCGGCAGTTAATGGAGCTTGCGCGAAACCAGGACCGCATCTTCATCCCGCCGCAATCGCTCGGACGCTGTCCGGAATGCGATTTCAGCAAAGTCGAAGCCGCCTTTGAGAGTGCGCAGGCGACGAACATTCCGAAAGCAAAGTCGCAACTGCGTGAATGGCTGCGGCGCTGGCGCGAAACGGATGAGTTTGCGCCGTGGCCACCATGTGCCACGACTGCGAGAGATTTCACCGCGCGCTGGCGCGAAGCGTTTCGGCCGCTACGAGAATGGGCAAGTGCGTGCGCGTCCTGCGTGGCCGTGGAACTGCAACGCGATTATCGCGAGTTCCGGTTAGCTCGCGGCGCAATTACTTACTCGGATCAAGTCGCAATTGCGGCCGAACTGTTGCGTCTGCCAGACGTGGCAAAGCGCATTCGTGAGAAGAATTATCGTGTCATTGTCGACGAAGCTCAGGATACGGATCCGCAGCAATTTTTTGTTTTGCTCGAAATCACGCGGCCAGTGGAAGCTAACGGCGAGTGGCTTCAAACCAAACGCGATGGCCCGCCTTCGCCCGGCTACGGCGCGGCAGGTCCACGCGCAGGGCACTTTTGCATGGTCGGCGATTTTCAGCAGTCGATTTATCGCGACCCAGCTGATCTAAATCAGTATCGCGAGCTTCATCGAACCTTGATTTCAACCGGCGCGGCCGAAGAACTGAGATTCTCCGTAACGTTTCGGCTCGATCAGGCCCAGCTCGATTTTGTAAACGACACATTCCCGAAAATTCTGACCAATACTGAAGGCCAGGTCGAGTTTGTTGAGCTCAGTGCGCGCCCGGAAATTCTGCCGGGCCAGGTAATTCGGTTCGACCTTGGCGGCGACATTGACGCGTCGCACACCGAAACTCGTCGCGCGCAGATCGAAGCTCAATGTTTGGCGAAATGGATTCGGGACGCCGGTTTGCAAAAGCTGCGGGCTAGATGTTGGCGCGAAGTCGCGATTCTCTGTCCGCGCAAAGCCTGGTTACGCGCAATCCGCGATGCATTGCTCGAGCAACAAATTCCGGTCGAAGTCCAATCCGAAAGTGATCGTCAAGCCGAGCATCCGGCGTACGCGTGGCTTACGGCGCTGCTCGCGATCATGGTCGATCCGAATGCGAGCTACGAAATCGTGGGAGTGCTGAGGGAAGTGTTCGGAATCTCCGACGACGAGCTGGCGCGATTTGCTCAAGCCGATGGCAACAAGTTTCAAATCGAGCGAAAAATCAATGGGCGCGGAGTCGTTGCGGACAGGTTGAATTTGCTGAGGCAAGTTCGCGAAATTTTGCCCCATCAGCCACTTTTTAGCGCCGTGCGCGAGATCGTGCGAATGACGCAACTGCGCGAGCGGCTTCGGACTCTGCCGCGCGAAGAATTCGGCAATTCGGCGAACGACCTGGAGAAACTGCTCAGTGCAGCGGCAGCCGCCGAAGCGCGACAGGAGTCGCTGGCCGACTTTGCCTTGACTCTTCGCCGCAATCTCGATGAGGTCCGCGAGACTGAACCGGCGGAAGCCGATGCGGTCCAACTGATCACCGCGCACAAGGCGAAAGGATCGGAGTGGGACACCGTGATTGTGCCTTTTCTGGCGCGTGAGGCGCGGCTAGGTGTGAATATTCGTTATCCGCTGGTCATTGGCGGGGAGCAACCGTTCATCGCGTTCGACCGAAGCGATCGCGCAGATCTGGAGGAAGAGATGAAAAAGGTACAACGGCAGGAAATGGAACGCCTGCTTTACGTAGCGCTCACACGCGCACGCCACACACTAGCGCTCGCGTTCGATGTTGACTTCTTTCGGGGCAAGCGCGGCGTCCACAGCGACACACAACTCAAATGGCTGCAAGGTGACGCAAACGAGGCGAACGCGGAAATCCTGTGGGCTCTTTCGGATGAACCAATGGCTTGCGAGGAAACCGCTGCACGCCACAAGGAACGGGTACCTGAATCGATCGCCGACAGTTTGCGCGGCCTTCAACTTGAGACCGGCTGGGTGGACATCGCGCGGCAGCAAGCGGCGTCTATCATAGAGACAGTCACTCCGAGTGAGTTCGCACCGGAAGAAGAACTGAGCGAAACACCAAGAGCTGTGCAATGGTCCGAGACCGAACCGGAATTGCGACCGCTGCGGATCGATAACCCAGCTACGCGTTACGGAGTTTGGTGGCACGACTTCGCCGAACAAATTCCTTGGTCATCCGAGCTCAAGAACTGGAACGAAACTTTCGAGCGCAATCTTGCAGCGTCGCCAGATCGGGCACGCTCAAGACGCGAATGGCAGCTGTTGCAAAAGCAAATTGAATTGGCCGAGGGACTCGGGCGTCATTTGAAGGACGCGAATTTGGTTCGTCAGGAGATGCCCTTCTTCTGGCGAATGGATGATCGCAAATCCCTGGAAGGGATAATTGATCTCGCGTTCCTCGAAGCAGACACAGAAAAATGGTTCATTTTGGACTGGAAAACCAATCGGCTGGAACCCGATCAGACAGACAAGTTGCGCGTCTCCTATCGACCGCAGATCGCAGCGTATTGGAAGGTGGTCGCGGAAATGACGAAGCGGCCGGTGGGTGCAGGAATTTATTCGACGTCGACCGGGCAGCTCCTCGTTTACAGCGAAAACGAGCTCGGCGCCGAATGGGAGCGCCTCAAAAATTTGCCTGCAAACAATCCCGCTGGTGAGATCGCGGATTCCCGCTAGCAGAGGAGCTCCCGCGCTTGTGAGCGCGTCGCAGGGATCAGCTCTCGCGTTCGCCGCGAATGAATTGCTCGACGCAGCGATAGGCTTCGTCGTCGGTCATTTGGACGGGCGGATGTTTGGAGAAATAGGCAGAGGGCGAATGCAACACGCCACCAATGCCGCGATCAAGCGCAAGCTTGCAGCACCGGATAGCGTCGATGGCCACGCCGGCTGAGTTTGGCGAATCTTCGACGGAAAGTTTCACGTCAATTTCCATCGGCACATCGCCAAAGAGACGGCCTTCCACGCGAATGAAAGCAATCTTGTTGTCGAGTTGCCATGGCACATAATCGCTCGGGCCGATGTGAATATTTTCGTCCGCCAGGCGTTCGCCGATCACCGATTGGACGGCTTCGGTCTTGGAGGTTTTCTTCGATGCCAGGCGGGTGCGATTGAGCATATTTAGAAAATCGGTGTTCCCGCCGGTGTTTAGTTGATATGTGCGAACGAGTTTCACGCCGCGCTTCCGGAAAAGATCTACCATCATTCGGTGTACAATAGTCGCCCCCATCTGCGCTTTGATATCGTCCCCAATGATAGGAAGATTCTTGTCCGCAAATCGTCTCGCCCACTTTGGATCGCTGGCGATGAAGACAGGAATGTTATTGACGAACCCGAGGCCGGCCTCCAGCGCGCAACCGGCGTAAAAGCGGGTCGCCTCTTCCGAGCCGACGGGGAGATAATTGACCATTATTTCAGCGGAGGAATCTTTCAATTCGGCGATGATTTGTTCGCGTGTGGATTCCTTTTCCAGCGGGAGGAATGTACGCAACGGATCCTCATCGCGCATATGCGGAGGGTAGCCATCGAGAACGCAGCCCATCTTCACGATGGCGCCGGTGAGCTTGATTTTCTCACAAAAGGCCTTGGTGCAATTGGGCGGCGAGAAAATCGCTTTGCTGACGTCGAGGCCGACTTTACGGCGGTCGATGTCAAAAGCAGCCACAACCTCGATGTCGCTCGGCCGGTAGAAACCGATTTCCCGGTGCATCAGCCCTATGGCAGAGCCGTTGGCGGAGGAGGCGCCATAAAAGTTAATTCCTTGGACAAGAGAGCTGGCGCAGTTTCCAACGCCGACGATGGCAATTCTTATTTTTCTCATTTCTAAACTGTTAAAGGTGAAAGGCTACCTGAATTAGATTATTCGGAGCAAGACACAAGTTAGGCCGTCTCACAACGATCGGCTGCGCCTGCCAGTAGCCTTAAATATTATAAGCGCGGAATGTGTCCGAAGTCGCGCCAGCTTGCAAGAACTGTTATAAGGGGAAAAGTCACGGGCATTCTTCATGCAAAGAAGGCCCTTGCAAGGAGATAGACGAAATGCGCTTGAAATTTGCAGCCATCACGACCCTGATCGCTGCTTTTTCCGTCTGGTCGCACGCATTTGGGACTCCCATTTACACGATCGAACAGGCGGTCGCCGTCGCTCAAGCGCACAACGCGGAAATCGAGATCGCGAGGAAGAAAGTACAAGGCGCGCACGGCGGCTGGGTCGAAGCGCGCTCGGGATATCTTCCGTCGCTAAGCTCGACGGGGCTGGTCGATAAACGACAACAGCAGACAGAAACTCGACTCCGCGATGAAGATTACAATGCGATAGTGAAGCTCGAACAGAACCTGTACACTGGCGGAGCAGTATCCAGCCAGGTATCTATCGCACGGCTAAATATCGAGAAGCAGAACTATGAGTTGCAGGAGACCGCCAGTCGAGTGGCAATGGATGTGCGGGTCGCGTTTAACGAACTTCTCCTGAACCGGGCAAAGGTGGGTGTGCGCCAAAATTCGGTGAGAGTCCTGGAGGAAGAACTCAAGGGCCAGCAGCAAAGCTTTAGCGCCGGCATTGTTGGTAATTTGAACGTACAGCGCGCCGAAGTGGCTCTGGCTAACGAGCAGCCAGAACTTTTTAACGCCCAAACGCAACTGAAAAATTCCTACCTCCGACTCGGCGACCTTTTCGGCACGGAGGTCCAGCCCAGAGGCGAGACAGCCCCATTTGAGGTTTCGGGAGAATTACAATATCAAGCAAACCATCCCGATCTGAACGATTGCCTAGCGCGCGCGGACGCGAATCGGCCAGTCATCAAAGCCCGGCAAAAGGACATCGAGATCGAGGACCAGCAGTATATCCTCGACCGGAGCGCGATGCGGCCACATATCCGGGCTTTTTCCGGCTACGAAGTTTACAGCGAGCGTGATCCGGATGTCGGTCAGGAGTTTAATTACGGCGGTGTGGTAGGGATAAACGCGACGTGGAATATCTTTGATGGGTTTGCGACCAAAGGTCGCATGCAAGCCACGCGTGCCCGACGCGAAGCAGCTGTGCAAGCATTGGCAGCGGCCAGGCGCTCTGTTGCCTCGGAAGTGCGCAGCGCTTTTTTTGATCTCCAACAAGCTGACCGCGTGCTTGAAATCGAGACAACCAATGTTCAGGCCGCAGATGAATCTCTCGACATTGCGAAAAGCAATTTTGCTGCCGGATTGGGAACACAACTCGACATCCTGCAAGCGGCATCCGATGTCACCCGGACCCGCACTACCCGACTAAGCGCAATTTATTTGCACAACGCGGCCCTTGCCCGTCTGGCGCACGCCTGCGCGAGTTCCACGGAAGCGCTTAATTTTGGATCAAAAATCGAAAATGCGAAGAAGGAAAAACGCGGTGCGGCGCAAGCTGCCGACGTCGCGCGTCCACCGGAAAAGTTAAGTCGACGATGAAGCAACGATCTCTGTTTCTGAGGACGCAATCTGTAGCCGTCGCCCTGCGGACGGCGCGACCCGCACATTTTGAACATGTCGGCTCCAGGCGTCGCACGGGGAAGCAGCTACCAAGAATGCGGCGCGCCAGTTTCAAGCAAGCGTCAGTACGGATTCACCTGTTCGCGGCTGTTTTGACAGCATGTTTCGCGTCTCTGGCCGACGCCATTACACTGGAAAATGTTCTGCAAACTACGCTGGAAAGAAACCCGAACATCCAAGAGGCGAAATCAGGGCTTGAGCAAGCTGCTGGAAAACGGCTGGTCTTTCGTTCCGTCGCCTTGCCTGACGCTGAACTGGGCGTCCCGGCAGGCGTTCAGGCCGGTCACCGTGCCGGTGAAAGCGGAGTAAAAGGCTTTGCCGTGGGACGCGGCGTCTTGACCCAGACGCTGTTCAACGCGGGTCTGCCCGCTTCTCTGCGGCGGGGCGATGTCGAAGTCTTGATTGCACAACAGCAATTGAACGTGGCTGTCGTCGAGCAGTTACACGCAGCGCGCCTGGCGTTTTACGCCGCCCTCTACAATCGATCGTTGGAATCCCTCCGCAGGGAACAACAGCGACGGCTGCAGGAGAACGTAACTACTCAAAAAAACCGGTTCGAAGCCGGCCTGACTGATAAGACTGCGCTTGCAAGTGCAACGGTTCAGGCGTCTGAATTGGACACGCGAATTGAAGGCGCGCATCGCACCTATTTGGACGCACGCTTGCAATTGGCCCTGGCAATGGGGATCGATCCAGCAAAGGCATCGCAGCCCGAGCCTGAAGGCGAACTACACTCCATCCCGATGCGCGTCGATGTTGATTCCGAAACAGCGGCGGCTCTTCAAAGGAGAGCTGATCTTAAACTCGCGCGGCTGTTTGTGCGCGCCGCCAACGAGGATCAACGAATCATCGAAGCCGACTATTATCCCGCCGTGATCGGTAGCCTTCCAGGCGAGTACGTCCCGGTCACAGGGATTCATCGCGAAGGTTCTACAAGCAAGACACAGGATTTTATTGGGTCGGAGATTCGCGAGAAGGCGGCGTACACGTGGCGCGTCGTTGATAACGGCAAAGTAAATGGCGCGGTTCTTAAGGCTCGTTCAGCGCGAGAGATAAACGAATTAACGTGCCGGAAACTGGAGACGAATATCCCTCGCGAGCTTTCGCGGATCGCGAACGATCTTAAGACAACAGAGATTCGCGAAAAATCCCTCGCCTCCGCAACAGCTGCCGCCGAGGAAAGCGCGCGCGCGGTGCAGCAAAATCTGGCCAGCGGTCTGGCATCCCCGCTCGAGTATCGGGTTACTCAAAATTTCTTTCTGGAGACCAAGAGCGGACTGTTAGATGCGATCTATCAGCACAATCTCGCCATGGCCGAATGGGACCGCGCCACGGGACGCTATTTTCAATTTTCTGACGACAATACGAAGTCGCGCTAAACGCAATAAGGCGGCTACAAGAACTGCTCGGACCTTGCAGCACACCGTTTGGCGATCTTTAATTCCCTTTCGCTGATCGAACGAGCGTTTCCGCTGCGGTGTCTTGGAAATTACATCCTCGAACCTCTGCCAACAGGCTCGGATGAGGCTGAAAACGCTAAGATCCCAGTTTATTGCAAAGAAGCATCACGAACACCACACTAGTTCTCCGAATTGAAATTACCGGAATCAAAAAGACTCTTGTTGGGCGGTGGAGCAGCATTCGTGCTCCTTTTCGCGCTGACATATTATTTCCTGATGCCGGTGGCGGAAGTGGTCACAGTACGCCGCGGTACCGCCATCTCTGCAGTTTATGGGACAGTGCGGATCGAGCCGGCGTTTGTGGTGCGGGTTCGAGCGCAAAATGACGGCTTCATCCGATTGGCTGAACCTTTCTCGGCTGGGCGCGGCGCAATTGGCAAGAGCGTTGAGAAAGGACAGTTGCTGGCAACAATCGCCGACGAGGAAACTTCCAGAGAACTGAAGCAAGCCCGCGCCGATTTGCAGGCGGCGATCGACCGGGCGGCTCTGCCGCTCCCGTCTTCGGAATTGCTCAAAGCAGCTGAAGACAATCTGCAGCGGCTCGAAAAGGTCGTCGGCTCGGGAAACGTGCCCGCAGTCGAATATCAGAAGGCAAAAAGCGAAGCGAACCGGCTGCGCGGCGCAGTGGAAGCCGAGCGGATCGAGCGCGACCGCAATCTCAACTCGCTGGGAGAAACAATGAAGAAACTAGAGGCCCAGATGAAGAACTCCGAAGTTCGCGCGCCGATCGACGGCGTTCTCACGAACGTCCAGACCATCGATGGCGAACTGGTTTCAGACGGCAACGAGCTTTTCACCGTTTCGTCGCACAAGAATTACGTTCGCGGCGAAGTAAACGAAGAAGATGTGGGTGAAGTGAAACCGGGAATGAAGGCGAAACTGCAATTGTATGCCTATCGGATGAAGACTTTCACCGCGCGCGTTTCCTCAGTTCAACCTGCGGCCGATCCAACGACGCAGCGCTACACCGTTGTGCTGGAGATGGAAAATCCGCCGGACAATTTGATGGTCGGAATGACTGGCGAGATGAACATCATTACCGGCACACATCAACATGCTCTTTTGGTGCCGACGCGTGCCCTCCTCGTCGATCAAGCGTTGGTGGTGAGACACGGCATCGTGGAGACTCGCACGGTTGGCATTGGCTTTCGCACCCTCGATTTTACAGAAGTAACGAGCGGCCTGACGGAAGGCAGTCATGTGATCGTTTCGGACCAGGATAAATTCCACCCCGGCGAAGCAATACGGCAACGGATGGTCAATCCCCCGCCGCAGCCGAAGGAATCGTGACTCCGGCGCTTTACATTGCCCTGCGTTTTTTGACGCATCGCAAGCGGGCATTGCTTCTGAGCCTTAGCGGGGTCGTTTTCGGAGTTGCGATCTTTATCTGCACGCAGGCGCAGACCCAGGGCTTCGCCCGCTACTTCATTGACTCAACCATCGGTAGCAATGGCGCGCTGGTGATCAGATCGCGTTTTCGACCACGCTACGAACCACTCATGGTTTCCGCGAAAGGCTCCAAAGGAAGTGTGGGACACCGTCTCTATTTTGAAGGCATCACTAACGCCAATGAAATCATGCGGGTGAGCAGGCAATTTTCTAATGTGGTTTCATGTTCCCCAGTCTTGCGCGGGACGGTGAGTGCCCGTGCCGGATTTGAAAACGCGACTGTCGATCTTTACGGCATCGACCCGGCTCTGCACGCGCAAACGACGGATATTCTCCACCAATTGATTGGCGGAAATTTTGATGATTTTCGAAACAACACCAGTTCCATCATTATTGGTTCGCGCCTGGCAGAGTTACTTCAGGCCGGTGTCGGTGATACTGTGCAATTGCTTGCCCCCAATGGCGAGTACTGGCGCTTCACCGTTGCAGCGATTGCTCGTGCAGGCATCGGCTCGATTGACTCAACCCGCGTTTATTCGCATGCCAGAGTCGCACAGGCCCTCCTGCAACAACCGTCCGGTGCAACGATGATCATATACAAACTGCGAAATCCCAACCGTGCACCCGCTTTGGCCAGTCGTTTCGAAACGCTCTTTCAGCATAACGCCACGAGCTGGCAGGACCGCGAGGAGAGTACGCTCCAACTTTTTCTGACCCTGAGAATGTCCGTCGCGATTACCGTTTCTTTGATTATCCTGCTCGCCGGCTTCGGCATTTTTAATGTTCTTACGATGTCGGTGCTCGCGAAAATAAAGGAGATCGCGATTTTGCGTTCAATGGGTTATCGGCGCGTCGACGTTTCTTTAATTTTCTTGTGGCAGGGCGCGTTGATCGCTGCGGCGGGATCGTTGCTCGGCTGTTTACTGGGTGCATTAATGACCTGGGGTGTCTCGCACATTCCCATTCGTCTCCGCGGTTTGTTGTACACGAATTACTTTTTAGTGACGTGGGATTGGAGGCACTACGTATTTGCGACGTTGCTCGCGATCCTCGCCGTTTTCATCGCCAGTTACGTCCCCGCGCGTCGCGCTGCCGAATTGCCGCCGGTGGTTACTATTCGCGGCTCAAGATGAACTCAGGAACCTGTCTTAGTTGCGAAGGCATCGAGCGTTATCTCGGCGAAGAGGAAGAGCGAGTGCATGCTCTCCGGGGCGTTTCACTCGATGTTGAGCCCGGTAGCGTCCACGCGGTGGTCGGTCCGTCTGGATGCGGCAAAAGTTCATTGCTCTACATTCTTGGACTGCTTGATCTACCCAATGCTGGCCGCGTTTCAATCGAATCGGAGCCAGTCTCCCAACTGAGTGATGACGAGCTCGCGCATAAACGGAGCAAGTTCATTGGCTTCATCTTTCAATTCCATTTTTTGATGGAGGATTTCACGGCGCAGGAGAACGTGATGATTCCGATGCGCAAACTGGGGCAACTTTCCGACAATGAGATGCGCGAACGCGCTGCCGTGCTGCTCGAAGCGGTAGGTTTGGGCGATAAATTACGGAGGCCCAGTCGTCACCTTTCCGGAGGCGAACAACAACGAGTCGCCATCGCGCGCGCGCTGGCCAACGATCCACGTATCATTCTGGCCGATGAACCAACCGGCAACCTCGATACTGCCAACTCTGAGCGCGCCTTTGAATTGCTTCAAAATATTGTTCAAGAAGGCGGCAAAGCCCTGCTCCTGGCCACGCACAATCCCGTCATCGCCGAAGCCTGCGATTGGATCCACGAGATGAAAGACGGCCTGATCATCGCCAGCCACCCGCGGGGCGCGAGAACTTCGATTTCTTAAATCGATCAATCGCAACCGAAGCCGGGACAGTTGGCAGCTCGCGCCTCCACCGTTAACCTCGCGGGCGATGGAGAATATCCTGCCAATCCTAATCGCGGATGCGCCCGAGGCCTTGATTGAGCTGTGTGGAGTGAATTTACTCGAACGTTTGCTCCGCATTTTACAGCGGCTCGGATTTCGCAGCGCTATTGTTCTTTCCGCAACACCCGAAATCATCCGAGCCGAATTAGGGAAACATTCGTGGGCACGCGAACAGGTAGTTCTCGACCTTGTCCCACGCGCAAATGAACCTTTGACTGCGCAACTGCTTGTGGAACAAATCCCGTCGGACCGCTTCTTGATAATACCGGGACATATTTATTGTGACGCTCGTTTGCTTGCCTCTCTTTGCGCGAAACAGTGTCCCACCGCACTTGTCGATTCCGATCCGCCGGCATTCGCGCGATCTTTAATCCGGAATCCGTGTGGACCGGCGTTGGTCACGAAAGATTTTCTCTCTACGTTTTCGTCTGCCGCGCCTTTCTTCGGAGAACTCAAAGACAAGATTGACGTCCGGAAGATCGACATCGTCGACGCGGCGGAGGAGAATGATTACATCGTCCCCATGAGGCGGCGGGTGCGGCCGGTTTGTTTTCCGGCGCCGTCCGAACAGAATCACAGTTTGGCTGAGCGCGTCGTCCTCGATTCCGCTCAAAAGGGAACGCTCGACTTACCAGCTTATCTGCATGCGCCGATCGAAACGGCAATCATCTCACTTCTTTGCAAGACGCGAATCACACCGAATCAAATTACAATTGCAGGGTTCATTATCGGATGCAGCGCGACGGCAGCCTTGGTGTTTGGCCGGGTCGGGCTTGGAATTCTCGCAGCTCTCATATTTGGCATCGTCGATGGACTCGATGGAAAGCAGTCGCGCGTCAAAATCGAAACAACGGAGCATGGGAAGTGGGAACATCATCTCGATTATTTGATCGAAAACTCGTGGTGGGCAGCGATCGCTTTCCATTTGTGGCGAAGCGGCCAATTTCCGGCCGCGTTCTATTTTCTCG
>Ga0209265_1000009_pt1 | contig 41773 bp, 38 predicted proteins | sample GraSoiAngelo_103_FD_185872 | JGI IMG/M metagenome (GOLD analysis project Ga0209265, IMG submission 185872) | Grasslands soil microbial communities from the Angelo Coastal Reserve, California, USA - 14_0903_05_20cm (SPAdes) (version 2) | ecosystem: Environmental > Terrestrial > Soil > Grasslands ...
TGCCACTGGAGAAATTGCTCAAGTTATTCCTGAGCAAGCATGCCCACCTGGCCCTGGTGGTGGATGAATTTGGCGGCACAGTCGGCATGGTGACAATGGAGAACGTCCTCGAGGAGTTGGTTGGTGACATTCAGGACGAATTCGATTTTGAAAAGGAAGAGTTTCGTAAGATCAATGCAAACGAATTCACTGTGGACGGCGCGCTGGGCCTTTACGAATTGAACGAGCTTGCGAAACTAGAATTGGAGAGCGCAGACGTGAGTACCGTCGGCGGTTACGTCACGCACCTGCTTGGTCACCTGCCGAAGCAAGGCGAACAGGTCAAGATCGACAACTATATCGTTACGGTTTCTCAAAGCGACGGTCGCCGTGTAAATCAACTTCACTTTAAGAAATTGAGCGGCAACACGGCAGCGACAGTCCCCGCGTCTGGCAAGGTATAGTCCTATCCCGCTGTCCCGTCTTTGCGTGAATGCAGGCAAATCCGGTTGCCGTCCGGATCCGCAATCCATGCCATCCAGCAGACGCGTGTCTCAACAGGCTCGATGAGGACTTTGACGCGGTGTCTGCGGCAAATATCAATTGCGGCGCGAACGTCGTCCACCGCTAGCGCGACGCAGGCCGGCCCACTCCAGTCCCATTCAGGATGGCGTTTATGTCCCGTGCCGTTGAGACTGAAAGTCAACGGTTCGGTGGCGAACTCGCTCCAGAAATCATTCCACTCCTCTCCGCGCTTGAGGCCAAAAAGCTTCTGATAAAAGGCCCGGGCTCGGCGAATGTTTTTCGTGTTATACATCACGAAATCAAGCGCTCGAACGGGAATCGCAGCCGGACGCGATGAGATCTTTTTCTTTCTCATGGGTCGCCTATGCAATCGCAGCTTGCAATTTCGCCAACAGCGCCGGTCGGCGCCGCAGTTGAGCGGTGAGAGCTTCAATTGCGCGCAAGGTGGGGGGGCTAATGTGATGTTCCATTCCCTCTACATCATGATAAATGACGCGATCGTCGAGGCCAAGCAGTCCCAGAAAATCAGTCAGAAGTTTATGCCGCTGGGCGATTTTATGGGCCAGGCTCTTACCGGCTGCAGTCAAAATAAGTCCGCGATACTTTTCGTATTTCAGAAGACCCTCGGCGTCCAGTCTCTGAACCATATTGGTCACGCTTGCCTGGGAAATTCTTAAGGCGGCCGCGATGTCCACCACGCGGGCGTATCCTTTTGAGTTAATCAGTTCCAGGATGCGTTCCAGGTAATCCTCGACCGCTGTGGAACTGCCGAGCGCGGAGTAGGACGTTTTGCGGCGCATGCTTCGAAAAATATGATTCAGGACAAAATAGTCAAAGAGATAAATAATTGATGATTGACAGAATCATATTGTTATCCAACTAAATTAGGTCAGACTAATGTTCAAGACCAAGCTTACTCATCAGTGAAGGTCTCGAAAAAGAAACGGCTAGGGAAAGTGATGACGCAACGCGACGGCACAATTGCAGCAAAATCTCATGTAGCCTGGCGGAGAACCGCCGGCGAGGTTTCCCTGCCGGAAGTCCACCGCAGCATCGCCGTTCCGACGACGGCTTCATTTTGGCGCAAACTGGCGGCTTTCTCCGGCCCGGGGTTCCTCGTGGCGGTCGGCTACATGGATCCGGGCAACTGGGCCACCGATCTGGCTGGAGGGGCCCGGTTTGGTTACTCGCTTCTGGCTGTCATCATGATCTCCAATTTGATGGCCATCCTGCTCCAGCATTTGTGCATCAAACTCGGGGTGGCCACGGGCCGCGACCTTGCCCAGGCCTGTCGCGATCACTACTCGACACCGACCGTCTGGCTTCTCTGGGTTCTTTGCGAGCTCGCCATCGCTGCTTGCGATTTGGCGGAGGTTGTCGGCTCGGCCATCGGGCTGCAGCTTCTCTTCGGAATTCCGCTGGTGTGGGGTTGCATCATTACTGCGTCCGATGTGCTCCTGGTGTTGTATCTGCAAACAAAAGGCTTTCGCTATGTCGAGGCTATTGTGATCACTCTTATCGCCACCATCGGAGGTTGTTTTGCCGCTGAACTGATCTTTTCCAAGCCCAGCCCGACTGGCATCCTCCTGGGGTTTATTCCCAATCCAGGCATCGTCGCAAATCAGGAAATGCTTTACGTCAGCATCGGCATTCTTGGCGCGACTGTGATGCCCCATAATCTTTACCTGCACTCGTCCATCGTGCAGACGCGCAAGTTCGAGCAGACGCCGGAGGGCAGGCGCGAGGCGGTCAAGTTCGCCACCATCGATTCTAGCGCCGCGCTTATGTTCGCTTTGTTCGTCAACAGCGCGATCTTGATACTGGCAGCCGCGGTTTTCCATTGGTCGGGGCACCAGGAGGTCGCGGAAATTCAGGACGCCTATAAGTTACTCAGCCCGCTGTTGGGCGTCGGCGTGGCTAGTGCCCTTTTCGCGGTGGCCCTGCTCGCTTCCGGACAAAACTCGACCCTGACTGGCACGCTCGCCGGGCAGATTGTGATGGAAGGTTTCTTGAATTTTCGCATCACCCCATGGCTGCGCCGGTTGATTACGCGACTCATCGCGATCGTTCCCGCGGTGTTCATCATCGGTATTTTCGGTGAAGGCAAGACTACGGAATTGCTCGTTGCCAGTCAGGTCGTATTGAGCATGCAGCTCGGTTTTGCCGTTTGGCCTTTGATGCGGTTTACGGGGGAAAAGGCGAAAATGGGCGAGTTTGCCAACCGTCTCTGGGTGAAAATTCTGGGCTGGACGGCCGCCGGCATTATCATTGTGCTTAACGTGAAGCTGCTCTTCGATATTTTTATACCAGACGCGGTTCGTAAGGCATTCTATGGGTTCATCGGTTTGCCGATGCCTGAATAAAATGACGAAGGCCTAATGACGAATGACGAAGGAATGACAAAATCCGAAGCTCGAAACGCGCGCGCGCAAGATTTATCTTGGAACGGCAGCCTCATGCGGACTGTTTGCGAGCAGCAGCCGGAGAGTAAGCTAGCGATTTATTTGTGGTTTTTCGCCATTCGAGCTTCGGATTTTATTCGTCATTCGTCATTCGAATTTCGTCATTTTTGTCATGTATAAACATATCCTTATTCCGCTCGAGAACAGCCCAGCCGATGAGACCATTCTCACCCATATCAAGCCTCTTGCACGAATGGCCGGTGCGAAACTGCTCCTCGTTCATGTGGCCGATGGCTGGGTGGCACGCAATTTCGATCAGCTCAAACTCGCCGAGAGCGAAGAGATGAAACAGGACCGGCTTTACCTGGAAAAACGCAGCCGTGAACTGACCGCGGAAGGCTTTTCCTGCGACGCCGTCCTGGCGTTGGGCGAGCCCTCGGACGAGATCATCAAACTTGCTCGGGAGAAAAATGTCGATCTCATTGCGATGACGACGCACGGCCACCGTTTCATCAGCGACATACTTTACGGGGCGACTGTCGACAAAGTGCGCCACGAAGTGGAGGTGCCGGTGCTGCTGTTGAAAGTACAACGCTAGCTGAATGACGAATCTCCAAGACATCTCGATCTTCGCAGGCGTTTGTTCGTCATTCGAACTTTGTCATTAATTCGTTATTCGACATTCGTGCATCGTCATTCTATGGACGCTCGTGAAAGTTCTTTTTCTCACCAATGAATATCCTCCGCACATCTATGGCGGTGCGGGCGTTCACGTCGGCTATCTTTCGCGTGAACTGGCGAAGATGATGCCGGTGGAAGTTCGCTGCTTTGGCGACCAGCACATTGAAGAAGGCAATCTCAAGGTCACCGGCTACAAGGTTGATACAAGCGATTTCAGTTGCCCAAAGCCGCTGCGCTCCGTTTTCGGCGCCGTGCGGCGGTGCACCGACTTCAATACTACCAACATCGATGCCGATCTCGTGCACTGTCACACTTGGTACAGCCACTTCGGCGGGATCTTAGCGAAAAAGAATTACGGAATTCCCCTCGTGATCACAGTCCACTCGCTGGAGCCGCTTCGACCCTGGAAGCGCGAACAGCTCGCCGGTGGCTACGATTTTTCGCTTTGGGTTGAAAAGACGGCGTTGGAAATGGCTGACGCGATTATTGCTGTTTCTCGCGAGACCAAGGACGACATTGAGCGATTGTTCGATGTGGCCCCCGCGCGCGCGCATGTGATCCACAACGGAATCGATCTGCAGCAATACCGGAAAGTCGATTCGAGCAACGCGCTCAAGCACTACGGCATCGATCTAAACGTACCGTATCTGCTGTTCGTCGGTCGGATCACCCGGCAGAAAGGATTCCAACACCTGCTGCGCGCAATCCCATTCATGAATCACGGTTTCCAAATCGTCCTTTGCGCCGCCGCGCCGGACACGCCGGAGATGGCAGAAGAAATGAAAACCGCAGTGGAAGCCGCAAAAGCGCAGCGGCCGGGAGTCGTCTGGATCAATGAAATGGTGGATCAAACGGCGACCCGCGAACTTTACTCGCACGCAGCGGTATTTGTTTGCCCTTCGATTTACGAACCGTTCGGCATTATCAATCTTGAGGCAATGGCGTGCGAAACCGCGGTGGTTGCCAGTGCCGTTGGCGGAATCAAAGAAGTCGTTGCCGATGGCGAGACCGGATTCCTGGTTCCACTAGAACAAACGAAGGAAGGCTCATTCGAGCCGGCAAACCGCGAAAAATTCGCGCGAGATATCGCTAAGCGCGTCAATCAGCTAATGAAAGATCCACAATTACGCGAAAAATTCGGCAAAGCCGGGCGCAAACGAGTGGAGGAAAATTTTAGTTGGACGTCAATCGCACAAAAAACGAAAGCACTTTATAAGACGCTGGTGTCAGGCGGAGAAAGGATCGGCTCCCTGAAGCAGGCCTCGTAGCCTAGAGTTGCTCGATTTTGTAACCGCGTTTTTGGAGCAGGGCGATAACGCCGCGAGGCCCGGCGAAATGCAGTGCGCCTGCGACGATCAATGTCGGTCTTCCCGATCTGATTGCCGTTTCGATTCTCGGGCTCCACCTTGCGTTACGCCGATCCAGCAACCGCCACGAAACCGTCGGAGCCTCTTTCATTTCACCGGTGTGTATCGCATTAAGGCGAGCAGCATCACCGACTTTCCATGCTGACGCGTCTTGTCGAAACTGCCCTGCCTCGTCCTTTGCGTGGATTATAGCTTGCAGCAGGACCACTTCGCCTTCTGCGTCGAACATGTCGGAAAAAACACGGATATGCTCGTCCGCTGTTTCGAGACCGCCAGTGAGCTTACCATAGTAGCGCGCTCGCTGTGCAATATAGCTATCGACGCCCCAGCGGTAATCCGGGTTACCGAGAGTTGGATTTCGCAACATCATGGCGATGGCCCAGGGACGAAGATGATGCCAGTCGTTCATTCTGCTGAGTGTGATCTTGCGCAAATATTCGTAGGTCTTTGGATGTATTTTGCTCTGAACCAATTGGTCGCTGGGAAGTTTTGCAGCTTCCCTGAGTTTTTCTCCAAAGGACTCATCTTTAGGATCGATCTCAAACCAGACTTGCTGGGGTTGTTTGATCGCTTCTTCGATGACCGGCGTCCGAAAATAATCGGATGCCTGCAACGCAGGAACGGAGCCGAGGAGATAAAATGGGGCCCGGGCGTTCGTGACTCGCCAGAGACAGTGTTTGCCATTCGAAGCCAGCTCACCAGATGCAAGCCGCTAGACAGCGAGAAGAATGCATCCGCTGGCGGCGATACTGCGCGTGATTCTCGATCGACGCGGCATAAATACTTCTCCGGTTTTTCCGGACTAGAGTTGCTCGATTTTGTATCCGCGTTTTTCCAGCAGCTTTATGACGCTATTCGGACCGGAGAAGTGTAGTGCACCAGCGACGATTGCAGTCGGCTTGCCGCTTTTCAGTTCCGCTTCGATCCGCGGAACCCATTTGGTGTTGCGGTTATCGACAAAACGCGCAGCGATCCAGGGAGCCTTTGTCCGGAGGCGGGTGTCACCTGCCCAAAGCGCATCGGTATCGCCTTTGCGCCATGCCTTGTGCATCCTGCTGAATTCTTTCTCGGCGTTCCTGGGCTCGTCGAGAGCGTCGCGCAGAATGAATTCGCTATCGCGATCTGACAACCCACCCATGACTGCCACGTGTTCATCGACTGATTCGAGGCCGGCAATCTCTTTTCTCTCTTTTCCGGCGCGGTCGACGAAATAATTGTCCAGCCCGTGCGAGAGAGAGCTTTTAGTATATGTCGCCGGGCCGACGAGATGCTGTGCAATCCACCAGGGTTTGTAGCCCATCTGGCTGTCGAAGCCCCTGACGTGTTCCCGCCTGCCCTGACGTTGATCGGCCTCAACAGTCAAAATATTCTGGCGGAGCCAGGCCAAAAGGTCAGGGTGAATCTTTGAGCGGATATCCTGTCCGCGAGGATATTTCCCCGCTGCCTCAAATTTCTTTTCGAATTCGACATGTCGACTCGGATCGAATTCGAAGAGGAAGCGCCTGCTATTTTTTAACGCGATCTCGTACGGCGCCGGGAGTGGATAATCTTTTTTGCTGAGCGCGTGGATTGAGCCCACCAGATAAAATGGCGCCTTCGCGTTGGTCACGCGCCAGACACAACTTTTCGGATGCTTTTGAGCCGCGCGAACAGGGACCGCGAGCAGGAGGGTTAAACCGAGCAGGAGCGAGATGATCCAACAGGAGGGAATACGTCGGCAAGACAAAAACATTTCCGGTGTTTAACGAAAAAAAACGCTGCGTCAATTTAATTTCACATCGAGATTGCCACCCGCAGACGCAGATTCACGCGATTTGAGATTGGAGATGTTTTCGATACTATAACGCAACCATGGTCCTCCCAGTGAAACGATGGTTCGCGATCGGGTTCCTGGTCGGTGTCATCGCTATAACACAAACAACCGCACTTGCCGCGGACGACTGGCAGATCATCAAGGTTAGCGGCCAGGATTATTTGAGCGTCGATAATGTCTCGCGGTTTTATGGATTGCCCGCGGGCATCGCCGCTTCCGGCGAAAAAGTAGAATTCGAGGCGGCGAAGAATCCGCTGGAATTTGTCAGCGGCAGCCGCGAGGTGATGATCAACGGCGCGCGGAGTTGGTTGTGTTTTCCGGCGATCGAACAGAATGGAAAGCTTCTCGTCTCACGCACTGATGTAGCCAAAACAATTGAGCCGCTGGTGCGCCCGCACCGTGTCCCAAACGTCGGCAAAGTTCAGACTATCGTTGTGGATCCGGGACACGGCGGTTACGACAAGGGTCAGGTAAGTCGTTACGGTTACGAGAAAGATTTTGCTCTCGATGTAGCGCGAAAGCTGCGCCCGCTGTTACTGTCGAAAGGACTGCGCGTGATCATGACGCGCGAGGGCGATTACTTTGTTCCTCTCGAAGTCCGGGCACAGATTGCCAACAAGGCGCGTGACTCGATTTTCGTCAGCATTCATTTCAATGCTTCGAATGACGATCGGAACGCCACGGGCTTTGAGATTTTTTCATTTACCCCGCGTGGAGCGCCATCCACGTCCGACAGCGCAGTAGCTCCAAGTGCTCTCAGCACCCAACCCGGGAGCGCTGTCGATGCGCAAAGCTTGGCGCTCTCAGCATGCATCTATCATTCTCTGCTGGGCCACATCCCCGAGTATGACCGGGGCATCAAGCGCGCGCGCTTTGCTGTTCTGCGATTGACGAAGGTGCCGGCTGTGCTGATCGAAGGCGGTTTTCTGACAGAGCAGGGACAGTGCAAGTTGATTGCGCAAAAAGAATGGCGCGCAAAGCTTGCACACGCCATCAGCGTCGGGATCGAAAGTTATCGCGCATTGGGAATCAAGAAGCAGCCGCCGCTGCTCGTCGCGGACTATCGCAAACAGGTCAAATCGGCGCCGGATGAATTCGCGGTTCAGGACGCGGAATTGAAAGAAGCAGATACAAGTATAGTCAACCTGGTTGGTCAGTCCGCGTTCCCTGCGCCGCAGCAGGCGCCGACACCTTCGCAAAGAATGTCTCTCGAATCCGCCCCGATTGTCCCGTGACGTAGCGATACCCCTCCGCGCCGGCATCGGGATTGGCTTCTGGGTAGGCGATCAATGACACGATTTTTTGATTGGGTTTGCCCGCCTGATTGAATACAAACTTAACGAAAGGACCAACCTCATGAAAAAACTAATTAGCTACACCCTAATAGCGCTCTGCGCGACGATCGCGATATCATTCGCCGCATCCGACAATAACAAAGACGCGATTATCTCCAAGGAAAAAGCGGCCTGGCAAGCGTTCAAAGACAAGAAACAGGACGACTTCAAGAAGCTCGTTTCCGCAGATCTCGTCGCTGTTTACAGCAACGGAATCCTAACCTTGCAAAAAGAATTGGACGCAATGGCAAAGACGGAGATGCAATCGTTTGACTTGAGCGATTTCAATGTCGTCTTTCCGGATCCCGGCACCGCCATCATCAGTTATAAGGCGAAGGTTCAGTCCACGTCGGAAGGCAAGGACACGTCCGGCAGTTATAATAACGGTTCCGTCTGGCGGATGATAAAAGGTCAGTGGCAAGCCGTCTTTCACTCTGACATGAAAGAAGAATCGGCTACGCAACCCGCCGAATAGAATCTCGTCAGCAGTTTCGCTACAGGCGCGGCATCCCCGATTGGGTGTCCGCTGTAGTGGCAGCCATGTCGGCTGCATGGGCGTTCGGAGGCGACACACCTGTGGCTACCATTGACTTCGCAAGTACGAGTCCTATTCTGACCAAGAAGCAAACTGCGGGGGAGCCGCAATGGCTGAGAGTCTGGTCCCGCGACGGCGGGAGTGGAGACCCCTTGAACCTGATGCGGGTAATGCCGCCGAAGGGAGCGAGGGTCCGATGCCGGACTGGTGATGTCAGCCATGCGCGCGATCGCGCATGGTTTTTTGTTTTATGATGTCATTCCGAATGCAATGAGGGACCTCCCCAAAAGCACACTTACTCATTCATGATTGCGCCCAAAGACTCGATTGATTCACAAAGCACAGAAACGCCTTTGCCAAACGGAGCGAGCGGGGCGAGCGACATAGAAGGTAAAGCCGCGACGGCTAGCGGCGAGAGAGACGGGCGTCGATCGAGTTTCAATTCCAAAAAGACTTACGTCGCGGGCAAATTGCATACGGATATTCGCGTCCCGTTCCGGGAAATCTCGCTCGCACCGACGAAATCGATCAGCGGCCAGATCGAGGGTAATGCGGGCGCCTCGCCCATAATTCTCCAGAACGAACCAGTGCGCGTGTACGACACGAGCGGCCCGTGGGGTGATCCCGATTTTCATGGCCATGTCACGCAAGGCCTGCCAGCGTTGCGTACGAACTGGATTCGCGCACGCAGAGATGTGGCGGAATACGAAGGACGACTCGTTAGGCCAATTGATGACGGATATCTCTCGGAAGTTCATGCGTTTTCGCAGCAGAAACGCCGAACATCCAACGCCCAACGTCCAATGCCGAACGGAAACGGGAGTGATGAAAAACTCTCAACTCTCAACCCTCAACCATCAACTTTGCCGAGGCGTAAGCCTTTGCGCGCTTCGGCAAACCACCCAGTCACCCAGCTTTGGTACGCTCGCCAGGGAATCATCACGCCGGAGATGGAATTCATCGCGATTCGCGAAAACGGACACACCGTAGCGGCGGGCGCTGACCGCGGTGCTGCAGCCGACGGCAGCGGCTATAACGGAATCGAACCGGCGATACGATTCCGCAACGACCTGGATCAACAACATCCCGGCGAATCGTTCGGCGCAAACATCCAGCCTGACATCACACCGGAATTCGTCAGGCAAGAAGTAGCGCGCGGCCGCGCAATCATCCCCGCCAACATCAATCACCCGGAATCCGAGCCGATGATCATCGGCCGCAATTTCCTGGTAAAAATCAACGCCAACATCGGCAACAGCGCCGTGGCATCGTCGATCGAAGAAGAAGTGGAGAAAATGCGTTGGGCAACGAAATGGGGCGCCGACACCGTGATGGACCTCAGTACCGGAAAAAATATTCACGCAACGCGCGAATGGATCATTCGCAATTCGCCCGTGCCAATCGGCACCGTGCCGATTTACCAAGCGCTGGAAAAAGTCGGGGGCCGCGCGGAAGAACTGACTTGGGAAATTTATCGCGACACGCTCATCGAACAGGCGGAGCAGGGGGTCGATTATTTCACCGTGCACGCCGGCGTCCTATTACGCTTCATCCCTTTAACGGTTAAACGCGCGACAGGGATTGTTTCTCGGGGAGGGAGCATCATGGCCAAGTGGTGTCTGGCGCATCATCAGGAAAGTTTTCTCTACACGCATTGGGACGAAATCTGCGAGATCATGGCCGCGTACGACGTCAGCTTTTCCATCGGCGATGGCCTGAGGCCGGGCAGTATTGCGGATGCAAACGACGAGGCGCAGTTTGCCGAGTTGTACACGCAGGGCGAGCTGACCCGGCGCGCGTGGGCGCAACACGTGCAAGTGATGAACGAAGGCCCGGGCCACATTCCCATGCACATGATCAAGGAGAACATGGAAAAGCAACTCGAGTGGTGTGACGAAGCGCCGTTCTACACGCTCGGTCCGTTAACCACCGATATCGCGCCCGGCTACGATCACATCACCAGCGCAATCGGCGCGGCGATGATCGGCTGGTACGGCTGCGCCATGCTTTGCTACGTCACGCCGAAGGAACATCTCGGTTTGCCTAACAAAAAGGACGTCAAAGACGGCGTGATTGCTTACAAAATCGCTGCGCACGCCGCGGATTTAGCGAAGAGCCATCCCGGAGCGCAATATCGTGACAACGCAATCAGCAAAGCCAGGTTCGAATTCAGGTGGGAGGATCAATTCAATCTCTCGCTCGATCCCGAAACCGCGCGCGAGTTTCACGACGAAACGTTGCCGGCGGAAGGGGCAAAGACAGCACACTTTTGTTCGATGTGCGGTCCTCACTTCTGTTCCATGAAAATAACAGAGGACGTGAGGAAGTACGCCGCTGAACAGGGGATTGCAGAACAAGCAGCAATCGAACAGGGATTAAGCGAGAAGGCAACGGAGTTCAAGAAATCCGGCGCAGAAATCTACGCAAAGACCTAATGCTCGCTCGGACCTCACGAAGTCTTTAGGATCGCGACGATCTCCGTCTGGACTGGCTGCCCAGTGACTTCGATGTCTTTATCCGAAACGTAAACATTAATTTCGGATCGAACCCCAAACTTCCCTTCGAGATAAATCCCGGGTTCAAGCGAAAAGCAAACTCCCGGAATGATACGGCGCGAATCGCGCGTCTCGAAATCGTCGATGTTAACGCCATTGCCGTGAGTTTCTTCGCCGATGGAATGGCCGGTGCGATGCGTGAATTGTTCTCCAAAACCTGCGCGGGTGATCACACCGCGCGACACATCATCGACTTCCGCTCCGCGAATCGATTTTCCCGCCCCAATGTTTTTGCGCACGAAATCGACGGCAGAATCACGCGCTTCCCGCACAATATTGAAAATGCGCGAGTAATCTTCCGGAACACTTTCGCCCACATAGCCAGTCCAGGTTTGGTCAGTCGCGACTGCGTCCGGTTTGGTCAGTTTAGTGGCCGCATCGATTAGCACGAAATCACCGCGCCTGACAGGTGAATTTTTTTGCTTCGTCGGTATGTAGTGGGGATTGGCGCTGTTTGCATTCACCGCAACGATCATGGGCTCCTGCTGCATTCCTTCTTCGCTGTAGCGACGAAGCATGAACTGCGCAATATCCCACTCTGTAGTTGGTTCGTCGGCGCGAATCCGGCGCGCTATCTCGGCAAATGCCTCCTGAATGATGCGATGCATTTTATCGGAGGCTTCCACATGCATCTGGTGTTGAGCCGGAGAAAACACGGCTTCGAATCGTTGAACTAGTTCCGCGCTCGTGACCGGTTCGACTCCAAACGAGCGGACAAGCTCGATCGTTCCGGCGTCCACGCGCGAGATGTAAGGGATATCGTTCATGGGCGAATACTGCATGGCAACGCGGCGCTTCGATTCCTTCGTCCCCGCGCCCAGCACCTCTCGCAGTCGCGCGTGCAATTCCTGCCAGCTGCGGAACACAATCTTCTTGCCGGGAAGCGAATCGAGTTTGAACTGCTCGATCGACTGCACAATTTTAATCGGCTCGCCCGAGGCTGGGACGTAGTAGAACCAGCGGCGAGAGGCGAGCATGTTTTCGTCCAGCTTCAAAATCCGATAAGCGAGCGGATCGCTATGCCGAAAATCGTAGAAGAGCCAGCCATCGAGCCTGGCGTCGCGCAAGGCAGCCTGAATTTCAGCCACCCGTTCTGCTGGAGATTGTTGTGCAGACATTGATCCGACCAAAGTAAAACTAAGAACGAATGCCGCGAAGAAAGAAGTGTGCTGCGATTTCATTTTTTGTAGTCTCCGCTGTCTCAGCGCGAAACTCTTGGAAGCGCTCAACTTACTTGTACAGGGTTTTGGGCTCTGGCTCCGCTAAGATCTTTTGAAAACGTGGATCGTTCCGTAACGGGTCCCATTCCCACCGCTTCCGCAGATCTGAAAGCGTGATGCCGTTGTCAGCGTAATCGACCGCGAACGGGGTGGTGAGGAGACGCTCGATCAGCTGTATAGCGTGATCGGCATCGCCGTTGCGCGCATAAATCAACGCGATAAACCCCTGAACTGTGCTTCCATTCACTATGTCTTTGGAGACAGGCGTCAATTCCGCTCCACGCTGGCCTTCGCGCAAAGCGTCATCTTTGAATCCCATTAACGCGTAAAGAAAACCGAGCTGCGCGTGACGAATGCCGTCTTGCGGACTCTTCATCACAATTTGTTCCAATATCGGCCGCGCGGTTTCTAATTCGTGCTGCGCCCGCCCTGCATCATTGCGCATCAACGCCACACAGCCTGCGAGATAGCTTTTTGGCAATGGTATGCCGGTGGGCGCGACGAAGTTCTCAAGCCGTGCCGATCTCAGCGCGCGTTCAGCCGCATCCGGATCACGATCGATGAGAGCCACGTCCCAGCGACTAAAGGTGACGACCCCGTCGGGATCGAGATTTGGCGCGAAGCTCTCCAGAACTGCCTTAATCGGGGCCGTGCTGCCTTTCCAGAAAAACTCCATGTAGGCGCGTTGTATTTTGACATTGAGCGAGTCGGGCGCGAGCGCGAGGACGCGATCCATTCCTTTGACGGCATTTGGCCAGTCGCGTACTCCGAAGTAGGTCTGCGCGGCATCGTAGAGCGTAATGGAATTGCGTGGATCAATCGCTTCAGCTTTGTGGTAAGCGGCAATAGCCTCGGTGAAATGCCCCTGCCGTCGTTGCACCGCAGCAATGTAAAGACCGACATCGCCATCGTTCGGAAGAGTCTTGGCTGCCAAATTCAATTCGCGCAGAGCGTCCTGGTAATTCCCCTCCTCGTAATAGAAATAGAGGCCGAGCGCGAGATGCCCTTCGCCGAGATCAGGTTGAAGTCGAAGTGATTCGTCCGCTTCACGGCGGGCAGTCTCTTTTACTTCCTGTGTCGGTTCGAACCAATGATAGATCGTGCTCATCACTGCTGAGAGTCGCGCGTGAGCGAGAGCGAAGTTCGGGTCGAGCGCAATGGCTTGTTTGTAAAGCTGTGCAGCCGATTTGAAATCCTGCAGCAGGTTATCCGGTCGCGTCTGGTAATCGCGGCCACGCAAATAGAGAACGTAAGCGTCCGGGTTGGTTGTGGGTTTGGTTTCGACGCGAGCTTTTTCCTGCGGTGAAAGCGTGGCCTGCAACGAGTCAGCAATACTTTTCGCAACCTCGGCTTCTACTCCGAAAATGTCAGTCAATTCCCGGTTATAACTTTGCGCCCACAAATGGGCGTCCGTGTCGGCTCGGATCAACTGCACGTTGATGTGCACCCGATCGCCGGCCTTCTGGACGCTTCCTTCGAGCACATTGCTCACACGTAACTGTCGACCGATCTCAGACAGATTCTCAGGAGCGCTTTGGTAGTGGGCAGTAGAAGTGCGCGAGATCACGCGAAGCCCGCTGATTCTCGAGAGCGTCGTGATGATTTCATCCTGAATACCCTGCGCGAAAAACGCGTTCTCCTTGTCCGAGCTCAAATTTTCGAATGGCAAAACGGCGACTGATTTGTCCAGTGTTGCAGTTGGCGCGGTTTGTTTTGCCAGTTCGGCATTCGCTGGTCTTTTTGTTCGCGCAAATTGAAACGCGAGCAGCGCAGCCGCGAGGAGGGCGGCGGCAACAATAATCGCGGTCCATTTGCCAGTTTTCGGCGTCTCGGGCTCTCGCGGCGAAATTTCTTCGGACCGCCTGATTCCTTCCGGGGTCAGCTCGAATGCCCACGCCAGAATCAGCGCGACTGGAAACCCAAGAACGACTGCACTGACAAAAACCTTCATCACCCAGGGAGGCGCTTCGAAAGTCGGGAACAAAATGGAAGCTGCTTGAATCAGCAGCCACGCCACGATCGCGTAGGCGACGGCGACCCTGTAAACCTTGCGTCGCTTCAGCTCGGTAAGAAAGGTAGCCGGGTCCATGCCAATGCGGGGAAGGTTACTGCAACGCGGTTCCCATACACAAACAGGAAGTACCCATTGCGATGCAGGCCGCCCGCGTGCGGCCTGATGAATAGATCCATGCCGTTATCTGTAGCGGCCAATGAGTCTGCCCTGCTTGCCACGCCGAAGTCGTGCGAAGGTGGGAGCGAAGTCGAACGGGCTGCGCCCGCCACGCCGAAATCATGAAGGCGGGTCGAGGCGATCTCTTTTCCGCGGAGCGTACGCTCTGGCGTGGTTACTTAGAGAGATCTTGAGATAGGTTCTGCCGCCAATTTCTGGAAGCGCGGATCGTTCCGGAGCGGATCGAACATCGGATCGAGCCGGAGCAGCGCAGGAGTGAGCGGCACGCGCGAAGCCAGTGCGCCCTCGGAAGGTATCGATAACAATTTTTCCAACGCGGCGATGGCGCGGTCCCGTTCTCCCACTTGCGCGGCCACCCGGGCGAAAATCTCGATCGGCGCGGGACCATCCACTACGTCTTTTTCGAGCGGGAGCACCCTCATCGCCTGCTCCGACAGATCTAACGCCGCGGCTTTATCACCGAGGCCCATATTGACCAGCGCGAGATCGCCAATGAGAACATAGTTATCCGGCTGTTCTTTAAGAAACGGTTCCAGTTCGCCGCGAGCCTGCCGAAAACTTTCCTGAGCCGCGGAATGGTCGCCAGCGATTTCTTGCGCCCAGCCTAACCAAAAGCGCAGCTCGCCATTGTTATAACCCAAAGCGGGATCAGGCTTGGAAAGTATTTCCTTTAGCTGAGAGATCATTTGTACAGGCCGACGTTCCAGAATCGCCTGATAAACTTGTATTTCCAAAGCGCCCGTGTCGTCGGCGGGCGGATGCAACGGAGCGAGTAGTGCAGCAGCCCGCTGAAGGTCGCCCTGCGCCTGGGCAATACCTGCCTGCTGCGCAAGTGTATCCAGGTCGCCGGGTATTACATCGAGCACCTGATCAAACTTCCGCAGCGCTTCGGAGAAACGACGAACTATCATGTACGATTGTGCATGCTGGGTGAGCAGCGAAACATTGCGCGGGTCGAGCCGCTCAGCTTCGTTGAAGTAGGACTCGCTCCGGTCCCATTGACCTTGCCGGCGTGCGACGTACGCCAGCGATTCAGGAATCTGGCTGCTATTCGGCAGAAACTGACGTGCTTGCTCAAAGGAACGCACCGCGGCGTCGTAATCTTTCAAGCATGCGTAGTAGTAATATCCCCTGGCCATTATGGCCTCGCCGAGATTGGGCTGCAGAGTCAGAGCCGTTTCAGCTGCCTGGCCCGTTTCTTCGCGGAGTGCAACTGTTGGTTGAAGAGTGAGTGTGAGATAGCCGAGCGCATCGACGTATGATAGCAACGCCCAGGCAAGCGCGAACTTGGAATCCAACCGCACCGCTTCCTTCAGATACTTCTGTGCCGCAAGGGTGTTAGCGGGTGAGTTTCCCGTTTTAAGGGTATAAGCCAGACCACGCAGGTACGCATCGTACGCTTCAGGATTATCTGTCGGTCTAGCCGCAATGACTTGTTCTTCCTGACCAGTAAGTTTCGCGCGCAATCGATCGGCGATGGTTTTGGCCACCTCGCTCTCAACAGAAAAGATGTCAGTCACTCTGCGATCAAATGTCTCTGCCCAGAGATGCGAATCACTTGCGGCTCTAATCAATTGCACATTCACGCGCACCTGATCATTTGTTTTCTGGACACTGCCTTCCAGGAGATTGGCCACACCGAGTTGGTTCGCAATCTCAGAAACTTTTTGAGACGTGTTCTTATAACGCTGCGTGGACGTGCGCGAGATCACTTTGAGATCCGCGATCTTTGAGAGCCGGGTCAAAATTTCGTCCTGGATCCCGTCCGCGAAGTAGGCGTTGGATTTTTCCTCACTCAGGTTTTCAAACGGCAGAACGGCGATGGATTTTTCATTTGGCAATGGCGCCGGGGCGACAAAGTAAAAAGAGTAAACGACCGCGGCCGCCAGCAGCGCCCCCGCCAGCGTGAATAACATGCCACGCTTATGATGTTTGATTTTGCTGACGATAGATTCGGCAGGCGCCTTGGTCTGCGGCAAGGAGCTATCTGCTTCCAGTTCCTCCTTGAGAAGGCGCAGGTCGGCGAGCATCTCCTTGATCGTGTGGTAACGTTCGTCACTGTTTTTGCGCAAAGCCTTTTGCAGAATGGATTCGAGTTTGAGCGGAACATCTGTCAGTATGCCGGACAAAGGTGGTGGCTCCGCTGTCAGGATGGAGGCGATGCAATCGCTCGGCGTGTCGCCGCGGAACGGCGGGATTCCTCCCACCATTTCGTAGAACACTACGCCCAGGCTCCAAATATCCGTGCGCACATCCACCTTCTGGCCGCGGGCCTGTTCCGGAGACATGTAACGCGCCGTGCCTAACACCAATCCCGGTCGCGTTTGCAGCGGTGCGGTTGTTTCGACCGTGTGATCGTGCGACGCCAGCCTTTGTTCGCTCAGTTTGGCAATCCCAAAATCGAGCACCTTCACATATCCGTCCGGTCGCAGCATGATGTTCTCAGGCTTGATGTCGCGGTGCACGACGCCGGCTTCGTGCGCGGCAGCCAGCGCCGAGGCCACTTGCACAGCAATTTCCAGCGCCGTATGCGGATTTATTCTTCCGCGCCCGATCGACACACGCAGAGTGATGCCTTCGATGAACTCGGTTGCGATGAATTGCCGGTTTCCCTCCGCGCCGATCTCGTAAACGGTTAGAATGTTTGGATGATTTAAGGACGAGGCAGTCCGCGCTTCATTTTTGAACCGGCTCAACTGCGTCTCGTCTGTCGTCAGGCTATCTGGAAGAAGCTTGAGTGCGGCTTTGCGCCCGAGTCGCTCGTCCCGTGCGAGATAAACCTCGCCCATTCCGCCGACGCCGACGAGTGACTCGATCCGGTAGTGACCAATCAATTTTCCGACCAGTGTGTTGGTCCTTTCGCTAGTCACAAGCTCCGGAGCCACTTCGAAGGCCGGTAGTTCAATAAAATTCTCCGACCGCTCATGAGAGGTGAGCAAAGACCCTACTTCGCGGCGCAAGCTTTCGTCACCGCGGCAAGCCTCATCAAGAAATGCGGCCCGTTCGGCGGGCGCACGTTCTACGGCTGACTGGAAAAGATCGTTGACCTGTTTCCAGCGCTCAGCCTTCATCAAGTTTCTTCCCGCTCAGCGCTCGATAAAGCCAAGCCTTGGCCATGGTCCACTCGCGCTCCACCGTGCGATGAGAGAGTTTCAGAAATTCAGCTGTCTCTTCGACCGTCAAACCACCGAAGTAGCGCAGTTCAACGATCTGACTCTTACGAGGGTCCTGCGCGGACAAACTTTCCAACGCTTCATCTAGAGCGAGTAATTCCTCCGATCGCGTTTCTGTTACTAACGCGGCTTCATCCAAGGTTACTTTTAGCGCGCCGCCACCACGCTTGAGTGACTGGCGTTCACGGGCATGATCAACCATGATGCGCCGCATCAACTGCGCGGCCGCCGCGATAAAATGGCTCCGGCCTTGCCAGACCGGCTTCGTATTATCGACCAGTCGCAGGTAAGCTTCGTTGAGAATGGCAGTGGTTTGCAGGGTATGGCCGGCGCGCTCCCGGCTCATGTAATGGTGCGCGAGCCGGTGCAATTCAGGTTGCACCAGCGGGAATAACTTCTCCAGCGCTCGGTCGTCTCCGCCGCTCCAATCGCCGAGCAGTTGGGTGACCTCTTGTCGCGTGGAAGAGGGCGTCGTCATACAGGCTGCTCGACGCCGCACATTCTAACACGACCGAGGGATTTTCACAGCGCGGACGGAGCCGATCAAAAAAAACTGCGCAGTCGTGGCGGGTTTGGGGCGGCCTTTCCGCTTTAACACATGAACCGGCATAAACAACAGAGGCCGGCAAAACCAAAACAGAAAGCAAACCTCAAATAAGAAAAACATATGCAAACCAAACAATCAGTAACCAACAACCATCAGCCTTCGACTGCTTGCGGAGAAAAGCGTGCAGCGATGAAGCTGCCAATTCGTTCGACCGTCATAGCCGCCTTTGGCGTGCTGTCGATGCTACTTCCAGTTAGCCAGACTGCACATGCACAGAGAACCCCACCACCCAACTCACGCCGGGAATTTGTTGCGCCGGTTGTGTTCCAGGCGGCCGGGCCAAGCGGTGCCTCGATTCAGAGCACAGTCGATGCGTTCCGCGCTGTTCCGGGGTTCGAAACCAATAACGGCAATAATCCAGGGCCGCTCCCAGATGGTCGCCGCGAGATCAACTGGGACGGCGGCAGCCCCGACGTTCTGGATACGACAGCTCCGGTGACGCCATTCAACGTGTTCCTGAACACCCGCGGCAGTCAGTTCACCACACCAGGGTTAGGCCTTTCGCAGGCTCCTCCATCGGGCGGGCCCCAGGGAGGGCTGGCAGTGCTCTTTGGTAATCCCACCTACGGCAAAATCTTTAGAGCGTTCAGCAAATCGCGGCTGTTCACACCGGTGGGGAGCAACGTTACTGAAGGTTCGTTCTTTATACCGGGCACGAATGGCACTGTCCCGGCAACCGTCAGGGGCTTCGGCGCAGTGTTCGCAGACGTTGATCAGCCAGATGGCAGCGGACCGGGCGGGAAGCACGGAAACCGTAGGGCCAGCACGCTGATCGAGTACTTCGACCAGCGCGGTAGGCTTTTATTCAGCAGCTTCGTCCCGGCCTCGCCGGGCGATGGAGGCCTGTCCTTCTTCGGCATCGTGTTTGACGACGCGCGCATCGCGCGGGTCCGAATCGAAACCGGGGACGTTGCCCCGGAGCCGAATGACGATCAAAGGCATGACATCGTCGTGATGGATGACTTCATCTACGGCGAGCCACAGCTTGGTAAGTAACGGAAGTGAGATTCCACGGTAGATACCATGGAAGCGCCGGCCAACCTGAACGCAACGGCCCAACCCATAGAACCTAACGAGAATAAGATGAGCTGCCGGGCGACCCGCTAGTCCCTGGCAGCTCATTCGCCATTCTGCCGCTCCTCGGAGCGGCAGAACTTTTATAAGGCTTGAAGGTGCGAAAACCGCGCACGTTTATCGCATGTGCGGTCCACACTTCTGTTCGATGAAGATTACCAAGGACGTTCACATGCATGCAGCAGAGCAGGGAATCACCGACGAAGCGCTCGTGAATCGGAATGCAGGCCGTAACGCAGCGCGCCAACGCCAAGGCCGGGTTTCCCAAGGCAGAACGAATGTGTGGCTAAGGGCGCGGACGCTTTGCCGTCTTGGAATCTGATTCCAGAATAGCGACGATGGTTGCGCTTTCGATGACGATGTCGCAGCTTCGAGAGCAACATGAACATCGAAACGCTCCATATCGGAATGAAAGTGCGCCATCCGCAATACGGCGTTGGCGTCGTAAAATCGCTGACCGAGCAGACAGCCGAGATCGCGTTTGAGGACGCGCAACGGACAATTGCGCCGGCTTCCAGCGATCTCCAACCCGCGGAGCCAACCGCTAAGCTGAGCGAGCTAGAGTTGCCGCTCGCGAACCTGGTCCGCGATACTGCTCACGCTGTGGTCGGAGCGCTTGGGCTGGAACAACAGGATGTGCTCGTAGAAGGTCTGGCGACTCGATGGCAGCGCGGGACGCTGGTCATGCAGCCTGCGGAACGTTCGCTTCAGCCGAAAGAAGTCCCGCTCGAGACATTCTTCCACAAAATCGTCATGATTCGTAATAATCTGCGAGTTCTGGAGCAGAAGGTGAACGCGAGCGACAAACTGAGCGATGCCGACAAGTTCGACCTGCAACAATATATCACGCGCTGTTACGGATCGCTCACCACGTTCAACGTCCTGTTCAAAAACAAGGACGACCAGTTCCGAACCGGCGGCCAAGGCAGCGGCGTATGCAGGCCGCCTGCCTGAATCAGCTGGAGCGAACGAATCAACACGGCCTCAAGCGGGAGCGGCCGGGTAGACGACACTGAAGGTCACCTGAAAGGCGAGATTCGCGGGCCGACAAAGCTCGTCAAAATGCCGGGGGGACGCGATCAGATGGGCGGGCAGCCCGAGGTGCGAGAATGCGCGAGGCAGTCGAGTCAATGAAGCCCGTGGAAGCGGTGCGACATAGACAATGCGAAGCATTGGGCACAACCCGAGAACGGGGAGGATTAAGTCAATCATTTATCCAGGGGGCTTGATGCTATACGTGATTCCCGTATAGCCATCTCAGGACGGCTTTCGGGACACTCCCTGATCACGTGCGGCATCGGAGGTTCGCAGCCGGTGCGTTTCCACGAAGACTGCCAGCGTGGCGCGAGCGGAAATAATCTTCGCAAAGCGAGGCGGCGTTGAAATCACAGATCTCGAAGCGAACACTGCAAGAGTGGAAGCAGGGTCGAGCTGCGCCACGCGGCTTTGCGCGAACCGCAATCGAAAAAGCTATTTGTGCCTAGGCGCGTCCACAGAGGGTTCGTTAACGGAAGTGGTTACTATACGTGAATCACGTATAACATCGGCGGTTCATCCCACGAAACACGAACGCTCGAGACCCTGTAGCCGGGGTCGCTGACCCCGGTGGCGCAGACGGCGCGCCGTTGTGAAAGTTCGGCGAGGTGCTGCCGGGGTCGTTCACGATAGCAAGTGACGTAAATTCTTGCCCGTGAGCGGCGGTTCGTGCTACAAAATCGACTTCGAAATAGTTAGCTCATGGTGTTTCCCCAATTAGCCCATTTCACTGACGTCGCGCTTCTTCTTTTGCGCGTCATGGTTGGGCTTGTGTTCATCACCAGTGGATGGAATCACTTGAAGGAACCTGAGGCGCGAAGCAGAGACATCGGAATGAGCAAAGGCTTCACCATCTTCCTTGGCGCGGCCGAAGTTGCCGGAAGTCTCGGAGTAATTTTTGGCGTCCTCACGCAACTCGCTGCGGCGGGTTTGATATTGCTAATGCTCGGCGCGATTCAGAAAAAGATTTTCGTCTGGCGCACAGGCCTCTGGGGCAACTCAGGAACAAACGGATGGAGCTACGACACGATGCTTGTCGTGATGAGCCTCGTGATCGTCACCACCGGAGGTGGGAATTTGTCTGTGATGAAGTGAGCGGCGGCCGCTTCAGCTCAGTAAAAAAAGTAGCCGGATCCATGACCACGTAGGCGACGTTACTGCAACGCGCGTTTCATGCGCGAACAGGGCCGCTCTTGCGAGACGTGATTCTTGACTCGATTGGAAAGGTGCAGGCGCACGGCAAGAAATGATCCTATTAGCCGGCACGTTCACCTCGGCGAGCGCTTGAGCGTTTAGTTCCGCGCCGTTGCCAATAGGTCTGAACAGGCTCGCTTCCGCGCAAGAACAAATAAGAAGTCGAAATGCCAAAAAAAACTTCTTTACAGACAGACCGGTCAGTCTATAATCGATCCTCAATGAAAGCCTGGAGTTATCCGGTTGTCCGGCTGGGACCGATCAGCTTTTGCCTTGTACACGCCGCAGTCGGATTAACCCCAGCGGAGCAAAGACAACCTGCAAATCAAATTATGAACGACACCAATCCCCTGTCGAGTTTCCAAGTCATAGAGTTCCGTCGTTACACAATAAAGGAAGGGGAACGGGAAAATTTCATCACATATTTTGAGACTTTCTTTCCGGAAGCGTTCGAACAATTGGGTGCTCTGGCGCTCGGGCAATTCCGTGAACGCGGAAATGCTTCGGGTTTTGTCTGGTTGCGTGGATTCCATACCAGGTTCGACCGCCCGATCGTTAACGGTGCTTTCTATTTCGGCCCTCTTTGGCGTGAACACAGTTTGAAGATGAATTCATTAATGAAGGACAGCGATAACGTTCTTCTGCTCCGGCCGCTCGCTCCCGACACCGAGGTAACGGTTCTCCCTGCGGTCGATCCCGTGACGGAGAAAAATGGCGCGATGGGGATTGCCGTTGCCCAAATCCTTTCCTTGAAGAATCAGCCAGATGAGATCTTGAGCGCAAAGCTGAGAAGGACATTTTCATCCTATCGTCTGCCGGGCGTGCGCGAAACGGGCATCCTCGTCACGCTCGATACGCCGAATAACTTTCCACAGCTTCCTGTGCGCAACGACGGACCTTTTCTTGTTTGGCTCGGAATCTTGAGAGATGAGGAGAGCTTGAAAGAGAGCTTTACTGCGGCCGCTCAGCGAGTGGGGGAAACACTGGCGTCGGAGAATTTGCTTCGTGATACGCCAGAGCTCCTGGTTCTGGAACCGACGCCGCGGTCTCGTCTCCGCTGGTTTCCAGCATGGCAATAATGAAAATACGCCAACGAACTGGAGATAGACCCGACAGTGTGCGTGACAGGATCATCGCCACTGCGGCCGAGCTATTTCATAACAAGGGTTACAACGCGACTGGCATCGACCAGATTTTGAAAGCAGCCAGAGCTACTAAAGGGTCGTTTCATCATCATTTCGGCTCGAAAAAGGAGATCGCTCTCGCCGTCATCAAAGAAATCGTCGCCCCGAAATTCAATCGCCGGATGATCGATCCCGTTGTCCATGCGCCAAAGCCACTTGACGCAATTCGTCAAGTGATTCGAAATCTTCGCACGCAAGAATCAACCGATGACCTGCTCACTGGTTGCCCAATTAACAACCTTTCCAGCGAGCTGGCTCTGCAAGATCGACAAATCCAGAGCTCGTTATCCGCACTCTTCGATCGCTGGCAGGATGAATGGGCAAAGGCGTTGCGTTCCCAATCTGATCTGGAAGCGCAGACCGGGTTCAAGAGCGCGCGACAATTGGCTCTATACATCGTCGCAGCGATTGAAGGTGCGCAAGCGATGGCTAAAGCGCAGCAATCGCGCGAACCGCTGGACGCGGTACTCAAGCATTTGGAGATCACCCTGAGGAGATCTCATGATTAACAAAACGTCTGAACAACTACGCACGGTGATGAGATTGTTGGCATTTTTTTATTTTAACCGCAGCCGGGCGCTGCTATTCGTGTTCGGGCTGCTTTTTGTGACTGTTTCTGCACACGCGGAGACAAAAATCCATACGCTCACTAAAGTGATTGAGGGCCACAGCACTGGAGGCGTAACGGTCGACGCGCTCGGGAATATCTATGTCGCTGACTTCGGCGAGATCGTTTGGAAAATTACGCCCGAAGGCAAGCGTGACGTATTTGCATCAGGCCTTTACGGCGCGTCCGGCAACGCGATCGACCACGAAGGCAATCTCTTGCAATCGAACTTCTACGGCGACTCGATCACTAAAATCGATCGAAAAGGTCAAGCGCAGCCATTTGCTACCAGCGGTCTGAGCGGCCCGGTCGGAATCGCGATCAACAAGCAGACGGGGGATGTCTTCGTCGCGAATTGTCGCGGTAATTCGATCGCAAAGATTGCGAAGGACGGGACCGTTTCGTCATTCGCAAAGAGCGATCTTTTCAACTGCCCAAACGGAATTGCGTTCGATGGGAAGGGAAATCTTTACGTCGTCAACTATAGAGACAACAAGATGCTGAAGATCGATTCGCAAGGTGCTGTCGCGCTTTTCACGACCATATCCGCGAAGGGCCTGGGGCATCTATGCTTCAATCAAAAGGATCGGTTTTACGTCACCGCGTCTCAATCGCACGAAATTTACGAGGTTATGCTCGATGGCACAGCCAGGCGCATCCTCGGCAATGGCGAGCGCGGGATCGTGGATGGAGCAGATACAAAGGCGCGACTCTCTTTTCCCAATGGGATCGTTAGGCATCCGTGGGCGCAACGGCTCTACATCAACGAGTTTGTCAACGAGACACCCTCTTCATTGCCGCGTCGTGCGATCGTGCGCGAAATAATTCTTGGCGCAGATCAACCCTGAAATACGAGGAGCAAACAAGTCATGCGACGACTGACGCCAGCTCTTCTCATTTCGTTACTATGCAACGCCGGCGCGTTCGCGATTGAGAATCCCGTGAAATCGAGTGCGGAGATTCCGCGAAACGCGTTGTTCGATCAACTCATCGGCACATGGGACGTGCCCTATGAATACCTTGATAAAAAGGGAAACCCAAAGAGCAATCAAGGCCAGGTGCACTACGCCTGGATCCTAGTCGGCAAAGCTCTCCAAGAGATCTGGAGTTCGAACTCGGACAGTAAGGACTTACTGCCCTTCGGTACCATGATTGATTTTTACGACCTCAAGCATCAGCGCTGGACGGCAGTTTGGATATATCCGGCGGAAGGCATGACGATGATCATGACCGGTGGTAAAGTGAATGGCAGCCTTGTGCTGAGCGGGCACGATCAATCCGGCGCGCTTCAGCGTTGGTCGACATCAGGCGTTGGCCAACGTGACTCGATTGTTGTCCGCGCTGAAATTTCCAATGACGACGGCAAGACGTGGCTACCGATGGAAGTCAGCTATCTGCGACGTCATCAAGAGTGAGCCGGGCCCGAAGCAAAGACATCGGAATGAGTAAAGGCTTCACCATTTTTCTAGGCGCGGCCCAAGTCGCCGGAAGTCTCGGAGTAATTTTTGGCGTCTTCACGCAACTCGCTGCAGCCGGTTTGTGCTGGTAGTAGCACCTCGCCGTTACGAACTTTTTCCTTAAGAAACTTTACCTTTGTTGCGAGCGTGATAAAACCGCGCCGTGCGACCAGTTCCCCTCACATCATCGATCAGGGGGTGTGACGAATGAAGTCGGCGCGATGATTCCGAGCGCGAAGGAAGTCGAACACGCGCGCGAATTGTTGTCGCGATATTTTCGACCCACGCGCCTCGCGTCGGCGGAATCACTCGCGCAACATTCAGGCGCACGCGTCTATCTAAAGATTGAAAGCGACCTACCGACCGGCTCGTTTAAGCCACGCGGAGCGTTAAACGCTTTGCTCACAACTGCGGCGCAACGCCCGGTGCCAGGAGTTGTTGCCGCGAGCACCGGTAATCACGGCGCCGCTGTTGCTTACGCCGCGCGCATCGCAAAGGTTGGGGCCACGATTTTCCTTCCGGAAAATCCGAACCCGGTGAAACGCGCACGCATTGTCGCGCTTGGTGCAAAAGTAGTCGAGCGAGGTACCATGGGTGGATCGGCAGCGAGTGAAGGCGCCGCAGAGTTTGCGCGCGAGCACGGCCACTATTTTCTCGACGATGCGAGCGATCCGCTCGTTCCGGCGGGCACCGCCACGATCGCCAGTGAAATCCTGGACGAGATACCAGCGCCTGACGTCATTTTTGTCCCGATGGGTGATACTGCGCTGATCCGCGGTGTGGCCGCTGAAGCGAAGCGTCGTTTTCCAGGCGTTCGCATCATCGGCGTTCAAGCGGAACAGGCGCCCGCCTACGTGCGATCATGGCAGCAAGGGCGAGTCGTCGTCACCGATGAATGCCATACGATTGCTGATGGGCTAGCATCGCTCCATCCGCTCGAAACAAATGTGATCGCCATCCGCGAATTGGTGGATGAAGTGCGTTTGGTTTCGGAGCAGGAACTGCTCGACGCGATTCGCATTCTTCTGCTCGACGAGCATGTAGTTGCGGAAGCCTCCGGTGCAGCGGCGACGGCGGCGTTCCTTCAGGATCCATCCGCTTACGCCGATGCCGAGATTGTGCTTTTGGTCACGGGTGCGAATCTGTCCCCGGAAGTTCTTCGGCGCGCGGTCATCTAGGAATTTCGATGCGCACTATGAAAACGACGTCAGAAAATGCGCCCGCACTTTTAGACAGATGAATAATCCGATCTACCTCCTGACGTTTGTCGCAGCACTCGGCTCGGGTCTTGTGGCTGGAATCTTTTTCGCTTTTTCGAATTTCGTTATGAGGGCTTTGCCGTAGTTGGAACTGCTTTCGCGTCGCGTCGAGCAGCGGTGTGTTGCGGTCGGCGAGCGTCTTCCACATGAACATGGCGAGGACGATGGCGACGAAGTTGCCGAGTGTGGCGAAGATGAAGAGGCTCGAGTAGCTCTCGGTGGCTTGGAAGTAACCGGCGGCGCTGAACCCGACGAAAAAGCCGACGTTCATGCCGGCGTAGTTCCAGAGGAAAGCTCCTTCGCGGCGCGGGTCCTCCGGGGTGAATCGCTGCGTCAGCATCATGTTGATGCAAGTGACGTTGAGGCCGCTGCCGGTAAGGAAGAGGGCGAGGCCGACGTAGAACAGCGCGAGTGTGCCGGTGGCGATACATGCACAGCCGATCATTTGCACCGCCATGCTCCCGACAAACAGTTTGCGGTTCGAAAGAAAACGGCCGCCCAAGTAACCGCCGAAGAGGTGCAGGCATCAAACTGGCCGGCGCCGATGGCAAGAGCTCGTTCGTCTGGCTCTTCCTGAGCTACGTGCTGCAGAGCATCGGTGAGCTTCTCATCATGCCGATCGGATACGCGATGATCGGCAAGCTCGCGCCGAAGCAATACCAAGGCGTAATGATGGGCAGCTGGATGCTCGTGACCGGCCTCGCGTCGCTGTTTGCAGGCGATTTTTCGGGAATGATCCCCGAGCCGACCGGCACCACGACGATCGCGACCAACGCCGGATACGCGAAACTCTTCACCGAGCTCGGCCTCGGCAGCCTGGCGGTTGGTGTTGCGCTCGTCGTGCTGATTCCATTTCTGCGCAAGCTGATCACCGACAAGGCCGAGACGCGTCCGATGGAAACGCCGGTCCCCGTCGTTCCCGTCGCTTGAATCGAGGAAATGGGTTTTCCGAGATAGAAGGTAAAGCTGCGAGGGTAGCAGCGAGGAAGTGTGGGCAGCGAACGAGTTTCACAACGCCGCGTTACCAAGGCGCTGATCGCTGTAGCCACGTCGCTGTGCGACGTTCTGGAAAATAACTTTCGCTCCGCAGGCGCTCGATGTTGGGCGTCTGGAATTGAGCTCGGCGCAAAGAAGAACGTAGATGTTGCGCGCCGATTCCGCAGTTTCCATAATTACCGCCAATGGCGAATCGGCCGGTTGGGAGAGTTACATTCCTGTTCACGGATGTGGAAGGATCGACGCGCGCGTGGGAAGCGCATCCTGCGGAAACTCAGGAGGCACTGAAGCGGCATGACGAGATTGTGGCCCGCGAAATCGAAGCGTATCACGGTGCACTCATTCTTGAGCGTGGCGAAGGCGATAGTGTATTCGCAGTCTTCGCCCACGCGACTGATGCGGTCGCAGCGGCGTTCGAGATTCAGTGCGCGCTGCGCGCACAAACGTGGCCGCCTAACGTGCCGATACGTGTGCGCATGGCAATTCACACTGGAGAAGCTGGCGCTGATTATCGTGGACCGCACGTTAATCGCGCCGCGCGTCTTCGCGCGATTGCGCACGGCGAGCAGATTCTGATCTCCGCGGTCACGGCTGGTATTCTGCACGACGCGTTACCCGATGGTGCGTCACTCATTGATTTGCGACGCCATCGTTTGCGTGATCTTTCCGAGTCAGAGCACGTTTTTCAACTCTCGCATCCAAAGCTGCGCACTGATTTTCCGCCACTCAAATCGCTCAGCAATTTCCAGCAGAATCTGCCGATCCAACTGACCTCGTTCATAGGACGCGTAGGCGAGCAGCAAGCGGTGCGGGCGCTGATTGAAAAACATCGCGTCGTTACATTAGTCGGCGCCGGCGGCTGCGGAAAAACGCGGCTCGCGATCCAGGTGGGCGCGGATGTGCTGGAGAATTTTCCCAATGGGGTGCGGTTTGTGGATCTGGCGCCACTGACCGGGGTAGGACTGGTCGTGGACGCAATCGCCGCAGTCATCGGCGCTAAAATTGAGGCGGAACTGAATGCAACCGATTCACTCGTAAGAGCGCTAGAAGGAACTCAGACTCTGATCATCCTCGATAACTGCGAGCATGTCCTGGCAGAGTCCGCGGAAGCAGTTTCGGCATTGTTGCGCGCGAGTGGTGACGTGCGTGTGCTGGCGACGAGCCGTGAGCCGCTCGGTCTGCCGGGGGAAATGATTTCGCGCGTGCCGCCCCTGTCATTACCGGATCGAGAGAAGACCCCCGACGAGGCAGTGAGCTGCGAAGCCGTCCAGCTTTTTGTAGATCGTGCGACCGCAGCGCGTGCAGGTTTTTCACTCACGCGCTTGAACATGGAAGCGGTAATTGAAATCTGCAGAACTTTGGAAGGACTGCCGCTGGCAATCGAGCTGGCAGCGGCACGCGCGAAAACATTAACGCCGCAAGATATTCGCGCGCGTTTGTCGAATCGGTTTCGGCTCTTGACCGGCGGACGTGGACGACACCAGACGCTGCGCTCGACCATCGATTGGAGCTATGACCTCCTTCCGGAGAACGAACGCGCGCTGTTCCGTCGGTTGTCGGTGTTTGCTGGCGGTTTCGATCTCCAGGCAGTGGAGGCGATCTGTGGTGATTCGCTCGATGCAATCGAACGCCTCGTCGACAAATCGTTAGTGATAGTTGAACAACTGAGCGATGAGAGATTGCACTATCGTCTGCTTGAGACTTTGCGCCATTATGCGGCTGAGCGCCTGGCCGAAGCAGGCGAAGAAGAGTCTGCGCGCGAACGACACTTCACCTATTACCTGGACCTCGCGGAGCAGGCGTATGCGCGACGCATTGAAGACGAAGCGGCTTCACTCGCATCACTCGACGCGGATCACGACAATTTCCGATCTGCGCTGCAATGGGCGCGTACACGTCCGCGCGATTTGCTGCGTTTAGCCTCTGCGCTCGGTTGGTTCTGGCATTTGCGTTCCTACTATCGCGAGGGACGAGGGTGGCTCGAGGAAGCGGTCGCGGCCGCGCCGAACGACCGCTCGCCTGACACGGCGCGAGCTTTGTGGGGCCTGAGCATGATTTTGAATTGGAGCGGCGACGCCGGGGCGCGTCAGTTGGCGGACCGAAGCCTCGAGCTGTGGCAGGAAAATAGTGAACCATTGGAGTTGGCGCTCGCACTCGAGAGCATCGGTTACTCGCAGTTCATGGCCGGTGAGTACGGGGATGCGTTGCGATCGATGGAAGATTGTCTTGAGCAGTATCGGAAATTCGGATCTGCAAAATTAATCACACGAGGCCGTGTAAACGTGGGCCAGATGCTCGTCGCATTGGGAGATGTGGAGCGTACAGAGCCGCTCGCGCGCGAGACATTGGCGGAAGGTCGGGCGCAGAACGAGCCCAAATTCATTCACTACTCGTTGCATTATCTAGGCGATTGCGCCTTATGGCGCGGAGAGCCGGAGAAGGCCGTCCCGATTTACTGCGACAGCTTGCGCGCGGCGCTCGATTACGGAAATCAGATGGAGGCTTCCACAGAAATGCAGGGGATCGCGATGGGTTTGGCTGGCTCCGGGAAAGAACAAGAGGCGCTGCGGTTGTATGGAGCGTCCTGTGCACGTAACAAAGAACTGCAGACCACGGCGACCGATGAGATCGCTTTTTGGCTCGAACTACGCAAGCGCTATCTCGTGCCTGCGCGCGAACGTGTTGGCGCGACCGCAGCGGAACGCGCGGAAGCAGAAGGCCGCTCGATGGGATGGGCCCAAGCTGTCGCGCACGCTCTTGAGCTGGCGCAGAAAGGTAATGGGTGAGTTTTGGTTACTGGGTGGTCTGACGACGAAGCGCTAAACGTTGGGCTCGATCCCCTCGAACGATGTTGCCAAACTCGATAGTCAAAGTCGCCAGTTCCTTCCCAGGAGGAGGATACTCTCCACTCACACGAGTTTGATGGCGAACGCTGCTATACGTGAATCACGTATAGCCTCACGAGAGGCGCGATAGCGTCGGTGCCAGTCCGATCGAAGACTCGCCGCGGAGAGCTCGGAGTTGTAGCGCGGTCTATGATTCGTCGACGCGCGCGAACAATTGCGCCGGCCTCCGCCGATCTCCAACCGGCGGAAGCGACCGCTGCTTTGAGCTAGCGATCGGATACGCGATGATCGGCAAACTCGCGCCGAAGCAATACCAAGGCGTGATGATGGCCAGCTGGATCCTTGTGACCGGCCTCGCATCGCTCGCTCTTTGCAGGCGATTTCTCGGGAACGATCCCCGAACCAACCGGCACCACAGCGGTCGCCACCGACGCTGGGTACGCGAAACTCTTCACCGAGCTTGGCGCCGGCAGCCTCGCGGTCGGTATTGTGCTCGTCGTGCTGATTCCGTTCCTGCGCAAGCTGATCACCGACAAGGCCGAGATAACTCCCGCCGTAGCGCCAATCCCCGCAGGTCCCGCTGCCGCCGCGGTGTGAAGTCGCCGCCGCTTCCGCTTTTGTACGCTCACGGAGTGATATACAATCCGGCGGCCGGCGGATCGCCCCCACGATCTGCTCTTTGCCATTAGTGATACCAGTGACCAAAACCGCTTCTAAGATCCGTTTCAAAGCGAAACTCTTCCGGCCGGCCGAGATCGATAAGGCCGACGCCTGGACCTTTCTCAGCCTGCCAAAGAATGCTAATGCGAAGCTCCCCTCGCGGGGCATGACCGCGGTCGAAGGCACCATCAATGGCGTCCCGTTTCAAGCGACGCTCGAGCCAGACGGCCAAAAGAGCCACTGGCTCAAAGTGAATCGGAAGCTGTGCGAAGCGGCGGACGCAGAGGCAGGCGACGTAGTCACCCTCGAGATCGCGCCGGCGGCAGAGGAACCGGAACCGAGCGTGCCGCCAGACCTGAAAAAAGCTCTCGCGGCCGCCGCCCCGAAGGCGCGGACGGTGTGGTCAGACATCACGCCCATCGCGCGCCGAGATTGGATCCACTGGATCACCTCCGTCAAGCAGGCAGAGACGCGCGCCCGCCGGATCAAGAATGCCTGCTCGATGCTCGCTGCCGGGAAGCGACGCGTCTGCTGCTTCGACCGGTCTGGGTTTTACAGTAAAAGCGTGAGCGCGCCCAAAGCGGCGGTTTAGACGACGACTAGTTTGTCGCGTTAATTGTCAAGGTTCACAGACCCGCCCAAGTTTTACTCAGGAGAATTGCGGCGGCGAGTCGAGACCTTGCGCGGCTACGAGTAAAGCTCAACGCGCCGGGCTGTTGTTGCCTGCTCGCGCTTTTTTCGCTTCGTCGATCACGCGCTGCTCGATCTCCCGCGGCATTTCTTCGTAGCGACTGAAATGCTCGGAGTGAACGCCCCGTCCCCCGGTGAGCGAGCGCAGGACACTTGCGTAACGGTAGAGTTCCATCGCGGGAACGTCGGCGCGGACGATTTGAAATTGTCCGTCGACATCCGTGCCAAGAATTCTCCCGCGACGGCTGGAAAGATCGCCCACGACTTTGCCTATGCAATCTTCTGGAATGCGCACCTCGACCAAATTGATCGGTTCGAGCAAACAGGGCCGCGCTTTCATGAACGCTTCCTTAAACGCCCAATACCCCGCGACCTGGAATGCGATGTCCTTCGAGTCCACCGGATGCATCAGGCCGTCGTAAAAATTCGCCTCCACGTCCACGACGCGACAGCCGGCGAGAATTCCTTCCGCGCACGCGATCTCGATGCCGCGCTGGACCGACGGCACGAACACGCGGTCCACGCACTGGCCTGAAAGTGATTCGCTGAACGCGATGCCGGAGTTGCGCGGCGCGGGCGCGAGCTGGAGCGCGACTTCGGCGAATTGCCCTGCGCCGCCGGTTTGCTTTTTGTGCCGATACCTGTGCTCGGCACGGCCATGAATCGTTTCACGATACGGCACACGCGGCTCGATGAGGTCGAAATGAACGTGGAACCGCCGCCGCAGACGCTCAGCGATCACTTCGAGATGCAGTTCGCCCTGCGCGGAAATGATCGTCTGGTGCAACTCAGGATCGGCGCGGAACACGAAGGCCGGATCTTCGTTGTGCAACGTCGCAAGCCCCGCGGCCACTTTGTCCTCCTCACCCCTGGCCTTCGGTTGCAGCGCGGCGTGAATGTTCGGGCGCGGATATTCCGGCACGGGAAGTTTCACCGGATGATTCGGGGCGCAGAGCGTGTCGCCGGTATGCGTCTGCTTCACTTTCACCGTCGCGCCAATGTCGCCCGCGCCGAGACGCGACACCGTCTCGCGCGTGTGGCCGTTGAGCAGAAAAATCTGCCCGATGCGTTCCGTGACTTTGCGGTTGGCGTTGAACAAATCGCCACCCGTCGTGATTTGACCGGAATAAATTCGGAAGAACGAAAGCTCGCCGAAGTGTTCTTCATTCATCGTCTTGAACACTTGCAGCACCGGCTCGGTGCCGCCGACTTTCACTTGCACCTGGGCGCCGCTGCGCGCGTCTTCTGCATCGACCTTGTCGCGATCGAGCGGCGAGGAACCGTATTTCGCGATGAAGTCGAGCAGGCGCCCGACGCCGACGTTCGACGCGGCCGACGTGCAGAAGAGCGGGATGAACATCTGCGCCTGCACCGCCGCATGAATGCCCGCGCGAAATTCCTCCTCCGACAACGAGCCCTGCTCGAAAAATTTGTTTAGCAACGTGTCGTCCGATTCGGCGATGAGTTCGATCAATTCACGATGCAGTTGTGTGGCGCGGTCTTTCCATTCGCCGCTCGCCGGTTCCTCGCGAAACTTCCCGTGCCCGTCGGTTTCATATGTCACCACTTCGTTGCGCAAGACGTCGAGCACCTGGTTGAAGTTCGGCCCGGGATTGATCGGCACGTTCAACGGAAACACTTTCGGCCCGTAATGTGCGCGCGCGTCGGCCAGCACTTCGTCGAAGTGCGCGTTCTGTTTGTCCACGGCGTTGACCACGATGACTTTCGGGATGCCGCAGTCCGTCGCGCAATTCCACACCCGCTCTGTGCCCACCCCGATGCCGTGTTGCGCGTGCACCACCACGACCGCGAAATCCGCCACACGCACTGCCGCAAGCGCTTCGCTGATGAAGTCGAGATAACCGGGCGTGTCGAGGATGTTCAGTTTCTTACCCATCCACGTGCTATGCAGCAGCGAAGTCTGCGTGGAAATCTGGTGCTGCTTTTCGCTTACGTGAAAATCCGAAACGGTGGACCCTTGCGCGATGTTGCCCATGCGCCCGATGACGCCCGCGCATGCGAGCATCGCCTCGCTCAGCGCCGTCTTCCCGGACGACGCGTGACCCACGATGGCAAAATTGCGAAGATCGCCTGCAGAAGATGTGGCCATAATTCAAACTTGTTCCTGCTCTAACCACGCCTCGAATTCGCTGCGGGCGCAAGCTGAAATCTCAGGCTCGTTGCGCCGGCGTTGTGGTCGGACGTCACGCCTATAGCGCGCCGAGATTGGATCCACTGGATCGCCTTCGCCAGGCAGCCAGAGCCGCGGGCGCTCCGGATCAACTGAGAACGGAAAGATCGCAAAATCGGAGAACAAGAAAAAATGATTGTGTCAAAAGATTTCGCGTCCGCAAACTGAACGCCGCTGACGTGTGTCTCATTAGTCATTTAACGCAATCCTTCACCCAGCCCGCTGGCCCGCTCATCCGTCAGGTCACGTACTCTATTTCCTACATCCTGGAAAAACGCCGCGACGCAGGTTGGAGCCCGGCACTACCCGTTCGCAAACCTCACAGAATTAACTAATCCGCCCTAAGTGCTGGCTGCTAGATGCTAATCGTAAGTTCAGCGAGCCATGCTCGCGGATTGGCCGCGGACTTGGTTAATCAGTCCGGTGAGGCCAATCGCGACAGAGATCACGCCTAAGACGCGGATGACCGTGCCGCCAAGATAGCCGGGCTCGCCGGGACCGCAGGCGATACAAATGACACCGCCGGGTGTGATCATAAGGCCTCCGATGATGATGAGCCACGCCCAGGCGAGGTAGTAAATCCACCACCAGCGATTACGACGGCTAGAGATGATTTGCTGCAAATTGGGCATCACGCCGATGCGGTCGGTAGAGGGATTTGCACTCGGCGTGTTGATGTTGGGGTTGCTCAGCACGGAGCGCATGCCGGATGGCGAATAGCGCTGGCCGTGCTTAACGAGCCAGGACTGCACGATGACCGCGGAGCCAGCAATGATGGGAGAAGCTCCCGACGTTCCGCCAAATGATGTGGTGTACGTGTTGGTGGCGTTGCCCGTCCACCCGTCGCCAGTTGTGTCGATGCTGTCGCCCCAGCCGTAACAGTCGATGCGGCTGCCGTAATTGGAAAAGCCGGAGCGCGAATGCGGCGTGGAGGAATTGGCAGCGCCGACCATGATGGCGCCGGAATCCCGGAAGTCGTTGCTGTTGCGGTTGAGGATTAGCTTGCCGGTGGAATCCTTGTAAGTGTCAAGGTCGTTTGAGCCATTACCTCCGGCTTCGACGACGATGATGCCGTTGGAAGTAGCATATTCGATGGCGTCGAACGTGGCCTGCTCGACTTCCACAGGAAGGTAGCCCGACATTGTGGACGAGGTGGTCTGGGCTTCGAGCAGGAGCACATCGCCGCTCTGCATAACGGCGGCGGCGCTGAGGATGGCTTCGGCGGTATTGTATGTGCTGCCGTTGCGCCATTGCGAAACAACGCGTGCCGAGGCGAACGGGGCGATGCCGACTCCGCCGATGGTGTTGTCGACCATAACGACTTCACCGAGGACGGCGGTGCCATGTCCGGTGTAGTCGGTGTTGACGCCGGAGATGATGTTAATGCCTGCGGCGACCAGGTCTTCATGGTTGAGCGTCCAGCCTCGCTCCATGTCGACAAAGCCGACGCCGCTACCGTCAGCTTGCCCCCAAGCCCAGCGCACGTCGATGCCGGTGGGTGCGGCGTCTTCGTAATGCTGATTGGTGTTGCGCGGATCGTCGGAGGGATTAACAGGCGGCGGAGTGGGGCCGGCTTCGACATAGGCAGTATCAACGCTAGGCCACGACGCGACCGTGCGGGCGACCGCTTCTGGATCCACTCCGGCAGGACATTCGATGGCGAAGTATTGAGTGAAACTGGGCGGAACGGCTGCACGTTGCGACGCCTGCGGTTGCGATAGAGAGCGCAGGGTATGCTCGGGCAGCGTAGAGAAGTAAGGCACGAGCGCGATGCCAGGATGAGCGGCGGTGAGCTCGGTCCACTCGCGCGGAGCGGTGTTGGCGAATTGCGTTTGGGCGTCGGTGGTGTAGGGGAGACGAACGTCGGGACGGAATTTCACCACGACGCGGCGTTTGTAGTCTCCGGGTAATTCCTGAGGGGTTGGGGTCTGGCCGTCAATCATCGCCATAGGAACCTTGGATTGCAGGATAGATGGAATGTGTGGCCGCGGTCAATCCAATTGATGCTTTGCGCGCGGAATGAAACGCCTGTCATGACGGATTGACTGGAACACTTGGGTTTGCCTAACGAAGATCTTCGCGGAGCTTGGCCTCGGCAGTTGGCTCTGACCTCATCTGCACACTCCGGCCCTCTGTTTTTGTATCGATACTTAGCTGTGCCCCTTTTCGATCGCAGCCTTTTCGCACCGCTCGAGCAGCCGCGGCGCTTCCATCCGATCCGCCCACGCCGCGAACGCCGGCGTCGCACCGTGCCAGCGAAGCGTCTCGGCAGCGTCGAAGAGTGGCGCATCGGTGCGCAGCGTCGCGAGATTCTTGAAGAGCAGCGCGAGATCGCGCCGTTCGCCGAGAACGCTCGGCGGGAAGTTTTCGATCTGACCGTGGCGGTTCAAAAGCTGGGCGGCGGTCTTGGCGCCGATCCCAGGGATGCCGGGGTAGCCGTCGGCCGCATCGCCCACCAGCGCGAGTAGGTCCGGAATGAGCGGCGGATCGACGCCGAACTTTTCGCGTATCCCGGCCGCATCGCGAATCGTTTTACGCCGGCCATCGATCTGCACCACGCGCGTACCTCGCACGCATTGCGCCAGATCCTTGTCGGGCGTCCAGATGGCGGCCTTCTCAACCCTCTTGTCCTTCGACGCGAGATGCGCGGCCGAAGCGAGCGCGTCATCGGCTTCCAGCTCGATTATCGGCCAGACGACAACGCCCATCGCCGCGAGCGCCTCCTCGAGCGGATGGAACTGCGCGAGCAGCGCGGGCTCGATGCCGGCGCCGGTCTTGTAGTCCGGCCAAAGCCGATTGCGAAACGACTCGATCACGTGATCGGTCGCGACACCGACGTAAATGGCGTCGCTCTCCAGCATCTGAAGAACGGTCTGCAGTACGCCAACGACCGCGCCGTAAGGGCGATCTTTGCCTTTGGTAAACCGGTGCAACCCGTAAAAGTGGCGAAACAGTTCGTAGGTACCGTCAATAAGATTGATGATCACAACCCGTTAGGGTAAACCGCCAAGACCGCGTGAGGCGAAGCCTTTTACGCGGTAGAAGTGACGGAAGAGTTCGTAGAGCTCTGTTCAAAGACGTAGCTGTCCAGCACTCGTGTTTTGTGCTACAAGATCGACATGGAAATCAAGCTGACTGCGGTTTTCCGAAAATTTCCCGAGGGATACGCCGGATTCGTGGAAGAGCTGCCCGGTGCGAATACGCAAGGCGCAACGCTGGAAGAAGCGCGTGCAAACTTGAAGGAAGCAGTCGAGATGGTTCTGCAGGCGAATCGCGAATTGGCAGAAGAATCGTTGCGCGGCGCCGATGTTCTGCGTGAACCACTCGCGACCGGATGAAGCGGCGTGATCTGATTCGACATCTTGAACACGAGATTCAGCGGGAGCGCTCGGGTAGACAGCACGAGAATGCTGCCTTTAGGTGAGATTCGCGGGCAGACGAAACTCATCAAAACCACGGCTGTGAATTCCTACGCGAAGGCGGCAATCACAGCATTTACGTCAACCGCCGCGCGCAGAAATCGTCGGCCGTTCCACGTCATCGCGAGATCATCGAATTTCTCGCGCAGAAGATCTGCAAAGACCTGGACATTCCGAAGCCGTGAAGTCTTAGTGCTCGTCCCTGCTTACCGCAACAACTTCTCTGGGAAGTTCGCGTTCCGTTCCCGTTGCAGAATACGGCGCTGACGCCAGCGTAATGTCCTGCCCGGCTTCGTCGGATCCCAGCCTTTCGGATTCGGCAGGACGGCCGCCAGCATTGCCGATTGGTCCCGCGTAAGACCGCGCGCGCTGACGCCGAAATAATGCTGCGAAGCTGCTTCGACCCCGTAGATCCCGCGCCCCATCTCGATCACGTTTGCATATAGCTCCAGGATGCGCCGCTTCGGCAACAGCGCCTCCATCCAGATCGTGTAGTACGATTCCAGTCCTTTCCTGATCCAGGAGCGGCCCTGCCAGAGGAATATCGACCGGGCGCATTGGTTCGTGATCGTGGAAGCTCCGCGAACCGGTTTCCCTTTCCGCTCCGCTTTTTTCATCGCGAGATCCATCTCCTTCCAGTCAAAGCCCTCGTGCTGAAAGAATCGCTGATCTTCCGAAATCCAAAGGTGCTCCAGGAACATCTCAGGAATGTGCGGCAAAGAGATCCAGCGGTAGCGGAGCGGACGCTTTGGCCCGCTCGAGAACATCGCGCTGCCTTGCTCGATCAACATCGGTAGCGTCAATGGAGGATTGATGAATCGCACCACCGCAACCTGCATTGCCGGGATGAGGAGCAAAACCACGAGCAGAATTAGAATCCATTTTTTCCCGAGACCGCGTGAGGCGGAGCTTTTTACGCGGCGTTTCTTTGGTTTCGGCTTGGGCATCTTCGCCAAGAGACTGCGATGGCGACCGAGCGCAACCCGTCGTGATTACGTTCCTGCGCAAGCTGATCACTGACAAGGCCGAGACGCCGCTCGTCGAAGCCGCTACCGTCGTTCCCGTCGCTTAAAAAATCCGCGTTACCGAGGCAAAGCCAAACGACTCTCAACTAAAGGCTCGCTTGTCCGCCGAAGGACGGACTCGCCGTGGCGAGCAGGCCGTTCCATCAACTCTCAACTAATGCGAACCATCGAGACCCGAAAGATCACAAAACCCTGTCCGGAAAATGAATGTCAAGTGTTGAGATCTGACCCCCAAATCTCAAATCTCAACCACAAATGCTGGTTCAGGCTGGGCTTAGCAAATCGCGTAGATCTTTGAAGCTCGTCTGAAGAACCTCCGCACCGGCAACGATACCCTTTGCCCGTTGCGAAACGGTCTCGGTGTAGTCAGTTGAGCGGACTACTTGATATTCCTCTGCCGGAAGGTTCTGCACGATAATTGGAAGGATTGACCTGAGCACTTTTACCCAAGCCTGGATCGCAGCGTCTCCCGTCGCGATGATAAACTCAGGCTTGATCTCAAAGGCTTGCGCTTTTGAAACTCGTCTTCCAGCAATTTCCTCTCGGAGATCTCCAACCACGCGAATCAAGAACTGCTTTGACGCTGGATAGTCAAGCAATCGGAGTTGTTTATGCTCGATATCTGTCATATCGCTGTCGGATTTCGCCTTGAGCTCTTGCTTAACGCGATCGTATGCCCAGCCCAAAGTCTGAACCGCGAAAATGTGACCGATGCTCAGCCAGACCGGAAACACCCTATTATAAGTCACGTCGGATTCGAAGATGTCGCTTTTTGCGCGAATGGCCGTCTGTAAATCACCACTAAACGCACAAAGCATTTGACCGATTTGATCTGCGAACAACGACGTCGCCGCTCTGCGCGTGCTATCCCTTCGGTGAACATACTCGACGCCTTTACTTTTGAACTCCTCTTCAAGGCGGACCTGAACCGGGTCGTTACTGCGTCGATCCCAGGCGACGATTGAATTCTGTGTATTATTGCCGGCAACGATTACCGGAATCATAGCTGGATCATCGACTACGATTATGCGGGCCAAGACAGAAACATTTTTGGCGCGATCTGCTCCAACGGCATGAATCGCACCGGTTGTCTGTGCGCCATTTACAACCGACACACCGTGGATGCGGAGACTCGAATCACCGACGTCAGCCTTCTTTGTAACCAAAGTGATCCCATTGTTTAGAACAAAAAACATTCCGGGCTCCTGCTCCGCGGTGCTTCGGATCCGATTGTTCACATTGCCGGACACCTTTCGTGCGCCTAGGAAGTCTCGAAGATTCGCGCTGAACAGCGCGTTTTTGTGTGTCTCGTACAAGTTGTGCAAGATTTCACCTTTAATCGAGAGGATAAATGCTTTCCATTTTGGCCCACTCTCCGAGATTTTCTCCTGGGCTGGCAAATCGATCTCATCAGCTACTTGGATCGAGCCGAGGGACGTTAGATATAGGGCCTCAATCCGTCTTAATCCAAGTTCGACTACGTCGACCTCCACATCCTTCGTGATATTCAATCCGCCGAGCAGGTGCCGGACGGTCTCGAGTTCTGCTTCTACGTTGTGAGATTCGAGTGCGTTGTGGGCGTAGGCAAAGACCAGTTTGTTTATTGTTTTCTTTTCCAGACCGTCCCTCAGGAGTTTCGCATGTCCGCGGACAGCATCGGGTACCTCCTCAATTGGTCGCTGCAGAAGCCATGCAGCCGCCGTATTTAAATCGCTTGCTTTGTTTGCTGGCGCTTCTTGCTTCCCCCAATCCTGTCCAGTTAATCCTTGAGCGACACATGCCACCCCTTCGGCTTCATTGATGTAAATGATGTCAGCCTTCTTATCAGCGGGATGGTCGGTCAGACTCTCGACCGCGAAGCTTGCTAAGTCTTCCTCGTCCAAATAAAGCGCCATCGCAAACAACGGCAGAGCGTTCTTTCGGTACGGCGTCAGCACAGTGTCCGCTAACAGTCGCCCGATAAACGAATAAGTTGATTCCAGTTCCTGAGGCGTTGCCATAGCACGGTTTGAAGCCCAACTCTTACTCTGATTGCCTATACGGGCAAAACCGAATTCGAAATTGCGCTGCGATATTTGTTTGAATGAGCAGGGCGTTCTTTAAAGGGGATGTCGATCTTCCGGAGCGAAGCGACCGGAAAACGAAGCGGCGGTGCGGTCGCATTCTCCAGAAATTTGCCGGCGCGAAGATATAGTTATGTCAGGCAAAACAATCTTGATGGTTGCCGTAGCAGCGGATTTACTTTGGCGTGCGGCAAATCGCGCAGAACGCAAATGTTTCGTTCGAACTCCATACGCTAGGTTGGGAGGCATTTCAAAACTTGTGCGGAGTCGTCTTGCGTGAAGTTTTGGGTCAGACCGTAACTGTTTTTTCTCCGACGCGAGATGTTGGCCAAGACGGAGCCTTTCAAGGCAACTGGCGACAGCGCAACAAGGAAACGTACACCGGTAGATTCGTCCTTCAGTGCAAATTCAGTTCTAATCGCGATGCCAGCTTCGCTCTCAGCGATCTGGGCGACGAGCTTAAAAAGGTCCGAACCCTGGCCGCGAAGGGTCTATGCGAGACTTATCTTGTTATTACGAACGCGAAACTCTCGGGCGAAGCTGATACTAAAATTCGCAAGGCATTCACGGCGGTACCAGGGATAAAATTCTTCGACGCGTTTGGACGAGAGTGGATTACTCAGCAAATTCGCCAATCACGTCGACTGCGTGCGTTCGTACCGCGCATATATGGCCTAGGTGACCTTTCACAGATTATCGACGAGCGGGTCTATCGACAGACCGATGAGATTCTCCAAAGCTGGAAGGACAACCTTGCTAAATTCGTTCCAACCGATGCACATCATCGGAGCGTACGCGCCTTGTTGGACCACGGCTTCGTTCTGTTACTGGGTGAGCCAATGGCTGGAAAATCCACGATTGCGGCCGCGTTGGCACTTGCTGCAGCGGACCAATGGAAATGCGTTCCAATTTTCGCAACAGCTCCGGACGAACTAAAGTTACACTGGAATCCAGATGAGCCGCACCAGTTTTTTTGGGTGGACGACGCGTTTGGGCAAATCCAGTTTGAGCCAGCGTTAGCTGCTGGATGGAATCGCGTGTTTCCACACATGGTGAGCGCGATTCGCAATGGTGCCCGTGTGCTGTTCACGTCGCGTACATATGTTTACCGTGCTGCCGTAAAGCATTGACGTTGAAAAACTTCTCCCGATAGAGAAGCAGCGGATTCTCTATAACCACTTGCGCCTGGGAGCACAACCATCGGAATTTCGGCGTGCAATTAAATTTTTCCTACCCGCGTTGGCTGCGAATGAGAAATTCTTCCCGGAGATCGCAAGACGTCTTGCTGATCCGGTCTTCACGAAAAGTGTGCGGGCGGACTCAGAGTCATTGCGACGCTTTGTAGAAGAACCGAAGGAGTTGCTCGGTGAAATTATAACGCAGCAGTCGCGCGCGAATTTCGCGGCGCTCGCGATCCTGTTTATGCGGGCTGGTAGAATATCCATTCCTATCTCATTTGAAAGAAATGAAGAAGGGGCTATCGAAAGGTTAGGCTCTTCGCTCGCGGAAACGTCCGAAGCGCTTGAAGCGTTAGCTGGCAGTCTCGTGTCGCAGATCGTGGAACGAGGGGAGAGATTTTGGGTGTTTCGTCATCCAACCATTCGCGACGCGATGGCCGCTCATGTGGCGTCGCGACCAGAGCTGTTAGACATTTATCTAAGCGGTGTAAAGCCTAGCGAGCTTCTCCGCGA
>Ga0209265_1000011_pt1 | contig 39551 bp, 41 predicted proteins | sample GraSoiAngelo_103_FD_185872 | JGI IMG/M metagenome (GOLD analysis project Ga0209265, IMG submission 185872) | Grasslands soil microbial communities from the Angelo Coastal Reserve, California, USA - 14_0903_05_20cm (SPAdes) (version 2) | ecosystem: Environmental > Terrestrial > Soil > Grasslands ...
GATTGCTGTCGCTGAGACCAAAGCGATTTGCATGAATGCCATCGCGGCAAACTTCACAAATTTCGAATTGCGGCTCATTCAATGTTGTTATTCCAACGAGTTCGACGTATCTCCAGCTGCTCTTTCAAACTATTCAAGGCTAATTGTCGGGTCTGGCGAATTGTTTTCACATAGAAAATCGTTCCAACCGCTCCGAACGCTGCGGCTCCAAGAAAATTCAGAGCCGGACCGAGTTTCCACAAGTATGCGCCAAGGATCGCGGCCGCACTGACTATCAAATCACGAACAAGATAGTACGCGCCGATCATTTGCCCGCGTTTTTGAGATTCAGAATAGCCGATGATCAGCGCTTTGCGCGATGTATCTCCAAACTCTTTAAAGCCGCGAATCACAAATGCGACGACCAGCGTTGAAAAACTGCTCGACATCAGCAGACTGATGGGGAAAAGGGTGAACATGATGAAAGTCACGATCACGAACGGCTCGCGCCTACGTCGGTCCGCGAAATGCGAAGCGGGAATAATGCACAAGGAGGCGACGAGCGTTTCTATGGCGGTTAAGAAGCCCACCTGTCGAGCAGTGACACCGATGTAATCCATGGCAAAAATCACGACCCATGCATAGGGAACTCGCTCGCAAAAACGGATCAGGGTATCGCTTAAGAGCAAGCGCCTCATCGGCGAATTGAATTCGCGCAAGCTTCGCCAAAAATTCCAACGATCGGTCTTCTCCAGTTGTACTTTTGCCTCTTCACGTAATTGGCCTTGTACAAAGATTGTGACGACAGAGAGGAAGATTGACATTGTCAGTGCGACGCGCACGCCGTTGATGATCCCGAACCGATCAATAAGCATCCCGCCGATGATTGGCGCGATCATGATCGGTAGCCGCTTGATCACCGACTGAATGCCCACGCCCATGGCGTGACGATTTGCTTCGAGTGTAGCTCCGATCAGAGAAAACGTTGCAGGCAAGGAAAAACAAGTCCACGACAGGAAAAGAAACATTCCAGCGATTACGCCGGCCCAATGCGGAACCAGCAGCACCAGCGCGTAGCCCGTGATTGAGACCAGGTTGAATATGATAAAAGCCCGACGATGTCCCCAAAGATCGACAAATACTCCGCCGGGGTACGCGTAGATCGCACCGAGCAAGGTGCGCAGTGCATCGTAGAGACCGATAATGAAAACCGTCGCGCCGACCGCTTGCAGGTACTTCGGCACAAAACGCATCCAAAGTTCTTCGCCTGCGCCAATGATAAAGATGGCGACGAGCAGGATAACCAGATTGCGCTTAAGACCGAAAAAATCCGCTAGCCTGCCGAAGCGATTCAAGTGCGGCTGACTCGGCGTCTGCATTCTGCGTAAAGCGCGTCGTAAACGACAAATTCGCGCTCAAGGATTTCATGATCGCTCAATCCTAGAGCGCTGAAGCCGCCGGCAATCCAGCGCAACCCTTCTCCCGCTGGATGGGGATTGTGCGGGTGCGAGTCGGCAGCGCGAACAATTTCACCAAGTAAAACAAGCGCTGGATCGGTCAGCTTGTATTTTTTCAGGATCGAATTGAACGAAACATCTTCGCCGTGGTGCCCGAGCTCGCAGTTCGGAACGTCGAAGACGATTTCGTCGTCGATTTGTGTCCACTCAGTATCGTGCGGAAGGAAAACAAACTCAGCTGCGGGGTCAACAAAATGCTGGATCAGCCACGGACATGCGACCCGGTCGACCTTGATTTTTTCACGGGTAATCCATTTCATGGACCCACTACGCGGCGATCATGTCCGTCGCCTGCATCTTATTGTTCCGCAAAGCACCGTCACGGCAGAGAATTGTTGTCGTTGCGTTTGCGATCGTCGGCTTGTTTTTGCTGCCTGAATAGAATCAGTTTCGTGCTCAATCGAGCTGGAATTGTTGCTCATTGTTCGATGTGGTAAGCGCGGACCTCGGTCGGTTGCGATCCGCGATGTGGAACAGCTACGAATACGGTGTCGCGTTCCGAAACGAAAAGCCCAGTTCGAGCGCCATCTGCTGTGTCGACTTTGCTTGAGGCTGCATAGGTATTCGGATCAGTCTGCTCGACGATGTCGATCATACCCGCGCCACAGATCGCGTATATGCGGCGTCGTTTGTTATCGTAGAAAACGTCGTCGGGATCACCGGAGATGTCGACTTTTGCAACAACCTCCCCCGTTTCGGTGTTGAGCACGACAAGCTTTGGGGGCAGGCGGCATCCGATAAATAATCGATGATTCGCGTCATCAAGCGCCATTGGAAAATTTCCAAATGCTAGGTCTGTCTTCCATGTGGCGACAACTTCGCCTTTCTCACGATCGATTACTGCCACGTGGCGGGAATTGGGAACATTTACAAAAATTCGTTTCCCGTTCTTCTCCAGCTCGAACGCTTCAGGATGAGCTGAAAGTTTAATTGAACCGATCTGCTTCCCGTCGGGTGCGTTAACAACCGCGATCCCACCGCTGCCGAAGCCGACATAAATCTTTCTTGTCGCGTCATCGTAACGAACATTGTCAGCATCATCCTCGAAATTTAGTTCACTAATCTGCTGGAACGATTTCCCATCGTAGATTTTGAAAATCCCACCTTTGTCATTCGCAACAAAGAGGCGATCCAGTTCAGGGATGTAAATGACTCCTTGCGGTGCACCGAGGCCCGTAATCGAGCGCATTCGCTCGCCTTTACGCAAATCCATTACTTCGACGGTATTGTTCCCAAGTGCGCAGACGAATAATCTTTCATCCGAAGGATCGAGTGCGAAATGATCGATCCGGCCTTCGACTCCTGGCAGTCGTATCGTTTGCTCGAGTTTAAACGCCTCCTTTTCGGCGTGGGCAGCAGTAATGCAACCGCAATAGGCGATGAGAAGGATGCACTGGAGGAGAAAGAAGTTCATCTGCTCCCGTAAGTGAAATTGTCGAACGCTGTAACGCTGTCGGCTTTGGTCCAGACGCCAACTTTGCCGGCATCTTTAAATGTCTCGTCGTCCCATTCGATCGCTTTTTTCCCATCAAACATGACTGTGAAATGATTGCCGTTGAAGTCGACACGTAACGTGTGCCACTGGCCGGACACGACCTTCATGTCGGTTCGCTTCTTCTCGGTGCGTTTACCTTTGATGGTGTGGTAGATCGTCACGTTGTTCTCGAGGCCATTGGCGCGCGCGATGTAGTAGTTGTAAGCGTCCTGCAACCGCCAGATAACGCCGCCCGCCTGATCTTCCTTACCGGCAATCGGCTTGAATTTCACTTGGACGAATCCATTTTTGATATTCGTGTCCGTCTTGAAGCAAACCGGAAAAGTCGCCTGACCTGATTGCTTCAACACATTTGGCTTGCTTGGAGCGGAATTGTCTTTCTCAACGGACCATTTCGCTGCGCCGCTGCCGGTTTGTGTCGCCGTCCAACTTGGAGGCGGCGCACCTGCTTTCATGTCGTCGAAGTTTACCGTCTCAGCGGCAGCCAACGCCGTTGCCATTGTTGTCATAATCATGACGCAAGGGTTCACCCATAATTTCCGGTATAAATCTGAGGGTCACGGCAGTGGAGAGGTGACCTTTAGCAATCCCCCAATTAAAAAACCGCCTTTGACGGCATTCGCCAAATCCTTCGCCGAACCGCGTCCCCAATAGTGGAAGAACATGATACGTGGCTCCTCGTGGGTCATGTGCTGATGTATGGCAACGATGTTAATCTTGTTCTTGAGAAGCGATTTAAGGACAGGCTGCAATTCGTCTTCCGTGACTGCAAAATCTCCATCAACAACGGCGTTGTCATCGCTGCCGGCAAACGCGGCCCACGTGTTGACGCCCATCTCCTTGTCGATGGTCACGCCGTGCATTTTTGCCGGGCGACCAATTGTGAATTTTACCATTCCATCCTTGCCTTCACCCTGTACACCAAAGATCTCGTTAAGAAAGGCAGCAGTGATCGAACTTTTGTCTGGTAACGATGTTTGTCCAACGACCGAGAACGATTCTGCCGGTTTTGGATCTGGACTGCGGATTGCCTTCGTCGTGTCGTAAACTTTCTTAACCGCGCTGGCTAATTTCTCGAGCGGGCCTTCGCCTTCGATATGCATAAAGAAGACTTTGGGCCGATCGAAGAAGAAATGATTATGCAGTGCAGTAACGCTGAGGCCGTTGTCGAGCGCAGCGGACATGGCGGCGTTGACTTCATCTTCAAACAGAACGGTGTCGCCCATCACCATTGCGCCGTCTTTTGTGGCAGTGAATGCAGCCCAGGTGCCAAGACCCATAAACGACGGCATGCTCCATCCGTCGACAACAACCTTCACGTCACCCCGCGGAAAAGTAACTTTATAAACACCTTCCTTTTCGTTCATTTTTCCCTTAAGCCCGGTTAATTCGTCGATGCGTGCTGTATTGAGATCGGCTGCCACCGATGCGTAAATGAACGCGCCAAAGATTATCGCGGTAGTAAGAATTTGTTTCATAATCGTGATAGTAACTCGCACAGATTCGGGAAGCTGGATGTAAGACCAAGGACGACGTGTTATACGTATTTCATTCTAGGCATTGATCGCATGGGCGCAACCTCCTGGCTTCTCCTTCTCTACAGCCTTCCGACTCGGCAAAAGACCGAGCGAGTGGCCGTCTGGCGCAGGTTAAAGAGAATCGGGGCTGTCCAGATTAAAACATCCACGTATCTGCTGCCGGATAATCCGCCGCAGTACGAACATTTCCAATGGTTAACGCAGCAGATTCGAGATTTTGGCGGGGGTGCTACTCTCGTGCGCGCCCAAGAAATCGAGGGATTATCGAATGAGAAGTTAATTGCGCTTTTTAATCGCGCCCGCGATGAAGAATATGGCGCAATAAAAAAGGCGCTGCAGGGCTTCCTCGTCCGCGGGAAAAAGGTTGATCCTGAGACAAAAGCGGCAGAATTAGAACGCCTCACGCGGCAGTTTCGCGACGTTCGGGAGATTGATTTTTTTCAGAGCCCGCGGGGACAGGATGTGCAGATGCTTCTGCGTCGCGCGGAGGGTTCGCCGAAGAAAACGCTCCCACGACTCGATACGAAAAATTACGTAGACAGGACCTGGTTAACACGGCCGCGCCCTGAAATCGACCGGGTTGGATCGGCGTGGTTGATTCGACGATTCATCGACCCGCGAGGGAAGTTTGTTTTCGCTGCGGCAGTTCCTTCAAATCGCGAAATTATTCCATTCGATATGGTGGACGTTGAGTTCTCCCATCACGGGGATTACTGCACGTTCGAAACGTTAACGCGTCGTTTTGGTATCGAGGACAAGGCGGTCAAAAAGATTGCGGAAATGATTCACGATGCGGATTTGGAAGACGCGAAGTTTCAGCGCCCGGAATGCATCGGGATTGATCGAGTGCTCAAGGGCTGGGCGAAAGAGGGAGTGACCGACGACGAGATCTTGCGTCGCGGCTTCGACTGCTTTGATGCGCTCTATTCTTTTCTGCAGCGGCGATGATAACGAAGGAGCCAGAGCAAAATAACTCCGCCGCAGATCATCAGATGCCGTCGTGGCGCGAAGTGTTTCTCTATTTTCTTTTTCTCGGCTTTGTCAATATCGGCGGACCAGTGGCGCAGATCACCATGATGTTTAATCACATGGTAGAAAAGCGCCGGTGGTTAACCAAGGACCGCTTTGTGAAGATTATGGCGTTCTGCCACATGCTTCCCGGACCTGAGGCTCTCCAGCTGGCCATTTACGTCGGTTATTTGAAACGAAAAATCTGGGGCGGTATCCTAGCTGGTCTGACTTTCATTCTGCCAGGCGCAGTCGTGATGATCATACTGAGCTGGCTTTACGTGAAGTATGGACAACTGCCCCAGGTCAGTAATGCCCTTTACGTGCTCAAACCCGCGGTGCTGGGCATCATCGCCGCTGGCATCATCAAACTCGGTGGTGCTGCCATTCGGAATTTTTTTCTGGCAGTCCTGCTCATAGGCGCATTCGTAGGAATGCGATTCGCCGGAATTAACTTCCTGCTGATTCTTTTAATAGCCGGCGTTTTGAACCTAATCGTTGATCAAGGCTGGCCGCTGCTTAGAAAAACTGCGCCGACGTTACCGGCAACGATCGGCGGAATTGGCCTCCTACTTCCTTTTGGCGATTCGCGATTATTTCAAGTTGCGTGGCTGTTTCTCAAAACAGGGCTACTGAGTTTTGGCGGCGCCTATGCGTCGCTTGTTTTCGTGCAGCGCGGCGCAGTTGCAGAATATCATTGGCTTTCCGACGGCCAGTTGCTGGACGGTGTCGCCCTTAGCGTCGCAACGCCCGGCCCGTTCATGTTGTTTACCACGTTCGTTGGATATATCGCGAGCGGGATTAGTGGAGCAGTCCTGGCCACGTTCTTCGTTTTCCTGCCGTCATTCATTTTCGTGATTGTCGGTGTGCATTATATCGAAAAAGTTCGCGAGAATCGGAAGATTCAGGCATTTCTTGCCGGGGTCAGTGCCGCAGTTGTGGGCGTCATCGCCGTCGTATCGCTGGATCTAATTCCCGAGGCACTTGTCGACTGGCCCACTGTCGGTATCGCGGTGATTTCCTTTCTTCTGATCGCTTTGCTAAAGCGCGACGTTGCTTTCGTCGCTATTGGAGCAATGCTTGGTGGAATAATCTACTCGAGTATTCGCGGGTTGGCTTGAAAACTGCACACGGCAGCGAGCATATATTCCTTTCACAACGGCCGGGCTCAGCAATCCCAGCTACAGTCGCCTAGAGGCGCGAAGGCGGCGAAGACGATGTCAAAGACAACCATCTTCGCCGCGCTTCCACCCCAAATCGCGTTTAAGACAACGCGATCCACCCATGATTAGTACTTCTCGCCTTTTTCTTTGTGCTCTTTAGCTTCGTTGTGTTTGCTCAGCACTTTGCCGTTAGCATTCATTTCGACGCCAATTTGCTTGCCGTTCTTGTCGATCACCGCTTCAAAGTTGGCCCCCTCTTTCTCCCAGCGAACAATCGTTCCGCCTTTGGCTTCCGCCTGCGCAGCCTGCTGCACAGCGGCAGGGACTTCAGCAGTGTTGATAGTTTGTTCTTCGTGCTTTTCTTCCTTCGCTTGTGTGGTCACGCCGAATGCGAGACCGGCGCTGATCACTGCTACTGCGAATAGGTTTTTCGTTTTCATGTCTGTTAAGTTTTGACTGTCAGGTTTAAGGATTGTTCGAAACTGAGTGCCCATTGGCGCGCAAAAAGATTGCGCGAAAGAATCGAAGTCTTCTGGATCAGCAGTGCGCGTCAGGCGGAGCCGGACAAACGCGCACACTCCGATTCGTAGTCTTCAATCAGCTTCAAGATCTTGGATTGAAATGCGTCCTGCGCGGAATAAACGGCGCCGATCGCCTCAGCGAACGCCTTTTGCTTGAGCTCCTCCTCAATGGTCAAACTGAGTTCAGCTAGCTTTTCGATATTCGCACGTGAATGAAACTCCAGCTCCTTAAGTTTGGAGAGGACTACAAGCGATTTCTCCAGTTGCGTCGGCTCTGCTGGTTGAGTTGGCTGCGGAACTTCCGCCTGCGGCGCAGTGCTCTTGGCGGCAGGCTTCGTTTCGGTTTGGGCGGTCTTGCGCCCTGTCGGAGCAGGGCCAGCCTTTGGAGGAGCATGCTTTTCCTTATGATGCTTCTCCTGGCTGACTTTCTTGGCGTGCGCGACGTTTCGTGGATCTCCCATCAACTTACTTGACGGCTCTCAAAGGCTGGCCGGTCGTATATCGCAACCCGATTACTTACGAGTTCGAACGTAAACCGTCCCTCCGCGCCTGTACGATTTCTCGAACAGGCGACTGGATCCATTAGTCCGCTACCGGGAAAAGTCGACCCGCCTAGGGCAGGCAATACCGACCCGATTTGCACTGATCAGTATCCCTTGGTCTTTGCCTTCTGCTCAGTCTTCTCCGGATGAGTGCCCATGAACTTACCGTTGGAATCCACTCGGATAGCCACTTCTTTCCCGTTCTTGTTCACGACCGCGTCATAGCATTCCTTGCCTTTGCGAGTCTCCTTTGCGACCCGAAGAATCTGATCGTTCCCGGCTTTTTCCTTGATAGTGGTTTGCGCCGGCGATGGCAGGTCCTTCATGTCAACGGGAGTCTCTTCTTGCGCCAACGCGGCCGGTCCGAGGATCAGGCCGGCACTGACGGTTATTGCGGCAATTAGCCTTTTTGTCTTCATGGTTTTCTCCCTTTTTTTTGATGAATAGCTATTAAAGTACGGTTCGAAAACGAACAGTGGTTTGCGCGTAAAGAAATGTTCGTGCAAAACCGCCACGGAAGATGCATTGCCGTTAGCGAGGGTATTTGACACTGAAGACCTCACGCAATGCTGCGCGGGCTGCGTGATGCCCGCACATCCCGTGAACGCCACCTCCGGGTGGAGTCGAAGCCGAGCATAGGTAAACGCCCTCAAGCGGAGTGCGGTAAGGCCTGGGACTGAAAATCGGCCGGGCAATCAACTGTGCCAGATTCGCTGCGCCGCCGTTGATGTCGCCGCCGGTTAAATTAGAGTTCGATTTCTCAAGCGCGGCCGCGTTCATCTTGTGACGAGCGAGAACACAATCGCGAAAACCCGGAGCGAATCGCTCGATTTGGGCTTCAATTCGATCCGACACATCAACGCTGCAGTTGAATGGAACGTGGCAGTAGACCCAGAGCGTATGTTGTTCGGCTGGAGCTCGAGTTTCGTCAAACAAACTCTGTTGCGCCACGAGCACAAATGGTCGCTCCGGAATCTTCCCTTGCGACACGTCGCTTTCCGCCGCTGCAATTTCATCGATCGTGCCACCGAGATGAATCGTGCCGGCGTGGCGGCAGGCTTCCGCTTTCCACGGAACCGGCTCACTTAAGGCGTAATCGATTTTGAAAATTCCAGGTGCGTGCCGAAACGCTTCCAATCGCCGGCGGTAGCGTGGCGGCATTTGGTGGCCACCGATCCGCAAGAATTGCCAGACAGAAATATCCAGAATAACTGCGCGCGATTTTGGCAATTCGTTTAGATCATCGACCCTGTGGTCAGTCTCGATTTTGCCGCCGAACTGACGAAGATAAGCAGCGAGCGCGTTTGTAATTTGCTGCGAACCGCCTCGGGGGATTGGCCAGCCGACAACGTGCCCAGCAAGCCCGAGCACCAAACCAAACGCGGAGGAGACCGGCGCTTCCAAAGGAAGAAATGAATGCGCAGCGATTCCAGCGAAAAGCGCGCGGGCTGGTTCGTTTTTAAACAAGAACTTCGCCAGCAACGTTGTCGGGCAAAGTCCCAAAATCCCGAAGTGCGCCAATATCAGCGGGTGTCGCGGCAGATGGAGCATCGGCTGCAGAAATTCGTTCGCCAAATTTTCCCAATGAGGAACGAACGGCTTCATTAACCGCCGATAAGCGCGCGAGTCGCCGGCAAGTTGTTCGGCCGTACGATCGATATCTTGGTGAAGGCACGCCGCCGAGCCGTCATCAAGCGGATGCGCCAATGGAATTTCAGGTTGAATCCATGTAAGACCAGATCGCTCAAGCGGAAGAGTCGTGAAAAATGGAGAACCTGCCGCGAGTGGATGCACTGCCGAGCAAACATCATGCAAAAAGCCTGGCAGCGTTAGTTCCGCCGAGCGCGCTCCCCCGCCAATTGTCGCGTTCGCTTCGCAAACAAGAACTGAACATCCCGCGCGCGCGAGGGTGATCGCGGCCGCAAGACCATTCGGACCCGAGCCGACTATGACCGCATCGTGTTCAACCGGCATATTGAAAAGGTCGAGCTAATTGGGCGCTCGGCCTTCGATTACCTTTCGTTGCGAAACATCTCGGCATGAAACGGATCGGCATCATGTTACTTCAGTTGTTTGTCACTGCCGCTGGACTCTGGTATGTCTTTCACGATCCGCAAAGACGAGCGCAAATCGCCGAGGCATTGCGTCAGGCGAGCCTGAGCTGGGTGTTAGTCGGCTGGGTTTGTTACAGCGTGGTTGAAGTGCTGGCGACAGTGCGCTGGCAAATTCTTTTACGCATCCAAGGCATCCGTATCAGCTGGTTACGGGCTGGTGCGATTGTGATCATCGGTCTTTTCTTCAATCAGTTTCTGCCTGGTGGAGTTGGAGGCGACGCCATGAGACTGTATTTCATATTCAAACAGGCGCCGCGAAGAAAGGTCGGCGCGGCTCTTTCTGTTGCCATGGATCGTCTGTTTGGGCTGCTGACAGTCGCATTTCTCGCGAGTGTGAGTTTCTGCCTGCGTTTCAGGTGGCTAACTCGCACCAGCTCATCTAGTCAAATCGCATTCCTTGCATTCATTTTGCTCAGCGCCAGCCTTGGGTTCATTGTCGTACTCTTCTGGCTGGTGAATTCAGGCCTATTGGACCAGCTACCGAAACGGACGCCATTTCGAAAGGCGATTGTCAAATCCGGTGAAGCGCTGCTGTGCTATCGCACGCACCTCGTGGCGATGGCATTTATTTTTCCCATCACGGTTATTGCCCATGTCGCATACTACACAACCTTCTATTGCGCAGGCGAATCACTGCGCGCGTCCACAGGTCAGGCCGCCAGTCTTGCTGACATTTTGTCCATCATGCCGCTCGTAGATACGATTATCTCTGTGCCCATCTCGCTTGGAGGTGTCGGCGTGCGCGAGACTCTTTTTCAGGAACTGCTTGGTAATCTCGCGCATGTGCCGCCAGCACTTGCTGCTTTTACCGCTTCGCTGGGTTTTGCCATCCAAGCTTGCTGGGGACTTGTCGGTGCGGCCGTATTTTTGTTGTCATAAAAGATCATGAGCCGCTGAACATCCCGGAGCCGCGCGGGGGGATTAAGCCGCACTCCCACCGGCCAGGCGAGGCAATCCATTTCGATGTCGCACATCGATCTGTTTGTGAGGCTCTCGTCGCTATGGAATCAATTAGGCGAAGAAGGTGGGCAATCTCTGAGGGTTATATCCCGGGGAAGAGTCACGGCCCCGCGCCTGACATGACGAGTCACGAAGCCTGCTGCATTCTCAACGCTTCGTCGACCGACGCGCACGTCTCGATCACAATCTTTTTTGAAGATCGTGATCCGGTTGGTCCCTACAAATTCACGGTTCCCGCCCTGCGTACCAAGCATCTGCGCTTCAATAATTTTGAGGAACCGGAAAAGATCCCGCCCGATACGCCGTATTCGATTGAGTCGGATGTGCCCATTGTGGTGCAACACACGCGACTGGATTCGCGTCAGGCCGAGAACGCGCTGCTTACTACGATAGCTTTCCCATGCGATTAGGCTTCGACATGCGAATTAAACAATGGAGGTCGAGAAACGCTTGGCGGCGATCATGACGACTCAAACTACGAGTGACTTTCTAATCAGGCGGATAAACGAGTGGGGACTGAAACGTATCTACGGTTATCCCGGCGATGGTATTAACGGGATCATGGGCGCTCTCGATCGCGCCAACGGCGCGGTTGAGTACATTCAAGTGCGCCACGAAGAGATGGCGGCGTTCATGGCGTGCGCCCACGCGAAGTTCACCGGCGAAGTTGGAATTTGTCTCGCTACGTCCGGTCCCGGCGCCATTCACCTCCTCAATGGACTTTACGATGCGAAAATGGATCACGCATCAGTCGTCGCGATCGTAGGTCAACAGGCACGCGCAGCGATCGGCGGCGATTATCAGCAGGAAGTCGATCTTGTCACGCTTTTCAAGGACGTTGCGCACGAGTACGTGCACATGGCGTCTACGCCCGCTGCGATTCGCCATTTGGTTGACCGGGCGATTCGAATCGCGAAAGCAGAGCGCACCGTCACCTGCGTCATCATTCCGAACGACGTCCAGGAGATGCCTGCTGTGGAAACGCCACCGCGCAAGCATGGCACAATCCATTCGGGTGTCGGGTACTCTTCACCGCGGGTTGTGCCAAAGGATGTCGACCTTCGTCGCGCAGCAGAGGTTCTTAATGCCGGGCAAAGAGTAGCGATGCTCGTGGGCGCAGGGGCGCTGCAAGCGACCGATGAAGTGATCGAGATCGCGGACGTTCTTGGTGCCGGCGTCGCGAAGGCGCTGTTGGGCAAGGCGGTGATTCCCGACGATCTGCCTTTCTGCACAGGTCCAATTGGACTTCTTGGCTCCAAGCCGAGCTGGGACATGATGGAAGAATGCGACACGCTGCTCGTGGTCGGCTCCAGTTTCCCGTACTCAGAATTTCTGCCGAAGGAAGGGCAGGCGCGAGGCGTGCAGATCGATATCGACGCGAAACTAGTGAGTGTGCGTTATCCGATGGAGGTCAATCTTGTCGGTGATAGTGCGGAGACATTGCGGGCTTTGGCTCCGTTATTGGAACGCAAACAAGATCGGCAATGGCGAAAACGCATCGAGGAGAACGTTGCTGAGTGGTGGAAAGTTTTGGAGGCACGCGCGATGAACGAGGCGAAGCCGATCAATCCACAACGCGTCTTTTGGGAATTGTCGCGGCGGCTGCCGGACAATTGCATTATCGTTGCCGACTCGGGCTCTGCTGCGAACTGGTTCGCGCGGGATTTGAAAGTGCGCCGGGGCATGATGGCGTCGCTTTCAGGCAATCTGGCTACCATGGGACCTGGCGTGCCTTACGCCATTGCTGCCAAGTTTGCTTTTCCTGATCGTGTCGTGATCGCCACTGTTGGCGATGGCGCGATGTTGATGAACGGAATCAATGAGATCGTCACCATTGCAAATTATTGGAAAGAATGGAGCGACCCGCGATTGATCATCATGGTTCTGGCCAATCGCGACCTGAATCAGGTTACCTGGGAGCAGCGTGTGATGGCCGGCGATCCGAAATACGAATGCTCGCAAAACGTGCCGTCGTTCGAGTTCGCGCGTTACGCCGAGATGCTGGGTCTCACAGGAATTCGCGTCGATAAACCCGAACAAATCGCGCCTGCGTGGGAGCAGGCCCTCAGCGCAACGCGACCGGTTATCCTCGAAGCGATCACCGATCCAGAGGTTCCAACGCTGCCGCCCCACATCACTTTTGAGCAGGCGAAAAAATTCACCGAATCCATGATCAAGGGTGAGCCGCGTCTGGGCCACATGATCAAACAAACTTTTAAGGACGCCATCGACGGCATCCTACCGCATAAGAAATGACTGCCCGTTCGGCGCAGAACTGGTAGGGCACGACCGTCGGGCGCGCCGAATTCCGGATGAAGATGCGCGACACGGTGCTGATCGATGATCTCAACGTTTCCGCATACACCATTCCGACAGAGTCACCAGAGGCGGATGGGACCTACGAATGGGACAGTACGACCATCGTAATTGTGGATGTGACAGGCGGCGGCAAACATGGGCTTGGTTACACATACGCCGACACAGCAACGGCGAAATTAGTCGCGGATAAGTTGAAACAAATCGTCATTGGTCACGATGCGATGTCTGTGCAGGGTGCGTGGTTGGCGATGATGCATTCCATTCGCAACCTCGGCCGACCCGGTATTTGTGCGATGGCGATTTCGGCTGTCGACACAGCGCTTTGGGATTTGAAAGCACGCTTGTTCGATGTGCCTCTTGTGACGTTGTTGGGTCAAGTCCGCAATGAATTACCGATTTACGGTAGTGGCGGGTTCACGAATTACTCGAACGAACAATTGGAGACGCAGCTTCATGGTTGGGTAGAGCAGGGGATTCCTCGGGTAAAAATGAAAATCGGTCGCGACGCAAAGAGCGACAGGCAACGTGTCGCATCTGCGCGAAAAGCGATCGGTGAAGATGTCGATCTTTTTGTTGACGCAAATGGCGCATACTCCCGCAAGGAAGCGCTTGTCCAGGCGCGTGCGTTCGAAGAATTTGGCGTCAGGTGGTTTGAAGAACCGGTCTCATCGGATGACTTGGAAGGCTTGCGCCTCATTCGGGATGAGTTGCCCGGCGGGATGGAAGTCGCGGCTGGCGAGTACGGCTATGACATCGATTATTTCCGGCGAATGCTCGGCGCAGGATCGGTAGATGTATTGCAAGCCGATGCGACACGGTGCTGCGGGTTTACAGGTTTTCTGCAAGTGGCGGCGCTGTGCGATGCGCATCACATTCCGGTCTCCTCACATTGCGCGCCTGCGTTGCACGTTCACATCGGTTGCACTAGTCCGTCTTTCCGGCATGCCGAATATTTTCATGATCACGTCCGCATTGAACGAATGATTTTCGACGGTGTTGTCAGGCCAGTCGCCGGCACGTTGCGTCCGGGACTGGATCGTCCGGGATTAGGTCTCACTCTGAAACGCGCGGATGCGCAGAAGGTTGCGATCTAACTATGTGGAGCGAACACGATGTCATCAGGCCGAGTCCGATTTTTCAATCGAGAAGTACGGCGAACGGACGGAAGAAAAAGAAGAATACGACGAGCAATTACTGGCTGAATACGCATCGTTGATGGCGTTTTATCTCGCGAGCGCCGGCGAAGTAGAGGAAGAATCTCGCGGGCACGGAATCCAGCGCGGAATCGGAAACCTAATCTCATGCCCGTACTGCCCGGGCCCATGGTGCGCGGCGGCGCTGGCGCTCAGTTTCGTATTTTCACCTAAAATGACACGCTTGTTTGCCGCGATTCTTGCGAGTGTAGCGATGTCAGATTTTCTGCATCGGGCCTATCACGTCGCCAAGGAAGGGAGCTAAGAACAAAAAAGGGCTGAGGGGCATGCACATGCGAGCAGACGTTGATGTTGGCGCACTGGAGAGTGAGCTACGAAGGAATCTGCGTGGCGAGGTTCGTTTCAGCGACGGCGATCGTGCACTCTATTCGACTGATAGCTCGAATTATCGGCAAATTCCCATCGGAGTAGTGATTCCGCGCGATCGCAGCGACGTAATCGCAACGGTGGCTAGTTGTCGACGATACGGTGCGCCAATTACTGGACGCGGCGGTGGCACCAGCTTAGCGGGACAATGCTGTAACGTCGCAGTCATCATCGATTTCACAAAATACTACAACCGGATTCTCGAACTCGACGTCGAGCAAAAACTGGTCCGTGTGCAACCCGGCATCGTTCTGGATGAAATGAATCACGCCGTGAAGAAGCACGGACTAATTTTTGGGCCGGACCCGGCGACTCACAACCATTGCGCGATCGGCGGCATGCTCGGCAATAATTCCTGCGGCGTGCATTCCGTCATGGCCGAATTTCATGGTGGTGGCGCGCGCAGTTCCGACAATGTGCGCGAGCTCGAAGTGCTGCTGTACGACGGGACCATTCTGCGCGTCGGAAAAACCAGCCCCCTGGAACTCGAACAGATCATCCAAGGAGGCGGGCGGCGCGGAGAAATATATCGCCAACTGCGCGGATTGCGCGATCAGTATGGGGAACTCGTTAGGCAACGTTACCCGAAAATTCCGCGTCGGGTTTCCGGTTACAATCTCGACGATTTGCTTCCCGAAAACGGATTCAATGTCGCGCGCGCGCTGGTGGGAACGGAAGGCACCTGCGCTCTCGTTCTCGAAGCGACGCTGGAGTTGATTGTAAACCCACCGGTGCGCTCTCTGCTGGTCCTGGGTTATCCCGACATTTACCACGCAGGCGATCACGTCCCGGAGATTCGGAAGTACAAACCAGTTGGACTTGAAGGAATTGACGCTGTGTTAATCGATGCGATGAAGGTCAAACACATTCATCCGCGCGACTTGGAAATTTTGCCCGAAGGCAAAGGCTGGTTGCTCGTCGAATTTGGCGGGAATACAACGGAAGAAGCAGACGCACCTGCCAAAAAATTAATGGCAGAACTAAAAGCGCAGTCGAGTCCGCCCGCCATGCGCTTGGTGGACGATCCGGCGCATGAAGCCGTGGTTTGGGAAATTCGCGATGCCGGATTGGGCGCATCTGCGCGCGTTCCAAACCAGCCGGACACTTGGGAAGGCTGGGAAGACTCAGCCGTATCGCCAAATGATATCGGGAATTATCTGCGCGATTTTCGCGCGTTGCTGAACAAGCATGGTTACCTCTGCACGTTGTACGGGCATTTTGGGCAGGGTCTCGTTCACACACGGATCGATTTCGGTCTGAAGACGCACGAGGGAATTCAAACCTATCTGCGCTTTACTGACGACGCGGCCGAGTTGATTAAACGCTATGGGGGGTCGCTTTCAGGGGAACACGGCGATGGTCAATCGCGCGGCGAATTGTTGCCGAAAATGTTTGGCGAAGAATTGGTCCGCGCTTTTGCTGAGTTTAAACAAATCTGGGATCCGGATTGGAAAATGAATCCGGGCAAAGTGGTTCTGCCGTACCATCGCGATCAGAATCTGCGTTATGGAGAAAAATACGATCCGCCGCAAATGGGTACTTATTTCGAGTACCCCAAGGACAAAGGCAGTTTTTCCTATGCGCTCGAACGCTGCGTCGGTGTTGGCAAATGCCGCCGTCATGAGGGTGGAACGATGTGTCCGAGTTACATGGTAACGCGCGAAGAAATGCATTCGACGCGCGGCCGGGCCCGTTTGCTATGGGAAATGCTCAACGGCGCCGAGCTGAACCAAAAAGGCTGGCGCGACGAGCACGTGCATGAAGCCCTCGATCTCTGTCTCGCTTGCAAAGGTTGCAAAGCCGACTGCCCGGTAAATGTCGACATGGCCACATACAAAGCTGAGTTCCTATCCCATTATCATCACGGCCGATTTCGACCCATTCACAATTACGTTTTTGGATTGATTCATATCTGGGCCCAACTTGCGGCGATCGCGCCCGGCTTCGTCAATTTTTTCAATCGCGCGCCGATCGTGAACAACTTGGTCAAGAAATTGATCGGGGTTGCACCGCAGCGCGACATTCCGGCCTTTGCAGGTGAAACGTTTAAACAGTGGTTTACACGCAACAGGCGACGGCCGGGTGCCCCGGTCAAAAATGGACGCGTCATTCTCTGGGCGGACACCTTCAATAATTTCTTTCACCCCGAGACGGCGAAAGCGGCGGTGGAAGTCCTTGAGGACGCCGGCTTCCACGTCACGGTTCCTGGTATCGATCTTTGCTGCGGCCGGCCTCTATATGATTACGGAATGCTGGACACAGCTAGGCGCTGGCTTGGGCAGATTTTGCGTGAGTTGAAAGCGGAAATTGAGGCGGGAACGCCTATGGTCGGACTTGAGCCAAGCTGCACAGCCGTTTTCCGAGACGAATTGGTCGAGCTGTTTCCACAAGATCAAAATGCTCGCCGGCTTCGCAAACAAACGTTCACACTCGCGGAATTTTTGCAGAAACACGCGCCGCACTATGAACTGCCAAAACTTCAGCGGACGGCAGTCGTGCACGGCCATTGCCATGAGAAAGCCGTGTTGAATTTCGACTGCGAGAAAGCATTGCTGAAAAAAATGGGATTGGAGCTCAAATGCCCGGACACCGGCTGTTGCGGCATGGCAGGCGCGTTTGGCTTTGAGAAGAAACATCTCGATGTCTCTCTGGCTTGTGCAGAGCGGGTTCTGCTGCCAAATGTTCGCGAAGCCTCGCGCGACGCGTTGATTGTTGCGGATGGATTTAGTTGCCGCGAGCAGGTGCGCCAAATGAGCGATCGCGTGCCTTTGCATTTTGCGCAGGTCATAAAAATGGCCATCGATGAGGGACCACGAGGGCCGTCAGGAAATTTGCCGGAGCAAAAATACATCACTCAGCCGGCTCCAGTCTGGTCTGCAACGAAGGTGTTTTCAGTTTTCGCCCTCGCAGTGCTGGGGCTTGTCGCATTGAGCGGGCTACACAAAGCGAGCCGAAAAAGATGAATCAGGGGCATAAAGTGGTTGTCATCACGGGCGCGTCCGCGGGAGTCGGGCGCGCTACAGTTCGAAAATTTGCGAAGCATGGTGCCCGGATTGGTTTGATCGCACGCGGCGTTGATGGCCTGAAAGGCGCGCAAAGAGAAGTCGAAGAACTAGGAGGCAAAGCGCTCGTCTTTCCCATGGACATTGGGAATGCCGATCGCGTGGAAGCGGCGGCCGCACAGATCGAAGCCGATTTGGGTGAGATCGATATTTGGATCAACAACGCAATGGCTTCGGTCTTTTCGCCAGTCAAGGAGATGACGCCCGAGGAATTTCGGCGCGTGACTGAAGTGACTTATCTTGGTTGCGTTTATGGGACGCTCGCTGCATTAAAGCGGATGTTGCCGCGCAATCGCGGGGTGATTGTGCAAATCGGCAGCGCGCTGGCGTATCGCGGTATTCCGTTGCAAGCGGCCTATTGCGCGGCTAAGCATGCAATACAGGGCTTTTGCGATTCGCTCCGATGCGAGCTACTCCACGACAAGAGCAATGTGCGGCTGACGATGGTGCAATTGTCCGCTTTAAACACACCGCAATTCGGTTGGGTAAAAAGCCGTCTCCCACGCCGTGCGCAACCGGTGCCGCCAATCTTTCAACCAGAAGTCGCAGCGGAAGCAATTTATTTCGCAGCGCATCAACCGCGGCGTGAATTCTACGTAGGCGCGCCATCGGTCGCCGTGATCGTGGGAAACAAATTCGCTCCGGGTCTTCTCGATCGTTACTTGGCAGATACTGGATACGATTCACAGCAATATGACGGACCTGAAGATCCGGATCGCGTGCACAACTTATGGCAACCGGTGCCCGGCGATCACGGCGCGCACGGTGCCTTCGACGCGCGCGCCAAAGAGTGCAGTCCGCAATTATGGACAAGCGAGCATCGCACCTTGATCGCTATGGGAGTGGCGGCGCTCGCTATTTCAGGTCTTTTGGCGTTCTTGAAGAACAAATGATCGTCGGAGCCGCCGTTAGTTATTATTTTCTTTGATATGAAATCCGATTCGACGTCTCGGCTTTTCCGTCGGTGGGAAACCCGTGGCAATTTGCGCCGCCCGCCTCGACGTCTTGATGTTCCCAATTTGGAATATCAAATCGACAAATTCCTTGGGAGTAAGCATAAACGAAAAGTCCGAAGGAAAGCGACGTTCGTTGCGAATCACATGAATCTTGGGCGCTAAGGCTTCCTGAGTCATCAGAGTCGAATCCGTTTTTGCTCCGGCAACCATCATTTCACGACGTAAAAGGCGCCGAGAATTATGCCGAAGATAATGTGTGCGATCAGGACCGAGATGGGCGTGCGGATGCCGTAGTGCAATCCCATGAACCCAGGGGGTTCCAGCTGTCGTTCGACGGTCGGGCCGTACTGTTCGTTGGCGACGCGCGGGTGTAATGCGGGCATAACAGGGAGCAGAACCGCCAGCACGAAAACCGCCTGTACAAGCCCAAATAATCCTCCGAGCCACCAGGTTGCTCTACCCAGCGATTGAAATAGGGCGACGTAAATGAGCGAAAAAATCCAACCGTTCAGAAAATGAAAAAAAATCCCAATCAATTTTGCGCGATCGCGGTTGGGTGTGAACATGGTGCCGAGCAGATAAGGCACACTCATCCTGGTTACTCCGAGGCCCTGACTACCGGCCAGAATACACTCGAGCACAACTGTGCTAACAAAACCCCACAATAACCAGCTTTCCCAATTCATGACTCGTTAGGAACATAATTGGTGTCCATACGCTGAACAGACATTTTGCTCTGTGCCGATGATTTTCAGCGTCCAACTCGACATCTGCGGGGTTCTTGACCTCTGTTTCTCAAAGGGAGAGGCGGAATCAGTCACTACCAAAAAAAGTGGATGCACATGACTATGTCGTGTTGCGCAACGAGAGCGCGGCGTTGATCAGCGCCAGGTGAGTAAGAGCTTGCGGAAAATTTCCCAGCGCGTCACCCGTTTCAGGATCGATTTCCTCCGCGAATAGATCGACGTCGTTCGCGTAGCCGAGTACTGTTTGAAAGACGCGGCTCGCTTCTTCCAGATTTCCACTGCGTGCAAGAAAGTTCGCTTCTAAAAAGCTACAAATTGTCATCGCCCCTTCGCCTTTCGTTTCGCGTCGGGCGTTGCGATACATTAACCCGAACTTCGGAGATAATTTCTCACGCAACTGCTGGTGGGTTTTGCGCATGCGTTCCGAGGTCGCGTCTTCGAAGCCATAAAGCGCAAGCAATAGGACATTCGCGTCGAGACTGTCCCCGCCCAGAACCTGCGTGTAAGCCTGCAATTTTGGATTCCAACCCCGTTGTTCGATTTCGCTGCGAATCCGCTCTCGTGTCTGCATTAGCCTTTCTATTGGCAGGCCCTTAAGCCGGCCGCATCCCTGCAAAGCGATCAAGCGATCGAGCGCAACCCAGCACAGCAAGCGCGAATGCGTGTTATGCTGAGGTGTCCTGCGCGACTCCCACATGCCATTGTCAGGCTCATACCAATGCCTACAGACATAATCGCCGTACCGACGAAGCATGTTCTGCGTTTCGCGATCGATTTTCGCTTCGTCGCAACAGAAATGTGAGACTGCCTCAATGACTTCGCCGTAAACGTCGAGTTGAAGCTGTTCGGACGCTGCATTGCCGAGGCGCACGGGGCGCGAGCTGTTGTATCCTGAGAGATGCGGCAGCGTTCTCTCGCGAGGAATAATATTACCATACACATCGTAAAGCGTGTGTAAGCAGGGGCGTGTGAGACGAGTTGTGTGCAATAGCCAGCTCACGAACGCTTCCGCATCTTCGTTATAACCCAGTGCGAAGAGCGCACGGACCGCAAGCGCAGCGTCACGCAGCCAGCAAAAGCGATAATCCCAGTTAAGATCGCCACCGATCCGTTCCGGTAACGAAGTACTCGGCGCAGCGACTAAGGCGCCAGAAGGAGCGTACGACAAGAGGGCCAGTAGCAGCGCGCTTCGAATCACCTGCTTGCGATAGGGCCCATCGTATCTGGCTCGCGCCGCCCAATGCTGCCACCAATTTATAGTGCGACTTAGTTTTTCTGTAACGAAATTGCCAAGGGGCGGCAGAACGGCTGGGCCTTCTTCGGAGAAGGTGAGAGAGTACGCAACGGCGTCGCCACTCTTCAACGTAGGCCTTGCCACCAAACCGGCATTGGAGTTTGCCGCAAGGTCGATGTTGCTACGCAGGGTGAGCAAGGCTGTCCCAACGCCAACCCGCCACCCGAGTTTGCCTGCGTCCTTAATAAATGAAGTTGTGCGACCGTAATTCGGACGCGGATCAAAATCGATAAGGACGGGCACTTCGCCCGCTTCGCACCTTATCAGCCTGATGAGTTCGTTCTCCGGCCAAAGTCTTCCTTTTTTTTCTTCCTCGGAAGTGACCGGCATGAAATCGGTCAGGACAATTTTGCCTGAGCCATTGGAAAAGGTCGTTTCCAGGACATTCGTGTTTTCGATGTAACGTCGCATCATTTGCGAATCGCTTGCAGGACAGATACTCCAGCGGCCGCCAATTTTTGGATCGATGAGAGCGCCAAAAATCGAAGCGCTATCAAATCGCGGCCAACAAAGCCAATCGAGCGAGCCGTTCTTGGAGATAAGCGCGGCCGATCGGCCATTTCCAATTATCGCGTAATCCTGAATTTTTGAGACCTCAGCCATCACAAACGACAAGGAGCTTGACGTTATTCAGCCTTGATAAAGCTGATGTCACCGCTGCGTTCGATACGTCCAATCTTAATTTTCGATAGATCTTCGGTTGCAGCGTCGAGCCGCATGTCTTCTTCGAGATCGTGTTCAGAAATCTGATTTAGACGCATATTCCTGCGTTGCAGCCGGCCATTCTCGACGAGCACCGCAGCTTTTCCTTTAATCAAAATTCCAAAACCATGTGAATAATATGCGGTGAGGCCGAGAAGCCGATGAAGTAACACAAGGATGAACCCAATGCCCAGGGTTGGGAAAAAAGGGGCTGAACCATTAATGGCACGCGCCAAAACTGAAGCGATGATGACGATTAGGGCAGCATCGAAAGCTGTCTTTTCCGCAAGGGACCGTTTGCTGCTAAGTCGAACCATCACAAGGGTAACGATGAAGACAATGACCCCGCGCAGTGAAACCTGGAGGAATGTTAGCTCTTTTGGTTCGACTCCGAGACCAAGTAACGCTCCGATAGATTGTGAGAATGTATTCATATAACGTTTTATCGCCGAGCGAAACCAGGACGCGTGTATCAACTTCAGAGGACAAAAGTAGGTCCAAGCCACGCACGAAACGCGTTGTTATATCCGGAAACTTAACCCGGAGGTAATCCATGGCACGAGGAAGCAAGAAAAAATACACATCGAAGCAAAAACGAAAGGCATCGAAGATTGAAAGAGGCTATAAGAAACGCGGAGTAAGCAGCAAAGAAGCGGAACGCCGAGCATGGGCGACCATGAATAAGTCGGACAAGGGCGGTCGTAAAAAAGGCGGAGGAGGTCGCGGGAAAAAGCGAAGCAAGTCGAGTTCGCGCAAAGGCGGAAGAAAAGGCGGCCGAAGATAAGGCAGTGCCAGTAGTCTCACAAAAGGACATCGCGGCAGCACCGCCCGAACACTTATTCTTATTTCGAGCTGCCTCGTTTCCTTCGTGCAGCCTTAGCGCCTTCTTTGCCGAGAGCAGTGCGGGTCTTTTTAGGTAGGTGCGCAACTGTTCTCTTCCGGCGCGCAGTTCTAGCCGCCTTCTTGATATTCCGCCTCGCGGCGGCTCGTTGTTTTCCAGTTGTCATATTTTTTCGTAGTATGATTTTCAGTCCGCGCAACGCGGGGTTGGTTAGCACTTGTTAGCCATTTACTACAGTACCGCCGTTTGGATGCAGAATCTGCCCCGTCATGTAGGAGGAGTCGTCAGATGCGAGGAACACGTAGCTCGGCGCGATTTCCTCCGGCTGACCAGGTCGGCCGAGTGGGACGTCTGAGCCAAACGTCTCGACATCTTTTGAAGGAAAGGAGGCAGGAATGAGAGGTGTCCAGATGGGACCCGGCGCGACACCATTTACACGAATAGCTTTGTCAACCAGGGCTTGCGAGAGAGAGCGCGTGAACGTCGTAATAGCACCTTTGGTCGAAGAATAATCAAGTAGTTGGGGATTGCCTTTGTAGGCGGTTACCGAAGTCGTATTGATAATTGCGGCGCCTTTTTTCAAATGCTTCAGCGCCGCTTTCGTCATGAAAAAGAACGAAAAGATGTTCGTGCGAAACGTACGTTCGAGCTGTTCTTCAGTAATTTTCTCAATTGACTCCTGCAGATGCTGTTCAGCCGCGTTGTTTACCAGGATGTCGAGCTTGGCGAACTCCTTGATGGTTTTCGCGATGGCCTTTCGACAGAACTCTTCCTGGCCGACGTCGCCTGCAATCAACAGGCATTTGCGGCCGTGTTCTTCCACCAGGCGTTTTGTTTCGTTCGCATCCTTTTCTTCTTCGAGATAGACCACTGCAACATCTGCGCCTTCTTTCGCGAAAGCTATGGCAACGGCCCGGCCTATCCCGCTGTCGCCGCCGGTGATGATCGCTACCTTATTCCGCAGTTTTTCACTGGCGCGATGCGTTTCATCCTGAGTCTTCGGTCGGGGCCGCATTTTATGTTCCCGGCCAGGTTGCTGATGCTGGCGTTGGCGTGGCTGAAGTTTCCTTTCGTTAGGCATAGAATCCCCGTGCACCGCAAACTGCCGCATCCATCTCAGCGACGACGTTTGCGTGTACGGGCGGCTTTCTTTGCGGCCGCCGACCGTGAACGCGCTGAACGCCGAGCTGAAGCCCGTTTCGCTTGTCGTGATAACGCCTTTTTCGATGCCGCCCGGCGCCCCTCGCGTTTGAGCGCAGCTTTGGTGGCGCGGGACCGCGTGCGTGAAGTCCTTTTGCGGCCGCCTTTGCGGCCCTTGGCGAGATTGCGCTTGGCTTGGCGTTTCGTTCGCTTCTTGCCCCGCTCCGGTGGGGGCAACTTTACTCCAGCTCTGCGCGCCTTTGACAGACCGATGGCAACCGCTTGCTGTGGGGAACGTGCACCATGTTCGCCTTCGCGAATATGTTCCATTTCCTCGCGCACGAATTCGCCTGCCTGGGTGGAGGGAGATTTGCCTTCGCGTTCGTCTTCACGCGCCCTTTCGACTGGTTCTTCTTCCGGCATACCAATTCGTTTCGCTCCCCAGGACACATTTGGATGTTACGAAAAATGCGCAGGTCGCCGCGTTTATCTCATAACTCCACGTATTGAGCAGCTAACGATCACTGAGGACATATCAAGGGATGGAAACGATTATCAAAGCTACGCGCCACGCGGACCTGGAGAGAAAGGGCATTACCCATAGGCATATTTCCTATACCTAGACTGGTCTTTTTCTTAATGCGCGCTGCTACTCCGGCCATAGCTACCGTTGGAGCCTGTTACCAAAATGATGGCTTGGGCCTGGTTATCTTGGAGACTTCCTCATTCGCTCAGTGATGCGACGAGTCTGAACGTGCTCTAGCTTTTCTACGACGATACCCACCCCGACGTAGTCAACTCGCTTTGGCTGTGTCGCGCAGATGTTTGATACGGTCGTGCGCGTTTTTGATCTCGGAATATTGACGCGAGACAATCTCAAGGAATTGCGCTGGTAAATTGTCACTCATTGCCTTCTCATATTGTTCAACTGCCGAGTCTTCCCCGCGTTCACATTCCGCAAGGATCGCGTGGTCATCGCCACTCGTGATAGCAGATTTCAAGTTAATCCAGGTCCGATGCAATGCCCCGGCGGCACTACCGCTTTCTTCGGGCTGGGATCTGCCCAGGCTGCGAGCCTGACTCTGGAGCTCAGTAGCGAACTGCGACCGCTGATTCGAATATTCGTTAAAGAGTGACTTCAACTGCGGAGCTTTCACGCCTTCTGCGGCTTGCTTAAAGCCTTCCTGACCATCTTTAAGCGTTTGAATCAAATCATCGATGACTGAGACAATTTCTTTTTGTTCTTTCATATAAACTTAGTCGCACGCCGTAGTTCCTGCGCGTGTCTCATTTTTCGAAGTGCAATGTATTACATAAACGAGTGGCCGTTCACGCGCGACAAAAGGCGTCGGGGTAGCAGCAGTCTATCATATTGTCTGTGAACATCAGCTGGGCGTTCAACCCTAAGAAGCCGTCAATAAGGGGCTGATCCGCGCGATCTCGTAAGATAGTGGTCGAGCTTCTCAAACGACCATGGGAAATGGCCGAACATGACATATGCCGCCTCGGAGCTGCACTTACTTACGACAGCGTATTTCGCTCTCGTCGATCTCCTACCGTTACGCCCGACAATGCTTTCGATTTTTAGAGCGGTCGTCTGCCTTGAATCAGATTAACGATCAAAACAACCACAGCAATCACGAGTAGCAAATGGATCAGGCCGCCCCCGACATGCCCAAGAAAACCCAGAAGCCAGAGAACGATAAGAATTATGAATATAGTCCAAAGCATAAGTTTATTTTCGGTTTGGTTTTTCCTCCACGAATTGTGTGTAGCAACCCGACGGAAAGACTAAAAGCAAAATCGTGAGCGGAATTTAACGAAAGAATCGCGCGCTCAGTGCGCCGCCGAAAAAGATTTTCCATGCACGGCTAAACCATGCATTGGCCGCGAACAACCATGGATGAGAAGCGTTCCGTTCTGGATTGATAGCGCGCCGATTAGGCGATTTCCACGTTTGGAAAGCAACGTGAACGTCGACGTTGGTGTCGTCGGCGCAGGTATCACAGGTATCACGACGGCCCATCTCTTGAAGGAGACCGGTTTAACGGTGGCACTGATCGAGCGTGAGCGTGTGGCCTCAATCGATACTGGCCATACCACTGCTCACCTGACCTGTATCACGGATGTCGAACTCCAGGAATTAGCACGAACCTTTGGTGACGATCATGCTCAGGCCGCATGGGATGCTGGCGCGGCCGCCATCGATGAGATCCAGAGGCTTGTCCAGAAGGAGCAGATAGAGTGCGAGTTTACGCGCGTACCTGCTTATGTGCATGTCTACGGCCACAGTTTTTCACAAAAGGAGATTTCTCGGCTAAAGAAAGAGGGCAGCCTTGCTGCGAAACTCGGATTCGATACAACTTATCTGGAATCGGTTCCCTACTTCAATTTGCCAGGTGTGCGATATCCCAATCAGGCAAAGTTTCATCCAAGGAAATATCTTCGCGCGCTGGCTGGAAAAGTTCCTGGCAACGGCTCCCACGTTTTCGAAAAAAGCGCGGCGAGCGAATTCGATGCGAAAAAGCGCCGCGTCAAGGTCAATCGCAGTTGGATCGATTTCGATCGTGTGATTATGGCAACAAACAATCCCCTCGTAGGTCTGGCCCATGTTACCGCAGCAACACTTCTGCAAACGAAGCTGTCGCTCTATACCAGCTACGTGTTTGGCGCCCGCGTTCCATCGGGAACGGTTCCCGAAGCGCTTTTTTGGGATACAAGAGATCCTTACGATTATCTGCGGGTAGATCGACGTCGCGGCTTCGATTATCTCATCTACGGCGGTGAGGATCATAAAACGGGACAAAAGAACCAGACCGAAAAAGCCTATGCTCGGTTGCGGGCGCGATTAAAAAAAATCATTCCCAAGGCGCGCGTTGATTATCGCTGGTCGGGACAGGTTATCTGTACTCCTGACGGTTTGCCTTATATCGGTGAGAATGCCGAACGCCAGTTCATCGCGACAGGGTATTGCGGAAATGGCATCACGTTTGGAACGATAGCCGCAATCATGGCACGCGACTGGGCTACGGAAAGAACAAATCCGTGGACCGATGTATTCGCCGTAGACCGAAAAAAAATCAAAGGCGCCACTTGGAATTATCTCCGGGAAAACAAGGACTACCCCTACTACATGGTCAAAGATCGGGTCACTCGTCCCGAAGCCGATTCCGTCAGAGAGCTAAAACGTGGCGAGGGTATGCTAATCGGCTCGCGCGGGAAGAAATGCGCCGCTTTCCGCGACCGCAATGGGAAGATATACAAGCTCTCGCCTGTTTGCACGCACCTTGGCTGCCTTGTCAGGTGGAACTCGGCTGAGTCAACTTGGGATTGTCCTTGTCATGGCTCACGCTTCAAAGCGACTGGCGAGGTTATGGCTGGGCCCGCTGAAGAAAGGTTAAGTCCGGTTTAGTCCGCAGGCACTGGATTCGATCCCATGAAAGAACTGACTCTTACAAATGCGCGACTGACTAAGGATAATGGCTTCTGATGGGCACCGCAGCAACAAAAGTTGATAACTGGAACGGAACCGAAGTCGCGTCTGATGAAGCCGTGGCTGCGGCAGAAGAAGCCGGGCTGCAGTACGTAAGCGACGAGAAGCCAGGTTACAGACGCAGGCTGAACGGTAAAGACTTCAAGTATTTAGATACAGAAGGCAAAAGAATCCGCGACGAGCAACGGGTTCTTCGAATCAAACGGCTGGCCATTCCGCCGGCATGGACTGACGTTTGGATTTGTCCATCGCCTACTGGCCATATTCAAGCTACCGGTCGCGACGCACGCCAGCGGAAGCAATACCGCTATCACGAGCGTTGGCGCGAGATACGCGACGAAAATAAATTCGGCCGCCTCGCTGATTTTGCCAAAGCGCTGCCACAGATTCGAAAACGAGTCGATCATGACATCAAATTGCCCGGTCTGCCGCGAGAGAAGGTGCTCGCAACAGTGGTACGACTGTTGGAGCGAACTTTCATACGCATCGGCAACGATGAATACGCGCGCGAGAACAAATCATTTGGCCTAACCACGATCAAAGATCGGCACGTGACGTTGAAGGGCGCACATTTACGTTTTCGTTTTCGTGGAAAGAGCGGACGACAACACGAAGTAGATATAAGAGACAGGCAAGTCGCGAAGGTCATTTCCAGGCTACAGGACTTGCCTGGCCAGGAGCTGTTTCAATATATCGATGATGATGGCAAGGTACACGACGTAAGATCGCAGGACGTAAACGATTACCTGCGCGGTATCACGAATGAAAATTTTACGGCGAAAGATTTCCGAACCTGGGCTGGTACGCTTCTGTCAGCGTTAGCCCTCAACGCACAGGGCGGATTTAAAACGAACAAAGAGGGGAAAGCGAATGTAAAGACGGCGATTTCTGCCGTGGCACAACTTCTCGGGAACACTCCGGCGATTTGCCGTAAATGTTACGTACATCCAGCCATCATCGAAGCTTACTTAAGCGGAACGCAAATTGCCGGCCTTGGACAAGCCATCAAAAACTCTGCTAAGATCAATCTGCATGCGGTCGAGAGAGCTGTTCTGAAGTCTCTTCGCGCGACAGTCCGAGACTAGCAACGAGTTAAGTGTGGTTAACAGCGGCTACAAGAATCGAAGCACCAAAAAGGATGCAATCCTCCTGTTCGACAGGCCTGTGACTAGCTCGTCGCAAACTGTATCCAACAATGGCCGTAAGCCACCGCTGTCTTATCTTACGGCGTCGGCGCGGGCGACTCTCCTGGCGAGGGCGAGGGCGCCTCAACTGAACCCTCCGTCTTCGGCGGATTTCTTCTTGCGGCCTTGTGCCGCGTCCGCGACGGGGTGGGTGACGGGTTGGTGACTGCCGGTGCCGTCGAAGTCGCAGTCGTTCCCTGCTGTTGGGTGCAAGAAGCGACGAATGCGATTCCGATTACGGCGCTGATTAAACACAATAGGTATTTGTTCATAGGTTGTGAGTTTCAGTTCGAGTCCCGGAGAACGTTTGGTTGTCTAAAGGTTCACAACACATGAGTCGCAAAAGCTCTTTCAAGTGGATGGCGCTCAGGCGACTTCCCTGGGCCCACGAGCGCTTCACATGGAATCCATTTATCCATTTTGACCTTCGAGTCTGGGACTATTGGACGTTGTTATCGGTGAAAAAGTGCGAGCGATTTACCTTCACGCTGCTCCACTTGATCCATGGCGCACCGGCGAGGGGCTTTGTCGGGACGCCAGCGAAGAAATCTTGTGCCGTGTCGAAAGCGTCCACCGGTGAAATGGTCGTAGGCAACTTCAACGACTATTTTAGGGGCGACAGGTTCCCACTCGCCGGTGCGGTCCGTACTCCAGCGGCTAGGTCCTCCAGGCGCGTTGCCAGTGAATCCAGGTGCTTTCTTTAGCGCTTCAAACTTTTTTGTTAACTCGCGACGCTCTGATTTGGTGAAAGAGGAAGTGAATCCAACGTGGTGGAGCAAGCCATCGTCACCGTAAAGGCCGAGAAGAAGAGAACCAACCAGGCGCGTGCCGCGCCCGTAACGAAATCCACCAACGACGCAGTCGGCGGTGCGGATTTGCTTTACCTTAACCGCTGCTGTGCGTTCGCCTGAAGCATACGCAGCGTCCAGATGTTTCACAACGATCCCATCAAGGTCGCCGCCGACCTTTTTGAACCACTCACTGGCGGTTCGGTGATCAGTCGTTGCCGGAGAAAGGCGCAAAGCTTTGGCTGACCTGAAATTCAAGTGTGCGAACTTTTCGAGAAGTCGCCAGCGTTCGCGCAGAGGCCGGGTCAAGTAGGATTGTCCATTCTCAGCGAGGAGATCGAAGACGATGAACATTGCTGGATGGGCTTTGGCCAGTTTCTGAACGCGACTCGCGGCGGGATGCAGACGCAGTTGCAATTCATCGAATGAAAGCGCGCCGCTGACGGGTACAACAAGCTCGCCATCCAAAACAAACTGGGGCGCGGGCAACCGAGCGATCGCATGAACAATGTCGGGAAAATAACGCGCCAGCGGCTGACCGGCCTTCGATTGTAAGTGAATCTGTTCACCATCACGAAATGCAATACAGCGAAAGCCATCCCACTTCGGCTCGTACTGCCAGCCCTCTCCGGTCGGAATTTCATCGACTGAACGCGCTTCCATCGGCGCCAATGGTGGATTCAACAGCATTCTGTGAGGTAGTTCGCAGCGAAATGAGTGATGGATGCGTCGATCCGAAGCGTAATCGAATACCAACGTTTCTTTGCCAAAACCAAACACACCCCTAAGAGCGAACGTTCTTGGAGGTTTCCTCATGGCAAGACAGAGCTACTCGGCGGCATCAAACTTATCCTTTTTGGGCACCGCATTGAGTCTGTTAAAGCAAACCTTTCAAGAATGGCTGCAGGATAAAGCGCCGCAACTAGCCGCGGCGCTTGCCTATTACGTCGTTTTCTCGCTCGCACCGCTGGTCCTAGTGCTGCTCGCGATTGTGGGCGTGGTTTTCCGAGACGATCCAGCAGGCGCTTGGAGCAAACTCATGTTGCAGATGGGCTACTTTCTCGATCAAAGTGCGGTACAGACTGTACAAAAGATTGCCGAGACGGCGTCGCAACCGGGAAAAAGCACAATCGCCACAATCATCGGGATTGCGCTGGCACTCTTCGGCGCAAGCGGCGTCTTCGGTCAGCTCCAGGATGCCTTGAACACAATCTGGGGCGTAAAAGCCACGCCCGGTCGCGGTCTTTCGGGTTTTCTACGGAGCCGCTTTCTTTCATTTGCAATGGTTGGCGGCATCTGTTTTCTGCTGCTTGTATCGCTGGCGATCGAAGCCCTGCTTAAAGGCTTTAGTCATTACGTGCAATCTGCTTTGCCGGGCGGACTTGTCGTGGCGTTAGCGGTTTACCTCGTTTTTGATTTCGCAGTTGTCGTCTTACTCTTCGCCATGATCTTTAAGTTCCTGCCTGATGTCACAATTCAATGGCGAGATGTTTGGATCGGCGCGGTCATGACTGCGGTTCTGTTTGGCCTCGGCAAATGGCTGTTGGCATTCTACCTGGGCAGCGGCGCTGCCGCTTCAGCTTACGGCGCAGCCAGTTCACTCGTTACGTTATTGTTGTGGGTTTACTATTCATCGCAAATTCTCCTTTTTGGGGCTGAATTCACCCAAGTGTATGCGTCGCGAGCCGGTCGAGAATTAAAACCGAGCGAATACGCAGTGCGCGTCGAAATGAAGGAAATCGAGAACGGTTAATGGAAGACGAATCTTTCGCGTCAATTTCTAAAAACCAAAGCCACGCGGGTATTCGATTTAGAGGACGATTATGATTTTTGATTTATGCAGATTTCTGGGGCACTGTGGTGCGAGCGTAATTTTTCGGAACAAAAGCGTATTTTGCTGCTGCTGAGAGTAGCAAAGCACGTATCGCAAAAGGGAAGAAGGGGAGGAATATGCGTATCGCCCAGGTAGCGCCATTATACGAGAGCGTGCCTCCAAAGCAGTATGGAGGAACCGAACGAATCGTTTCTTACCTTACTGAGGAAATGATCCGCCAGGGACACGATGTGACCCTTTTCGCGAGCGGAGATTCGGAGACCGCAGCTCGGCTTATTCCCGTGTGTCACCGCTCACTTCGACTGGATGAACGCAGCATGGATCAACTTGCACACCACGTCCTGCTGTTGGAACAGGTATCTCAGCGCGCGCACGAATTCGATATCATCCATTTCCACATCGATTACCTGCATTTTCCGGTCTCTCGACTCTTGCAGGTTCCGCATGTCACAACCCTTCACGGTCGGCTCGATCTACCAGATCTTGCTCCGCTTTATGACCATTTTCGAGATATGCCGGTCGTGTCGATTTCTAACTCCCAACGTGACCCTTTGCCCTGGGCGAACTGGCAGGCGACCGTTTATCATGGGCTGCCGAAAGACCTTCTTCGGTTTAGGTCGGAAACAGGAAGATATCTCGCCTTTCTAGGACGAATCTGTCCCGAAAAACGGGTTGACCGCGCGATCGAAATCGCGAAACGAACGGGGATACCATTGAAGATTGCCGCCAAGATTGATCCGGTAGACAAGCGCTATTTCAAACGGGTGGTCGAACCGCTGCTACGTGACTGTTCGATAGCGGAATGGGTCGGTGAAATAAGTGACCGACAGAAAGATGAATTCCTCGGCAATGCGTACGCCTTGCTATTTCCTATTGACTGGCCGGAGCCGTTCGGACTCGTTATGATCGAAGCCATGGCCTGCGGGACTCCAGTGATCGCGTACGAGGGTGGCGCGGTTGCCGAAGTGATAGAAGAAGGACGAACGGGCTTCGTCGTAACAGAACTGGAAGACGCGATAGAGGCGGTTCGACGGGTTCCCGATCTCTGCCGCGCACGTTCCCGGGAGGTTTTTGAGGAGCGCTTCACCGTGACCAGGATGGCAAACGACTATTTGAAGGTATATATGCGTGTTATCGATCCTCGGATGATGAATCTCAATCGCAGTATGGAGTCGTCGTTACGTGCTGTCAGTGAAACGCACCCGATAAAACGCAGACGCGCAGACAAACGTGGCGTCCGGCATAATTGATTGAACTTCCGCTATCAGTCGATGCGGCTGTGAGGTTAGGATAAGCTCTGAAAAATTCTAAAATTAAGGACGCCCGCTAATATCTCTGGCGGCGTTTCTTTCTTGAGGCTGGTGCTGAAGCGCACTAGCACGAGTAAAACTAAGAAAGTTAAAACGTTGAAGAAGAAAGGAAAAAAAGGGATCATGAAGTTGGATAAGCTACAAAAACTTTACATTAACGAATTGCGAGACCTCTATAACGCAGAAAACCAGCTACTAAAAGCTTTGCCAAAGATGGCGAAGGCTGCCTCTTCGCCAGAGCTAAAGCAGGCTTTCGAAAAGCATCTGGAACAGACTAAGTCTCATGTTGAACGACTTGAAGAAGTCTTCGAGGACATCAACGAGAAGCCCAAAGGCAAAACCTGCCATGGAATGAAAGGGCTCATCGAGGAAGGATCGGAAATTCTACAGGAAGAAGGCGACGAATCCGTCATTGACGCTGGTATCATCGTCGCGGCACAAAAAGTCGAACATTATGAGATCGCCGGTTACGGCAGCGTCCGTACCTTTGCTGAGCTGCTCGGAAAGGAGAGATCCGCGGAGCTTCTCCAAACCACCCTCAATGAGGAATCGGAGACGAATGAGGCGCTCAACCAATTGGCTGAAGAGATCGTGAACCCAGAAGCTCTCATGGAGGCTGAGCTAGCTGGGGCAAGGAATCAGTAGTTTACCTCATTATCTTCAACCGAGAAGCTTATCGCAAATTCTTGAGTCCAAAGGGCCTGCGCAAAGCGATCTTAAAGAAAGAAAGGAACTCGACCTCATCGCTTGTTACAAGGATGGGCTAGATTCACTGATACACTAACGAAAGGTACTCATGGAAACGCAACGTAATCCAAACGAACCGGGTAAGTCCGGCGGTCCAGGAGAGCAGGGTGGCCAAGAGGGAGATCGCGAGAAACAGGAACGCGAACGCCAGCAGCGCGAACGCGAGAAGCAGGGCGGTGGCGGTGGTGGTCAACCCGGTGGCGGCCAACAAGGCGGCGGTAAGCAGGGCGGACGATAAGGCTGATTGTCCTTGCATCAACGGGCGGCGGAAGCCTTCTTTCGTCGCCTGTTATGCCAACGTTACCTGCAGAAAGATTCGGACCCTGTCTCAGCTCTCTCTTCATAACCTGGCAGTGATTGATGTATTCCCACCTATAACCAATTACAAAGCCCTTAATACCGATAAGACTTTTAATGACCAGACTCTCAGGCACATTCCTAGGATGGCAATAGCCGGTGCAGTCCTAACAATGCGAGTCGTCAAGTGCCGACAAGGAGCCGTTCGACAGAAAATGCACGCGAGACAATTGGCTAATTCGATTCAGGCCTTAAGGAGGTGACATCATGTTAGGTTGGGCTGTAACGTTTCTGATAATTGCGTTAGTAGCAGCAGTACTTGGATTCGGCGGCATCGCCGCGGCATCAGCCGGAATTGCGAAAGTTTTGTTCTTTCTGTTTCTGGTGATGTGCATAATCTTTTTTATCTTCGGCTGGCGAGGCAGAGGCGTCCCATGATCGGCGAGTCGCAATCAATGAGTGATTGTTGATTGCGTCGTCGGCTTGGCGATTAGTTTCGGAAACGCGTTGCGGGTTGCACCTGTCGGGCACCCGAACAGGTTAGGTTTGCAGATAACTAAAGCGGATGAGTCTGGTTATCGACGAGGTCGTCGTTTTCGACTCTTCTTCTGTGTCACGCGCAACGCAATGCGAGAAGAGACGCGGGTATCCGCCTTGAGGAATTTCCTCATGAGCGCAAGTGCAGAGTCATTTTCCTTCTTTGTATTCGATACCGTGCAATCCGAAGGCACAAACAAGTTGAAATCGCGTATATAGGCATCGTTTGCTGTGAAAAGGACACAAAAATTCCCGGCAATGCCCGTGAGAATCAAGGTTTGCGCTTCCAAGTAGCGGAGGAGCGTCTCAAGTGTGGTGGAAAAAAATCCCGAATGCTTCGGCTTGAGCACAAAGTAATCATTTTCTTCTGGCCGCAGTGATTCCACCACCTCACGACCCCGACCATGCCGCGCACAGTGCTCTACGGTCCGGCGGAAATCGGATTTCCACCGTCCGAAATTGTCATTCACATAAACCACTGGCACGCCTGCTTTTTTGGCGCGCCGTTTCAAGCGTAAGAGACTTCTCGCCATCGGCCGCGCATATTTCAGTAACCGGTCGGCTTCCGGAAAATCGAAATCATTAATGACGTCAATCAAAAGCAGCGCGAACTTATGTTTGTCCGGTGCACTGCCGTGCAGACGTGTTTTTCCGGCATCTTCCAAGCTCCGAAATCATTTATCGAAACGAAGCCATTGATTAACTATTAGCGCGACAGCACTAAAGCCGAGCCAATGAATGGTCCATTCCTGCAGTGTTAGACGCAAACCACCGGTCCAAAGAAGCATGCAAACGACACTGCTCGCGCTTAGAGAAAAACAAAAGATGCAACTGAGCCATTCTTGAGCCGACCCCCGACCCCGTGGCAAAGCGTTTCGAATACGTTCAAAAACGGAAAGAGGCCCGCGCTCTTTCGCAACTAAATGGCTAAGGCGAAAGGTCGCTAGTGCACCAGAAACGAATAATAACCAGTCCATGTTAGCGCGCGCTGTCAGCGCAATCGGCCAGGCTCGGCGTGACGCGAAGGGCTTCCATCGTTTTCAGCTCGTTTGCGTATGGTCTTGAACTGTTTTTCGAGTTTCTTTAGCTCCTCGTCGGATAAATTTTCCAGATCAACAAGTTCGTTACGTGCGTCTTTGAGGGCACGGATCAGCTCATCCAACTTAAGATGCGCCGCTTTAGCATCGCGGTTTTGCGTGTTCTGGATAAGAAACACCATGAGGAAGGTGACGATCGTGGTCGCAGTGTTGATCACCAATTGCCAGGTATCGGAAAAATGAAACATTGGTCCGGTAAGAATCCAGACAAGGATGACAAGCACGGCTCCGGCGAAAGCCCAGGCACTCCCTAGAGCGATTGCAGAATGTCGAGCGAAAACCCGAAATGCATCGCTCACTACGCAAAAGAAATCCCGCTCCTCTTCCTGTTTCTTTAGCTTTTTGGTTTGGGTGTCCATTACCAGATCGCCTTAACTTCGCATGCAACCCGAAGAGTGGTCGCAAACAGTCACTGAATCCTGTTAGCCCGACGCCCACCGCTAAGACGCAAGCCTTGGGACGTGAAAAAACTGGAAGTCTTAGACACGATCAGGTTAGCGCCGACGCCTGATCAAGGATTAGGAAGATCGCCACGTGTGCGATAGGATTTTGTCTGATTAGATAATCATCCGCCATCCCGATTGTGTGTTTCATTAATCAAAGCAGACTCTTGCGCAGACTAATCGGTAAGCTCACTAGCTAAAACAAAAAAGCGACAACCACCTGTGCTGCAACGCTACGAAGTCGCCGCCTCGCACAAGGAAAATCTTAAGAACGCCTTTGTTTCCCTCCAAGGTACGTCGAAATTTGAAGTGCAGGTCAAGTGTGAATGCACTTCCACACATCCGCTACCGGAACGGTGCGCGTAGTTATTCCAGGTAACGGAGAATGCTAGCGCCGCATTTGTTGGAGCGAAGCAGCACCTAACCGTAGCCAAGAAAATATAAGGTGGACGGCGGCAGAACTAACAGCGGACCAACATAAAACCTGGAGCATAGAATGCCGGAAGGAAATACACGGAACGCGACTGTTGAACCGCAAAACGAAAGTCTGCAATCGCTATTTGGTCGGTTGGCCGATGAATTGACGCGGCTCTTTGACGCCAAATTGGACCTCTTAAAGATAGAATTAAAGGAGGAAGTAAGCGCCTATACGACTGGAGGGCTGATGATCCTGGCCGGAGCACTGATTGCGGTGATCGGCTTCGCTCTTTTGAACGTAGCGATAGCGTTCTTGATCTCCATGTTGTTTGACGCCACACATTGGAGCCAGACAGCCCGGTATGCGCTCGGCTTCGTTCTCACGGCGGTATTGTATCTGGCTGTCGGTGCCGCTGTTGTAATTGTGGCTAAGAACCGCCTGGCCAAGCAACGAATTATTCCGAAGAGGACCGCCGTTGAGCTCAAGCACGATAAGCAGTGGCTAAAAGAACAAATTTAGGTTTGGCCATATAGATTAAATAAAAAGGAGAAATATTATGCCATCACAAACAACTTCCTCTCAGCAGCAGCATAAGAAAGAGCTTCAACGCCAAATTGGACAGACGCGTGACTCGCTAAGAGACACGGTTGAACAGATACAAGATACAGCAGAACAAAAGTACCAGGCAGCCAAAGAAACTGTTTCAGACGTGCTCGATTACCGGGACGAATTCCAAAAAGAACCAGTCATCTGGAGTCTGGGTGCGCTCTCTGCGGGATTCGCACTGGGTTATACTCTCGGTTACTCCCATAAAGTTGCCAAGACGAAGACACGCTCGCAGTTTGCCACTTTCGCTGACAGTGTCGTCGACGAGTTATCCCACGTGGGCCAACGCCTCGTTTTGCCAGAGCTTAATGCGAAGATCGCGGAACTGTTTGGTTTTGATTTTACGAGCTTGATGCAACAAATGCGAGGAAACAAAAGGACAGCGAAAGCAAAGCGCCTGAAGAAACAGCGAACTCGAAAGACTGTGAAGAAATCGCGTCGCCGAAAGGCATCAGCGTAGCGACTGCTAACCCAACAAAAATCGGTTCGGCGCCTCCGACTAACGTCGCTCGGTCTCTTTTGTTTCGATGCGGACTGCGTATTCGTCCGGTTTCACTCCGCCACCGGCACGATCTGCATACACTTGAGTAAATTCAGCGCCAAAAAGCAAGATTTGCGATGAGTAATATACCCACAACAAAAGCGTGATCAGAGAGCTAGCCGCTCCATAAGCTGATCCAGCTGCACCGCTGCCAAGATAGAGACCGAGCGCCCATTTTCCAACGCCGAAGAATATCGCAGTCATCACTGCCCCGATCCAAACGTCTCGCCATTGAATCTTAACGTCCGGCAGGAACTTGAAAATCATCGCGAAGAGCAGAACGACAACCGCAAAGTCAAAAATGAGATAGACGGCCATCGCGATGATAATTCCGCCCGGCAAAACAGATTGCACATAGTGACTGAAAGCTTTTAGCACGCTTTCGAGCGTCAACGAGACGAGCAGCACGAAACAGACGCCGCCGATCATTGAAAATGAGAGAAAGCGGCTTCGCAGGAAGCCCCAGATACCGCCGCCCGGCTTGGCTTTTACGCCCCAAATCGTGTTCAAGGCGTCTTGGAGCTGACCGAACACGCCGCTTGCTCCGAATAGCGCGAGCGCGACGCCGATGATCGTGGCAACCAGGCCTTTGCCGGGTTTCGACGCTTTTTGGGCAATGTTTTGTACGACCTGCACAGCGCTGTGATCGAGAAAATAGCTCATCTGCTGTGTGATCTTGTTCCAGGCGCCAGCCGGATCGTGTTGGAAAATGATGCCGACAACTGCGAGCAGCACGAGAATGAGCGGCGCGAGCGAAAAAACTGTGTAGTAGGCCAGCGCCGCGCCCAATTGCGGCGCTTTATCTTGCAACCACTCCTGAAACGTTTGCTTTAGTAGGCTGAAGAGATTGCCAAAAAATGATTTTGACGTTGTCGGGTTACGTTGTTTTGACATAGCGAAAGGTCCTTTGACTAAAATTCGCTCGCCTTGCGGTATTTGGTCGTCGCGAAGGCGAGCGGTTGTTATTCCGGTCCACCTACGTCCTAGAAAGCTCTTTGTTTCGAGCGGACCGGTGCCATGACGACATCCTATTAGCATTTGGCGCTAACGAGTCCCTCCCACGTATCGAAGCCAAATGAATACGAGCGCCGATTGGCGCTGATGCGAGCCCATATATCGACAGGAGGGTAAAATCATGGCCAGAAAAACAAGTTCCAAAACGAGCAAACGGACACTCATCGCCCCGCGCAAGCGCGGGAAGCGCTACGTCCGGCGCAACCCACAGGGACAATTCAAAAAGGAAGTGACGGTTGGTCGATCGCTCGCCGCTGACTGGCGCCGCAACGCGAAGGCAACTGTAAAAAAGGGTCAAGGCGACCGCGGCGATCAAGCTTAGACAGGCGCGAGCCGCCGCGCCGCAGAATCTTCTGACCTCGTAGAGGGAGTGGAAGTCTTAGACACAATCAGATCCTCGCAATGATGATCTGCGAGTCGAGGCCACCGTCGCCTCTCCATAGGATTTTGCCGGATCAGACAATCATCCATCAGCCCGATTGTGTGTTGTTATCAGTCAAAGCAAGTTTCTGCGCACAACAACAGTTCCGAATCAATAACGTTAGGAAAGGATACCTAAGATGCGCTTAGCCAATAGGATGAAACAAGCAGGTGCGACCGGATATATTTTACTTTGGCTTCTCGGAATTCCGATTCCGATTTTGCTCCTGATCTTTCTGCTGCGAGGTTGCACATAGGATTAGGAAAAGGAAAAAGGATCGTACTCTGACCTTCACAATGAGCGCACCTCTTAATGTGTGTTAGCTTAGCTAAGAAATTCTGCCAGCGGCTCCATCGGCTTAATGTGCGCGCAGAAAATCTTGAAAGCGGCCAGGATCGGCACGGCTAAAATGATACCGACGATCCCCCACATCCAGCCCCAGAAAGTAAGCGACAGCAGGATGATCACAGGATTTAAGGTAAGAGAGCGTCCCATAATCCACGGCGTAATAAAGCTGCCCTCCAATGTGCCAAAAGCGAGATAAACCGCAGGAAAGATAAGGGCGTATCCAAGGCTATCGAAGCTCAGGGTGGCGCCGATCGTCATGCAAATGATGCCTGTGAGCGCGCCCAGGTAAGGGACGAAATTGAGTAGCGCGACCATCACACCCCACATAACCGGGTTGCGCAGACCGAAGAGTCCTACGGCGGTTCCGACAGCCAGTCCAAGGCAGGCATTAATCGCGGTAATGGTAAAAAGATAACGCGAGACCTGCGATTCAATGTCGTGGGCGATGGCGACGGCCGTCTTCTTATCTGAGAAGGTCGGCAACAGCTTGACCAGCTTGGCGATGAAGGCCTGGTCATACACGAGCAGGAAATAGAGTAGAATTAACGACAAAACAGCGCTGGCGATAAACTCTGGCGTCCGCATGAAGAACATCTCAGTAATGGGATGCCGCTTCACCTCTACGGTTTTAATTTCCGCATTCGTTGAGGCCAGCTTCTCGATTTCGCCGGTCGCCTGCGTCACTTGGGCTACCGATCTTTTTACTGGCGAAAGCTTGCGTTGCAGTTCTGTCAAACCCGCTGGTGCTTTCTGGAGCCAGGTCACCGTGGGCGTGGCCAGCGCTGAGATTCCAGAGCTGACCACGGCAAGAAGTCCGATAAGGATTAATGCTGAGCCTACAGGCAGCGGAATCTTCAATCTAGCGAGGCCTCGCACGATCGGCCTTAAGAGATAGCTAAGCAGCAGCGCAAGGACGATCGGCAGTAGGACCGAGCGCATGAAGTAGATGGTGTAAAAGAGTGCCAGGATAAACAGACCAGTAAGGGCAATCGAACC
>Ga0209265_1000013_pt1 | contig 39125 bp, 40 predicted proteins | sample GraSoiAngelo_103_FD_185872 | JGI IMG/M metagenome (GOLD analysis project Ga0209265, IMG submission 185872) | Grasslands soil microbial communities from the Angelo Coastal Reserve, California, USA - 14_0903_05_20cm (SPAdes) (version 2) | ecosystem: Environmental > Terrestrial > Soil > Grasslands ...
AGTCTCCCTGGTTTCTTGAGCGTCTCGGATCCAGCCCAATTCATGCGCAAAGTGATTGACGACTTAAAAAGCGCTGGCAGCAGCACCTCACCGATGCGGTTGGGTGAGGAGATGATTGCCAAGACAGTTTGTCGGCACGCCGTCAAAGCCAATGATCCGCTGCGTTACCCCGAGATAGAGAAACTGATTCGTGATCTGCTTGAGTGTGATTTGCCTTATTGCTGTCCCCACGGACGACCTACCATGATTCAGATTTCGCTGACGGAATTGGAGAAAAAATTCGGTCGCAAGATATGATTATACGTCAATTCTTGCCTCAACGTTGCGAACCCTGACTAATAACGAACGAAGCCTCAATCATCGAATGAGGAAACATCAGCTGCGCCTAAATTCTGACTTCGTTATTTTTCCAACCCAGGTCGCAGCGCCACTGTAGCTTCGCCTGGCAGCATCCACTGCTCCGGACTGGCGGTTATGGGCGAACCTGCGCCGCCGTAGCGGGAAGACTCGCTCGTCCAAAGTGTTTCCCAAGTGCAGCCCAATGGCGGCGCGAGGAGAGGCTCTGAAGCAGGATGCAACACCTGGCGCTCTCCGAAATTGACTAAAAGCAGACGATCGTCATTGGTCTTGGAAAAATATCTGAGGACGAAACTCGTCGTACCCAAGACTGCGCCATCGATGCCGCCAGGAATTTGCTGGCGAAAGCGCGGATCTTCCCGTCGCAATTTCAAAAGGTCGGTATGCATATCGTAAAGCTGTCGATTTTTTTCGCGCTCGGAAAAATCGAGTTTGCAGCGGACGAATACTTCCGGATCGTCCGGCGTCGGCAAAGTTGTTAAAGCTTCTTGCTCAGGAAGTGACAGGAAGGGCGCCAGCCACTCGGCGCGGCCTTTCCGAATGGCGTCGCGCACGGATGCATCGCCTATGTCGGCAAAAAACATGAACGGGCTCGACGCGCCGAACTCCTCTCCCTGAAACAACAGCGGTGTCCAGGGTCCAAGCAAGAGAAGCGCCGTCATCGCGCGATAACGCGCGGGTGAAGTTTGAAGACGCACTCGTTCGCCCGGTCCGGTATTCGCGATTTGATCGTGGTTTTCGATAAAACAGACGAAAGCCTCAGGGGGAATGTCGAACGCGGACGATCCACGCAATGCTTTTTGCCATGAGAGCGCCTGACCTTGATAAAGGAAACCGTATTTCGCCGCGGAAATGAATTCCTGTGGCGTACCGCGGTAATCGCAAAAGTACGCTTGCTTGCGACCGGTCAACGCGACTACTGCGCTATGATGAAAATCGTCGTTCCACATTCCATCTAGATCGTCACCACCTTCGGTACGCGGGCGTACCATTTTCGCTTCCTGCAAATCGTTCTCGGCGATCAGAAGAATTGAGCGCGCGCCAGCCGCCTTGCGCGCCGCGCGCCCGACTTCGCTAATAATGTACTCAGTCGATCGATCGCGAATGGCGTGTAACGCATCGAAGCGAAACCCATCGAAATGAAATTCCTCAACCCAGTAACGCCCATTGGTGATGAAGAACTCGCGGACCGGTCCCGAATTCCGGTCATCGAAATTGATCGAGTCGCCCCATTCATTTTCGTTTCCGCGGATTAGATAATCGTCGGAAAAAGCGCTGAGATAATTTCCGTCAGGTCCAAAGTGGTTATAGACGACGTCGAGGATCACACCGAGGCCTAACGAGTGCGCGCGATCGACGAATGCACGCAAATCATCCGGCGTTCCGTACAAATGTGAAGGCGCGAACAGATCAACGCCATCGTATCCCCAGCCGAACTTCCCTGGGAAATCGGCGACCGGCATCATTTCGATCACGGTGATTCCGATGCGCGCCAGCTCCTCCAACTGTTGCGAAGCTGCGGGCCACGTTCCCTCCTTTGTAAACGTGCCGACGTGCATTTCATAAATGACCTGTCCTTTGAGCCCCGCGGCCGGGACGCCGGGCCACTGCGAATCGTTCCACTGAAACCGCGTCGGATCGACAATGCAGGACGACCCGTGAGGTCCATCAGGTTGAAACCGCGACGCAGGATCCGGGTAAAAATTCTTGTTTACGTGGAATCGATAGCGATCGCCTGCACCAGCTTTGACAGCTCCGAAAAAGTATCCGTTTTCTTCGGCTTCGAGTCCTTGAAATGTTTGCCCTGAAGTTTTCGCTGCGCTGCCTTCCAGAATCAGGTCCACACGCTGGGCCTTTGGCGCCCAGACGCGGAAGTGGGCTTGGTCAGGCCCGATTAGTTCTGCGCCAATTGGGTAGCGACGCCGCACCCGGCGAGTTTCTCGCGTGCTGTAAAGCATGGGTCATCAAAGATGCGAGCGCTTGCGTACGAAGCAACCAAGGATCCCAAATGCTTTCGGGGTTGATCGCCTGGGTCGAACTGTTTCAGAATACGCGCCATGAACGGAGTCAGACCCAGGATCGAAATCTTCAGACCTTTTGGCGAAGCGTTCGACCTGACGAACAAGATTCTATTTCAACCGTTCGACCTGAAAAAATGGCTTGTAATTGGTTTCGCGGCGTTCTTGTCCGGACATTTGGCAGGGGTTGGCTTCAATTTCCCATCGCCATTCGGCAATTTTCAATCGCATCGGACGACTCCGGAAGTGATTTCACCTCACTTTGAACAATGGAAACCGTGGCTCGTGGTGGCCGTCGTTGTGCTTGCGCTGTTTTTTTTCGCGTTGGTAATCGCGCTGACGTGGTTGAAAGCGCGCGGTAATTTCATCTTTACAGACTGTGTTGTTCGAAATCGGGCGGCAATCGTGGAACCATGGCGCGAATATCGGAAAGAAGGGAACAGTTACTTTTTATTCCAGCTCGCAGTCATGTTTGCCGTATTGCTATTGGCAGGGCTAATCCTGGCAAGCTTTATCGGGCTGGCCTGGTTGAAACAAGGCGCGGGTGAAACGGGATCGATTACTCTCATTGGACTTCTCGTTTTCCTTAGTCTGTTTTGGGTTTCGATTGTCATTTTTGTCAGTATCGCCACCTATTTCATGGTGCCGGTGATGTACCGGAGGCGATGTCGAGCAGTAGAGGCGTTTCGCGATGTAACGCGTCTGATATGGCATCACCTGGGCTCTTTCTTTTTGCTTTGCTTGTTTGGGATGGTTTTGATTCTGGCTGTGCTAATGATTGGCGCGATCGTGACATGCGCGACCTGTTGCCTGGCTGCGCTTCCCTACCTCGGGACAGTTATATTGCTACCATTATTCGTATGCTTGCGCGCGTTCGGGCTCCTGTTTCTTCGCCAGTTCGGTCCGGATTACGATGTCTGGGCGAGTTTCATGCCACCGGAATTTCTGCCTATCTTGTCAGGACCGCTGCCTGCGCCACCACCAACGACCCCTGAGCCGAATCCGCCGCCTGAGCCACCATTGCCTCCAGCCATGTGAAAGAGGACAGGCAAAGTCTGAAGTCCAAAAAAGATTCGACCGTATTAGTCGACTGTCCTAAGAATCTCTTATGAAAAGAGAATTTATCCCTTGTTGTTTCAGCTTGGTTGCAGCTGCTTCCATTTGCTTTGGTCAGGAAAGTCGGAGTCCAAGTCCAAGCCCAAGTCCGACTCCGTTCAAGACGATCAGATCAGCAACTAAAGAGGCCACAATTACGAAGTTGGAAAAGTCGGTCACCGACGCGTTTAAGAACAAACAGGCGAAGGCGTTTAGGGATTATTTGGCGCCCGAGTTTAGCGCGATCGACGCGGAAGGAGTCAAAGATGCGGATGCCGAAATCGCGGACATGCAGAAGACTGATCTAAGTAACTACTCGTTCGCCGATATGAAAGTGGCGCTTCTAAGTCCCAAAATGGCGGTAGCTACCTACAAAGTCACTACCCAATCCACCTCATCCGGGCGGGACACATCAGGTACCTATTACGCGGCTACAGTGTGGAACAAACGTGGCGCAAAGTGGCTAGCTGTTTTGCACACTCTTGTTAAAGCGCAGTAAGATGACCAGTCGGAAAGACCATTATTCTACTTATTTGCGGCTATCCTATTTCGTTCTGACTCTCGGATGAAATCTTTAAGACTCCCTCTCGCGGTCTCTGTGACAATATTTGTGGGCGCTTTGTTTGCGCAATCATCCAACCTAACGATGAAGGCAGTTGTTGTGCATGAGTACGGTGGTCCTGAGGTATTGAAATACGAAGAGGTGCCGCGACCCGAGCCAAAAGAAGATCAGATTCTCGTGCGCGTAATGGCGGCGGGTGTGAATCCTGTCGATGCCCTGATCCGATCGGGAATGTTTGCGAAATATGAAAAGGACGTTTTCCCAATCATTCCGGGCGCGGACATTGCTGGAGTCATTGACAAGGTTGGAAGCAAGATCACGAAATTTGAAGCAGGCGATCCTGTGTTTGCGTACGTGAGCCTAAAGGGAGGCGGCGGCTATGCAGAGTACGCGTTGGGTACTGAACGTGACACGGCAGCCAAGCCCAAATCGCTCAGTTACGTCGAGGCTGCAGCAGTGCCGATCGTGGCATTGACTGCCTGGCAGGCGCTAGTTGACACCGCCAAGCTCGCCGCAGGCCAGACAGTTCTTATTCATGGTGGATCGGGCGGAGTTGGAAGTTTCGCGATCCAAATAGGCAAAGCGCGCGGGGCGAAGGTAATCGCGACTGCATCGACCGCCAATCAGGATCTCCTCAAAGAACTCGGGGCTGATGTGGCGATCGATTATACCAAGCAAAAGTTCGAGGACGTCGCGAAAGATGTCGATGTAGTGCTCGATTCAGTCGGGGAAGATACGCTGGCGCGTTCCTACGGGGTAGTAAAGAGAGGCGGATTTATTGTGTCGCTAGTGGCGCGCCCAGAGCGGGCTGGGCTCGACAAACACGGTATCCGCGGTGCAGCACTCAGTGTGGAGCCAAATTCAGATGAGCTGGCGCAAATCGGCAAATTGATCGACCAGAAGAAAATCAAAGTGATTGTGTCGCAAACGTTTCCGCTTTCTGAAGCAACGAAAGCCCAGGAACAGGTGGCGACTGGTCACACGCGCGGCAAGGTTGTTCTCAAAGTTGCTGACGAGCCGAAGTAGAACCCATTCCTAGATGCTGCTGTCATGTTGAGTGAAGCGATACACCTAAAGCTGTGGTATTGGAGTCGGCCCCGGCAATGATCAGAGATTCTTCTCCCGCGACTGCGGGATCAGAATGACATTATGAGGTCGATTGTCATAGCCTGCGAGTTGCCCGTGGTATAGGAGAAGCGATGAACTGGGACGCGATTAGTGCCATCTCACAATTAGTGGGTTCGATCGCTGTGGTTTTGTCGGTGTTATACCTCGCGTTGCAAGTGCATCAAAGCACACGGGTTGCCAGACTCGCTACCCAAGACGCCGCGGCCACCGCTTTGCGCGAGGTGACTGCACCTTTGATGGAGAACGCGGAACTGGAACGCATCTGGCGGATAGGCCTGGAAGATATCGGCTCGCTCTCTGTTGAAGAGCGGGCTCGCTTTTTCCACGCTGCCTATCAATTCTTAAAAGCGTTCGAGACAATTCATTTTCATTACGTTTACGGATTGATGGACAAGCAGCTTTGGGAAGGCTGGCACGGACTGCTTCGGCATTACATTGCTGCGCCCGGGATGGCTCAGTACTGGAATCTTCGCCCTGAAGTTTTCTCCGAGCGGTTTCGAAATTTTGTTAACTCGCTCGAACCCCCGACAGAGCAACGCACCGTGGGAACTCTTTTTGGTGAGGAACGAAAATAATGGGCCGCTTCCTTGTTTCAGAAATAACACACTAGTGGCTGCGATACATTGAAACTGGCGCGAGGACGCGTGCGCACTCCCAAAGCTTTCGCGAAACAGCGCGCAGATCTCCTGTCGATGTCGCATGAAGTGCTTTTGGAGTGCGATGCGTCCCCACATTGCTTTTTTTAGCGCACTACAAACCTACCCAGGGTTGTTACTTACACGGCCCGGGCACAGGAATAACAAATTTGCCGTCTTTCTCGGCTATGAAGTTTTCGCTGGTGCTGGTTGAGCTGCCGTTGGCGTCTTTTTTCTCGACCTTGATGATGAGCTTTTTGGTCGGCTTAAGTGTCAGGCAAACTTTGCCACCCGTCGGCGAATCCATTGGCGTCGCGGCTTTCTTTGCGTCCTCGGGCGTAAGATCGACAAGCTCGATGTTGGCTATCTTCTCTCCGGCTTCTCCTGACTGCATCATTTTGTAGAAACCGAGAATCGCCGGGTCGGCCCCTTGCGTGTAAAGGAACGATTCCAATGTGGCGCTGTCCTTCCCCTCGAACGCGGTTTTGTATTTGTCGGTAAAGGCCTTCTCTTGCGGCGACGTGCCAGCGAAAATCAGCAAGGTCATCGTGACAAGCAATGCGCAAAGCAGACTAAGGAGTTTGATCGAGGTGTTCATGGCGCAACCGTAGTGGGTTTGGTTTTCAAGAGGCAAGCCAATTCGGGGACAGAAAAATCTTTGCCGATTGGTCTTCTGCAGGCTATTGCAGTTGCCTTCTGGAATTCAAAGGCGGCGGACTAGAGACTCCGAAAGGTTTCGCGAGCAGGCCGCCGCTCCTTGTTATGAACATTCACGAATACCAAGCCAAAGAGCTGTTGCAAAAATTCGATGTAGCGACCACGCGAGGGAGGGTTGCATCGAGTCTTGACGACGCTGAGCAAATCGCGCGTGAACTCGGCGATGTCGATATCGTTGTTAAGGCGCAAATTCACGCCGGTGGACGGGGCAAGGGCACCTTCAAGAATGGATTCAAGGGTGGTGTGCATATTCGCAGGACGCCAGACCAAGTACGCGACGTCGCCTTGAAGATGCTTGGTCAAATCCTGGTTACGCACCAGACGGGACCAGCCGGCCGCAAGGTAAACAAACTGCTCGTAGCGGAATCCGCCGACATTGCGCGCGAGATTTACTTTGCCGTCTTGCTCGATCGAGCCACAGCCGCACCTGTAATTGTCGCCAGCACCGAAGGCGGGGTTGAAATCGAAGCCGTCGCGGCTAAATCGCCGGAAAAAATCATTCGTGAACCAATCGATCCATTGGCAGGTCTGCAGCCATTTCAGACTCGGAAATTGGCGAAACAACTTAGCTTTGAGCCTTCACAATTGAAAAGCGCTTCGAAATTATTCGAAGGCCTCTACCGCATGTTTGTTGCCTACGATTGTTCGATGGTCGAAGTGAACCCGCTCGTCGTGACAACCAAAGGCGAGGTCCTCGCGCTCGACGCGAAGTTTAACTTCGATGATAACGCGCTTTATCGTCATCCAGAAATCGCGGCGCTGCGTGATATCGCAGAGGAAGATCCGCGCGAAGTCGAAGCTTCGAAGCATGGTCTTAATTATATTGGTCTCGACGGAAATATCGCCTGCCTGGTGAACGGCGCCGGGCTGGCGATGGCCACGATGGACATCATCAAGTTTTATGGCGGCGAGCCGGCCAACTTCCTCGATGTAGGCGGTGGCGCGACGGAAGAGCAGGTGACCGAAGCCTTCAAGATTCTGATCGCCGATAAAAAAGTAAAAGCGATTCTGGTCAACATTTTTGGCGGTATCATGAAATGCGACATCATTGCGCAGGGAATCATCAACGCAGCAAAAACACTAAAGTTATCGGTGCTGCTGGTGGTTCGCCTCGAGGGAACGAATGTCGAAGCAGGAAAAAAATTGATCGCGGATTCGGGTCTGGCCGTCATTGCAGCCGACGATTTGGCCGATGCCGCGCAGAAGGCCGTGAAAGCGGCAGCAGGAAAGAAATGAAAGCGAAGAAGATTGCATTTACTGGAATTCCGGTAACGGACATAAAACGCGCACGAGCCTTTTACGAAGGAGTGCTCGGGCTCACGGTTTCGGGTGAATTTGGCGAGGGTGTTTGGACCGAATACGAGATTGGTCCCGATACGCTGGCCATCGGCAGCGTGGGCGATCAATGGAAGCCATCCGAAGATGGCACCAGCGTCGCTATTGAAGTCGAAGACTTTGACGCTGCCATCAAGAGCCTCAAACAAGCGAAGGCTCGATTTGCCGTCGAAGGAATCGAGAGTCCGGTGTGCTGGATGGCCGTCGTGCAGGATCCGGACGGTAACAAGATTATAATTCACAAACTCAAACCGAAAAACGAGAAAGGAATCTGCAAATGATTACGAACGAAGTAGCTTTCGTCGCCATCGCGGTTTCTGACAAAGAACGCGCGCGGAAATTTTATCAGGAGACACTCGAACTCAAGCCTACGTCCACTCAGATGGATGGTGCATGGGTCGAGTATGATCTTGGCCCCGTCACAATCGGTGTCGGCTGTCATCCGGCCTGGAACCCATCACGCGATGGAACAACGGTCGCCTTTGAGGTCGAAGATATCGACGCCGCGATCGATAAACTTAAAGGACGCGGTGTCAGCTTCGATATTGAAAAGACTGAAACGCCTGTGTGCTGGATGGCGCAATTTCGCGATCCAGACGGAAACAAGCTGGTCATTCACAAGCGAAAGAAATGACGAAGCACGAATGACGAATGCCGAAGGAAATCGGAATGCTCAAATGACGAAGGTCTGCGAGTTTCGTTTTGTTATTCGGATTTCGTCATTCGTAATTCCTTCATCATTCGTCATTCGTCATTTTCATCATGTCTATTCTGGTCGATAAGAGCGCCCGCCTCGTCGTGCAGGGCATCACTGGAGGCGCAGGGGCATTTCATACACGGCAATGCATGGATTACGGGACCAACGTTGTCGCCGGTGTTACTCCAGGCAAAGGCGGGCAGATGTTCGATGGCAAGGTGCCAGTGTTTGATACAGTCTCGGAAGCGCGACGAGAAACTAGCTGCAACGCCTCGATGGTTTTTGTGCCCGCTCCGGCGGCTGCTGATTCAATTCTTGAAGCCGTGGATACAGGAGTAGAACTGGTCGTTTGTATCACGGAGGGAATTCCAGTGATGGACATGATGCGGGTAAAAGCCCTGATGCGCGGAAAGCAATCGCGACTGATCGGGCCGAATTGCCCGGGGATCATTACTCCGGGCGCATGCAAAATCGGCATCATGCCGGGGTACATTCACAAGCCCGGCAACATCGGTGTGATCTCGCGCTCCGGCACGCTCACTTACGAAGCAGTCTGGCAACTCACTTCGCGCGGTTACGGCCAATCGACTTGCATCGGGATCGGTGGCGATCCCATCGGCGGACTAGCGCACCTCGATTGCGTGAAACTGTTCAACGAAGATCCCGGCACGGATGCGATCATCTTGATCGGTGAAATCGGCGGCTCGGCAGAAGAAGAAGCCGCCGAGTGGATCAAGAAGAACTGCGAGAAACCGGTCGCGGCTTTCATCGCGGGGATGACAGCCCCACCAGGGCGACGCATGGGTCACGCCGGAGCAATTGTTTCGGGCGGCAAAGGAACTGCGGCAGGCAAGATCGAAACACTTAAAGAAGCAGGCATCGCCGTTGCCGAGACTCCGGCGGCTATCGCTGACACATTGATCGCGCGAATGAAAGCGTGAGCCTGAGCCGTCCTTTTTTTATCTCCACGTTTCAAAACGAAGATTGATTATGAATACACTAGCCCTCATCGCTATTACCTGGATCGGAAAAGAATACCGCTTTTTTGGACTGGATTGGAGTTATCTCATGGTCCTTGGTTTCATTGGAAACGCTCTTTTCTCGATGCGTTTTCTCGTTCAATGGCTCGCCTCCGAGCGACAGGGCGAAAGCATAATTCCAGTCTCGTTCTGGTACTGGAGTATTGCCGGAAGCGTTCTCATGTGCATTTACTTCATCTTCCGGCGCGATCCGGTTGGAATTCTCGCGTACCTCCCCAACTCGATGATTTACATTCGAAATTTAATGCTGATTCGGAAGCGCAAGTTCGCTTTCACTGCTGCGGCGCCTTCGCAGCACCCGCGTGAGACGGAATAGTGGGCAGACAGCTTCGAACTGGATAGCTCGTTAGTGAGTCGCGGATTCGTTGTCGGGTTCGCGCGATTCCCCAGCCGGTAAAGCTGCTGCTTTCCAATCCATTGCCATTCGGATGCGTGCGCGACCGCTGGGATGATCGAAAAAGATGAACTCTTCCAGGGGTGTCGGATCGAGTTTGCGATAGGCGCCGAGTTTCAGCGCGACTTTTGCCATGCCGTCGGGCTCGCGTGAAGTGTTGATTCCGAAAGCGTCTGCTTCTCGTTCTGTGATGCGTACGATCGTATTGAGCACCGGCGTGGCAAAAAAGACTAAGGTGCAAAAAATCAGCGCGAGCAATGGAAGACCCGCAGGGTCGGCGATACCGCGCACGCGACATTTGTGCCCCCAACGCGTCACTGCGGCATCGAAGAGAATCCGAGTAAGCGCGAAGCCGATGAGAATAAGAATTCCAAAATAGGTGAGCAGTTTTGCACCATGATTGAGGACGTAGTGACCCATCTCGTGCGCCATGACGGCGCGAATTTCCGGAAGCGTGCATTGCTTAAGCAGATTGTCATTGAGCGCTACGCGGGTCGTGCCAAGTAACCCTGAGACATTGGCGCTTACACGCGACGTCTGACGTGAGGCATCGACTTCGAAAACGTGTTTCACCGGAATTTCGTTCGCTCGAGCCATCGCAAGAATTGGATCTCGAATTTTTGGATCGGTTAGCGGTTTATAGGTGTTAAAGAGCGGTTCGATATAAACCGGCGCGATAAGGACAAGGATCCCCGAGTAAATAATCATGACGATACCTCCCCAAATCCACCATGTACGCGATGCGCGCCGAAAGACGGCGTAGAGAACGACCACCAGTAAGGTTCCGCCGACTAAAGCTAGTGCTAACCCGAGTAACTGTTCCCGAAACCATGGGGCGAAACTCTGGGTCGCTAGACCGTATTGATGTTCGCGAAAAAAGTTTTCGTACAGGTTGAGCGGAAAACTCAGTGCGTAAACGAAAAGCAGATATGGGATCGCATAGCAGACGATTTGGAAATTCTTGACCTTTGTAACACGTTCGGAAAAATCACGCAGTCGCGCGGAAAACCGTGAGGCCAGAAGAAAGACCGAAATTGCGGCGGCGAGGAGAAAGTTCCAGAGGATTAGCCAGTAACCGCCTTCAAAATAGGCATCGGACTTTTCTCGTTGATTCCTCGGGACGCTGTCCAGCCATGCCAGTGTCGCCGCAGCCGGATCGAACGAGTTTACGTCACGCCCGGTCGCGGTCGAACTGAAGCCGGCATTGTTGACTCGGGCAGCGCGTTCGAACGAGCTAACTTTGTCAGAGATCGCGGGCGAGGCAGTTTGCATCGGTCCGTCTTGCGCCGAGGCAGGCATCAAAGTCATTGCCGACGTAACAACCAGCAAGATCAGCATCGAAGGCTGGGGCATCATGCGCTCATGATAAGCCGGAATCGAAAGGGAAGCAGCGTTAGTGCGATCTTGATCGCGTTGAGATCATTGATCCGGTTTGCAACATCGCATGCCAGGCGAATCGATATGACCAGATTGGACCAGACGTTCAATAAGCTGGACTACCCGCCTCGCCCAATAGAAAATGCAAGTATGAAAAAGCTTGTGTCATTGGTCTGCGTGTCCTTTATGGGAATGTGCGCAGTCGGCAATTTACGCGCGGAAACCCAGCCGGCCGATGCGGAGCGCTATGGACCGTATCCCACTAATTACAAGGAGATCGTGATGAAATGGCTAGACACGCAGCTAATCGACGCGGGGAGTGCACGCATCGAATGGAATGGCGATCCCAAACCCGCGGATCTGGGGACGAAAGACAAGCCTCTCTACGGTTATTTGGTCAATTTCAAGGTGAACGCCCGAAATCGTTTTGGCGCTTACACGGGAATGCAAAGCCACGGCGCGTTGATCCGTAATGGTGAAGTGATTAAAGGCATGGGTTTCGGCTATTAACAAATAATCTTAAACAAAATGAAAATAAAGTCTCAGTCGAAATCATCAGGACAAATTCTGGTTATCGTAATCATTTTGCTGGTATTACTCGGCATTGCATACTGGTGGCTTGATTCCAACAAACGGCAAATGGCGCGGGAAGGGGACCAATTCGGGAGGCAAGTGATCCAAGAGCTCATCATGCAACACAATGTGAAATTTTTTGCGGACCATTTGAGTCCCGCAATGCGTCTTCAGTATCCGCCGTCAGCGCAACAGGATCTCATGACTCAGGTGGCCAAGCTCGGATCGCCACTGTCTCCGCCAAAGGTGGACGGTGATATTGTGTTTCAGTCACATTTTTTCGAGCCAAACGGCAACTTCCACGCGCACATTGATTATCCAACCAGGGGAGCTGATATCAACGTGGCTGTTTCCCATCCAGTCGGTCGTTGGCAAATTGATGAGATCGGATTTACGGCAGAACAGGCACGATAACGGTGCCTGTCGATGGGTTACGCCAACAATTGGTCGATCGCGTCCACGCAGATTTGCGACCAGGTCTCCAATGATTCGCGGCGGGCCATTAATTCTTGCATTGTCAGAAACGTCAGGCCGGTGATCATTGCTTCGCGTTTTTGCACTTGCGGCTCTTTCAATTTGAAGATGTGCACGATCCCCAGGTGAACGCGCCCCACTTCGGTTGAATCGTCATTCAAGAGCGCAACGATTCGATCTTCAAACGGAGTCTCGATCTTGACTTCCTCGCTCACTTCGCGCTCCACGCCTGCGCGGTAAGCCTCCTCATCCATGGCAAAGAGCGATTCATCCGTCTCGTTCATATGGCCGCCAATGCCAATAGAACCTTTCGCCACTAACCGCTGTTCGCCTGCTTTTTTACCACGCACATAATGAAGCACCGTCTTTTCAAAGGCAATCAGTGCATAAGGGATGATTTGCTTGTAGCCGGGATTGGTCTCGGCTTCGGGCCGCGGAATGTAAAAATTGCTTCCGCGCGACAGAATCGCCTTCAAGTATTTTTCGGGCTCGAAATTTAGTCCTTGAAAACTGCCGAGCTCGTCAAACAAGCTGCGCCTGATGACCAAGACGTTTTCCGTCGCCGCGTTCATCTTTAAAACTTACTTTGTGCTGTCATTCTGAGCGGAGCGAAGAATCTTTGGGCATTTGCACACTCGGTACTAAAGGAATGATCAGAGCTGTTTCGCCTCGCTCAACATGACAAAGACGTGTGCTAAAACGAATAGCTCACTCCGACCTGCGGGCCGAAAAGGTTCAGGCTGGGATTGGGATCTGTTTGCCCGCCATTCGAGAGATGCTGATAAAGCGCGCCCACGCTTATCTTCCAGTGATCGTCCACGAGATAGGAAATCCCGGCTGCCGATAAAATATTGAACGTAAAATCCTGACCCTGGCCACCGGGAACTTCTGGGTGACTGTCGATCGATCCTAAACCGAGCCCGCCTGAAAAGTAGGGAATGAAACGGCTGCCCGGCCGAACAAAGTTGTAACGCATTCCGAGATTCAGCCCGAAATAATGGTTCTCGATTCCGCGGAAGATCGGCTCCGCGATCGCGCTGACATAGAATTGGTTGTAGCCGCGAAGCCAGGTGTCGCGCCGCATAACTCCCCATCGAACGCGCGCGGTTATGAATTCAGCACCAATGTCGTAATCGGCAGGCGGGTTAAACGCGCCAAACAAAAACCCGGACTCGACGGCCAACTCGAAGCGTTGCGGGTTAAGTTCTTCCGTCGTTGCCTCGGTGCGGGTCTGTTCAGTGCCGGCGAATATTTGCGAGCACGCGAGAACGATCACACAGGCAGCGAAAGCGCAAAGCGTTTTCATTCGGCGCGCCTACGATATGGACGCCTGATTGGATTGCAATTGCTAGGACAGCGCAGCGCGTTGTATCCCTATGTCATAAATTCCGCGAGATCCTGAGGCAATGGGCTGTTCCATTCACGGTCGCCTTCGATTGTAAGTCGCGCCGAGTGCAAGGCATGTCGCGGAAGGAACAGCTCACATTCGAGCTCAGGGGTCCATCCGGTCTCAATAAAATGGAGGTAAAGCTGTTCGTCAGGTCCGTAAATTTTGTCGCCCACAATGGGATGACCAATCGAGGAGAGGTGCACTCGAATTTGGTGCGTGCGTCCTGTGTGTGGAATCGCGCGGATTAAGCTGAATTTGTCGCTTTTCTGCGCGTTCTCCAACGGCGCGCCCAGCGGTCGCGCGCTACCAATTGATCGAATGAATCGCCGTTCAACCTTAAACTCACTCTGCGCCGGAGCGCCAGATGGGTGAATCATTTGTTTGAGCCAGATCGCAGAGTCTCGGTGTTTGCCTTGTCGATCCAAAGCGGCATCAACGAGCGTGTTTTCCCACTCGGGCCAACCGTACACAATCGCCAGATACTCTTTCTTTAGTTGTCGCCGTTGCATCAAGAGCCCAAATCGGCGTGCGCTTTCGGCTTTCTTGGCAATTAAGACCAGGCCGCTTGTCTCGCGATCGAGGCGATTCACAATGGATACCTGGCCGCCGGCAGCAATTTCGAACGCGAAAAGACCGCGCAATTCCTGCCACAATGTTCGCGTGCCATCCGGTTTCGTGGGATGAATCAGAAGAAACGGCGGTTTATCGACCACAGCATAATCGTCAGTTTCATCAATGATTTTGAAATCGAGTAACAGCGGCGACTCAATCATTCATCGCAACAATAACCACGATTGCCTTGACCTCATTCCCAAAACTGCTTTACCTAGCCTCTTTAACTTTTGACAGGAGCACGTGGTGGAGCCCAAAGACATCAAAGAAATCAAAACCATCATCGATTTGATGAAGAAGAACGATCTTTCGGTCTTCGAAATCGAAAAGGAGGGGTTTCGCTTAAAACTTCAAAGAGGTCCTTCGGCTCAGGCCGCGCCAGTCGCTCCGCCGCCTGTGGCAGGTCAATCCAAAACGGCCGCAACAACCGCTGAAGCTGCACCAGCTATTCCGAAAACAATCGAAAGCGTACAGCTGAAAGAAATCGTTTCGCCCATGGTGGGAACGTTCTATCGCGCTGCATCGCCGGACGCCGCGCCCTTTGTTGATGTTGGAAAAACCGTTACGGAGGAAACAGTGGTTTGCATTATCGAGGCGATGAAAGTGATGAACGAAATCAAGGCAGAGACGAGCGGTGTCATCGCCGAAGTTGTGGCTGAAAACAGTAAGCCAGTCCAGTTTGGCCAGGTGCTGTTCAAAGTTCGTTAGACAGGTAGGGCGCGACCGCCGGGCGCGCCGGATCGGGCGTCCCAATGTTCGAAAAAGTCCTAGTTGCCAATCGCGGTGAGATCGCGCTGCGGGTGATTCGCGCCTGCAAGGAGCTCGGCATTCGAACGCTCGCGGTTTATTCTGAAGCCGACGTGGATTCGTTGCACGTTCAGCTTGCAGACGAATCCATTTGCATCGGCGCGCCGCCTAGCGCGGAAAGCTATCTCAAAATCGATCGAATCATGAGCGCAGCCGAGATTGGCGATGTCGATGCGATACATCCCGGTTACGGTTTTCTCGCCGAGAACCCGCATTTCGCGGAAGTCTGTGAAAGCTGCAATATCAAGTTCATCGGGCCTTCGTCGCAGGCCATGCAGGCGATGGGCGATAAGAATGTAGCGCGGGGCGCCGCGCGAAAAGCCGGCGTGCCAGTCACGCCAGGAAGCGATGGAATTGTCGAGACAGAGGGCGACGCGATCAAAATCGCGAAGAAGATCGGTTATCCGGTAATGATAAAAGCGGCTGCTGGCGGGGGCGGACGCGGAATGCGCATGGCGCACAACGAACCAAGCCTGCAATCAGCCTTTCACAGCGCGCGTCACGAAGCGGAGAAAGCTTTCGGAAACGATCAGGTCTATCTCGAGAAGCTCATCGTCAATCCGCATCATGTCGAATTTCAGATTGTCGCCGATAGCCACGGTCACATTATCCATCTGGGCGATCGTGACTGTTCCATTCAGCGACGCAACCAGAAGATGATCGAGGAATGTCCGTCACCGCTGATGACGCCAGGACTTCGCAAGAAGATGGGACACGCTGCGGTGAAACTGGCCAAATCTGTCGGCTACGAGAACGCGGGCACAATCGAGTTCCTTGTCGACAAGGACCGCCATTTCTACTTCATGGAAATGAACACACGCATCCAGGTTGAACACACGATCACCGAAGAGGTTTACGGATGCGATCTGGTAAAAGAACAAATTCGTATTGCCGCAGGCGAGCCGCTTTCGGAACACGTCGCGCATGCAACGCCTCGGCTCCACGCAATTGAATGCCGTATCAACGCGGAGGATCCGGCGAGAGATTTTCAGCCAACGCCGGGACGTATCGACTTCTATTATGCGCCAGGCGGTCGTGGCGTTCGAATCGATTCGCACGTTTATACCGGTTACACTGTGCCGTCTTATTACGATTCGTTGATCGCAAAAATCATCACGGTGGGCGCGACGCGGATCAATGCCATCGAGCGGATGCGGCGCGCCCTCGACGAGTATTACATCACCGGCATCAAAACCACCGTGCCGTTTCACGCCGCTATCATGCGCAACGGCGAATTTCGCAGCGGAAATTACGATACCGGATTCATCGAGCGAGTCATGTCATCGGGCAAACTCGATCTCAGATCGCGGCCGATTCGATTGCATGAGTAAACCAAGGCAGCGAAAGCTGGTTTGCCTCATAAGTGGAGTTGCCTCTCAGTTTTGATCTCGACAGACGTACGAGATTTGTCTGAGACTCCACGCCCATGAAGATAACAACATCATTAGTTCTCGCCGTACTTTACCTCGTCTGCGTCGGCCCTTTCGCAAAAGTTGAGGCGGTTAGCCCGCCGCCGGATGGCGATTATCCTGGCGGTAACACCGCAGAAGGTCGGGACGCCCCTTTTTAGCCTCACGACCGGCAGTTACAATACTGCCCTTGGCTGGGATTCGCTTGCGAGTGACAGAGAAGGCAAGTTCAACGCGGCCGTTGGCGCTGGAACGCTGGTATTCAACGTCGCGGACAATAACACGGCCACTGGCGCCGGCGCGCTCTTAAACAACACCACCGGGAAGGAGAACACGGCTAATGGAGCGTTCGAGCTCTTTAGCAACACGGACGGCGATTTCAACACGGCCATTGGCAATGAGGAGCTTCAGAACAACACCACTGGCAATACCAACACCGCCGTCGGGGACGCCGCGCTCTCGATCAACACCACCGGTGTCAATAATACAGCCATCGGTTCTGATGCGCTCCAAGCCAACCTCACTGGCAACGGCAATGTCGCCTTGGGTGCAGGGGCGGGAATCCTTATTACTCAAGGCAATAACAATATCGATATTGGCAACTTGGTAGGCGTCACTGGCGACTCGGCTACGATCCGCATCAGTGATGTCCAGACAAAGACTTTTATCGCCGGTATCAGCGGCGTACCAGTTACAGGAACAGCAGTTGTGGTCGATGGCAGCGGTCAACTTGGAGTAGCACCCTGTTCCAAGCGTTTCAAGGAGGCGATTAAACCGATGGATAGCGAGAGTGAAACGATCCTCGCGCTCAAACCAGTCACGTTCCTTACAAAAAAGAGATCGACCCGAAGAGCGCTGCGCAGTTCGGTCTCGTTGCCGAGGAAGTTGAAAAAGTGAACCCAGATCTGGTGGTTCGCGACCAAGGCGGCAAGCCCTACACGGTGCGCTATGAAGCAATAAACTCGATGTTACTTAATGAGTTCCTCAAAGAGCATCGCACAGTGCAGAAACAGGGAGCGATCATCGCGCAGCAGCAAAAGGAAATGAAGACTCTCAAAGAAGAACTGAAAGAGCAGGCGTCGCAAATTCAGAAAGTGAGCGCCCAGCTTCAACTGAACAAATTCGCCACGGGACGAATCCGCGGTGGTGGACTGGAACCGCAGACCGTCCTGAATAATCCCTAACCTGTCAACCAACTGAAAGAATGAGCCGCCACGCTTAACCGCATGGCGGCTCTTTGTTTCAGAAAACGCGAAGCGTCGTATCTTCTTATTTCGGTAGTACGTAAGCCCTATGCAGCCCATCTGGCGTAAACATCTGATCATTTGTCTATTTCTTGGCCTGCTGGCGATTCCCATGTACTTGCTCGATCTGGCGCTCACTGAAAAAGGAGGCGGCAATTGGATCACACTGGATTTCCGCGGGCTTATCTTTTGGACTTACATCGCGTTGCTCGCCATCGATGTCGCCTTGAGTTCAATCGGCATCGTCTCATTTCCCAAGTCAGGAGTATTGCGCATTCACTTTTGTTCAATGGTGCTTTCCGTAATTCTGCTCGTCGTAGGCTTCATCCTTTACGGAAAACTGCTGCGCGCAGAGGCCATCTCCCGTTGACCGCGAACTTTGGTAGAGAACTCGCTGAAGTGTCGTGCTGTTTCGCACGTAGTGTTCAGTAAGAGAGGCGGGGGCGGGAATCGAACCCGCGAATAGCGGTTTTGCAGACCGCGACCTTACCACTTGGCTACCCCGCCATTTGTGCGAGGAATGAGCGTAACGTGGGAGCATAGCGTGTCAACGCGGCGAAGCGATTCGTACCAATCAATGTGATTCGTGATCGGTGATTGGTGATCAGTGGAGTGATGGTGCGATCCACGGAAATTCAGCGTTGGACGTTGGGCGTTGGGCGTTGGACGTTTTGACTGAAAATGACTTCCCGTTCTTCCGAATTGTTTCATGCTGCGCAAAAATATATCCCCGGCGGCGTCAACTCTCCCGTGCGCGCGTTTCGCAACGTGAATGGCGCGCCGTTTTTTGTGACGCATGGGAAGGGCGCAAAGATTTGGGATGTCGATGGGAAGGAATACATCGACTACGTGGGAAGCTGGGGACCGGCGATTCTCGGTCACGCGCCGAAAGTCGTTGTGGACGCAGTGCGGGAGGCTGCAACGCGCGGCTTAAGTTTTGGAATTCCGAATCCGTTGGAAGTCGAGATGGCGGAATTGATCTGTGATTGGATTCCGTCGATCGAAAAAGTGCGGATGGTGAACAGCGGCACGGAAGCGACCATGTCGTGTATTCGTCTCGCCCGTGCGTTCACCGGGCGCGACAGGATCATCAAGTTCGACGGTTGTTATCACGGGCATGCCGATGGGTTACTGGTGAAAGCAGGGAGTGGCGCGCTTACTCACGGGCGGCCCGACAGCGCGGGCGTGCCGCAAGCATTTACCGATCTCACCATCTCACTTCCATTCAACAATGCCAACCTTGTTCGGGAGGCGTTTGCCGAGAACAGGCGCGAGATCGCAGCAGTAATTGTGGAGCCTGTCCCGGCGAACGCTGGTCTTTATCTCCCGGGCGACGATTTTCTGTCGATGCTGCGAAAGGAATGCAAGCTCAATGATGCGCTTTTGATCTTCGACGAAGTAATTACTGGTTTCCGTCTCTCGCGCGGCGGCGCCCAGGAAATTTACGGAATCAAACCTGATCTTACGGCGCTGGGGAAAGTGATTGGCGGCGGATTACCAGTCGGCGCATTTGGCGGCCGGGCTGAAATCATGGACCAGCTTTCGCCAGATGGCCCCGTTTATCAGGCGGGCACCTTATCTGGCAATCCTTTGGCCATGGCTGCGGGTCTCGCGCAACTTCGTGAGCTCGAACGCATCAATGGATGGAAATTGCTGGAAGAGATTGGCACGCAATTCGAACAGCTCACGCGGAGTGCCATCAATGACACCAAGGCCAACATTAGTTTTCACCAGGTCGGTTCGATGTTCTGTTTGTTCTTCGCCCCGGGACCGATTCTCGATCTCGCGAGCGCACGGCGGAGCGATTTAAAAATATTCGCGAGATTCTTTCATGCTTGTTTAAAGCGCGGCATCTACTTCGCGCCATCGCAGTTTGAAACCGGGTTTTTATCCACAGCACACTTGCCGGAAGATGTGGAACGCACAAGCAGTGCGATGCGCGAAGCATTAAGAGAGCTATAGATCATTCCATTCAAGAAACGACGTCTCTGCAAGCCGCGATCCCTTCTTCTTTGTTGTCCCGATCCCGAGAGTATTCGGGGTTGCCCGGCCGTAGCTTTATGCGAAGGCTGGGAGGAATGCCTTGCCCTCAACAAGAAAACATTGATCGAGAGATGTCTCGACTTCGCTCGACATGACAACGACTAAGGATTCGCGAATTCGCTCGGCGGCGAAATTCTTTTTGGAAGGTGACAAGAAGTTTTTCGTCAAAGGCGTCACGTACGGTCCCTTCAAGCCGGATACCGAAGGAAACTATCTCGGTCGGCCCGAGCAAGTGGATGCCGATCTCGCGCTCATGCGACAAGCCGGCCTGAATGTTGTGCGGATTTATCATGCACCGCCGCCTTGGTTTCTCGACCGGTGCACTAACGCTGGCATGCGCGTGCTGGTGACACTTCCCTGGGAAAAACATGTCGAGTTCCTGCGCGAAAGATCGATTCGCAAGCAAATTGCCGATGCAGTCCGGACAACAGTGAGCAAATACCCCGGGCATCCAGCAATTCTCGGTTATCTCGTGGGTAACGAAATCTCCAGCACGATGGCTCGCTGGCTTGGCGCTCGCCGCGTGATTGAATTTGTAGAGGAACTGATTCGAATCGGGCGTGCCATCGATCCGGATGCCCTCTTTTCCTATGCCACGTACCCGCCGACGGAATATCTGCTGCCGCAGAATGCCGATTTTTGCTGTTTCAATGTTTACCTCCACAATCAGCGTGATTTCGAAGGCTATCTATTGCGACTGCAAAATCTCACGGGCGAGCATCCGCTTATCCTGGGGGAATTCGGTATGGATACGATCCGGCATTCACAGGATGAGCAAGCCGAGATGCTCGGTTGGCACATCGACAGCGTCGTAAAATGCGGTCTTGCTGGAACCATTTTTTTTACCTGGACGGACGAATGGTTTACCGGCGGGCAGGAAATTACCGATTGGGCGTTTGGGATCGTTACGCGGGAACGCCAGCCAAAGAAGGCGTTCTACACGCTGGAGGAGAAACTGGGGCGGAACGATTCCACCCTGCCGCATCGTCCCTTGCCGAAGGCGCCATTCGTTTCGGTTATTGTTTGCTCGTACAACGGTGGGCCGACTCTTGCGTCCTGCCTTGATTCGTTAGGTAAACTTAACTATCCCCAGTATGAGATCATCCTGGTCGATGACGGATCGACCGATGATACATCTTATATCGCAGCGCAGTTCCCATGGGTGCGTTACATTCATCAAAGCAATCAAGGATTGAGCCACGCCCGGAATACCGGCGCGGCCGCAGCTAAGGGTGAAGTCTTCGCCTACACCGATTCTGACTGCATGGTTGATCCCGATTGGCTGTATTATCTCATCGGCACTCTTGTAAGCGGTGATTACGCTGGAGTGGGTGGACCGAATGTCACGCCGCCAGCCAAAAGTTGGATTCAGGCCTGCGTTGCGGCGGCACCCGGTGGACCGAGCCATGTATTGCTTACCGATGTGGTCGCCGAGCATATTCCGGGTTGTAACATGGCTTTTTATCGGTGGGCGTTTGAGGGCGTGGGCGGCTTTGACACCGAATACCGCAAAGCAGGTGATGACGTCGATTTTTGCTGGCGAATTCAGCAGGCTGGGTGGGTCGTTGCCTTCAGTCCGACTGCGATCGTGTGGCACTATCGGCGTTTTACGCTTCGGGCTTTTTTGAGGCAGCAGGACGGTTACGGCGAAGCGGAATCGCTGCTGCGTTTTAAGCATTTGATCTTTTTCGGACCAACAGGGACCGCAAAATGGCGTGGGCAAATCTACGGAACGCCTCGATTCAGCTGGTTCGTTAACCGGCCAGTGATCTATCATGGAATGTTCGGTGAAGGTTTTTTTCAATCGATTTATCCCGCACCTCAGTCAGACGTAGCCGCCTACTTGAGCAGCATTGAGTGGTTTGCCCTGACAATTTTTCTGTTCGGTCTTGGGATTTTTCTGCCGGCGTTGCGCATTGTTCCGTACCTCATGCTTGGAGGCACGCTATGTGTCGCGCTTTCCTACATGGTGCGAGCTTCCATTGAGCCAAAATTCGATACGGCGGGCGCGCGGCTGCTTGTGATGTTTCTAGCTTTCGTCCAACCGCTCGTGCGTGGATTCTCCCGTTATTTCACGTGGCTGCATTTCAAGCGTACGCCCGCAGGCGTGATTCGAGCACACGAACATCTACCGGAGCGCAGCCGTATTACGGGCAGTCTAAGTCGCCGAGTTTTTTGGAGCGAACAGGGAAGGGACCGCCACTACTTGCTTGGCGCCATCTTCGAGTTGCTGGATGAAGAAGGCTGGCGCTATTCCACTGATAGTGGATGGAATGAGTGGGACATTCAAATCTATGGGAATTTTTGGTGGAGCATCGCGCTTCAGACTGTCACTGAGTATCACGGCGGCGGTAAGTGTTTGACCCGCGTCCGGCTTCGCAACCGGTTCGTTACGACGACCATTATTTTCAATCTCATTGTCTTAAGTTTGTTGATCTATCGGCAGCTCAACATTTCGCACGTGGATCTTTGGGTCCTTGTTCCTTATATGCTGTTTCTCGGCTTCCTCTGGACGAGAGCGCGTTTGCTGAAGTCGCGCGTGGCCGAACTTGTTGATCTTGCAGCGCATCGGGCGGGTCTGCACCGAGTGACGCGCCGAGGCAAAGTCGCCCGAAGCGAGTCAATTCCCCAAGTTGAGATTCCAGCGAGTACCGTGGACGAGGTCTCGCCGAGTCTTCCTGAATAGCGGCTCGACTTTGGGGTCAGAACTTCAAACACACCGTGCCGCTTCCGCGTACGATTTGGCCGATTCGTTTTGCTTCCAAGATCCGCATCGCGCGCCCTGCATCGCGTTCGGAAACAACCGCCACCATTCCGATACCCATATTGAATACCTGATACATCTCATGAAGATCGATATTTCCGTTTTGCTGCAAGGTCTGAAAGATGCGTGGCGCACGCCACTTTCTCGTTTCGATTACCGCGTCGCAATTTGCTGGCAAAATTCGCGGCAAATTATCAATGAGACCGCCGCCTGTGATATGAGCCAGACCGTTAATCGGGCCAGTTGGAATTTTTGCCAGAAGCGGCTGATAATTTTTGTGTACGCGCAGCAATTCCTTTCCGACCGCCGTTGCTGAGCCGGGCAGACGCGAACCAATTTTGAGGTTCATTTTACCGAACAAAATCTCTCGAGCCAGTGAGTAGCCGTTTGTATGCAAACCGTTTGATTCCAGCCCTAGAATTACGTCGCCCGGCCGGATTTTCTTGCCGTCGATGATATTGCCGCGGTCCACGACACCGATGATGCAACCAGCGAGATCGTATTCCCCGTTGCGATACATTCCTGGCATCTGCGCCGTCTCGCCGCCGAGAAGAGCACACCTCGCCGATCGGCAGGCGCGCGAAAAACCCCGGAGCAATTGTTGGAACACGCGGGGTTTGAGTTTTCCGCAGCCAATGTAATCCAGGAAGAATAGAGGACGTGCACCCAGGACGGCGATGTCGTTTACGCAATGGTTAACCAGATCGGCGCCAACGGTATCGTGCTTGTTCACAGCAAACGCGATTTTTAATTTTGTCCCCACTCCGTCGATGCTTGCAACCAGCACCGGCTCGCGCATCGCAGGGAAGTTCGCTCGAAACAAACCGCCGAAACCGCCAATCCCGCCTAACACTTGCGGTCCATGCGTTTGCCTAACGAGTGATTGGATACCGCGCTTGAGTTTATTGCCAAGATCGACATCAACCCCAGCACGAGCGTAAGCTTTTTGCTTCTTTGTCATGTCGAGCGAAGTCGAGACATCTCTGTTTTTGATCTTAACAGCAAGAGATTTGATTCGCTCACTCCCGTTCGCATCAGCCTCCGGCCTTTCCCGTCTATGTCGCGGCTTCCCAGTCGCTCCATTCTCGACTCCGCTTCGCTCCGCTCGAAATGACAAGCTACTATTTCAAATCCGCGAATAACGTCGGATGTGCTTCCTGATCGGCGAGTGCTTTGGCGCGCTGGTCCCGTTTCTCCATGATGAACTTGTCTAACGCAGGATCGACGGCCAGGGGATAATCTCCGTTGAAACAGGCCAGGCAAAAGCTATTCATCGGCCTTCCCGTCGCCCGTACCATGCCTTCCACATCGAGGTAACCGAGGCTGTCAACACCGAGGTATTTGCAGATGTCTTCCATCGACATCTGGTTTGCAATCAACTTATCCGGATCGGGAAAGTCGATTCCGTAATGACAAGCAAACCGGTGTGGAGGACAGCTTACACGCATGTGCACTTCTTTTGCGCCGGCTTCGCGCAAGTTCACGACGCGCGCTCGCGCGGTCGTCCCGCGCACGATCGAGTCGTCGACAACCACGACTCGTTTCCCGGCTACCATTTCCTTGATCAGATTCAACTTTACCCGCACATCGAAATCGCGGATGAGTTGGCTTGGCTGCAAAAATGTGCGGCCAATGTAATGGTTGCGGACAAAAGCATGGGCAAAAGGAATCTTTAGTTCCTCCGAAAAACCAAGAGCGGCATAGTTACCCGAGTCAGGTACAGGAACAACGATATCCGCATCGACCGGAAATTTTCTTGCCAGTTCGCGTCCCATTTCCATGCGCACTTTTCCGACGTTAACACCGCCGATCATACTGTCCGGGCGCGCGAAATAGACGTATTCGAACATGCAAAACGCTGGCCGCTCATCCGGAAACGGCCTTTCGGAGCGCAAGCCGTTCTCATCGATAATCAATACTTCGCCGGGCTCAATTTCGCGGACGAACTCCGCGTGAATCAGGTCAAAGGCACACGTCTCAGATGCCACAATATAAGCGTCATCGAGTCTGCCCAGGGAAAGCGGCCGCCAGCCAAACGGATCGCGAACCGCGATTAGTTCCCGTTCACTCATGATGATGAGCGAGAACGCTCCTTGAATCCGGCGCAAGGCCGCGAGAACATTTCCGCCATTCTTCGAGGGTTGCGCTAAAAGATGTAAAATGATTTCGCTGTCGGCGGTGGTTTGGAAAATGGAGCCTTTTCGTTCCAGCTCGTCGCGCAAAAAATCGGCATTGATCAAATTACCATTGTGCGCAATTGCCATTTGGCCGCGCACACAGTCGACCACGAAGGGTTGCGCGTTTTTAATCGTGCTTGTTCCGGTGGTCGAATAACGCGTGTGCCCGATGGCGCGTGTCCCTTTCAGCCTCGCCAGTTCATCCTGCCCGAACACCTGTGACACAAGGCCCATATCTTTGTGCTGGAGAAAGGTCGTGCCCGGACCGTTGCTGGTGACAATTCCCGCGCTCTCTTGGCCTCGATGCTGCAAAGCAAACAGACCGTAATAACTTAGGACCGCTGCGTTCGGATGACCGAATACGCCGAACAGCCCGCATTCATGCTGCGGGAACGGATCGGTCTCGGCTTTGATTATGTCGAGCTTGTCTGGAGAGATCACACTCAATAATTCACCAAATTACGCGCGGTTCAACGAATCGTTCTCGATGTCCAGCGAGATTCCAAATGCCCCCAAAAGGCTACGTTGATATCGCGCTTCATAGACTCGGGATTCCCTCGGCTGCTAAATCGCTTTCCACTGCGCGGCGGATGGCGTTCCACCAATCATCGTAAAGATCGCTAACTGGCCAGAAAAATTCTTCGTTGCCGACGCGGATGCGAAGCTGGTCGCCGCCAACTGTGCCAAGTTGTTGAAATGGAATTTGCCGATCTTGCAACATGGAAATTGTCTTTTGCAGGTTTTCGGGGCCGACGGAAAGAACGATCCGCGATTGCGATTCGTTAAACAACAATGTGATGGCAGCCGTGTCGCCTGCTTTAAAATCGATTTCCACCCCGAAAAGTTTTTCCGGATGAAAACAACATTCAGCAAGCGAGACCGCGAGACCGCCTTCGCTGCAATCATGGGCGCTTTTTACCACGCCTTCGCGAATCAATGCGCCCACTGCATTTTGGATCTTAATTTCGTACGCCAGATCAACACATGGCGGCGGGCCAACTTTCAAGCCGTGACAAACCTTGAGATAACGTGAGCCTCCGAGGCTGTAGCCAAGAGCGCTCGTCCCGGCTTCTTTGTCGTGGCCAGTCTTTTCATCCCCGCGGTCGGCGCCCGCGGCCAAAGTGCTGGCGATTGCGCCAACCAAAATAATCACGTCGCCCTCGTTCTTGAACCATTGCGTCGTGATGTGCTCTTCTTTGTCGATCAAACCGACCATGCCGATGGTCGGTGTTGGATCTACCACACCTGCCGGGCTCTCATTGTATAAAGAAACATTTCCGCCGGTGACTGGCGTGCCAAACGCGCGACAAGCTTCGGCGATGCCTTCGACTGCTTCGCGCAACTGCCAAAAGTTCTCGGGCTTGTAGGGATTGCCGAAGTTTAGGTTATCGGTGACCGCAAGCGGACGCGCACCCGAGCAGGTAAGATTTCGCGCCGCTTCGGCTACGGCAATCTTTCCGCCCTCCCGCGGATCCAGTGCGCAATAGAGTGAATTACAATCCGTAGTCGCAGCCAGGATTTTGTCTGCATAACGGACAAGGAAAACGGCCGCGTCCGAACCGGGCTTCACGAGCGTACCGGTGCGCACAGTGTGATCGTATTGCCGATATACCCAGTTTTTCGATGCAATAGTCGGATCACGCAATAGTTGGCGTAGAGCTTCGAGATTGTCGATCTTGGCGAGATTCGTCAGATCGCGGTCATCGATTGCGGCTGCAAGACGTTTCGCTTCCCGCGAATAAAGAGGCGCTTCGTCAGCCAGCGCCTTGGCCGGAATCTCTGCGGAAATCTCGCCGTTATTACGCACGCGCATCATGCCGTCGTCGGCCACGCGGCCAATCTCGACGCACGGCACATCCCATTTCTCGAAAATTGCGCGGACCACGTCTTCCTTCCCGCGCCTCGCGATGATCAGCATCCGTTCCTGCGATTCGCTTAACAAAATCTCGTATGGCGTCATGCCGGGCTCGCGTTTTGGAACTTTCGCAAGGTCAATTTCGATACCGCTTCCAGCGCGGCTGGCGGTTTCACACGTCGAGCATGTTAGCCCCGCTGCGCCCATGTCCTGGATTCCGGCGACGACATCATGACTAAGAAGCTCGAGACACGCTTCGAGCAAAAGTTTCTCTTTGAACGGATCGCCCACTTGCACTGCCGGACGATCTTCGCGCGATTGCTCGGTCAATTCGCGCGAAGCGAACGCCGCCCCGGCCAGGCCATCGCGTCCTGTCTCCGCGCCGACATAAAAAACTGGATTACCAACGCCGGTTGCGGCGCCGCGCGCCAGTTGCTCGTGACGCAACACACCAAGACAAAAAACATTTACGAGGGGATTGCCCTCGAAACTCTCATCAAAATAGATTTCACCGCCCATCGTAGGAATCCCAACACAATTTCCGTAGTGCGCAATCCCGGAGACGACTCCGGTAAACAACCGCCGATTTGCCACTAATTTCGGATTTTGGATTTCGAATTTCGAATTTTCACCAGTGATCGGTCCAAACCGCAGAGAATTCAGACAAAATTCCGGATGTGCCCCCATGGTAAAGATATCGCGGATAATCCCTCCGACACCGGTGGCTGCGCCTTGGAACGGTTCGATCGCGCTCGGATGATTGTGGCTCTCCATCTTGAACGCGATGGCCCAACCATCGCCGATATCGACAACCCCTGCGTTTTCCTCACCGGCTTTTACCAAAATGCCGGGCCCTGTAGTCGGAAATTTCTTCAGTTCTTTCTTCGAGTTTTTATAGGAGCAATGCTCACTCCACATTACTGAGAAAATTCCCAGCTCGGTGAAATTTGGCTGGCGCCCGAGGATTTTCTTAATTCGGTCGAATTCCTCTAGGGTGAGGCCGTGTTGCTTGACGAGTTCTGGGGTGACTGCTGGCTCGGCAGTCGGCATCTGGCTGATCATCGACAGATTCACGTTAACGAATCCGCAAGACGGCTCAATCATTCAAAATAAGAATTTTCATCAAGTTGCGACATTTTAGAAGCGTCCGTTAACTCTTCGAACTACGAACCTTGGGTATCAACAAAAGGGAGGTATCATGGTCAACAAAGGAATTGTCGCTCTCGCGTGTGTGCTCATTGCATCGCCAGCATTTGCGCAGACTACTACAAACCGCACACGGCATTATCGGACAACGACCGCAATAACCAGTGTAGAAGGAGTAACGGTAACAGCACCGGTTATATCGGCTGAGCCAGCCAGCGCGGCCACTTACCAGCCTGCCGGAACCCTGGTCGTTCGCACGGACAGAGCGAATCCGGAGCGGTTTGATCTGTACGGCCCTGGACTCGTCTACGATAAGTTTGGGCGACCCGTACGCGGCCCGATTAAACCTGGCGCGCGTGTGGTCGTGTTCTACGCGAACATGGGTGACAGGCGTCTGGTCGATCACGTAGTCGTGTTAGATTGATAGAAGCGCGCCCCATTCGAATAGCGGCGGCACCCACCCGTCCAAGTGAAAATGGGCTTAATCCAGGAACGCCCGCACAAGTTCCAGAGCATGACGCTCGGGAGAAACCATCAAAATAAACAAGGGAGGTATATATGAAGAGAACAATAATTGCTCTCGCCTGCACATTAGTTGCGCCACTGGCGTTTGCGCAGACGAGCACAACAACAACTGAAACAACAACTGAACCAGCAACAACGACACAGACAACGAGCACAACCTACACAGCCGGTACCGTAACCACGTATGAGCCCGGCAAGACTGTTGTGGTCAAGGGTGACCAAGGGCCAGTCAGCTTCGCTCTGGGTACGGCCGCGCGAGTCGTCGACGGCGCAGGCAGAATCGTGACCGCTCCGCTGCGCGCCGGGCAGAAGGTGCGAGTTTACTACACCGGACCTGAAAGGGAACGGGTCGTCGAGCGAGTAGTTGTTGAAGACTAAGACTGACCTGCCTTAGCTACGACGTGGCAAGGAGTGGTTGGTCAAGAATTCAAAAGCCGCAGGGTCGAAATGATCCTGCGGCTTTTTATTTTCTCGCACTGGAGCAGATTGTCGTCGTGGATTTATTGGGAACAATCGCAATATCGCAACGGCGATGACCGTGCTTATCGGCGTGGTGTTTGATTTTATCGAAATGCGCCGGGCACGGCGCAATCGCGAAGAGCGCGCTGCAAGCGTTCATGACGCCGGAATGGATGAATTCGTCGATGATCGTGCATTCGATTCCAAAAGGCACAACTGCGGCGCAACTCGAGAATGATCCGCGATTGCTCGAAGGCGTGTCTGAAAATCGCAACCATCATGGAAGAAATCGGCTGTTCGGTTCATGCGCGCATCGTGCCGTTCTTCGTCGCGGCTGATTTGACCGATGGAATGGCGCCGATCGCGTCGCAGAATTTTCGACCGTTTGCAGAGTTGGAGCGTATGCGTGCCGGCACGCAACAAGTTGGGAGTGGTTCCAATTGGCTGGTGGAACAACTCGGGCACCACGCTGTGACCGAGAGGAATTTGCAGGTGGGTGCACAAACCGTTTACCGCGACTGGCAGCCGTAATTTGCGTTTCGAGCGCAAATCGCAGAACATCACTGGATGGCTTTTGATCTGAAGGAAATTATCGCAGCGCGGCTGGGTGAAAATTACCAACTCCACGAGAGACACCTAAACTCGACACTGGTGCAGGCGCAGCGAGTGATCGGGTTCGACAAGGTCTACGCGCGAGCTGAAGGCGCGTACTTGTATGACATGGATAATCAGCCGTACCTGGATTTTTTAAGCGGCTACAGCGTTTTCAATATCGGGCGGAATCATCCAATAGTGAAACAAGCGATTCGCGATGTTCTCGATCTCGATCTGCCAAACATGGTGCAGATGGATTGCTCGCTCTTGAGTGGGTTACTTGCCGAGGCGTTGACGAAACGAACCCCGTCACATCTAAACGCTGTGTTCTTCTGCAATTCAGGAACTGAAGCGATGGAAGGCGCGTTGAAGTTTGCGCGCGCTGCCACGGGACGTAAGCGAGCGGTTTCGCTTGCAAGCGCATTTCACGGACTGAGTCTTGGTTCGTTATCGTTAATGGGGTGCGAAAGTTTCACCGAAGGCTTCGGACCGTTGGTGGAAGGATTCGATGCACGTGTGCCACTCGATGACATCGAAGCATTGGACAGACAATTGCGTTCGCGCGACGTAGCGGCTTTCGTGATTGAGACTGTTCAGGGAAAAGGCTGTCAAACTTCCAAGACCGATTTCTTGATTCGCGCGCAGGAACTCTGCCGGAAATACGGCACGCTGCTGATCTCCGACGAAGTGCAAACAGGGCTCGGTCGCACAGGAAAAATGTTTGGATTTCAACATTGGAATCTGGAACCGGACATCATCACCCTGGCTAAAACGCTAAGCGGCGGTTACGTGCCCTGCGGTGCGATCGTAACCCGCCGAGATATTTATCAAAAAACTTTTTCGCGCATGGACCGTTGTGTCGTCCATTCGACAACATTCGGACGCAACAATCTCGCGATGGCGTGCGGATTGGCAGCACTGGAAATAATCGACAACGAAAAGCTAACTGAGAATTCCGCGAAAATGGGCGCTTTGCTGATGGAAAAAGTGGACACGCTGCGTGCGAAACACTCGTTCATCAAAGAAGTGCGCGGAAAAGGGCTGATGATCGGAATCGAGTTTCATGAACCACAGGAGTTCAAACTGAAGATGGCGTGGAAGCTGTTGCACAAGATCGACAAGGTGCTTTTCGCGCAAATGATCGTGACACAAGTGGTGAGTAAACATCGCATTCTCACCCAAGTCGCCGGCCACGCGATGGACGTGATGAAGATTTTACCGCCATTGATCATTGGTGAAAAAGAAGTCGATATGTTCGTTAATGCACTCGATGACGTGCTCACCGAATGCCGCAGATTTCCAGGACCAATGTGGGAACTTGGGAATAATTTCGTCAAAGCCGCGCTCGGTTCAAGGCGCCCGGTTGAAGCGCGGTCCGCTGTTTCCGCGTAAAACATCGGATATGCGTTCTTGTTTGGCCCGCGAACCAAAAAAGGAGACGTGCCACCCAAGACTTTATCATTTGTCGATCCTTGCTTCGGGCGTACGTTTCTAAAAGGAGGAGGAAATATTATGAGCACAGCTGTTGCTGAACAGAAAAAAACTGAAACGAAACCAAATCAGCTCGAGCAACTGAAGAAATTTACCAAAGTCGTAGCCGATACCGCCGACTTTGAATCGATCAAGGATTTTAAGCCGCAGGATGCGACGACGAATCCGAGTCTGGTTTACGCGGCCACGCAAAAGCCAGAGTACGCGCGTCTGCTCGAGGAGGTACTGGCTGAACGCAAAAGATCAGGCCTAAGCGGCCACGAGCAGATTGAAGACATATGTGATCATCTGCTTGTCCAATTCGGCACGGACATTCTCGAAATTGTGCCAGGACGCGTGTCGACCGAGACCGACGCGCGATTGTCATACGATGTCGAGGGTTCGATCAATAAAGCGCGCCGGTTGATCAAGCTTTACGAGGAGCGAAAAATTCCGCGCGAGCGGGTGTTGATTAAAATCGCTTCGACCTGGGAAGGCCTGAAGGCCGCTGAGCAACTCCAGAAGGGAGGAATCAAGTGCAATCTGACACTGCTGTTTTCGTTGCCACAAGCGGTTCGCGCAGCGGAAGCGAAAGTGCAGCTCATCTCGCCGTTTGTCGGGCGAATTTATGATTGGTACAAAAAGGAGATGAAACGCGATTATACCGGAGCAGAGGATCCAGGAGTGCAATCAGTTACAGAAATTTATGCGTATTATAAGAAGTTTGATATCACGACCGAAGTAATGGGCGCGAGTTTTCGGAACATTGGACAGATTCTGGAATTGGCGGGATGCGATTGCCTGACGATTAGTCCCGAATTGATGGAAGAGCTGTCGAAATCGAACGAGCCAGTCGAGCGGAAGCTCACCCCGGAGAAAGCGAAGTCAGCGAAGATCGAGAAACTGGAGCTCGACGAGAAGAAGTTCCGCTGGCTGCTGAACGACAACGCGATGGCCTACGAGAAAACGGGCGAAGGAATTCGCAAGTTTTCCGCAGATGTAGTGAAGCTGGAAAAATTCGTTGCGAGTAAACTTTAGGTTTTTCCTCTTCCGCTTCCGTCTTCGTCTTAATTATGGGCGAAGAAAAAGGTCATAGGAAGAGGAAGAGTTAATGTTTAACGTTGTTCTCGTTCGGCCGGAGATACCGCCAAACACGGGCAACATCGGGCGGCTTTGCCTCGCGACTCGATCGACCTTGCATTTGGTTCGTCCGCTTGGTTTTTCACTCGCCGATCGACAGTTGAAACGAGCAGGTCTCGATTACTGGAATGAGGTAAGCTTGAAACTGTGGGATTCTTTTGATGCACTGCAGCGCTCGGAGCGCTCACAGTCGCGGGATGCGAATTACTTTTTTCTAACGACAAAGAGTAAGCGCCCTTACTACCAAGCAAGGTTTCAGCTCGACGATTTTCTCGTGTTTGGTTCTGAGACGAAAGGCCTCCCGGAGAGTTTGCTTGTGGCCAATAGCGATCGCTGCATTTGCATTCCAATGCATGGAACCCGCAGCCTAAATCTCGCTACTGCTGTTGGAATTGTGTTGTTTGAGGCTGTCCGCCAACAGCACGGCTGACTAGAAAACATCGCAACCCGCCGGGCGCGGCGGGAGTTTAATCAGTAAAGGAAGGTAGAAGGGAAATCATGAAACGTATTGTGTATTTGACATGCATCGGGAGCCTTGCGCTAGCGCTGACGGCGTGGGGGGCGCCTAGAGGTAAAGCAGCGGACGGATCTGCGAGAGGTGGAGGTGCGCGCAGCGCGCACGTTGTCTCCCCCAGAAGCGGTGGAGGTCATTCGGTTGCACGAGTAAATCGTGCTCCGCGCAGTAGCCACTTAAGTGCAACTAGAGCTAGAACTCATGCCGCCGAACCCGGGACTGTGACTCGCAACAGAGCGGCACTTGGGCATAAGACAAGTGTTGCTCAGACAACTACACGGCGAACCGCCAAAGCCGAGGCGACAAGAGCGCGCAGTTCACGAGTTGTGAGTCGCGAAACAACAACTGCGGAGCGGAACAGGGCGGCGCTAAATCGCGAGAGAAATCTCACGCGTGCGAACGCCCATCGCGTGCAAGCGACACAAGCGCGGAACACGCGCATGGCTAACGCCACAAGAAATGCCGCTCGCAGAAATCTGGCGGTGAATCGACAGAGAAATCTCACTCTGGCGCGTAACGTGTTGCATAATCGGGCAGGAAATATCCGCGTCACCAATAACTGGCGAGGCGCTCGTTTCAACGATCCGAGATATGCTGCGTTTCACAATTACAACCGGACTTGGCATGATCGTGGGTGGTGGACAGATCACCATTCGCACATCGTGTTTGTGTTGGGCGGGTGGTGGTACTGGAATAGTGGCTACTGGTATCCAGCGTGGGGCTATGACCCGTACGCCTGGTATCCGTATGACGGACCTATTTACACCGGCTATGCAAATCTGACGCCCGACCAAGTCGTTGTAAACGTCCAAGTCGCATTGCGAGATCAAGGCTATTACGCCGGAGCGGTCGATGGTGCCATGGGGCCACAAACGCGTGCCGCATTGGCAGCGTTTCAGGCCGACAATGGGCTAGCGGTCACCTCGGCGGTTGATCAACCAACCTTGCAAACGTTGGGCGTGGCATAAAAACAAGCCACTCTGTCAAAGGCCGCATGGCCAACTGCTGTGCGGTCTTTCTTGTTGCACGCGCATGAAGAATGGCATGACAACATGCGTTCAGTTGCAGAAGCAGCGATGCTGAATTCTTGAGGGCGGTTTTTTGTACCAAAAACAATTACCGGCGCGCCATCATGCTATTTTAGTGTAATTGTGCGCAACCGGGAAACTATTCCGGACAGCCATTGCTCGCTGATGAATAAATTGGCGAAAACAAATGTCTAACAACCCAACAAGACGAATCCTATGAGAACATTTATTATTGTAGTTTGCAGCCTTGCGCTGGCCTGTTCCGCAGGCGCAGCGCAAAATGACAACAAATCAAAGAAGCAAGCTCAGAAGAACAGGCCGACGCAATCGGCCCAGCGCACAGCGACTGCGGGCGCACCCAAGAGAGCAACGCCCAAGCGCTATCAGCAGACCTCGCCTTCGGCAACGTCATATCAGAAGGCAAAAGGACGTCAGGGCGTCAATAATCAGGTCTATCAGTCAAGGTCGAATGTAAAAGCGAGGAGCGCTCAGCAGGTCACCACCCGGGATATGCAGGCTGGCCGATATGCGACCAAAAAGACAAAACAAGGTCAACAGGGCGTTAACAGGCCGGTTTACCAGCCGAGCTCAAACGCGAACAAGGCGCAGAAGCGTTCCCAGCAAATCGCCGCACAGAATACGCAGACTGGTCGATACGCGACGTCTGCAAATTATTCCAAGAAGACAAAACAATGGAAAGGTAATAACGCGTCTGCCGCCGCATTCCAATCGAACGGTAAGAAATACAAGGCACAGCGTTTCAATCTGGCGTCGAACACGCGTCCGACGAAGTACACCGCTGTGAAGTTTCAGCAAAACCGACGAATTCAGGGAAGCCAATACTGGCAGGGAAAGAATTATTGGGCTTTCCGGAACTACAGACCCTCGTGGCACGACAGGGGTTGGTGGCACAGTCATTACAACCGCGTCGTTTTTGCGTATGGCGGATGGTATTACTGGAATTCGGGCTGGTGGTACCCAGCATGGGGATACGCTCCCAATTCGTATTACGCTTACGATGGCCCGATCTATGCCTATAACAGCTTGCCACCCGATCAAGTGGTCGCCAACGTTCAGGCCGCACTCCAAGAGCAAGGCTATTATCAAGGCGAAGTGGACGGTCTGCTCGGGCCGCTTACGCGCGAGGCGATTGCAGGTTATCAGCGCGATCACGGCTTATATACGACGTCGGCCATTGATCAGCCGACGCTGGAATCATTGGGAATGACGTAACAGAATTCGATTAACCGGGAAGCCGCCGTCGATTACCTCAACGGCGGCTTTTTGGTGTACATACGAGCGAGACGCCCTTGTGTTCGCATTGTGTTTGCGGCAGATAAGGACAAACCTTTCCTCGATGGAAACTGCAACTCCGCAATTAGTGGCGCGCGACCTTTTCCAGTCATTCCGAATGGGGCCTCGCCGGATCGAGGTCTTGCGTGGTATCTCGATGAAGGTCGGGCGCAACGAAGCAGTCTTTCTTTCCGGCGCTTCGGGAGCAGGTAAGACGACGCTTCTGTACACGCTCGCCGGTCTGGAGCGTCCTGAATCGGGGACGGTCGAATTCGACGGACGAAATCTTTACAACGGTACGTCTGCCTCGCAGGCGCGATTTCGAAATCGGAAAATGGGTTTTATATTCCAGGGATATTTTCTCCTGCCGGAGCTGACTGCGCTGGAAAACGTCTCGCTGCCGGGCATGATCGGTGGAAAATCGACAAGCGAACGGGCTGAGGAGAGCTTGGCGGCCGTTGGTCTGGCGAGCCGCATGCATCATCTGCCAGCGGAACTTTCAGGAGGCGAACAACAGCGGGTGGCGATCGCGCGGGCGCTAACGAACAATCCCGAAATCATTTTCGCCGACGAGCCGACGGGAAATCTCGATTCAAAAACCGGCGATGCAATTATGGATCTCTTGCTGGACCTGACGCGTTCGCGAGAAAAAACGCTGCTCGTGGTAACGCACGATGCGCGCCTCGCGGCACGCGGTGACCGTCAGCTGCACATCAAGGACGGCGTATTGCAGTAAGAGAAAATTGAAAAGTCAAAAGAGATACCGCGTTACAACGGGTTTGCTTTGTTGCTTCAACTTTGCACCATGTAACGCTTTTGATTTTGCAACTTGAATTGCCCGCTTAAGCGTCGGAGATTTTGTTGCGATTATGAAAACCACTGATGCGACGGTGTTAGACGAACCGAAAATTCACGATCCCCGTGCCGAGGCAGTAATCGAACCCGCAGTCGAAAGCCGGCCGCGCCGGACAACCGGCGTCAAGGAAGCGAAGATTTACATCGACGGAAAATTCTACTCGGAAGCTAACGCGAAGATTTCCGTGTTCGATCATGGTCTGCTTTATGGGGACGGAATCTTCGAAGGAATTCGGTTTTACAACGGGCGAGTTTTCCGACTTGAAGAACATCTTCACAGGCTGTGGGATTCAGCGCGTTCGATCTGCCTCGAAATTCCAATGACGATGCGGAACATGACCGAGGCGGTGCTCGAGACAATTCGGCAAAATCATTTGCGTGATGGCTATATCCGCCTGCTGGTTACACGGGGGATTGGCAATTTGGGGCTGAATCCGACGCAATGTAAGTCTCCGAGCGTGATTATTATTGCGGCGACGATTGCCCTTTATCACGAGGACTTTTACAAGAAAGGATTAACCATTGTGACTTGCGCAACACGTCGTAGCAACCCGGCAGCACTTAATCCGGCAGTCAAATCGTTGAATTATTTAAACAATGTAATGGCGCGGGTTGAGGCAAATTTAGCGGGTGCGGATGAAGCTCTTATGCTGAACGATGCAGGAAACGTTGCCGAATGCACCGCTGACAATGTTTTCATCGTGAAACACGGCCAAATTTTCACGCCACCGGTCGTGTCCGGCGCGCTGCGAGGGATTACACGCTCGGTAGTATTTGAAATCGCCGCCGAACTTGGCGTCAAAGCCCGCGACACCGACATTACGCGCCATGATGTTTTTGTTGCTGACGAATGCTTCCTCACGGGCACTGCAGCAGAGATCGTCCCGGTCGTAAAGGCGGATGGGCGATCGATCGGCAACGGAAAACCAGGGCCCATCACCGCGCGCATCATCGCGCGATTCCGTCAGGTGACACGCGAAACCGGTACACCAATTTCCGCCTAGAAATTGAGAAAGCCGCTTCTGACGTAGAAACGTCATGGAAATATTGGGGTTGAATGTTTCCCGAACAACAAGATCTAATTAAGCGAGATGTTGTGTGACGTTTGCAAATGCAATGACGCGACGGTCTTCCTGACGCAAATTCTGGAAGGCAAAATGCAAAAGGTGAATCTCTGCGATGCATGCTCCAAAGAGAAGGGCGTGCAAGATCCAACCGGCTTCGCGCTCGCGGATTTGCTACTAGGCATCGGGGCAGCGGAAGAAATTGAAAAAGGAGCTCCGACCCAGAAGTGCCCCGTGTGCGGGTTTAGTCAGGCCGACTTTAAGAAAACGGGCCGCCTCGGCTGCAGCGAGTGCTACGTTACCTTCGCGGAGGGCCTGGGTTCACTCTTAAAAGCGATGCACAAGGGCACCGAACACGTCGGAAAATTTCCGGAGCGGGCGCAGCGGACGATGGCACTGAACCACCGTATGCGTGCCTTGAATGAACACCTGCAGAAGGCTGTGGCCGACGAGAATTACGAGACGGCTGCCTCGTTGCGCGATGAAATCAAGCAACTCGAAAACGAGCTCTCGAAATCGTCATGAAAGTCTCCAACATGTTGGCCACCGCCGGAGAATGGTTGCGCGGTGAGGGGCCCCATCACCAGATCGTGATCAGCAGTCGCGTACGGCTCGCGCGCAACTTGCGCAACCGTCCGTTTCCTGGTTGGGCGAAAAAGGCGGAGCGCAGTTCCATCCTGGAATTGATCAGGTCGCGCGTGGCAGCGCTTCCGGAAATGCAGGAGGCATTTGCGGAAAGCTTGCAAGATCTGTCGGCGCTAGACAGGCAGGTTCTGGTGGAACGCCATCTGATCAGTCGCGAGCACGCCGCCAAGGGCGCCGGCAGCGCAGTCGTCGTGAATCGGCGGCAGACTCTTAGCATCATGATCAACGAGGAAGATCATTTACGGATGCAATCGATTCGTTCCGGCCTGCAATTGAAACAGGCATTCAAACTCGTCGATAAAATCGATAGCGCGCTCGAAAGCAAACTGGACTTCGCCTTCGATTCGCGGCTTGGATATCTGACCGCATGCCCTACGAACGTCGGTACTGGAATGCGCGCGTCCGCGATGTTGCATTTGCCGGGGCTTGTCCTGAGTGAGTTGATTAATCAAGTCATTCAAGCCGTAAGCAAAATCGGACTCGCAGTCCGCGGTCTGTACGGCGAGGGCACGGAGGCGATGGGTAACCTTTTCCAGATTTCAAATCAGACCACACTTGGCGAAAAGGAAGAAGAAATCATCAGTCGCCTGAGCAAGGTCATTGAAACAATTATCGAAAAGGAGCACAACGCGCGACAGGTGTTGCTCCAGAAAAAACCAAATACGCTTTTGGACCAGATCGGTCGCGCGTACGGCGTTTTGACTTATGCGCATGCCATGGCCTCCAAGGAAGCGCTCAACCTGCTCTCGGTCATCAAACTCGGGATGGATCTGGGCGCGTTTCCGGAAGATCAACGTCTGCAAATCGATGAATTGTTCATTGAGACGCAGCCGGCGCATTTGCAGAAAAGCTCTCAGCAAAAATTGAACGCGGAAGAACGCGACCACTTGCGCGCTCAAATTATTCGTGAGCGTTTGAAACTCTTTCCTAAACCTGATATTAGTAAGATGGCGAGGCAAACGAGCGGTGACTCGATTGTCGTGCCATCGAACGATGAATAATTTCACACCCCGGGCTCAACAGGTTCTGGCGCTTGCTCGCAAGGAAGCCGATCGGTTTAACCACAACTATGTCGGCACCGAGCATCTGCTCCTTGGGCTGATCAAGCTGGGGCAGGGAGTAGCTGTCAACGTCCTGCAGAAGATGGGTCTCGACCTTGAGACCGTACGCATGGAGGTGGAGAAACAGGTCGGCTCAGGACCGGAAACCAAGATGGTCGGCAACGTTCCTTATACTCCTCGCGTCAAAAAAGTACTGGCGCTCGCGGGCAAGGAAGCCAAGGCGCTCAATCATTCTTACGTCGGTACAGAACATATTTTGCTTGGACTTTTGCGAGAGGGCGAGGGAGTCGCTGCGAGAGTTTTGAAAAGTCTTGAACTCGACATCGAACGCACACGCAACGAGATCCTCAAAGAGCTCGATCCAAATTTCACGCCCTCTGAATCGGACCAGGAAGGCGGCGAGCCAACGAAGAAAGACGTCAAGACTCCGGCACTCCGCGCGTTTGGCCGTGACCTGACCGACTTGGCGAAGAAAGGCGAACTCGATCCGGTAATTGGCCGGCGCAATGAAATCGAGCGGGTCATTCAAGTGCTTTGCCGACGAACAAAGAACAATCCAGTTCTGATTGGCGAAGCAGGTGTCGGCAAGACGGCGATTGCTGAGGGTCTCGCCCAGGAGATTGCGAAC
>Ga0209265_1000015_pt1 | contig 37648 bp, 28 predicted proteins | sample GraSoiAngelo_103_FD_185872 | JGI IMG/M metagenome (GOLD analysis project Ga0209265, IMG submission 185872) | Grasslands soil microbial communities from the Angelo Coastal Reserve, California, USA - 14_0903_05_20cm (SPAdes) (version 2) | ecosystem: Environmental > Terrestrial > Soil > Grasslands ...
CAGGTAGACCGCACCGCTCAGCAGGTCGCCTTCGAACTGGGGGTTGAAGATCGGCGTATGCACCCGCAGGGTGCCGATCTTGGCGCCGTTGGGGCAGCCGTTGCCTTGTCCGTTGAAGGCGGTCTCCCTGGCGAACTGATCGGGTGTGCAGGTGCCAAGGCCCGCTCCGACGGAGGGGTTCAAGGTGGTGCCTTCGGGCAGCTTCACGGTCACCGCCTTGGGCGGGGTGGCGTTTGCCAAGCTCGGGCTGGTCAGGCGGTCGTGGTTGACGTTGAGCCTGAAGACGAAGCCCGAGGCGGCAGAGGCCCTGGTGTTGTCGAGGTGCCCGAGGACTTCGGGGTTGAACTGCAGGTAGTCGCAGTGCATCTGGGCGGGCTGGCCTGCTTCGGTGCGGTTCACCGCGCTTGCGCTTGCCTGGGCACCCTGCTGCCAGGAAGAGGCCGTGGCGTTGAAGGCAAGTGGCCCTTCGCACTTCGGTGGCAGGCTCAGGTAGGCCTTGGGGGCGAATTCGTTTGGAGGGCCGACCGAGCATTTGGCCCAGGGGAAGGTGGGTTCGGCCTCATTTAGGCAATCGCCGCGCTCGCCGTTGTGAGAGACGCCCCAGGGGACTCCCCAAAGGTTCAGCTGCAGGCCATGCAGGGCGAGCGTCTGGGGCACTTCCCTTGCCTGGAGGAGGAGGGTGTAGGAGCCGTCGGGGTTAGCGTTTAGCGCCACGTCGAGGGCGATCGGCGCTCCAAAGGGAGCGAAGCCTAGCTCTGCCGCCACCCCGGGCGGTGCTTCGAGGTTAAACAGGCCGAAGGTCTTTTCTCCCGTCGCGGTCTTGACCGCGACCGTTCCGACCTGGGCGGAGTCCGGGCAGCTCTCCCCCGAGGCGCTGTCTTCGAAGGAGGACTCCCGGGGGGTGTGGAAGTCGGCCTGGGTGCAGATCGGGGTGACCTGGGGGTCGATTATCAGGCCGCTGGGGGCCTCGATGCGTAGGTTGCGCAGGTCCCCGTCGGAGAACACTGCCCCCGGTTGGCCCTCGAAGGGGCCGGCTTCGTTCAGGCCGACCTGGAGGGAGAGCTGGTAGGGATGGGAACCGGCTACCGTGGCTGCTTCGCCGCCGTCGGCATAAGCGTGGGCCGAGAAGCCTGCTTCGCCCGGAAGGAAGCCGAAGCCCTTGGTTGTTTCGAAGCTCTGGCTCGTGCCAGTGGTGGTGCCGGAGCCGTTGGAGGCAACCAAGCGGAAGTAGTAGGTGGTGTTGGGGCTTAGCCCTGAGATCGCCGCCCTTGCTTCTTCTTCGCCTGATCCCTGCCCGGCGGGCTGACTGGCTGTTTTCACTGCCCCGGCGAGATTCGACGCAGTGCCGTATTCAAACCAGGCGCTGGTAGAGAGGCCCTGCGGGTTGACCTCGCCCTTAAACAGGGCTGAGACGCCCTGGATGTCGGTGGCCGAAGCAGAGGTGACCGTGGGCGCAGCGGCCTGAGCGCTTGCGGCAAAGATGCCGAGTGCTGCCAGCGCGCTGAAGATGAGGGTCCGCAGTCTCACTGTTTGCTCCCCTTCTTCTTGTGAGGTTTGCGGTGCCGCTTGTGATGGGCCCCCTTCTTTTCGCAGATCCCCTTGCGCTTCACATAGCCCTTGCGGCAGTACTTGCGGTAGGAGACCGGCGGGTTGCCCGCTCCCTTGGCCAGGGTGGCGAGGGAGGGCTCTGCCGGAACCGCGGGCAGAACCTGGCAGGCGTCGCCTTCGCAGGGGACCTGCGGCTGGGGTTCGGGAAAGCCTCCGCCCACCTTGGCGTCATAGAGGTCGCCCGAGCCGGGATCTTGGGGGAGCAGCGATGCTTCGGTGAGGAAGTAGGCATCAGAGCCCTCGGCCGAGGCGTCGGCGAAGGTCGCGCCCTGGGGCAGGGTGCCCCCCGAGAGGATCGAGAGGCAGCCGGCGGCAAGTGCGCAGTTGCCTTCTCCTTGGGCCTCCCACTCATAGACGTCGCCGATGCCCGCCCCCGTTTCCGATTTGGAGTTGGAGTCGGTGCTCACCAGGGCATCGGCGCTGTCGAAGAAGGCCCGTTTGCCGTTGGCCGAGAGCGCCCGCGGCTTATAGGCGCGAAGGCCTATCCCGTTTGCGATCGCGCCGGGGATGCTGGAGGGCCCGATTGGCTTTTTGCCTTTTGGGTTGCAGGAGAGGCACTTGAGGCTGGGTGTTGTTGCGTCATAGAGGAAGAGCTCGGTGTCGGGCAGCCCGGTGACTTTGTCGGTGTTGTCGTATCCGGTCAGTTTGGCCTTGGAGGTAAAGAGCAGCTTGGTGGCGTCGGCGCTGACCCGGGAGGCACCTGTTGCCGGTGGCCAGCTGGAGGGATCGGCGGCTGCCGGCCCCGGGGCCACGCTCGTGGTCGTGCCTTCTGACCAGAGCTTCAGGCCCGCTGTGTCTTCGAAGTAGGCGGCGGAGCCGTCTGCGGAGGTGCCGAGCACGCCTTTGACTTCGCTGGCGATCGGGGTGCTCGCCTCGGTGGCGGCGCTGTAGCGGCGGAGGGTTTCGCCCACCGTGTAGTAGGCGATGGAGCCGTCGGTGGAGGCAGCCTGGAAGGAGGCCGGCGTGCCGGTCGTTTCGGGCAGCGCCTTGGGCGGCTGGCCTGCTTCATAGAGAAAGAGCGGGCCGTCTTCGAGCTGGTAGGCATAGACGCGGGAGCCGTCTGTGGAGATCGCGCCCGATTGGGCGGCGAGAACGGCGCCGGGGAGCGTGTTCAGCAGGGTGAGGTCGCCGGTTGCCTTGCGCCAGAGGTAGAGGTTGGCGGCGCCCGTGGCGCAGCCGTCGTTCGCATCGTCGGTCAGCGGCGAGCAGCTAGCGAGCACCACCGCGCTCAGGTCGGGTGAGGCGCCCTCGAGCTTGACTTCGAAGCTAGAGGGATCGAGGCCTCGCCCTGCGATGTCGGATTGGCCGATCAGCGCTTCGAAGGAAGAGCCTTCGCGCAGGTAGTAGTCCTGGAAGCCGGCGGGTGCGTCGGTTCCGGGCAGCGGTGGGTTTGCCACCGGACATTGGGATGCTTCTGTGCGGCAGCGATCGCCGTTCAACATCAACGCCCGGGAGAGGCCGGTGGAGAAGATGCGGTAGGGGACTCCCTGATCGCTGAAGTCATATGAGCCCGAGAAGACCGGCTGGGTGAGGTTCTGGGTTGCCCAGCCCCCTGCGGTCCTGCTGCCCAGGTATTGGCTGCCGATCGGGGCACCGGTTCCTCCGGCGAAGGAAGAGGCCGAGGAGTAGGTGACGAGGCCGCCTTGCGCTGCGGCCTGCAGGTCTCCTCCTTTGGCGATCGTTTCCGGCGGGTCGACCCTGCCGCCGTTCTTCTCAATCGGGGAGACCATCTCCCAGCCGCGGCCATCGGGCAGGGACGCCTGGGCGCCGGTGGCAAAGGCGAGCACCACGAAGACACAGGCACCGCCGCCTGCCAGGAGGCGGCGGTGCCTTTTGCGGGTCCTCATCAGGTCCCTGCCCTCAGTCTCAGCCGTGGTGCTTTGCGTGGTGCTTGCCCTTGCGAGCGGCACCCTTGCAGCGCGCCTGCATCTTGGGCTGCGTTTGCAAGGTGCGGCCGTTGTGGGCGGCAAAGGAGGCGTTGGCTTTGAAGGTGGAGGCGCAGATGTCGCGGCTGTTTTGCAAGAGGCCCTTCTTGGCCCCCTTCATCTTCAAGATGACCCGGTCGATCGGGGCATCGGGGACGAATTCAAAGGTGGTTCTGATCCCGCCTTTGATCGAGTCGATGCGACCGTCAGCTTCGAGGTGGATCGGCTGGGAGGCGGGGCCCCTTAGGTCCATCACCAGGTCGGGCAGTTCGTTATCGGAGGAGCGCAAGTAGACGTTGCCCGTGAGTGGGGAGTCGAGCAACGGCGTACTTGCCGTCACCGAGCCATAGATCGAGGCTTTCGGGCAGGCGTTTGCATCGAATTGCACCCTGGTGCAGACGGTGCCGATGTGGCCCTGGTCAAGGAACTCCGATTTGGGCAGGGCTACCTGCACGTAGGAGGTGTTGGCGTCTCCTGACCGCGGTCTGAAGACCGCGGTCAGGGCCGGGTGATCGCCTCGTTTGGTGCCGCCCTTTAGCTTCAGGGACAGCTTCGGCTTAAAGCCGAGGGCGGCGCACTCGCCAACCTGGAAGCGATCAGAGACGTTGGCGCTTACTCCACCCACTCCTGTGATCACTCCGTCAGCTGACTTGGGTTCACAGCTGGTCGGGTTGAGGGCAAAGCCCTGGCGCTCGAGCAGCACCCGCACGTCGCGCAGGTCCAGGGGGATGCCAGAGAGCATGGTTGGGATCGGATCGGAGACCGCGTGGGCCCTTGCCGTCTTTCGATCAAGCGAGACCGGCACCCTGACCAAGACGTTGCCGAGATCGAAGGGTCCGGCCACCGCTGGAGTCAGTACCGCCAGGCTGAGTGGGGCTCCCTTGTAGGGGCCGGCGAGGTAGGCCTTGCCGGTCTTGACGTAGAAGGGGGAGCCCGAGCCCGCTCCTGCCTGCACGGTTCCCACCTGCGAGTTGGCAGGACAAGACGGCGAGGCGATCTGGGCGCCACCTGTGCCCGGCGCGGTGGGCAGCGCCGCCAGGGCGGCGTCGGGACAGGTCGAGACCCCCGCCAGCTTGGCCGAGAGGCCTTCGGGCAGGTTGACGTCGATGCCCTTAAGTGCGGGGGCTCCCGGCTGGTTGGTCACCTGGGTGGCGAAGGTGGTGAACGAACCGGCCAGGGCGGTCTCTGAGCCGGCGTGAAAGCCGGGGGCGAAGGGCTTTGCCCCGCAGTTTTCGTCAAGGGTGAATTCGCTCGTGCCTTTGAGCGGCGGGTTGCCCGACCAGGGGGTCAGTTCATAGGTGGACTGATAGACGCCGCATTTGTCCGGGGTGGTGATCAGGCCGCGGTTGCCGCCCTTGAAGTGCAGTTCGAGGTCTTCGAAGGGCTGCTGGGGGTTCTGGGTGAAGGTGGTGGTGACCTGGCCGGTGGCAGGATCGACGTCGATCCTTGCCGGCACCTTGACCAGGGCGCCCGCTCCCTTTGCCACCAGGTAGCCGGCAAAGAGCGAGTTGTAGGGGTTGTCGGATTGCTTGGCCAGGTAGAAGGATGCTTTTAGTGGTTCGCCTAGGACCGGGGTGTGGATTTCCCCGGCGGCTACCTTGGAGGATTCCGGGCAGTGGGCTTCTTCGCCGTTGAAGCGAATTTCGCCGCCCTGCTGCACGGTGTCGGTGATGACTTCCGAGCCGCCCTCGGCGAGCACGTTTAGTTGGGCGATCTGCCCGCTGCCTTTCAGTTCGGCGTTGAGCGCCAGCGTCGGCACGTCTTTTTGTCCGAGCGCGCCGCTGAAGCCAATTCGAAAGACTGGCCCGCCTGTAGGGTTCGCCTCGCGGGCGGCGCTCACTTCCACGTTGCCCGCCCCAATGCTCGTCAGGCCTTCCAGCGCGGCCTGTATTTCGCCGGCGCTCGCCTGGTAGTCGAGCGAAGCGGTTTCTTCACCTTCGAAGACGCCTTCGAAGCCGAGCTTGAAGGTGCCGCCCGCAGCACGCATAGCGAGCTGCTGCAGCTCGCTGCGGGTGCCGCTTATCGTCGCCACGTCCCGACCGGCCAGGGCGCCGCGAAAGTCGACCGTCCAGGGCCCGCCAAGGCGACCGCTCACCGCGACGTTGCCGGCACCGATGTTCGGCAGCGCTTCCAGCGCCGACTGCACTTCGCCGGCACTTGCCAACTGCGGCAGGATCGGCGTCTGCTGCCCGCCGAAGGAGAGCGATACGCGGGCACCGGAGCCACTGTTGCCGGGCCCGTCGGGACCGATCCCAACGACCTGGCGCTCGTTTCGGTCGAGGCCGATCTGGGAGGGGCTGCAGCTGCCCAGACCATCGGCAGCCGAGGCGTTGAGAGTGAAGCCCTGTGGCAGGCTGACCTTCGCCTGCTCGAGGTCGGCGCTGCGCAGCGCATCCGGTTCTTTGAGGCCGTCCTGGGGTATGTGAAGGCTCGCGTCGAGCCCGCTCGCCGCCGCGGCGCTGCGCGTCGTCGGTTCCAGCGACATCGTCGGTTCGAAGGGCACCGATTCGCAGCCGCTGAAGTTCGGGAAGGAGGCGAGGTCGGAATCCCCGCCTTCGGTCCGCTGGTAGGTGTCAAGCGTCGTGGTGATCTTCGCCGGTCCGCAGCTGGTCGGGTTCGCCATGAACGCAGTGGGGTTTTCCAGGCCGCTTTCGACCACTGCTTCGGGGTTGCACGAGCCGGCGCAGAAGAACCCTTCGATCCAGTTGAACCGTTCGTGGTCGTGGCTGTGATCAGTCGGCGCTCCCCAAAAGGTGTTGTAGGAGCCACTCACGGGAACTACCGCCGGGGTATTGGCGACGGTCGCGGTCAGCGTGTAACCGCGCTTGGGGTCGAGCCGCACGTCGATGAAGACCGGCTCGACGATCCCGATGAATCCCAGGCGCGCGACGACGCCGCTGTTACCGCCCGGTGCTTCCAGGTTGTAGAGGGGCTCGCGGATAAAGCCGGGTGGGAAGTTGATGAATCCGCTGGGGTCGGCGAGGCCCGGGCTGATGATGCCCACCTGCGAGTCCTTCGGGCAGATTTTCGCCCTGATGTGACCGGTGGCGAAGAATTCCTGCGCCGCTTCGTCGAGGTTCATCAACTGTTCGAGGAAAGCGTGCGCGCTGCAGGTCGGGAAGGCTGCGGGGTCGGCGAGAAGGCCCGGTGGCAGCTCGGTAACGATGTCGCGCGGCGCCGCCCAGGGTGAATCTTGTTCGAAACTTCCCACCGGCCGCGTCGGGTCCGCGGTGTTGACGAACCTGGTTTCGAAGTCCGGATGGCCGCCGCTTTGTTCGGTGGAGACCGTGGCCGAGGTCGAGGCAAGACCGAAGTCATCGACCGTTGCGCCCGCCTGCGACGCCGCCAGCAGGCATGCCACCAGGCTCGCCGCGGTGAGCAGCATCGCAAGGGTGCCGCCTCGCCTGGCGCCGCTCGCTGTCGGGACCTTCATCTTCGCTCTCTCCTTGCTCACCTTCGTTGCCTCCATGGCCTTTGTCTTTGCGCCCCTCACCGTGGTGCCCTCCGCTTGTGGTGGGCTCGCTTGCGCTTGTGGTGCTTGCGGTGCACACAGCGTTCGTTGCCCTTGCGCACGACCCGGCGCGAGGACTTAGCGCAGCGAAGCTTCGGCTTTGCTTCCCCTGCGCCGTTGAGCGAGGAGCTGGCAACGTTGGGTGGCTGGGGGGCCGCGGTCGCCTCGCCCTGGCAGATGTCCCCTGCACAGGGCTCGGTCACGGTTTCCTCGGGAGGCGGGAAGCCGCCGTTGATGCGTGCGTCATAGAGGCGCACCACTGTGCCGTTCAGGTCCTGGGGCAGGAGCTTCTCGCGGGTGCCGAAGATCACGTCAGAACCGTCAGGCGTAACGCCGTAGAGGGCGCTTTCGCCGATGTCCTGGCCGGTTGAGATCAAGGCCACGCCGGCGCCCTGCTTCCAGCGGTAGACGTCCTTGGTTTCGTTGCCGTCTTCGGGCACCAGGCCTTCGGTCGACTCAAAGAAGATCATCTTGCCGTCGGCGGTGAGGCTTTCCGCCGGCGAGTTGGGTGTCGCCGGGGCAACGCCTTCCAGGCCCCCGTTCTCGTTGAGCGATTGCAGCCGCGCTTCGCCGGTTGCCGGTCCGGATCCCAGTCCGCAGGACACGCAGGTAAGTTCTCCGTCGCTCGCGTCATAGCGATAGACCTCATCGCAGCCCTGACCAGGGGTCGGCAATCCGTTCTTTCCGACCCTTCCACAATCCGCGGCATCTGCCTCGGTGTTGTCGAAGTCGGTCAGCTGCCCGGTCGACTCGAAGGCGAGGACGCTGCCGTCGGCGGTCGAGCGAGTATGGCTCATGGCCCTGCCCACGTCGAAAAACGTGTCGGTCGTATCCAGCGCCTTTGACCACGTGTTGAGACCCGCAGTGGTGTTCTCGCCGCCGCTCTGCATGTCTTCATTGGCGACGGTGGCGATGAACTTAGTGCTCTCACCTTCCGACGTCCACACGTAGAGGTTGAGCGCGCCTGCGCTCAAGGAGACGGGCCCCGAGGCGGTGGCTTCTTTGGACAGCGTGAGCGTACCTGGGCCGACCGCCGTGATCGTCGTTCCCACGTTGTCAGATCCGGTGTCAGGTTCGACGATGCCCGGCCCGTGGATCGCCATCCCCGGCTGGAAGATCCCTTCGCTGGTGTTGACGCCGGTCACGACATTCGATCCAGAGGTCAGCGTCCCCGTGCCTTTCGCCGGCGCAACCGCGGCTTTGCCGTACTGGTTCTGTTCTGAGCCCGTCAGCGCCGACTTGGCGACGAAGTACACGTGCGAGCCGTCTTCGGAGACGTTGATGATCGAGGCGTCGCCGTTGTCCTCGATCGTCTTCGTCTTTTCTTCGTCCAGGTCATACATGTAGAGGTTGCCGAAGCCGCCCCGGAACCCGTTGGATCGTCCGTCGCTGTAAAAGACGCGGCCGTTGAAGATGCCGTCGAAGTTCCCAATGTTGTTGTATTGGAGGGGTAGGGTTTGAGGCGTCATTTCGGGGCCCTTATGTTCCGCATAGCGCACGATGACCCTGGCGCCTTCGTTCGCTTCGACCGCTACGCTGGTGCCGCCTTCGTTTGTGGCTGTGACGCGGCACTGCACCACGGCGCCGACATCGGCCGCGCTTGGCGTGTAGGTGTTGGATGTGGCACCGCCGATCGCCGTGCCGTTCTTCAGCCACTGGTAGGCGAAGCTGGGATTTCCTTCCCAATTGCCTTCGCCGCAAAACAGCGCTTCGCCTACGCGGGAAGCGCTCGAGAATTCGCCGTTGTTACCAAAGACGCTGCCCGGAGAGGTCTGTTCGGGCGCCGCCGTAGCGGGCTGGGGATCGACCACGGCGGCGGCGCTGATCGCCTCGGTCGTGCCGCCGGCGTTCGTTGCGCGCACCCGGCACTGCACGGCCTTTTCTTCGTCGGCAGCAGTGGTCGTGTAGGTGTTGGATGTGGCGCCGACGATTTCTTCGCCGCCTCGCAGCCACTGGTAGGCAAAGCTCGGGCCGCCGCTCCAGGTCCCGCTCGAGCAGGCGAGTTCGTCGCCCGCTGCCGGGGTGAGGTCTCCGGGGCTGGTTTCGTTTGAGATCGCCGGGTTCGCGCTCGCATGGGGTGCGGCGCGGTAAATCGCGCGGGGAGGGCTGTAGGCGACGCTGGCGCCGCTCGCGTTGCTCAATGTCATCCGACACTGCAGTGAGTTGCCGGCGTCTGCTTCGACCGGGGTGTAGGTGGCGGAGTTGGCGCCGCCGATCGCAGCGCCTTCGCTCAACCACTGGTAGGTGATGGTGAAACCGCTGGTTGAGTGATTGCCCCCGCTGCAGGTGAGGGGAGAGCCGGCGGTGGCGACCGCGCTGCCCCGGGGTTCGGTAGCGGCTTCGAAGATGCTTGGAGAGAGGGTCTTGCCTTGGTAGCCATCGACGAACCGTGTTTCGCTGACGGCGATGCTCGTGCCTTCGGAGTTGCTCACCGTCTCCACGCACTGCACGACACTGCCTTCGTCCGCGGCGGTGGTGGTGTATGTGGTTGTGGTGTCTCCGGTTGCGACCCCGTTGCGCAGCCACTGGTAGGAGAAGGTGCCTTCTAGTTCGCTCCCCGGTGCGCATGCGAGCTTCTTGCCCACGGGAACGCCGTTGGAAGCGACCACTTCCTGCGTGACGAGGTTGTTGCGGCGGACGTAGATTCCCTGACCTTGATCAGGGCTCGGGCGCGCAGCGAAGGCGACTTCGGTGCCGTCCTTGGTCGTACCCAGGAATCTGGATCCCTCAGCGGCGGAGGTTCCATCGGGAAGGAGGGAAACCACGTGGGTCGGGCCTCCCGGCGTACGGTCGTAGACGTTTCCTAGAAACTGGCTGCCAACAACTTCCACAGCCTGTGGCTCAAGTTTCTTCCCGGCGCCGAAGATCACGTGCGTGCCTTTGGCCGTGATCCAGTCAGCCCTGACTCCGGGGGAGCCCCCGGTATCGACGCCGAGCGAACCCTGAGCCAGCGGTTCGTAGCCGTCTGGAGTTCTGAGGATCTGCATGTAATCGACGCCGGCATAGGAAGCGAAGGTCGGGCCCAACAACTTGGCCGTGGGTTCGAAGGCTCCTTCGGCGGCGTATTCGTGGTCGGAGGAGACGCCTCCGGGGCCATCGCCGATCCCGCTGTTCCTTTCGTCGCCGCCTGGGCTGACCGCTTCGGTCACCCAGCCTTCGGCGCTCCGCCTGGCCCGGTAGCGATCGACATAGCCGGTGCCCGAGAAGCCGCTGAGGGCGCCGCCGAAAGTGTTGTAGACGACGCTGTCTCCTTGGGGAGTGACGGTGTCGGTCGCAAACATCCCCGGAAGATCGCCGAGGAGGCTTTCAAAGGTCGGCGGCTTGCCTCCCGTGAAGTTCGGCGTGACCAGCTCATAAGCACGGCATTCGGGAAGCTTCTTAGAAGGGCCAGTGCGGAAGACTTCGTTCGGGCACACTTCGGCGGCGCTGGCTGGGGACGCACCTGTCCCCAGGAAAGCCACGAGGCCAGCGATCGCCAGGCAGACCACGGTGAAGCGACCGAGGCCAATGGCCCGGCGCCGGGTTGGATCCGCGAACGATGCCTTCACGTGGCGTCTCACGTAGCTCTCTCCTTGTCCCGTGAGCCCCTCTGCCCGCCGCTTCCCTTAGCGGCTTCCTCGAGGCTCGGTTATGTCCCTGTGCTGACCGAAGCGGCTCACCAATCATCCGGTGGATAACGGTGTTTACCGATTCGCGAAGGAGAGTAGATACTCGTGTTTCTTTTGTCAAGCCGGCGTTATATCTACCTGCAAATAAGGTAGTTTTGGCTAGATAACCGCGTTTACCGTAGAGCATGGCCACCAGACTGGCCGTAGCTGGTCTTGAAAGCATCAGGGCCGCCCGCCGCCCGAAGGCGGCCCTGATGAGGTACTTGGAATGAGCAGGAAAAACAGCGTCCGGGTGGAACAAGGCCCGGCCTTCCCCGCTCGCCGGTGCCGGGATGGATCCACCGGCGCCCCGAACAGTGCGGCGCCTAGCGGCCCTGCACCTCCAGAGTCCCATTAAGCATGTGAATCAAGTTAGGACCACCTCCTTTCTCTGGTGATCCGACTGAAGCAAATGAAGCATTCGGCCGCCAGGCCGGGCTCAGCAGGTCGCCGCGGCGCGGCGGCGGGCGCGTCGCAAGACGGCCGCCTGGGCGCGCTTGGCCGCGAGCAGGCGAGCGGCCTTCGAGGTGCCGCCGGCCTGGCGCCAAGCCTTGCTCACCACCGCAAGGCGGCGACGGGCTGCATCGCGCGCTGTCATCGCGGCGGCGCATTGGGGCGAGACGGCGAGCGCGGCCGGCGCGGCTCCGACTCCTGCGCTGACAGCGGTGGGAATCTGCGTCCCTCCAGCACCGCCGCTCGGTAGTTCGGCTTCCGGTTCGCCTTCTGGTTCCGGTTTACCTTCACCTTCGTCGCCAGCCGGCGCGATCGTGATCGTGCGCTGAGTGCTCGCCCGGTAGCCGAGCACCTCGGCGCCGCCGAGCACCACGTCGTATTTGCCGGGCTCTTCATAGACGTGCGTCGCTTCGGTATCGGCGAGGCTCTCTCCGTCGCCGAACTCGAGCAGCGGCGCGAACAGGCCTTCGGTGGGGGTGGAGATTTCAACCGGCTCCCCAGCCGTGCCTTCGGCGGGAATTTCAAGTTCCACCTCCGGCAGCCCTTCGGGGTCGTAGCCGGCCGCCTGCACGACGCCGCTCCAGCAGCCCCCAGGTTTTTCCTCTTCGCACGGAACGGCCGTCACGCTGATCCAAGTCGCGGTCGCGTTGCCGTCGGCGGCGGTCGAGCTGCCGGGCGCATCGAGCACCACCCCAGGATCAAAGCTCCGCTTGCCTTCTTCAGAGAGGTCGACGACGGGCTCCCATTCCCCGCCGGCGGGGCGGTAGGTGGCCTGGATCAGGTCCGTGGTGCCGTCCCAACGCTGCCAGATCAGCGCGGCGTTACCGCTGGTGTCGAAGACCACGTCAGACGGGAATGCGTTGCCGCCGCTCGCCGAGAGTTCGACCGGGGCTTCCCAGGAGCCTTCCGCCGGCTTGAAGGCGGCGTGGGCGATGCCGTATTCGCCTTCCTTGCCCTTATCGCCGCTCCAGGCGACGATCGCGTTGCCGTCTGGATCGACCGCGTCACGCAGCGATTCGACATGTTCGTCGGGTGAGGAGACGCTGGTCGCTGGACTCCACAACGCGCCCTGGGGACGATAGGCAGCACGAACGAATTCTTCTCCTCCGAGCGCACCTCGCCAGACGACCAGCGAGTCGCCTTTCGCGTCCAGCGCGACCTGGGGATTGCCACCCTCTTCGCCTGGTTCCGAGACGAGCGTCGGTGCTTCCCAAGCACCGCCTTCGGGGCGATATGCGCTTTCGACCACGTAGTGGGAACCGTCGTTGTGCATCCAGACGACAGTCGTGTCCCCGCGAGCATCGATCGTCGCCTGCGGGGTGAAGCTTTTTTCGCCGGAGAGCTGGGTGGGTTCACCCCAACTGCCAGCAAACGGGTGGAAGGAGCTGGTGATCACTTCGCCCTGCTTCCAAACCGCCGTGGCGTTACCTTCCCAATCGACCGCAATCCATGGTTCCGGCGCCGCTCCCTGGCTGAATTCAGCGATGTCGACGGGCGCGGTCCAACTGCCACCGGCCGGCTTTTCGACCGCTTGCAACAGCATCTGATTGGTGCCCGCGTAGCGTTCCCAAATGACGGTGACGTTGCCGTTGCGATCGACCGCGATCCGAGGGTCGGAGGCATCGTGCGCACCAGGTATGACTTCGCCTTCCAGTTCGGGCTCGGAGAGATCCACCGGCGCTTCCCACGCTTCCCCCGCGGGGCGATAGGCGCTTTCGACCACGGTGTCGACACCGTTCCAGCGATCCCACACCGCGGTGGCGTTCCCTTCGGAATCGAGAACCACGTGCGGGGCGCCCGTGTGATCACTCGCTTCGGAGATGGCAATCGGCGGCAACCATTCAGCGCTCGCGGCCGGCGCGGCGACCGAAGCGACGATCAGAGCTCCGACACAGGTGACGACTGGCCCGATTCTCCCCCTCATCGGGTTTGACTATATGAGACTCCCGGAGCAGTTGTGCGCGTCAAGGTGGCCGTCCAACTCGACCGGCGCATAGCGCCGGGCCCGAGGGCTGGTCGTCGCGACGAATGGTGGTACCCCGCCGCAACCCCGCCGCCGTCTCCCCCGCGCCCGCGTGGGACCCCTCGCCCAGCCCATGCTGCCTCAGCCTACGATGACGGGATGACGCGGGGGGGAATCGCCGTTGGGGTCTTGGCTGCGCTCGCGCTGCTTGTTCCGCATGCAGCCCTGGCGCGGAACACAGGCGCCGTCGCCCCCCAGGCGGCGCTTCCCCAGCAAGGAACGACGATCGGTTTCTGGGCGGGCGAGGCGGTTCCCGGCACGGACTGGGACTCGCCCAGCACCTACTGGAAGCGCCGTGACCTGCAGGCCTACACCCCGTACCTGTGGCGGGTCCTGCGCCAGAACCAGATCCCGCTCTACTTCAACCTCCGCTACAAGCGCGACTTCGGACCGGTGCCGCCCGGCGAGCCGCACCGCCGCGACGGGCTGAAGATCATCCGCAGGGCCAACCGGCTCGGCGTCCCAGTTTGGGCCTGGGTCCTGATCCCCTACAGCGACGGTTACTGGGCCTCGGAGGGGGCGGCGGCCGAGCAGTTCGCCGCCACCAGGTCGCTGGTCAGTTGGGCGCGCAGGAAGCACGTGCAGCTGCGCGGGGTCGCCCTCGATCCCGAGCCCCGCGTTCGCACGCCCTTCGAAACGGCCGCGGCGATCGTCGACGGTGGCAGCGACGCCACGCTCTCGGCGCTCTTCCAGCAATCGATCGACCCGCTCGGCCAATGCGCGGCCTGGCACGGCTATGCCCGCATCGTGCGCTGGGCCAAACGCCACGACGTCAAAATCGCCGCCGCGCCCGCACCCGCGGCCCTCGACGACCTGAAAAACCGCAGCCTCGCGCTCCAAGACGCAACCGGATTCATCCTCCCCAAGGCCCCCTGGGACGAGCTGTACTTCCAGGCTTACCGCAGTGTCTTTACCTACCATTGGGGACGCGATCCGGGTTCTGGGATCGTCTCCTCCTACCTGCGCTCAGCCCGCCACAACTTCGGTAGCGCGGGACAGATCAGCCTCGGCTCCGCCGGCCGTGGCCCTTACCGGCGCTTCTCGCGCCTGCTCAACGACGTCCGCCTGGCCGCGACGTTGGGCGCCCGGGAAGTGCCTATCTATTCGCTCGAGCGAACCCTGCGGTCATACGGCGGGCCGCGCGCCCTGCTTCGCCTGGTTCACGCCGCCCAGCGCCCGTTCGCGGGCCCAGCGGCATCCAAGTCGACCGCGCCCAGCTCGAGGGCGAGCAACCTACGCGCCGCAATCCACCGCACCGACATCGCGGCAACGGTCAATACTCCCGCGGTCACCGCCGGCCACGGCGCCGCACAGTCGCCGAACCGCTGGCCCAACGGCTGCGGCTGAGCGGCGGCGCCGGGTCCTGGCGCCGCCGCCTCAGGTGCTCAGCCGGTGACCGCGTGGACCACCGGGTAGTAGCCGCTGGCATGGCCGGTGATCTTCGGGTGATAGCTCTCGCCGGTCGGGTTGGAGAGGCCGTTGATCCACTCCGTAGACGAGCCGCCGCCGCCGGCGCAGACCGCGTGGCCGATGAAGGGCGGGATCACGTCGCGGAAGACGAAGTTCGCCCCCGCCCGCGTCGCCGCCGCGCTGAGCGCGTTCTTCAGCTGATCGGCGGTTTCGTTCAAGCGCGTCTCCTCGCTCGGGCTGAAGAAGGTGAGCGCATTGCAGTCTTCGCCGTTGAAGAGGCGCGGGTAGTCGAGCACGATCACTTTCGCGCTCGCCGAGTGCGACTTGATCGCATTGTTGACCAGGTCGAGCCGTCCCGGCAGGGTGTTTTTGATGTAGGCCTGGGCAGTGTTGATCGCCCCGTTGCAGTCAGACGCCCAGGACGGCAACGCGCATTCGGTGATCACGCTGGAAAAGCCGGCGTCGTTGCCACCGATCGTGTAGGTGACCCAGTTGGTGTCTGAAGTGACGCTGGCGACCTGGGTGTTGAGGATGTCCGCGGTCGTTGCCCCAGAGCAGGCGGCATCGACGAAAGTCCAGGTCGGGTGCGCTTCGTGCAGCAGGTACGGATACGCGTAGACCGAGCGCTGGCAGGTCGATTCGTAGTACGTGCGCGTTCCGGTGCCGGACGAATACGAGTCCCCCAGCGCGACGTACTTCGTCGCCCAGGCTGAGCTCGCGAACGCGGCAAAAACCGCGAACACGCATAGAACTGCGGCAATGCGACTCCACTTCATTTGAATCTCCTCCTCGTTACAGCCGGGTTTCCCTGCCCGGTAGCACTGCCACAGCCCGTACGGCGCCTGGCCTTGATTAATGGCTCAAGTATTCCTGAGCGAAAGCGAGAGTGCGGCCCGCCGTGCTTCTACCGCGATCCACCGGGTGCTCGAACGGCACGGCTCGTCCTTGCCGCCTATCGTTCGGTGATGGCAAAACCGTCTTTCCCCCTCTCGATCCTCGACCTCGCCGCGGTGGGGCGGGAGGAGACGATCGCCGAGAGCTTTGAGGGATGCGTCGAGCTGGCGAGGCTCGCGGAGCGCACTGGCTACCGGCGTATCTGGTATGCGGAGCACCACAACATCCGCTCCATCGCCTCTTCGGCAACGGCGGTCCTGATCGCGCACATCGCCGCCCACACCGAGTCGATCAGGCTCGGCGCCGGGGGCGTGATGCTGCCGAACCACTCTCCCTTGGTGATCGCCGAGCAGTTCGGGACGCTGGAGGTGTTGCATCCCGGCAGGATCGACTTGGGGCTTGGCCGCGCACCGGGGACCGACCAGAGAACCTGGGTGGCCTTGCGGCGCGATCCGCGAGCAAGCGAACGATTCCCCGAGGACGTCGTCGAGCTGCAGAAGTTCCTCGCAGATGAAAGCCCGATCCCCGGGGTCAAGGCGATTCCCGGCCGCGGCACCAACGTGCCGCTCTACATCCTCGGCTCTTCCCTCTTCGGCGCCGAACTCGCGGCCCAGCTCGGCCTCCCCTACGCCTTTGCCTCTCACTTCGCGCCCCGCTTCCTGGGTGAAGCGCTCGCGCTATACCGCGAGAAGTTCAAGCCGTCTAAGCAACTAGAGGAGCCCTACGTGATCGCCGGCGTCGGCGTCATCGCAGCCGAGACGCAAGAGAGGGCCAACAGCCAGCTTGAAGCGACCCGTCGCGCCCGCGCCCGCAATCTCTTCGGCCGCGGCAACCGCCTCAGCGACGAGGAAATAACCGCACTTCTGAGTTCGCCCGAAGCCACCGTCGTTGACGAGATGCTCACTTACAGCGCCGTCGGCCTTGCCGAGGAGGTGGCGGCCTACCTCGTGAAATTCGCCGAGGACACCGGCGCTGATGAGCTGATGACCGCGCACTACGCCGATTCGGTCTCCAACCGTCTCCGTTCCGTGGAGCTGCTCGCCAGCGCCCTCGATCCTGTCGGCGCCGGCAGAGCGGACTGAGCAGGGAAGACGACTACCGCTTCGGGGCAGATGACGTATTCAGCGCCACCGCGGCGCGAACGAGCGCGATCAGCGCTTCTTCGTCGATCTCCTCGCCCTCGTGGAGGTCGATCGCGCGCCTGACGTTGCCGTCGAGGCTGGAGTTGAAAAGGCCCGAGGGGTCATTGAGCGAAGCACCCTTGGCGAAGGTCAGCTTCACCTTGTCCTTGTAGGTCTCGCCGGTACAGATCATTCCCTCGCTGTACCAGACCGGGACGCCGCGCCATTTCCACTCCTCGACCACCCCGGGTACAGCCTGCTTGATCAGCGCTCGTATCCGGGCGAGCGTCTCGCCTCGCCAGTCACCCAGCTCGCGGATCCTTGCGTCTATCTGCTCGGACGGAGTGGTCATGACTGCGCGGCGGGCTGCTGGTCGATGCGAATCATGTTGCCCGACGGATCGCGCAGGGCGAAGTCCCGCGTACCCCAGGGCTGGTCGGTCGGCTCCTGCACGATCTCGGCGCCGGCGGCATCGACCTTCTCGAAGCTGGCATCGAGATCGTCGCTGTGGAAGTGGACGCCGTTGAGGGCGCCCTTGGCGATCAGTGCGGCGAGCGCGTCCTGGTCGGCGGGGCTGCCGTTCAGGTAGTTGGTGAGGACGATCGCGACGCCGGGCTGCTCATCGGCGCCGACGGTGATCCAGCGGAACTCGCCTTTGGCGACGTCGTTTCGCAGCGCGAGGCCGAGCGTGTCGCGGTAGAAGGCCAGCGCCTGGTCGGGGTCATGGACAAGAACGAAGCATTGGGAGAGTGTGAGGTTCATGGCCGCAAGGCTAGGGAGCCAGGGCCAGGGGCGTTTGTCCATTCCTGCTCGGCTCGCGGCGCGGCCGGGTGAGGTCCTTGGCGATGCAGCCCGGCACGCCCGCAAGCGCGCCGTGGTCCCGGGCGCGGTAGGCCGTCGGCGTCTCTCCCACCAACTGCGTGAAGCGGGTGCTGAAGGAGCCGAGCGAGGTACAGCCGACCTCCATGCAGACCTCGGTCACCGACATCTCGCCGCGCCGCAGCAGCGCCTTCGCCCGCTCGATTCGCCGCGTCATCAGGTACCCGTAGGGCGTCTCCCCGTAGGCCGCGCGGAACTGCCGCGAGAAGTGCGCGCTCGACATCAGCGCCGCACGGGCGAGCGCCGCGACGTCGAGCGGCCGCGCGTACTCACGGTCCATCAGGTCGCGGGCGCGGCGCAGGTGCGCGAGGTTGTCGAGCTCCTCAGGGGGCATATCGCCCAGTGTAGGAATCCAGTCGATCTCCGCCAAAACTGGCCAGGCAGCCAGTAGTATCAGCCGTAGTGGCCAACGAGGCGAAGAGCACGGAGACGGCGAAGAGCCTCGAGAACGAGCTCGTGCTCGAGCGCGAGCACTGGGCCCACGGCCCACCCCACGCTCTGTTCGAGCAGATGCGCGAGCGCTGCCCGGTTCACTGGACTTCCGAAGTCACCGAGATACCGGAGGCCGCGGGCTTCTGGTCGGTGACGACGGCCGACGATGTCCACGCGGTCAGCCGCGACTGGGAGACCTATTCCTCCGAACTCGGCGGCGTCGTCGCGATCGACGAGGTGTTCCCGATCGAGCTGGCGCGGGCGATGTTCATCGGCATGGACCCGCCCAAGCACGACCGCCTCAAGGCCCTCTTCCAGGCCGGCTTCACGCCGAAGCGGATCGCCGCCCACGAGGAGGAGATCCGCAGGATCGTCGTCGGCGTGCTCGACCGCCTCGAGGGCCGCGAGAGCTGCGACCTGGTCACCGAGGTGGCCCAGCCCGCGGTCTCGCGCGTGATCGGCAGCTTCATGGGGATTCCCGAGGAGGATGACGCGGCCTGGGCGGAGTTGATGAACATGGCCCTGGCGGCGAGTGACCCCGACTACAGCCCGGACGGTGCGGACACGATTGAATCCGTGATCGAGAAGGCGGTCGCCGAAGTCTTCGAGCGCTGCAGCACGATGATCGCCGAGCGTCGCAAGAATCCCACCGACGATCTGACCACGGTCCTCGTCAATGCCGAGGTCGAAGGCGAGAAGCTCGAGGAGCACGAGATCGTGATGGGCTTCTTCCTCCTCGTCGCTGCCGGAAATGACAGCACAAAGGCGACCTACTGCAGCGGGATGCGGGCACTGCTGGAGGACCCCGACCAGCGCCAGCTCGTCCTCGACGACCCGGCTTTGATTCCCAGCGTGGTCGAGGAGTCGCTGCGAATGTTCCCCGCCTTCGCCCACTTCCGCCGCACCGCGACCAAAGACACCGTGCTGAATGGCCAGGAGATCAAGCAGGGCGAGAAGGTGGTGATGTGGTACGCGTCCTCGAACCGCGACGCCAGCCGCTACGAGGATCCGCACCGCTTCGACGTCAAGCGCGACCCGGAGCACCAAGCCTTTGGCGCCGGCGGCCGCCACTTCTGCCTCGGCACGGCGCTGGCCCGCCTTGAGCTGAAGATCCTGCTCGAGGAGACCCTCGCCCGCTACCCCGAGATGACCCTCGACGGCAAGCCGATCTTCACCGAGTCGGCATTCTTGAACCAACTCAAAGCGCTGCCGGTGCGGCTCATCGCCTAGCTGGATGGGAAGGCTGATTGCGACAACCCAGGCAACGATCGATGGCGTCATCGACCCGGTCGGCGAGTGGGTGCAGCCGGATGGAGATCACGGCGTTTACTCGTTCGAGCGTCAGGCGAGATCCAGCGGGCTGGTGCTTGGCCGCAAGACCTTCGAGGGGCTGGCGGGATATTGGCCGAGCAAATCAGGCAAATGGGCCGACATGGTCAACTCGGTGCCGAAGTACGTCGGCTCCAACTCCCTGTCCGGCGAGCTCGAGTGGAATGCGACCCTGCTCGAGGGGAACCTCGAGGACTCAATTCCAAAGCTGAAGCAGGAGGTCGACGGCGACCTGTTCATGCACGGCAGCGGAGAGTTCGCCTACGCCCTCGCCGAGAGAGGCCTGATCGACGAGTACGAGGTCTACCTGAACCCGCTCGTCTGGGGTGAGGGAAATGTCCACGTGCTCGGCGACAGGGGGACCGTGCGGATGAAGCTCGAGGACGTAAAGCGGTTCGACTCCGGGGTGGCCCTCCTCACCTACCTGCCGGCCTCCTGACCGCGGCGGGAGCGATGACGCCGGCCTCGGCGGCCGGCGCCGCGTAGGCGGCGGCGAGCGTCGCGATGGTCTCGTGGGCGTTGAGCCCGCTCGGGTTGGGGACAACCCAGAGCGCCGCGCCGGACCAGCGGGCGGCGCTGTCGAGGGTGGCCGGCTGGCGGCCCAAGGCAGCGCCACGCTCACCGAAGGCGTCCCGGTAGGCGGTGACGCCGGCGACCGCAACGACCGCGGGCCGGTGCTCGGCGACGAAGCGCTGCAGCTGCGCGCCGCCCTCGCGCAACTCCTCGGGAGAGAGCTCGGAGGCGCGCGCGCTGGCCCGCCGCACGAGGTTGGTGATCCCGATTCCCCGCGCCACGAGGTGCGCGCGATCGGCGTCGATCATCCCGGCGACCCGATCGACCTCGTAGTCGGTGATGCCGGCCAGCGCCAGCGCCGGATAGAAGCGGTTGGTGGGATGCGCGAAGTGGGTTTTGACCGCGGCCGTCCACAGGCCCGGGTTGATGCCGACGAACAGCAGCCTCAGCCCCGGCCCGACGAGGTCGTCGACCTCCTGACCGCGGTACTCCTCGAGCTCCGCACGCGTGAACCTCACGCCCGCGATCCTGCCCCAGCCGAGCCGCGACCGTCGCGCGGTCGACTTTCGATTCCGATCAGCCGGTAACGCTTTCCGTGCGCGCGACCAATAACGAACATAGAAACGGAGAGAACCCTGCCCAGGCCACCGAGCGAGCTCAGCCGCCGCCTCAGCGTGGTCGCCGCGCGCACGGAGTCGGGCCGAGCAACTGCGCTGGATCGGCGCTGGCGCCGACATCTTCGAGGCTTTCTACCGCGACCACGTCGAGGACCTGCAGCCCACCGGGTCACAACCCTCGCCGAGCGCGCCATCTGATCCGCCAAGCTGCCCGGATTCCCCCAGGTGCCCCGGCGGCCTCCGTCAGCGTCCGAGGTCGAGGGCCGCAGGTGGTCACGGACGACGGTCTTGAACCGCCCGTCCCGTCGGACGCCCAGGAATGTCAACTCACCGATAGGCCTAGGACAGGAGTCGGCCCGCCTGCAGGGCCCGCGCCCGCAACTGTGGGATTCGCCCAAGGGCCGAAAGCACCGCGTTGAGATTGGCGCTGACCGTGTCCGTGTGGTCGGCCATGCCCCAGGCGGTCTCGCCCTCAGCCTCGACCCAGACATAGCTGACGGCAACCGCGTCGGTGCCCTCGCTCAACGTCTGCTGAGCGTACTCCCGGATCCCGATCGAGGTTTCGAGCCAGGCCTCGAGCCCGTCGACGAAGGCCGCAATCGTGCCATTGCCTTCGCCTTCGATCTGCTCGGCCGCGCCGCCTTCGACCTCGACCCTCGCCTTGAGGCTCCACCGCCCCGCCTCTTCGCCGCGGCTTACCTCGTAGTCGACCAACTTAATCGCCGGGGGCTCAGCACTCTGGGCACGCAGCGGCTGTACCAGCCTGCGGAACTCGATCTTCAGGGGTGAGCTGATCTCTCGCGATTTCCCGTCGGTACCGGACTCAAGGCGGTCCCACGCCCCCGGGACGCGGGTGACGGCGGAGAGAATCGCGTCGAAGTTTGCCTTCGCCGTGTCGGTATCTTCGCCGACCCCCCAGGTGGTGTCGTCACCGATGCTTAGCTTCACGTAGGAAATCGCCTTCGCATCGGTCCCGTCGCTAAGTGTCTGCTGGGCGTAGTCGCGAATCTTGATCTTAACCTCAAGCAGGTTCTCGATCGCCGTGACAAAGGCGGCAATCGTACCGTTGCCGGTACCTTCGATCGACATCAGATCGCCGCAGAAGCGCAGCGTCGCGTCGAGGTCGGAGAGGTGGCTTTCGTCATCGCTGTTCACCGAGTGACTGAGCAGCGCGACGTCGCGGTGTTCCATGTATTCGGCGCGAAACAGCTTGATCAACTGCTCGGGGTTGATTTCAGCGTTGGAGGCGTCGACCTCCTCCTGCACCGTTCGGGTGAACTCGATCTGTAGCAGGCGCGGCAGTTCGAGGTCGTGCTCGGCCCGCATGATGTAAGCCACGCCGCCCTTGCCGGACTGGGAGTTGACCCGCACGGCCTCGTCGTAGTTGCGACCGATGTCCTTTGGATCGAAAGGCAAGTAAGGGACGTCCCAAACAGCGTTCTCGGGGTCGGACAGCTTCTCCATGGCCTCCATCCCCTTCTTGATCGCGTCCTGGTGTGATCCCGAGAAGGCGGTGTAGACGAGGTCGCCGACATAGGGATGGCGCTCGCCGATCGGCATCCTGTTGCAGAATTCGACGTCGCGTCGCACTTCGTTGATCCGCGAGAATTCGAGTTCGGGGTCGACACCCTGAGTCATGAGGTTGAGGGCGAGGGTGACCAGGTCGACATTGCCGGTGCGCTCGCCGTTGCCGAACAAGGTCCCCTCGACGCGTTCGGCACCGGCCATCAGGGCCAGCTCGGTCGCGGCGACAGCGGTGCCACGATCATTGTGCGGGTGCAGGCTGATAATCACCGAATCCCGCCGCGAGATATTGCGGCAGAACCACTCGATCACGTCGGCATAGAGGTTTGGGGTCGAGAGCTCGACCGTCGCCGGCAGGTTGAGGATCAACTTGCGGTCAGGTGTCGGCTCGAACACATCCATCACCGACTCACAGACTTCCAGCGCATAGTCCGGCTCGGTCGCGGTGAAGCTCTCAGGGCTGTACTCGAAGCGGATGTCCTGGTCGTGCCGCTGCTCGGCCAGCTCTCGGCAGAGCTTCGCTCCCTCGACGGCGATGTCGCGCACACCGTCGCGATCGAGACCGAAGACAACCCGTCGCTGCGTGGTCGAGGTCGAGTTGTAGAGGTGGACGATTGCCCCTGGCAGGCCGTCGAGGCTCTCAAAAGTCTTCCTGATTAGCTCCTCGCGGGCCTGCGTGAGGACCATCACGGTGACGTCATCGGGGATCAGTTCCGCATTCGCAAGCAGACGCATGAACTCGAACTCAGCCTCGGCCGACGAGGGAAAGCCAACCTCGATCTCTTTCATCCCGACCGTGTTCACGAGCAAGTCGAACATGCGACGCTTGCGGCCGACATCCATCGGCGGGTCGAGGGCCTGGTTGCCGTCGCGGAGGTCGACGCTGGTCCAGATCGGTGCCTTGATGAGTCGGGCGTCGGGCCAGGTTCGATCATGCAGCTCGACCTCGGGGTAGGGCCGATACTTGTGAAATGGCATCGTCATCGTCTTGCTCCTCTCACGCGGGTGAGGGTTCCTCGCTTTTCGCTATGACCAGGTTGACCAGCTTGCCGGGCACCACGACCTCCTTGATGACCTCCTTGCCGTCGAAATGATGGCGGACCTTCTCGCTGGCGCGCGCCAGCGCAAGTAGCTCCTCCTCAGAGGCATCGGCGGCGGCCTCGATCCGGTCGCGCAGCTTGCCGTTGACCTGGACGACGAGGGTCACGGTCTCGCTGCTGAGCAGGGCCGGGTCGGCCTCAGGCCAGGGCTGCTCCCAGACTCGGCCGCCCTGCAGGCGCTCCCAGATCTCGGCCCCCAAGTGCGGAGCGAAGGGGAAGATCAGCGATGCCGCGGTTGCCGCGGCGAAACGGACCGTCGCGGCGCCCTGCGGATCGCCGTAGAGAGCGTCCTTGAACCGGTAGGCGTCGTTGACCAGCTCCATCACCGCGGCGATCACGGTGTTGAACTGGAAGCCGCGCTGGAAGTCACGCGTCACCTTGTCGATCGCCCAGTGTGCCTTGGCCAGCAGAGCCCGTGCATCGCCCCCGAGCTCGAGGGCGCTCACGTCCACGCCGGCGCCCTTGCCTTTGACCTCCTCGCAGAGGCGCCAGAGCCGGGAGAGGAAGCGGTTGACTCCCTCGACTCCCTCATCGGCCCAATCAGCGTCGCGCTCGGGCGGGCCCATGAAGCAGATGTAGGTGCGGGCGGTGTCGGCGCCGTAGCGCTCAACGTACTCGGCCGGGCTGACCGTATTGCCGCGCGACTTCGACATCTTCGCTCCGTCGCGGGTGATCATCCCCTGGGCAAAGAGGTTGGCGAAGGGCTCCTGGACATCGAGCACGCCGACATCGGCGAGCGCCTTGGTGAAAAAGCGCGCGTACATCAGGTGCAAGATCGCGTGCTCGACCCCGCCGATGTACTGGTCGACCGCCAGCCAGTGCTCGGCGGCGTCGCGGTCCCAGGCGGCCTCGGTGTTGCCTGGGTCCAGGTAGCGGATGAAGTACCAGGAGGAGTCGACGAAGGTGTCCATCGTGTCGGTCTCGCGGCGGGCCGGCTCACCGCAGCGCGGGCACTCGGTGGCGGCCCAGTCCTCGGCCGCGGCCAGCGGGCTCTTTCCCTGCGGCGCGTAGTCATCGATCTCCGGCAGCTCGACCGGCAGCTGCTCGTCGGGCACCGGCACCATCCCGCACCCCTCGCAATAGAGGATCGGGATCGGCGCACCCCAGTAGCGCTGGCGCGAGACCAGCCAGTCGCGCAGGCGGTAGTTGATTGCGGTCTCACCGCGGCCCTCGGAGGCCAGCCAGGCGACGATCTCGGCGTAGGCCTCGCGGTTGCCCTTGCCGTCGAAGCGCCCCGAGCCGATCATTGGGCCGTCGCCTGGGTAGGGCAGGCCCTGCTCATCGCCGGCGCTCTGGGGGTCCTCGCCTTCGATCACGCGGCGGATCGGCAGCTCGAAGGCCTTGGCGAAGGCGTAGTCGCGCTCGTCATGAGCGGGCACCGCCATGATCGCGCCGGTGCCGTACTCCATCAGTACGTAGTCAGCGACGAACATCGGGATCTCCTCGCCGTTGACCGGGTTGAGGACGCTGCGCCCGAGCGGCACGCCGGTCTTCTCGCGCTCGGGGGCGCCGCGGTCCTCACTCGACTCGCGGGCAGCGCGGTCGACGTACTCGCGCACCGCCGCCTCGGCCGGGGTGCCGGCGACCAGCCGCTCCAGCTCGGGGTGCTCGGGGGCAAGGACGAAGAAGGTGGCGCCAAAGAGCGTGTCGGGACGGGTGGTGAAGACCGGGAAGTCGATGCCGAGCTCCTCGCAGCGGAAGACGACCTCGGCGCCCTCGGAGCGGCCGATCCAGTTGCGCTGCATCGTGATCACGTGCTCGGGCCAGGACTCGAGCCGCTCGAAGTCAGCGAGCAGGCGCTCGGCGTAGTCGGTGATCTTGAAGAACCACTGCTCGAGCTTTCGCTGCACGACCTCGGTGCCGCAGCGCTCACAGCGGCCGTCGATAACCTGCTCGTTGGCGAGCACGGTGGCGTCCTTGGGGCACCACTGCACGGGGGCCTCGGTGCGATAGGCGAGGCCGTGCTCAAAGAGGCGCAGGAAGATCCACTGGGTCCAGCGGTAGTACTCGGGGGTGTGGGTGGCAAGTTCGCGTGACCAATCGATTGAGATCCCCCACTCGCGGAACTGGCGCTGGAAGGAGGCAATCGAGCGCTCGGTGGCAACCCGCGGCGGCTCGCCGGTTTTGATCGCGTTGTTCTCCGCCGGCAGGCCGAAGGAGTCATAGCCCATCGGGTGGATCACCTCAAAGCCGCTGCGGCGGCGGAAGTGGGCGATCGCATCGCCGACCGCATAGCACTTGAGATGACCGACGTGAGGTTCGCCCGAGGGGTAGGGCAGCATCTCCAACACGTAGGACTTCGGCTTGCTGTCATCAAAGCCGGGTTGGCCGGGATTGGCGACCTGCCAGGTCTTCTCCTCGGCCCAGAGCTGCTGCCACTTGCGCTCGATTGCCTTGGGGTCGTAACCAGCCACGCCGGTCATCCTATGGAGAACCAATAAGCGAGCATCGCAATCTGATTCTTTGCGAGCGGCGTTGATCTGGCGACAGCCACCGCCCCCGGACGCGAAGCGGAGGAGGGGGTGGTTTATGTGACCGGCGAGAGAGCTTCGAGGATGTGAGGCCAGACGTAGACCTCGATTGTCGCTGCAACGAGGAGGGCGGGGATCGCGATCAGCACCGTGATCAGGGTGGCGGCGAGCAGCTGGTTCCACTCGCCGCGGCGGCTGGCGATCAGCCAAGCAGCCAGCGGAAGGAAGAGCGCAGACAGCTCGAGCAGCGCGTGCGGCAGGACGCTGAGCAGCAGGGTCGCGATCGAGATGTGCAACTGGTAGGCGATGGTCGAGCCCTGGAAGCCGAGGTAGAGCGCCTGGGTGGAGAGCGAGAAGAGGGTGACGGCGCAGACGAAGAGGATTGCCAGCTCGCCGGCCTTGACGTGGATCCAGCGCGAGATGCCGCTGCGCTGGGCGGCGGCGATCGGCATCGAGGAACCGGCGATGAAGCCGGCGATGCAGGCGGTCGCGTGCAGGGCGAGGACCAGCGAGTTGCGCCAGAGGATCGGCAGCAGGTCGCCCGGTTCCGATGGTTCGGTCAGGCCGGGTAGGTGGATCGGCGTGATGTCCGGCGTCAGCAGCCCGGCAACGACCCAGACCGCCCCCAGCAGCGCCAGCGCGATCGCCAGGCTGAGCGCCACCCAGGCACGCAGCACGATCCAATGACGCTGGCGCCAACCCTCGATCGCCGCGCGGGTGTCCTCCATCCCGTGCGAGAAGACGTGTGAGTTGACCGTGCTCATCGCTGCTGCATCGGCAACGGAGAGCGATGAATTGAGCAGTGGAGCTGAGGGGGCTCGAACCCCTGACCTTCGCGCTGCCAGCGCGACGCTCTTCCAGCTGAGCTACAGCCCCGGGACTTCAGCCGCCAGTTTAGCGACGGCAAACGCCTATGCCGGGACCGGCTCGACCACCTGAAAGCCGATCCCCGCGGCCTGCAAGCGCGCCAGCAGCGCATCGCCCATCGCCGTCGCGGTCGTCACCTGGCCGGCGCTCTCGGGCAGCCCGTCGAAGGCGAGGCAGAGGGCCGACTCGGCCAGCATCTTTGAGGTCTCGCTGTATCCAGGGTCGCCGCCGCTGACCTCGGTGACGACGCGCTTACCGCCGCCCTCACCGATGAAAGTGATCTTGAACCAGCTCTTGGCGCGGACCTCCTCGCTCGGCCCCTCGCCTGGCGAGGGGAAGGCCCTGAGCAGGAGCTTGCGGGTTGGCGGCAGCTGCGCCAGCACCAGCGCTGCCCCCACCCCACCGGCGGTCACCGCGACCGAAGAGAGGTGCTTGGCCACGGCGTTGTGCCCGTAGCTGAAGTCCGGTCCGTAGCGCTCCAGCGCAGCCGCCGAGCGACGAACGATCGCTCCGTCGATCGTCGGCAACGGCGCCACCCAGCCGCCGAGATCGCTGTCGTGGCGCGGACGAGGCGGAGGGGAGCGGATCTTCCTGCCGCCCGGCAACCGCTCGAGCTGACGGCGCCGTCGCGCGGCACTCACCGTCTTGCGCGCCCGGGCAAAGCCGTTGATCGCCGAGGAAAACGTCCCGCCAGAAAACTCGGCTCCGGTGCGTACGTAGCCGTTGACGGTCAGCGGCACGCCCTCGGGCAGCTGCTTGACCGTGAAGTAGGCGCCGAGGTCGTGCGGGATTGAGTCGAAGCCGCAACAGTGCACCAGCCGCGCCCCGCTCTCCTGGGCCCTGCCGTGGTAGCCCAGCCACATCCGGTCGACGAACTCGGGCTCGCCGGTGAGGTCGACGTAATCGGTGCCGGCCGTGGTGCAGGCGGCGACCAGCGGCTCGCCATAGAGCGCATAGGGACCGACGGTGCTGACGACGACCTTGGCCGCCTCGGCGACTTTCAACAGCCCGGAAGCATCAGAAGCATCGGCGACGAGCAGATCGGGCGCCGCAACGCCCGCTCCGAGAATGCCGGCGAGGGAAGAGCTGACCGCCTCGAGCTTGCCCCGGTTGCGTCCGACCAGAGCCCAGCGCAGGCCGTCAGGTCCATTCTCGGCGAGGTAGCGAGCCGTCAGCCCGCCGGTAAAGCCGGTCGCGCCGAAGAGCGCCAAGTCATATTGCCGCTCAGAGGCCATGTCCCCATTCTGTCGTAAGAGTCGCCGCGGGCGACCTTCGGTGGCACGCGGGCGGTCAGGCCCCTCGGTACTCCTCATCGGTCACGTGCTCGCCCCAGGTCACCGGGCTGCCCGAGTCGTCGACCTCCTGTATCGCGATGTGAGTCATCAAGCGATCGGGCGCGGCGCCGTGCCAGTGGTCCTCCCCGGGCTCGAAGAAGACGCGGTCGCCGGGCCGGATCAGCTCGGCCGCGCCGCCGCGGCGCTGGCAGAGGCCGATGCCCTCGGTGACGAAGATGGTCTGCCCGAAGGGATGGGTGTGCCAGGCGGTGCGCGCGCCGGGGGTGAAGTGAACGCTGGCCGCACCCACTCGCGAGGGCTCGCTGGGGGTTGCGATCGTGTCGATGTAGACCGTGCCGGTAAACCACTCGCCCGGCCCGGCGCTCGTCTCCAGCGAGTTGCGGGTGATCTGCATTCTGTCTCTCCTTACCTGGGGACCGATGGGCTCATGGCCGAACCATCACCTTGAGCGACTCCCGTTCGTTCATCGCGCGGTAGCCGTCGGGAACCCCATCGAGGTCCACGGTCCGATCGAAGACCCGGCCCGGCTCGATCGCTCCATCGAGGATGTCGGGCAGCAGCTCCTCGATATAAGCCCGGGCGGGCGCGGGGCCGCCACCGATTCTGATGTTGCCGTAGAAGGAGGTTTGCGCTCCGGGCATCGACTCGCTTTGGGGTACGCCGACACGGCCGACGGCGCCGCCCGGGCGGACGATTTCGATCGCGGTCTGGGTCGGCTGGTCGCTGCCGACGCACTCGAGGACCGAGTGGGCGCCGAAACCGCCGGTGAGCTCGCGCACCTTCTCCACCGCCTCCTCGCCCCGCTCGGGGACGACCTCATCGGCGCCGAGCTCACGGGCGAGATCGGTTCGCTCAGCGTGGCGGCCGAGAATGATGACCTGCTCGGCGCCTAGCCGCCTGGCGGCGATCACGCCGCAGAGGCCGACCGCGCCGTCGCCGACCACCGCCACCGACTTGCCCGCTTCGACGCCTGCGACGACCGCCGCGTGGTGGCCGGTACCGAGCACGTCGGCCAGGGTCAGCAATGAGGGCATCAGCGCCTCGTCGGGGTCGGCCGGCAACGCGTAGAGCGTTCCGTCGGCCCAGGGGATGCGCAGCGCCTCGGCCTGGGCGCCACCGATTCCCTCTTGCCCATTGCCGAAGAAGCTGCGGTGGACGCACTCGGTCTGCAGCCCTTCGTGACAAAAGACGCAGGTGCCGTCAGAGGAAGCAAACGGCATCACGACGAGGTCCCCTTCCTTCACGGTCCCGACATCGGCGCCCACGTCCTCGACCACGCCAATCGCCTCGTGTCCCATCATTCGTGCGCCTTCGGAGGGGTCGAGACTCTTATACGGCCAGAGATCGCTGCCGCAGATGCAGGCGCGGGCGATCCGGATCACCGCGTCCGTCGGCTCTTCGATCCTCGCGTCAGGCACGTCCTCGACGCGAACGTCTTCGGCCGCGTGCATAACCGTTGCTCTCATCGACTTCCTCCGATCTCGATGGGCCAGGGAGCCCCCCACTCCTACCCCAGATCTCAAGCGGCAAAAAGAGAGCGCGTCTACGCCCCGATTGGGACGGGTGCAAGGTCGAAATCACTGCCCAACCTCAGCTCGCTGTAGCGGCGCACCCAGTCGTCGTTGACCTTGTCCGACTGGCGTTTCATCCGCGGCTCGAACTCGAAGCCCGCGGGCGGGGAGAGGCCGAGGCGGCTGAGCAGATGCAGGGTGCTGGTCTCGTAGTCGGCGGCGAAGTTCTCATAGAGGACCAGCACCGGCTTAATCCCGCAGTGCTCGAAGAAGGCGTCCCAGCTCGCCTCCTCGACCAGAAGCTGATCGAGCAGGTGGGCGATCGCCCGGTAGTGGAAGCGAAGCTGCGGACGGTGCTCCTCGATGAAGCTGCGGTAGGGCGGCGCGCCGTCGTCCTCGACCGAGGAGGCGGCCTTGGCGCTCGCCTGGTCCTCGCGCCAGGTCGCCGTCTGCACCGCCTTCCATAGGGAGACCGCCTGGCGCAGCTTGTTGGCGCGGACGACGCGGACGAAGGTGAGGTCCGGGAAGACGGCGGGCAACAGCTCGGTGAGCGGCAGGTCGCGGTAGGCCGGGATGTTGCGCAGGAGGCTGACAAAATCTCCGAAGTAGCCCCACATCAGCTTTGCCCCGAAAACGCCGTTTTCGGTCGTGCCCGCCTCAAAGGCCCATTCCAGGTAGCGGTCATAGGCGGCACGACTCCACAGCGGCGAGCGTGGCGGCGGCTCGGAGCCGATCTCGCGCTCGCCGAGGTGGTCGCGAATCGACGGGTCCTCGACGCCGAGGAAGTATTCCTCCGGGCGACGCGGCCGACCGCTGTGGCGAAGCGCCTCGAAGTACTCCTCGGGACGACCGGCGACCCCGGTTTCGCCCACGGCGTGGCAGACGAGGGTGCTGCCACTGCGAGGCGTCGCGCAGACGAGATAGGAGCGCTGAGGATTCAACTTGCCACCATTTACCCGACTAAGTCAATCAACAAAACCGTCAAGATGTCCCGCTCGCTAATCTGATTTGTCTACCGCTGAAAGGGAATCTCGAAACCTTCGTGCCGCCGAACATCCTCTACATCCACTCGCACGACACCGGCCGTTATGTCCAGCCCTACGGCTTCCAGGTGCCGACTCCCAATATCCAGCTGCTTGCCGACCAGGGCGTCCTCTTCCGCGAGGCCTTCTGCGCGGCGCCGACCTGCTCGGGCAGCCGCGCCAGCCTCCTGACCGGGCTCTACTGCCACAACAACGGCATGCTCGGCCTCGCCCACCGCGGCTGGAAACTGAACGACTATGGACAGCACTGGGTGCACGCGCTGCGCCAGGCGGGCTATCGCTCGACGATGATCGGCGAACAGCACATCTCGACCGATCCTGGCGTGATCGGCTATGACGAGGTGGTCGAGTCAGGCACGACGCGGGCCGAGGACGTGGCGCCGCGGACGATCGAGGCGCTGCGGAGGGCAGCGGACTCCGAGCAACCCTGGTTCATGTCGGTCGGCTTCTTCGAGACCCACCGTGACTTCTTCGCCCCGACCTCGGTCCGCGACACGCTCTACTCGCTGCCGCCCGCCAACCTGCCCGACGTCGTCGCGACGAGGAAGGACATGGCCGCCTTCAAGGCCAGCGCCCGCTCACTTGACCAGGGGATCGGAGCCGTCCTGCACGCGCTGCACGACTTCGACCTGGTCGAGGACACGCTGGTGGTCTGCACGACCGATCACGGCATTGCCTTCCCCGGCGCCAAGGCGACGCTGACCGATCGCGGCATCGGCGTGATGATGATCGTCCGGGGGCCGCGGGGGTTCAGCGGCGGCAAGGTGATCGACGCCCAGGTCAGCCACCTCGATGTCTACCCCACTCTCTGTGAGTTGGCTGGAGTCGAGCCGCCGGCCTGGCTGCAGGGCGTCTCGCTGATGCCACTGGTGCGCGGTGAGACCAAGCGCCTGCACGAGGAGATCTTCGCCGAGGTCACCTTCCACGCCGCCTATGAGCCGCAGCGCGCGGTTCGCAGCGAGCGCTGGAAGTACATCCGCCGCTTCGACGACTACCCGGGCCCGGTCCTCGCCAACTGCGATGACAGCGAGAGCAAGGACCTGCTCGTCGCCGCCGGCTGGGGCGAGCGCGAGATCCCGCGCGAGCGCCTCTACGACCTCGTCCTCGACCCTGCGGAGGCTGACAATCTCGCCGCTCGCCCTGAGTTCGCCGAGCAGCTCGCCGACCTTCGCGCCCGGCTCGAGCGCTGGATGCACGAGACCGACGACCCCCTCCTCGAGGGGCCGGTCGAGCCGCCGCCGGGGGCGCTCGTCAACGAGCAATGGCAGGTCTCGCCGAACGAGCCGTTGCGCGCGCTCAGCCCGGATCCCACGGCCGCTCCATCCAGCTGAGCAGGGCCCAGTCGGGGACCTCAGCGCCGAGCGGCGTGCGGATCTCCCCCCGCGAGAAGGTGGAGAGCGCGCAGTTACGGCTGCCGAGGCGCCAGACGCCCTCCCCTACCGCCGGCGTGAAGCCGTCGCCGAGGACCGAGTCCAAGAGGAAGAAGCGGATGAAGATCCCGTGGGTGACAAGCAGGGGTCGGTCTCCCCAAGTGCCGGCCTCGAGCGCCACCTTCAGCCGGCGCACCCGCCCCACCGCGTTCTCGAAGGGCTCTGCGAGAAGCAGCTCGCCGGCGTAATCGAGCGTCTCAGGCTCGCGTCCGATCGCCGCCCCGATCGCCTCCGCGGTTTCCCGCGCCCGCGCCATGTGGCTGCTAAGCAGGCTCGTGACCCCTGCCTCGCCCAGGGCCTTGCCGGCTGCCTCGGCTTGGTGCCGGCCGAGCTCGGTCAGCCTGTCGCCCTCCGCCTCGCCCAACGGCTGGGGACCGCTGTGGGCGTTGTGGATTGACTCGCCATGGCGCAGAAAGAGGGCCCGCATCGTCTCCGCCGCGATGCTACTCAGTCACTTCTGAGCTTCCCGAGGAGCATCAGCCGACCAAGGTTCAAATCGGCAGCCAGAATGGGCGGGGCGAGGACTAGAGAGCAATCGCGGCTCGCAGCTTGCGGGCCGCGATCCCCGTCCAGCTTTGGGGCCCCAATCGCTTCCCCAAACGCTCCGGCGGGTATAAAGCCCCCCGATGGGGGCTCAGCGGCCGCAGACGCAGGAGGGAGGCACGCCCGATGCTGCCATCCCAGCGACCGCCGGGCCGGCGACGCTCGGCTCCTCCGTCTCTGAAAGTCGCCGCAGTCATTTGCTCAGCATCACCGACTCCGCGCTCGGATACATGTCCCTCGAGGACATGCTCTCGGAGTTGCTGGAGCGCATTCGCGACTCGCTCGAGGTCGACACCGCGGCGGTGCTGTTGCTCGACGAGGATCGCGGCGTCCTCGTCGCCCGCGCGGCGCGAGGGCTGGAGGAGGAGGTCCGTCAGGGAGTCCAAGTACCGCTCGCCCGCGGTTTCGCGGGACGCGTCGCCGCCGAGGCGCGACCGATCATCATCGACCTCGACCACGCCGAGGTCGTAAACCCGATCCTGCGGCAAAAGGGCATTCGCTCGATGCTGGGGGTACCCGTCCACGTCGAGGACCGCGTTATCGGCGTCATGCACATCGGCACCCTTGTCCGGCGCAATTTCGACGAGGACGACGTGACGCTCCTGCAGCTGGCCGCTGACCGCGCCGCGCTCGCGATCGACACCGCCCGCATCTCGGAGCAGCGCGCCGTCACGGAGATCATGCAGCGCTCGCTTCTGCCCGAGGCACTGCCCGAGATCCCCGGCATGCGCTTCAGCGCCAAGTATCTGCCGGCGGGCTCGGGCGTCAAGATCGGAGGAGATTGGTACGACATCTTCCAGCTCGCCGACGGACAGCTCGCGTTCGTAATCGGCGACGTGGTCGGCCGCGGCGTCCTGGCCGCCTCGGTGATGGCCGAGATTCGCACGGCCCTCCGCGCCTACATGCTGCAAGGGCACGGGCTCACCGAGGTCATCTCGATGCTGAATGAGCTGCTCGTCTCGATGGGCCGCAGCCGCGGAGCCACTCTCTCGATCCTCAAGCTCGATCCCCCGGCCGAAGAGCTGGAAGCAGTCATCGCCGGGCATCTCCCCCCCTTGCTGATCGAGCCAGACGGCCGTGCGCAGCTCGTCGAGCAAAGGCACGGCTTGCCGGTCGGCGTGCGCACTGGCCACGACTACGAGGCCTCCCGCTATCCATTTCCGACAGGTAGCCGGCTGCTGCTCTACACCGATGGACTGGTCGAGCGGCGCAACGAGTCGATCGATCTTGGTCTGCAGCGGCTTACAACCGCCGCCGAGGCTGCCGCTCGACAAACCGATTCCCCTCTTGCCGACGGCGTGTATCGGGCCCTGCTCGACGAGACCCCGCTCGAGGACGACGTGGCCCTGCTGGCGATCGAGTCCCTCTCCCTTGACGGCCCTCTCGAGATGACTCTGCCGGCACGCCCCCATGTCCTCGGCGGACTGCGCAAGACACTCGGTCGCTGGCTCCGGACCGCCGGCGCCGGCGAAGACGAGCTGTTCGACCTCACTCTCTCAGCCTCCGAGGCGGCCGCCAACGCGATCGAGCATGCCTATGGCGCCCGTGAAGCCACTTTCACCGTCCGCTGCGAGCACGACGGCCGGCAGGTGACGATGATCGTGCGCGACAGCGGCCGTTGGCGCACCACCCGCCCGCCCGGTGGTGGCAGGGGGCTTGAAATCATGCGCGCTCTGCTCGACGACGTGCAGGTAGACAGCGACGAGGAAGGAACCGTCGTGACGATGACCACGAGACTCTCTCACCAAACATGAGCCGGCCGAACATCGAGCAGATCGACGGAGTGCCGGTCGCGCACATCAAAGAAGACATCGACGCCGCGAACGCGGCGGCCATCCTGCAGCACCTGGCCGAGGCGCTCGGCCCCGACGCCCTCAGCCTCGTTGTCGACCTCAGCGACACCGGCTACATCGACAGTGCGGGCATCGACATGTTGCTGCGCCTCAGCGACCGCCTCGATCACCGCCGCGCCAGGCTAATCCTCGTAATCCCTGAGACCTCCCAGCTCAAGCGCCTGGCCATGGTCGTCGGCTTGCCAGAGGTCGTCACGATTCGTCCCAGCCTCGTAGACGCAATGCGGGAGACGGCAAAGGCACAAGCGCAAGCTGCCGAGTCACGTTGATCCCTCGTTTAAACCCTTGCCGCGCTTCGGTTCGATACACCAGGCTCTCCCGGACTTGCCTCCGAACCGGAGCTTTCGTCGCTTCTACGGACTGGAGCCTCAAGCGGCGGGTAGAGGGAGGCACCTACCTCAGGAGGACACATGAGTGAACAACAAGCAGATCAACAAAAAGAGCGCGACGAGAAGAAGCAGGTTCCCGGAACGGGGACCGCGCCACCCGACAAGGCTGTGCCCCCCGCCTTCGAGCCCGGACGGCAACCGCCCAACCGAGACGAGGAAGCCTCCGACGACCTTCAGAACGACCCCGCCTACGAACCCGAGGAGCCAGGCTTGAAGGGAATCAAGGGCGGCTGAGGCGCTACTCGTCGAGCTTGTCCTTTTCAGGGCCATGCCAGCGATCAGCCGCCTCGGGGTCCTTGGACGGATGGGGTTCGCTGGTGCTCTGGCTGCCGGTCGGCGGGTGCGGCTGCTCGCCGAACGGGGCGTCATCGGGGTCGGCGGGATCGCGCGGGTCCTCGCGCTTGTCGTAAGGGTCAGGCCACTCGGTGGGGTCGGGATCGCGCGCGGGGTTCGCCAACTCGTGATGGGGGTCCTTGGCCTGCGGCTGCCTGCGGCTTTCTTTCTCCCGGCGGTCCTCTTCGCTCTCCATGAAGACGAGCTACCCGGGGACGTACCGCTCCAAGCATCTCGCGTGCCGCGCCATTGACACGGGGCGAGCGGCAGAGGCGATTCCTTTTCGCGGTCTTCATCGCCTCCCTCGTCATCTGCCCAGCGCGGGTCGAAGTCGCCGTCTCGGCGAACTTGCCGAGCAACGGCGGCACCGTGGCCGGTGCGGGACATCAGCCGGTCGGCTGCACCTCCCGGCCGGGGGCAACGGCGACGGCGGGGACAGCGGTCGGGGACCGCGTCGCGCTCAGCTTCGATGACGGTCCGAGCCTGACCCAGACCGCGCCGATCCTGGCCACGCTGAACAGGCTCCATGCGCACGCCACTTTTTTCGAGGAGGGCCGCCACGTCCACGGCCGCGAAGCCCTGATGCGCGAAATCCTCGCCTCGGGCGATGAGATCGGCAACCACTCCTATCACCATCCCGAATACCCCGGCGGCGGGGAGCTTGGCTCGACCGACCGGGCGATCCGGGCGGCAACCGGCTTCGAGCCCTGCCTCTTCCGCCCGCCCTACGGCCTCGTCGACGCGAAGGTCACCGGCGCGGCACGCCACAACCATCTCGAGATGGTCCTTTGGACCCTCGATTCCGAAGACGACCACCATCCCGGCGTCGCCGCGATCGAAGCGAACGTCCTGCACGGCACCATCCCTGGCGCGATCGTGCTCATGCACGACGGCGGCCACCATCCCCAGACGGTGAGGGCGCTGCCCGGGATAATCCGCGGCTTGCGCGCCCGTGGCTTCCACTTCGCGACCGTGACCGAACTGCTCGGCGGTCGGATGATTCCCCGGGCCGGCTCCCGCCCGTGAGCGAGGGCGGCCGACTCACCGTCATCCTCGCCGCGACCGTCACGCTTGGCGCCGCGCTCCGCTTCTCCACTCTCGGCGTCCAGAGCTACCACCACGACGAGATCATCACCGTGGCCCGCGTCCTGCCCGGCGGTTTCATCCACATGCTGCGGCGGGTGAGGGAAAGTGAGTCAAACCCTCCCCTCTACTACGTCGCCGCCTGGACCTGGGCGAAGGCGTTCGGGACCGGCGAAGTCGGTTTGCGCTCGCTGTCGGCGCTGATTGGCACCGCGACCATCCCTGTCGCCTTCCTCGCCGGACGGGCGGCGCTCGACGATCGCGCCGGCCTGGTCGCGGCGGCGCTCGCCGCCGTCAACCCGATGCTGATCTGGTACTCGCAAGAGGCTCGCTCCTACGCGCTGCTCGTCTTCTTCTCGGCCCTCTCGCTGTACTTCTTCCTGCGGGCGTTGCGCAGCGGAGGGCACAGCGGCTTCGCCGTCGCGATCGAGGCGGTCTGGCTGCTCGTCGCGCTGAGCGAGCGCCGCCGCGCTGCCGTCCTTGCGGTCGCGACGACCGCCGTCGTTGGAGCGGCGCTCGTGCCGCTGCTCCTCTTCCAAGTCAACGGCACCCACATCGGCTGGATCGCGAGCATGCCGCTGCCCGACCGCCTGCTCGAAACCGGCGTCAGCTTCCTCGCCGGCGAGACCGGCCACGTGATCGCCCAACCGGCGCGTCCCGGCTACGCGATCGTCCCGGCCGTCTTCGTCGCGCTCGCCACCTTGCTTCTCCTCCGATCGGGAAGCGCAGAGGAGCGTCGCCGGGCGCTGCCCCCGCTGGTCGTTGGCTTCGGAGCGATAGCCGCAGCGACAATCGTCGCCGCGGTCGGCAAGGACTACCTGATCGAGCGCAACCTGCTGGCCGCCCTCCTGCCGCTCATCCTCGTCCTCGCGATCGGACTCACGGTGCCGCACCTGGGGCGAGCGGGGCCGGCGCTGGCGGCAGCGCTCTGCGCCTACTGGATCGTCTTCGCGGTGTACGTCGCCCTCACGCCAAACCTGCAACGGCCGGACTTTCGCGGCGTCGCCGAGGCGATCGGCCCTCCCCGGACCCAACGGGCGGTCGTCGGCTGGGAGCTTGGCGCGACCGCGATCCGCCACTACCTGCCCGATCGCTCCGAGCGGGTGTTCGGCCGGATTGCGGTGGGCGAGATCGACGTCGAGGCAAAACCAAACGTGCGGAACCTTGGTCGATCGATGCCCCCCGGCTTCCACCGCGTCAGCCGTCAGCTGGTCGGCCGCATCGCGGTCTCGCGCTTCCTCGCCGCCCGCCCGCGGGTCGTCCCCTACTACCTCCTCAGTCGCCTGCCGACCGGATACGGCAGCAACGGCGTCGTCGCCGACGGACTCTCGCGGAAGGGAAGCGACTAGGCCATCCCGGCGGAGCGGGCCGCCCTCACCGCCGCTTCGGCGCCGCCGCGCCAAGCCTCGCCGTGACCGCTGAGGACCGTGCCTGCACCGGTGGCCGCGAGCGCGTCCAGCGATCGCAGCGCCCGCTCGCCGTCGGCGGTGGCGGCGCGGGCAACCAGCCGCGGGCCGGATTCGCCGGTGTAGGGGTCAAGCATCACCAGGGCATCGCCGGCGATTACCGCATCGCGGTCGGGGAAGTGAAGGGCGCAGTGGCCGAGGGTGTGACCAGGGGTGAAGACGATCCGCGGGGTACCGGGCACCGCAAGCTCATCCGCCTCGGTGTAGCGGCGCAGCTCGCGCACCGGCGGCGGCCAGAAGGCGCGAGCGCGCAGGAAGCCGAGCACGCAGGGCAACGCCTTGGGCCGTCCGAGCACGTAGCGACTGCGGGCCCGTTCGTGCGCCACGCTCGAACGCGTGGTGGGGCCGCCTTTTCTTTCTCGGGAGACGAGCTCCATT